>Ga0233369_1000086_pt1 | contig 47256 bp, 41 predicted proteins | sample ElkDunMinimDraft_26_FD_191537 | JGI IMG/M metagenome (GOLD analysis project Ga0233369, IMG submission 191537) | Fecal eukaryotic communites from dung pellets of Tule Elk in California, USA - Elk Dung D16 | ecosystem: Host-associated > Mammals > Digestive system > Large intestine > Fecal | place... | reverse complement strand
CCCGCGCCCTGCTCAAGGTCCCCCGGCGCAGCTACCGGAGCCGCGGCATCGAGCCGGCGCGGGGCATGCGCGGGGAGTACCTGAGCGACACGCCCGACGGCTTCCGCTTCCAGGTCTTCGACCGCGCCGGCCTGCCCTGCCCGCGCTGCGGGACGCCGGTCGTGCGCGCCACCGACGCCGGCCGGCGGATCTACGCCTGCCCGCGCTGCCAGCGCTGACGGCCCCGCCGCGCCGGGGAGTAAGCTGGCGCGATGAAACGCTGCCTGCACCAGATCGGGGGCATGTCGTGCGAGCCGGCCAGCGGCCAGTGGCGGGACGTGTTCGAGCCGGCCTCGGGGCGGCCCTTCGCCACGGTGGCCGAGGGCGACGCGCGCGACGTCGAGGCCGCGGTGTCGGCAGCCAGCGCCGCGGCGCCGGCCTGGTCGGCCCTGCCGGCGGAGACGCGCGCACGCTGGCTCGAAGCCCTGGCGGCGGCGTTGGAGGCGCGCGCGGAGCTGTTCGCGCAGGCCGAGTCGCGCGATGCGGGCAAGCCGATCGCCCTGGCCAGGAGCATCGAGATTCCGCGCGCGGTGGCCAACCTGCGCTTTTTCGCCCACGCCGCCACCCAGTTCTGCAGCGAATCGCACCATGGCCAGGCGGGCCTGAACTACACGCTGCGGCTGCCGCTGGGCGTCGTGGCCACCATCTCCCCCTGGAACCTGCCGCTGTACCTGCTGACCTGGAAGATCGCCCCGGCCCTGGCCGCAGGCAATGCCGTGGTCGCCAAGCCGTCCGAGATCACCCCGCTGACGGCGACCATGCTCGCCGAGCTGGCCACGGAGATCGGGCTGCCGCCGGGCGTGCTCAATATCGTGCACGGGACCGGGCCGGCGGTCGGGGAGCCGTTGGTGACGCATCCGGACGTCCGCGCGGTCTCGTTCACCGGCAGTACCGCGGTGGGACGGCGCATCGCCGCGCTGGCCGCCCCGCGCTTGGCCAAGCTGTCGCTGGAGCTGGGCGGCAAGAACGCCACCCTGGTGTTCGCCGACAGCGACTGGCAGGACCAGCTCGATACCCTCGTGCGCTCGGCGTTCCAGAACAGCGGCCAGATCTGCCTGTGCGGCTCGCGCATCCTGGTCGAACACGGCATCGCCACGCAGTTCGCCGAGGCCTTCGTCGAGCGCGTGCGGGCGTTGCGGGTGGGCGATCCGGTCGACCCCGACACCCAGCTCGGACCCGTGGTCTCGCAGGCCCATTTCGACCGGGTCATGGCGGCAATCGCCCAGGCGCGCGCCGACGGCGGGCGCGTGCTGTGCGGCGGCGACGCGCTGCAGCGCCCGGGCTGGTTCATCGCGCCGACGGTGATCGACGGGCTCGGCCCGCAGCATGCCTGCAACCGCACCGAGGTGTTCGGACCGGTGGCGACGCTGCAGGCCTTCGCCGACGAGGACGAGGCGCTGCGGCTGGCCAACGACAGCGACTACGGCCTCTCGGCCTCGGTGTGGACGCGCGACCTCGACCGTGCCCACCGCCTGGCGGCGCGGCTGCGGGTGGGCGTGGTCTGGATCAACGCCTGGATGCTGCGCGACCTGCGCACGCCGTTCGGTGGCGTCGGCCAGTCGGGCCTCGGTCGCGAGGGCGGGCAGGAGGCGATGCGCTTTCTCACCGAACCACGGAACGTTGGCATGGCTTTGCGATAATGGGCGCGACGCCCACACCGGACCTGCGATGAGCCGACTCGACGAACTGCTGACCAAGAACGAAGCCTGGGCCTCGCGCATCGAGGCGGAGGACCCCACCTTCTTCCAGCGCCTCTCGGGCATCCAGACGCCGAAATTCCTCTGGATCGGCTGCTCGGATTCGCGCGTGCCGGCCAACCAGATCATCGACATGGCGCCGGGCGAGGTCTTCGTCCACCGCAACATCGCCAACGTGGTGGTCCACACCGATCTCAACTGCCTGTCGGTGATCCAGTTCGCGGTGGACGTGCTGAAGGTCGAACATATCCTTGTGGTCGGCCACTACGGCTGCGGCGGCGTGCTGGCCGCGCTCGACGGCCAGCGCGTGGGCCTGGCCGACAACTGGATCCGCCACGTCAAGGACGTGGCCTACCGCCACGAGGCGGTGCTGGCCGGGATCGACGACCACGGCCTGCGCCACGACCGCCTGTGCGAGCTGAACGTGCTCGAGCAGGTGGCCAACGTCTGCGAGACCACGATCGTGCGCGACGCCTGGGCCCGCGGACAGAAGCTGCATGTCTATGGCTGGGTCTACACCCTGCGCGACGGTCGCGTGCACGACCTGGGCCTGGACATCGACAGCGAGCAGGCGCTGGCGGGCCAGTACGAACCGGCCCTGGCCAGGATCAGCGCCGACCGGGTCGACCGCTGATGGCCGCCGCCGGCATCCGCGCGGACGCGGCGCCGGCGCCGGTGGGAACCTATCCGCACGCGCGCCGGATCGGCCCGGCCGGCGGGCCTGCGCTGCTGCTGCTCTCGGGCATCGGGCCGCGCGACCCCGCCACCGGCGCCGTGCCGGGCAACGTGCACGATGCCGACGGCCGGCTGCTCGCCTACGACATCCAGGCGCAGGCCCGCGCGGCCCTGGCCAACGTGCGCGCGGTGCTCGAGGCCGGCGGCGCGCGCTGGCAGGACCTGGTGGACGTGACCGTCTACCTGACCGACATGGGCGACTTCGCCGCGTTCAACGCGATCTGGGCCGCGCACTTCCCCGATCCCTCCACCGCGCCGTGCCGCACCACGCTGGGCATCGACGCGCTGCCCACGCCCATCGCCATCGAACTCAAGTGCATGGCCGCGCTCGACCCGGCAGCGTCGGCCACGGCGCGCTCGCCTGCCCACGCGGCCGCCACGCCCGCCGGTGCCGCGCCCCCTTCGCAAAGCGCCCGTCAGGAGCAGGCCATGATCCCCGCCCCGCTCGACTTCAACCGCTGGATCCAGGACAACCGCCACCTGCTCAAGCCGCCGGTGGGCAACAAGTGCATCTACGACGGCGATTTCATCGTGATGGTCGTCGGCGGCCCCAATGCGCGCACCGACTACCACTTCGAGGAAGGCCCGGAGTGGTTCTACCAGCTCGAGGGCGAGATGACCCTGCGCATCCAGGAAGGCGGCGCGGTGCGCGACATCCCGATCCGCGCCGGCGAGACCTTCCTGCTGCCGCCACGCGTGCCGCACTCGCCGCAACGCGGGGAGGGCTCGATCGGGCTGGTGATCGAACGTCGCCGCCTGCCGCACGAGCAGGACGGCCTGCTGTGGTTCTGCGAGCGCTGCAACGCCAAGGTGTACGAGGAGTACTTCCACCTGCGCGACATCGAGCAGGACTTCTTCCGCGTGTTCGAGACCTTCTACCGCGACGACGCGCTGCGCACCTGCAAGGCCTGCGGCCACCTCAATCCGCGGCCCACGCGCTACGAGCTGCAGGCCGATTCGCAGGCCGACATCACCTGAGCCATCCGCGCGCTTGCGCACATGCGCGGCGCGCGGCCGTTGATCCGCATCAATGCCCCGCGCGCGCGCGTCGGCGACAGTGTCCCCGCTTTCGACACACCAACAGGGGACATCCGTGGCACTCATCTGGCAGGACAGCCTCAACACCGGCATCGACATCATCGACAGCCAGCACCAGCGCATCGTCGAGATGATCAACAACCTGCAGGTCGCCCAGGGCTCGGGCTCGCGTTCGGCCACCGCCGAGGTCATCGACGAGATGGTCGACTACACCCTCTCCCACTTCGCCTTCGAGGAGGAGCTGATGGAAGAGGCCGGCTACCCGTTCTGCGCCGCGCACAAGCGGGTCCATGAGGTATTCGCGCGCCGGGTCAGCGAACTGCGCATGCGCTTCCAGGCCGGCGAGGACGTGGTGGACGAGATGCGCAACATGCTCTCGCGCTGGCTGTTCAACCACATCCGCGCCGACGACAAGGCCTACGCCGAGCAGGTCAAGCAGCACCTCAACCTGTTCGTGCGCGAGCACCAGCACGGCGGCTGGCTGCGCAGGACCGTGCAGCGCCTGTTCAACTGAGGCCGGCCGCCCCCCGGCCGGCGCCCTGCGCGCCGGCCCGGCAGCGCCTACAATCGGGGCGATGCTCCGGATCGACACCCACGCCCATTACCTGCCGCGCGACTGGCCCGACCTGGCGCGCAAGTACGGCGAGTCGCGCTTCCCGGTCGTCCACCACACCGCCGACGGCCGTCACCGCATCTACAAGGACGGCAGGTTCTTCCGCGAGATCTGGTCCAAGACCTGGGACCCGCGCGAGCGCATCGACGACTACGCGCGCTTCGGCGTGCAGGTGCAGGTGGTCAGCACCGTCCCGGTGATGTTCTGCTACTGGGCGCGCCCGCAGCATGCGCTGGAGCTGCACCAGGCGCTCAACGACCACATGGCGACCACCTGCCGCGACTTCCCGCGCCACTATGCCGGGCTGGGCACGGTGCCGCTGCAATCGCCGCGCCTGGCGGTGCAGGAACTGGAGCGCTGTATCGACCAGCTGGGCCTGCAGGGCGTGCAGATCGGCTCGCACGTGCAGTTGCCCGACGGCCAGCACTGGAACCTCGACGCGCCGGAGCTGTTCCCGTTCTTCGAGGCGGCGGCCGACCTCGGCGCGGCGGTGCTGGTGCACCCCTGGGACATGATGGGCACCGACACCATGCCCAAGTACTGGCTGCCCTGGCTGGTGGGGATGCCGGCCGAGCAGTCGCGCGCGGCCTGCTGCCTGGTGTTCGGCGGCGTGCTGGAGCGGCTGCCCGCGCTCAAGGTCTGCATGGCGCATGGCGGCGGCAGCTTTCCCTACACCATCGGCCGCATCGAGCACGGCTTCAACATGCGCCCGGACCTGGTGGCCACCGACAATCCGCACAACCCGCGCCAGTACCTCAAGCGGCTGTATTTCGATTCCTGGGTGGCCGACCCGGCCGCGCTGCGCTACCTGCTCGACACCTGCGGCGTGGAGCGGGTGATGCTGGGCACCGACTACCCCTTCCCGCTGGGCGAGCAGGAGCCGGGCGCCGGCATCGCGCAGCTCGGGCTCGACCCGGCCGCGCAGGCGCGGCTGTACCACGGCACCGCCCTGGAATGGCTGGGCCTGCCGCTCGCGCGCTTCGCATGAGCGCGGGCCGCGCCATCCGCGCCCGGCCGTCCCGCCCCCCTCGCGCATCCTCGCCGCGCGGGATCGCCCCTTTCCCCGGCTCCTCGCCGCCGGGTCCCCGCAACGGACGTTCCCGATGACCGACCCGTTCGACCCCGATCACGCCCGCCGCCTGGACGCGGCCGATCCACTGCACGCGCTGCGCGCGGAATTCCTGCTGCCGCGCCACCAGGGCGGCGAGCAGGCCTACTTCTGCGGCAACTCGCTGGGCCTGCAGCCGCGCGGCGCGCGCGCGCACGTCGAGGAAGTGCTCGACAAGTGGGCCCACGAGGCCGTGGAGGGGCATTTCACCGGGCAGGCGCAGTGGCTGCGCTACCACGGCCTGGTGCGCGATCCGCTGGCCGCGCTGGTCGGTGCCCACCCGGACGAGGTGGTGGCGATGAACACGCTCACCGCCAACCTGCACCTGATGATGGTGAGCTTCTACCGGCCCACCGCGGGGCGCACCGCGATCCTGGTCGAGGCCGGCAGCTTCCCCTCCGACCGCTACGCGATCGAATCGCAACTGCGCTTCCACGGCCTGGAGCCGGACGGACACCTGATCGAGGTCGAAGCCGACGAGCCCGCGGGCACGGTGTCGATGGCGGCGATCGAGCGCGCCATCGGCGAGAACGCCGCGCGGCTGGCGCTGGTGCTGTGGCCCGGCGTCCAGTACCGGACCGGCCAGGCCTTCGACATCGGCGCGATCACCCGTCTGGCGCACGCCGCCGGTGCCATCGCCGGCTTCGACCTGGCCCACGCGGTGGGCAACCTGCCGCTGCGGCTGCACGGGGACGGCGCGGACTTCGCGGTGTGGTGCCATTACAAGTACCTCAGCGCCGGGCCCGGCGCGGTCGCCGGCTGCTTCGTGCACGAGCGCCACGCGCGCACCACGCGTCCGCGTTTCGCCGGCTGGTGGGGGCATGAGGAGGCGACCCGCTTCCGCATGGGGCCGGAGTTCGTGCCCACCCCCGGGGCCGAGGGCTGGCAGCTGAGCAACCCGCCGGTGCTGGCGCTCGCGCCGCTGCGCGCCTCGCTGGACCTGTTCGCGCGCGCGGGCATGCCGGCGCTGCGTGCGAAGTCCGAGCGCCTGACCGGCTACCTCGAGACGCTGGTGGACGCGCGACTTGGCGACGTGCTGGAGATCGTCACCCCCCGCGATCCCGGGCGGCGCGGCTGCCAGCTGTCGCTGCGCGTGGCCGGCGGCCGCGCGCGCGGGCGGGACCTGTTCGAATTCCTCTGCGGCCAGGGCGTGCTGGGCGACTGGCGCGAGCCGGACGTGATCCGCATCTCGCCCGTGCCGCTGTACAACTCGCACGCCGACGTGCTGCGCTTCGCCCAGGCGGTGGAGGCGTGGAAGCAACGTTGATCCGCGTCCGCGAGGCGCGCGCCCTCCGGGCTGGTGGCGCTTTACGCCCCCGTGGCGGTCCACCACACTGCAATTCCCGCACCGGCCAGCAGGAGCAGCGTCCTCGACGAGGGCAGCCCACAGCATGAGCGCGCCCCATCCCACCTCGCGGATCACCATCATCGGCGCCGGCCTGGCCGGCACCCTGCTGGCCACCCTGCTGGCCCAGCGCGGCTGGGAGGTGGAGGTGTTCGAACGGCGCGGCGACCCGCGCCTGCACGGCTACGCCGGTGGCCGCTCGATCAACCTGGCCTTGGCCGAACGCGGCCTGCATGCCCTGCGCCAGGCAGGGGCGGACCTGGGCGTGATGCGGCAGGCGGTGATGATGCGCGGGCGCATGGTGCATCCGCTCGCCGGCCCTCCGGAACTGCAGCGCTACGGCCGCGACGACAGCGAGGTGATCTGGTCGATCAGCCGCGCCGAACTCAACATCGTGCTGATCGAGGCCGCCGAAGCGGCCGGCGCGGCCCTGCACTTCGATCGCGCCCTGGCGTCGGTGGATTTCGACGCGCGCACCCTGCACGTGCGCGGCGACGGCCACGAGGAGACCCGGCCGTTCCACACTCTCGTCGGCGCCGACGGCGCCGGCTCGTCGCTGCGCGGGCAGATGGCGCGCCATGCCGACCTCGGCGAGCGGACCGAGTGGCTCGACCACGGCTACAAGGAACTGGAGATCCCGCCCGGGCCCGGCGGGCGGTTCCGCATCGAAGCCAATGCCCTGCACATCTGGCCGCGCGGCCACTACATGTGCATCGCCCTGCCCAACGACGAAGGCACCTTCACCGTCACCCTGTTCATGCCGCACGCCGGCCCGCACCCGAGTTTCGAGACGGTGGACGACGGCGATGCGGCTCGGGCGCTGTTCGAAGAGCAGTTCGCCGATGCCGTGCCGCTGATCCCGATGCTGGAACAGGACTACGAGCGCAATCCGGTCGGCACCCTGGGCACGCTCTACCTCGACCGCTGGCACCTGGACGACCGCGCGGTGCTGCTGGGCGACGCCGCGCACGCGATGGTGCCATTCCACGGCCAGGGCATGAACTGCGCCTTCGAGGACTGCGTCGCGCTCGCCGACCACCTGCAGTCCGCGCCCGACATCGCCGGCGCCTACGCCGCCTTCGCCGCGCAGCGCAGGCCCGACGCGGCCGCGATCCAGCACATGGCGCTGGAGAACTACCTGGAGATGCGCGACCGGGTGGACAACCACGACTACCGCCTGCAGCGGGCGCTCGAACTCCAGCTGCAGGAGCGCCATCCCGGGCGCTTCGTGCCGCACTACGCGATGGTCAGCTTCATGCGCATTCCCTACTCGCTGGCGCTCGCGCGCAGCGAGATCCAGCGCGGCATCCTGGCCCGGGCCACCGCGGGGCTGGAGCGGCTCGACCAGGTGGACTGGCAGGGGCTGGACGCCGACGTGCTGGCACGGCTCGCCCCCCTCGCCGACACCCCCTGACGCTGGCCGGCGGCCTCCACGGCGCCAGACCTCGGCGTCCGATGTCGGCGCCAGCGGCCCTGCGGTCTGCGCAGGCAGTGGATCTGGGCGGCGCCTACAATGTCCGCATGCCCGCATCCTTCCTGTTCTACGACCTGGAAACCTTCGGCGCCGATCCGCGCCGCACGCGCATCGCCCAGTTCGCCGCGATCCGCACCGACGAGGCGCTCAACGAGATCGACGAGCCGATCGACTTCCTGGTCAGGCCCGCCGACGACCTGCTGCCCTCGCCCGACGCGACCCTGGTGACCGGGCTGCCGCCGCAGCGCGCGCTGGCCGAGGGCGTGCCGGAGGCCGAGGCCTTCGCGCGCATCTTCGAGGAGATGTCGCGCCCGCAGACCTGCACCCTGGGCTACAACTCGCTGCGCTTCGACGACGAGTTCGTGCGCTACGGGCTGTACCGCAACTTCTACGATCCCTACGAGCGCGAATGGCGCGGCGGCAACTGCCGCTGGGACCTGCTCGACGTGCTGCGCCTGATGCACGCGCTGCGCCCGGACGGCCTGCACTGGCCGCAGCGCGAGGACGGCAAGGGCACCTCGTTCAAGCTGGAGCACCTGGCCGCGGCCAACGGCGTGCGCGTGGGCGATGCGCACGAGGCGCTGTCGGACGTGCGCGCGTTGATCGGGCTGGCCCGCCGCTTCCGCCAGGCGCAGCCGCGACTGTGGGACTACGCCCTGCGCCTGCGCGACAAGCGCTACGTGGCCACCTTGCTCGACACCGTGGCGATGGCCCCGGTCCTGCACGTCTCGCAGCGCTACCCTGCCGCACGACTGTGCGCGGCGGCGGTGGCACCGATCACCCGCCATCCGCGCATCGACAGCCGCGTGATCGTGTTCGACCTCGACGCCGACGCCGAGACCCTGCTGGAACTGGACGCCGAGACCATCGCCGCGCGCCTGTACCTGCGCGCCGACCAGTTGCCCGAAGGCCAGGCGCGCATCCCGCTCAAGGAAGTGCACCTCAACCGCTGCCCAGCGATCGTGCGCTGGGACCACCTGCGCGGCGAGGATTTCGCCCGCCTGGGCGTCGACCCGCAACTGGCGCAGGCGCGGGCCGCGCGCCTGCGCGAGGCCGGGCCCGAACTGGCCGAGAAGCTGCGCCGCGTGTACGCGCAGGAGCGCGAGCCGGTGGTCAACGACGCCGACGCCGCGCTGTACGACGGCTTCCTGCAGGACGGCGACAAGCGCCTGTTCGCCGAGGTGCGCGCCACGCCGCCCGAGCAGCTGGGCCAGCGCGCCTTCGGCTTCCGCGACCCGCGCATGCCCGAGCTGCTGTTCCGCTACCGCGCGCGCAACTGGCCCTGGACGCTGGATGCCGCCGAACGCCAGCGCTGGGACGATTTCCGGCGCCGGCGCCTGGACGACGGCAGCGGCCAGTCCGAACTCGGATTCACTTCCTATTTCGCGCGCATCGGCACACTGCGTGCAGAGCACGCGGACGACGCGTCGCGCCTGTCCCTGCTCGACCAGCTCGACGACTGGGGACGAGAACTCCACGCATCCCTGGCATGACCACCTATTTCGACGACAAGTCACTGAAGTTCCTGCGCGCACTGGCGCGCCACAACGAACGCGCCTGGTTCCTGGCGCACAAGCAGGACTACGAAGACCACGTGCGCGAGCCGTTCCAGCGGTTGCTGGACGACCTGCAGGGCCCCTTGGCGGAGGTGAGCCTGCACTTCCGTTCCGATTCGAGGAAGGTCGGCGGCTCGCTGTTCCGCATCCAGCGCGACACGCGCTTTGCTTCGGACAAGGCGCCCTACAAGTCCTGGCAGGGCGCGCGCCTGTTCCACGAGCGCAGCCGGCAGGTGCCGGCGCCTTCGTTCTACCTGCACCTGCAGCCGGGCGCGAGTTTCGTCGGCGGCGGCATCTGGCACCCCGACACCCCGGTGCAGCGCCGCATCCGCCAGTTCATCTTCGACAATCCCGGTGGCTGGAAGGCTGCCGCGCACGCGCCCGCGTTCCGCCGCCGCTTCGACCTGGACAACGAGGAGATGCTGGTGCGTCCACCGCGCGGCTTCCCGCCCGAGTTCGAGTTCATCGACGACCTGCGCCATCGCAACTTCGTGGCCTGGCGGCCGATCGAGGACAGCGTCATGCTCGGGCCGCGCCTGCTCTCTACCCTGGACAAGGACCTGCACGCGATGGCCCCGTTCATGGATTACCTGTGCGCCTCGCTGGACCTGGAGTTCTGATGCGCCGGTGGCTGGTCCCGGCCGTCCTCCTGCTCGCCGCCCTGCTGGCCTGGCTGGCGGCCGGCCCCTACCTGGCCATGCACGCCATCGGCAAGGCGGTACGCGAGGAGAACGCCACCGCGCTCGCGCGCCATGTCGATTTCCCGCCGCTGCGGGCCAGCCTGAAGGCGCAACTGGGCGACCGGCTGGCGCGGAGCGTCGGCGTCGAGGCGCAGTCGGGCTGGCTGGGCGCGCTGGGCATGACCGTGGCCAACGGACTGGCCGGGGGCGCGGTCGACCTGATGGTCACGCCCTATGGCCTGGGCGCGATGATCGAGGGGCGCAAGGTGTGGAATCGCGCGTCCGGCATGCCGCCGCCACGCAGCGAGGAAGGCGCCCGCGCCCGCCCCGACCCCTGGCGCCACGCCGAGCGCCGCTACCAGTCGGCCTCGCGGTTCACCGCCACCGTCCACACCGACGACGGGCGGCCTGTGGTGTTCGTGCTCACCCGCCAGGGCCTGCGCTGGCGGTTGTCGGACATCCTGCTGCCGCCGGCCTGACGCGGCCGGAGCATCGCGCCGCGCGGGACGCGGCAATCCCCTCTTCCGGCGCCGCGACCCATTCACGGCGGCGCAGTCCGGCCGGCTGCACGGAAGTGGCCGGACACGATCCCCTGGGCGGGGCCGCCGCGTTCCGACCCACGTCCGCTCGCCGGCGCGGCGCAGCGTTGACAGCCCCGCCACCGGAGGTGCGCATGATGACCCATGCCCCCGCCCCGCCGCGCCATGTCCTGGAGGCGTCCTGCCGGCCTAGCGGTCCTGATGCTGCTGCTTGCAGGCGCGCTGCTGGCGGGCATGGGGATGCGCGATCCGCAACCGGCCGACGAACCGCGCTTCGTGCTGGCCGCGCGCGACATGCTCGACAGCGGGCAATGGCTGCTGCCGCATCGGGGCAGCGAGCTTTACTCCGACAAGCCGCCGGTCTTCATGTGGACGCTGGCCGCCGCGCAGGCGCTCACCGGCCACTGGCGCGGCGCCTTCCTGCTGCCCTCATGGCTGGCCGCCCTGCTTGCGCTGTGGCTCAGCGCCGACCTCGCCCGCCGCCTGTGGACGCCGCGCGCCGGCCTGTATGCCGCGTTGGCCCTGTTCGCCTGCGTGCAGTTCGGCCTGCAGGCCAAGCGCGCGCAGATCGACATGGTGCTGGTGGCGATGACCACGGCCTCGCTCTGGGCGCTTGTGCAATACCTGTTGCTGCGGCGGGACTGGCGGCTGTTGCTGCTGGGCGGCTTCGCCGCAGGCCTGGGCACGGTCACCAAGGGCGTGGGCTTCCTGCCGCTGCTGGTCTTCCTGCCCTGGCTGGTCCTGCGCCGGCCGCCTGCGGCGCTGCTGCCGCGGGCGGGCCATGCGGGCGGGCATGCGCTGGCGGGTATCGCCGGCTTCCTGGCCGGGGTGGGCCTGTGGCTCGGGCCGCTGCTGTGGACCCTGGCCGCCCATGACGATCCTGCGCTGCGCGCCTATGCGTCGGACATCCTGTTGCGCCAGACCGGCACGCGTTACGCCAACGCCTGGCACCACCTCAAACCGGCCTGGTACTACCTGCAGGTGATCGCGACGCTGTGGCTGCCGGGCGCGCTGCTGCTGCCCTGGCTGCTGCCCGCGTGGTGGCGCCGCCTGCGCCGCCGCGAGCCGCGCTGGGTGCTGCTGCTCGGCTGGAGCCTGCTGGTCCTGCTGTTCTTCAGCGCCAGCCCGGGCAAGCGCGATGTCTACATCCTGCCCGCCCTCCCTGCGCTGTGCATCGCCGCCGCCCCGCTGCTGCCAGCCCTGCTGCGCCGTCGCGGGGTGCGCCTGGCATTGCTGGCCTGGCTGGCGGTGCTCGCGCTCGCGACGCTGGCGATCGGGCTGCAGGCCTGGTTCGCGCCGCCCGGGTGGCTGCTCGAGGTAGCCGCGCGCCGCAACCTTGACATGGACGCACTGGCCCGCATCGGCCGCTGGCTGACAGCGCTGGGCGCGGTGGTGGCCGGCTGCGCCCTGGTCCTGGGGCGCAGGCGCATCGGTCTGGCCACGGTGCTTGCGACGGCGGCGCTGTGGACAGTCCATGGCCTGGGCCTGATGCCCGCCGTGGACGCGGACAGCTCCGGCCGCGCGATCATGCGCGAGGCCGGCCGCCGGATCGGTCCGGGCGCGGAACTGGGCCTGCTGGGCTGGCGCGAGCAGCACCTGCTGCAGGCCGACCGCGACGTGGTGGAATTCGGCTTCCACCGGCCCTGGGATGCGCAGTGGCGCGACGCGCGCGACTGGCTGGCCCAGGCCCCGGACCGGCGCTGGCTGTTCGTGCTGGAAGACGCGCTGGGGTCCTGCGTGGACCGCGACCGGGCGCAGCCCCTCGGCGTGTCGAGCCGCCGCAGCTGGTGGCTGGTGCCCGCGTCGGCGGTGCGCGGCGACTGCCACGACGCGGTTCCGGGCGCGCCCAGCGAGGAATAGGCGGCGGCGCCGCACGCTTTCACGGCAGCCGCACGCCGTCGCGACCCTGCGCTGACATTCCGGCGCGGAGGATGCGCGCATCCCGATCCGGCGTGTCGCCCAGCCCGATGCACGCGCTCCCCCCAACGGCATTCCGGACCCCGCAGGGTCAGGGGCGGATCGCGCCGGACGTCGGGGAGCGGGATGCGGAGGTGGATCGGCATCTCCTGCGGCGGGATCCCGACGTCATCGTCCCGTGTTCCCAGCCAAGGCCACCTCCATGACCCCCGACGCGCCCGCTCTGTCGGTGGTGGTGCCGGTCTACGACGAGGCGGCGAACGTGTCCGCGCTGGTCGACGAGATCGCCGCGGTCGAGGCCCTGGCTCGCGCCGAGATCGTGTTCGTCGACGACCATTCGCAGGACGACACCCTCGCCATCCTTCAGCGCAAGGCCGCCACACTCCCGCGCCTGCGGGTGCTCGCGCACACGCGCCGGCTGGGCCAGAGCGCGGCGATCCGCAACGGGGTGAAAGCCGCCCGCGGGTACTGGATCGCCACGCTCGACGGCGACGGGCAGAACGATCCTGCCGACCTGCCGCTGCTGCTCGCGCAGCGCGAACTCGCGCCACCGGAGGTCAAGCTGTTCGCCGGCTGGCGGGTCGCGCGCCAGGACAGCGCCAGCAAGCGCTGGGCCTCGCGCTGGGCCAACCGGATCCGCGGTGGCCTGCTGCACGACGCCACCCCCGACACCGGCTGCGGCACCAAGCTGTTCGAACGCCAGGCCTTCCTCGAACTGCCCGGCTTCGACCACATGCACCGCTACCTGCCCGCGCTGATGCAGCGCGCCGGCTGGCAGACGCTGAGCGTGCCGGTGGGCCACCGCCCGCGCCGCGGCGGCCGCTCCAAGTACGGCAACCTCTCGCGCGCCGCCGCCGGTGTGCTGGACCTGCTCGGCGTGCTGTGGCTGATCCGCCGCGGCAACGCGGCCGCCTGCAACCGAGCGATCACGGAATACGCCCATGGACGCCATGAACCGGGAAATCGCGGCACTGGCCTGGACGGGCCTGTACATGACGCCGTGGAAGCTGATCGGATTGACCGGGGCGCTGCTGTTCGGCCTGCGCTGGCTGGTGCAGTTCCTGGCCACGCGCCGCGCCGGTAGGCCGGTCATTCCGCGCGCGTTCTGGGTGATGAGCCTGGCCGGCAGCACGATGACGCTGGCCTACTTCCTGTTCTCCAGCAAGCAGGACGCGGTGGGCGTGGTGCAGAACCTGTTCCCTGCCTTCACGGCCGCCTATTCGCTGTGGCTGGACCTGCGGCCGCGCCACCCTGACCCGGTCGCGGGCAAGGCCGCGCCGCCGGTGTGAACCGGCTCAGGGGTTGGACACCCCATGCGGCACGTGCCCGGCGAGCACGTGCTGGCGCGCACTGTCGATGTTGTGCGCCGAGTCGTCGAAGAAGATGTCGGCGCCGAACGCCTCCAGGAACGGCCCCTTCGCGCGTCCGCCCAGGAACAGGGCCTCGTCCAGGCGCACGCCCCACTCGCGCAGGGTGCGGATCACCCGCTCGTGGGCCGGCGCCGAACGCGCGGTGACAAGAGCGGTGCGGATCGGCGCGGCCTCGCCGGGCGGGAACGCCGCCTGCAGTTCGTGCAGCGCGGCAAGGAAGGGGCGGAACGGGCCGCCGGGCAGCGGTTCGCGCGCGCGCTCGATCTCGTGGCGATGGAAAGCGGCGATGCCGCCCTGCCGCGAGACGCGCTCGCCCTCGTCGTTGAAGATCACCGCGTCGCCGTCGAAGGCGATGCGGATCTGCTCGTTCGAGGCGCGCCCGGGCCGCGGCCGCTCGGGCAGGATGGTGGCCGCGGCCATGCCGTTGGCCAGCGCGCGCCGTACCGATTCGGGGTTGGCCGAGAGGAACAGCTGCGCGCCGAAGGGACGGATGTACGGCCAGGTCGGCTGGCCGGAGGTGAAGGTCGCGCGCGAGATCGCCAGGCCATGGTGCTGGATCGAGTTGAAGATGCGCAGGCCCGTGTCGGCCGAATTGCGCGACAGCAGGATCACCTCGACCCGCGGCGCCTCGGGCGGCGCGTGTTCGTTGAGCGCCAGCAGCTTGCGCACCAGCGGGAAGGCGATGCCCGGTTCGAGCACGTCGTCCTCGTGTTCGCGCTGGAACTGCGAATAGCGCTCGATCCCCTCCTGCTCGAACAGCCCGTGGCTTTCCTCCAGGTCGAACAGCGCCCGCGAGGTGATCGCGATGGTGAGGACGGCGGGAGCTTCGCTGGACATGGCCCGATTATGGCGCGCGCCCGGGCTTTGGGCCATCGGCGGGGATGCCGCGCCACTGCGGCCCCGTCCCCGCGGCGAGAACGACGCCTCAGGCTTCGAACTGCTCGCTGAGGATGCGCTCTTCGAGGTTGTGCTCGGGATCGAACAGCAGGCGCACCGTGCGCTCGCGCGATTCGCGGATCATCACCTCGACCACGTCGCGGACCTCGTGCGAGTCGGCGGTGGCGCTGACCGGGCGCTTGTAGGGGTCCAGTACGCGGAAACGCACCTCGGTATCGGCCTTGAGCAGGGCGCCGCGCCAGCGCCGCGGCCGGAAGGCGGCGATCGGGGTGAGCGCCACCACGTTCGCACCCAGCGGCAGGATCGGCCCGTGCGCCGAATAGTTGTAGGCGGTGCTGCCGGCGGCCGTGGCCACCATCACCCCGTCGGCGATCAGCTCGTCCAGGCGCGGCTTGCCGTTGAGCTCGATCGACAGATGCGCGGCCTGCCGCGTCTGCCGCAGCAGCGAGACCTCGTTGTAGGCCAGCGACCCGACGGTGGCACCCGATTCGGTCTGGGCGACCATCTCCAGCGGATGCAGCACGGCCGGCTCGGCCGCGGCGATGCGCTCGATCAGGTCATCGGTGCGGAACTGGTTCATCAGGAAGCCGACGGTACCCAGCTTCATGCCGAACACCGGCTTGCCCAGGCTGCCGTGGCGGTGCAGGGTCTGCAGCATGAAACCGTCGCCGCCCAGCGCGCACAGCACGTCCGCCTCCTCCGGCTCCACCGCGCCGTGCCGGGCGGCCAGCGCTTCCTGCGCGGCGCGCGCGTCGTCGGTCTGGCTGGCGAGAAAGGCGATGCGGGGCGTCGTGCTCATCGGCGGCTCCTGCGCGGGGCAGCCGGCAGGATAACCCGGCCACGGCGCCGGCGCCGCGACGGCCCACGGCGGCCCGCGCGCGCCGCGGAAAGGGCGGCCGCGGGAGTCCCCGCGGCCGCCATCGCTTCAGCCGCGCTGCGCGAGCTGCGACAGGCGCTGCACCGCGACCGACGCGGTCGGATAGTCCAGCGTCTTCTGCGCCGCCAGCTCGCCCAGCATCGCCAGGGTGAAGCGCAACGCGGCATCGTCGCGCTCCATCCAGTGCCGCACCTTCTCCTCGGCGTTCGCGCCGGGGGCATCGAGCACCTGGCCGACGATCGCGCGCTGCTGCGCAGCGAGCTCCTCGCGCAGCACGCCGCGCGCGACCGCATGCCAGCGCCCGTCCACTTCCAGCGCGTCGATCTGGCGGGTCAGCCACGGCACCCGCAGCGCTTCGCCGACGCGGAAGTACAGCTTGGCCACGTCCACCGGCTTGCGCTTGCGCTCGGTCGCCAGCTCGATGATGTCGGCGCAGGCTTCCAGGTACGGCAGCGCGGCGAGCTGGCCGGCCAGGCCGGCCGGCACGCCCTTGCCCAGCCAGTCGGCCAGGCAGGCTTCGTACTCGGGACGCTGCGAGTCGGGGAGGATGTTCTCGCCGGCGCGGATGTCGCGGAAGCCGTCGTGGTAGCGCTCCACCGCGGTGGTGATGTCCGGGATCGCGCCGGGGCGCGACAGCAGCCAGCGTGTGAACGAACGCTGCAGGTTCCAGATCACCTGCAGTGCGTCGATCTGCACCGACTCTGCCACCTTGCCGTCGAGCGCGTCGATCTCCAGCCACAGCGCGCGCGCCTCGAGCGTCTCGCGGGTGATGGTGAAGGCCTTGGCCACCTCGCCGTAGCTGCGGCCGCTGTCCTCCTGCATGCGCAGGAGGAAGGTCGCGCCCATGCGATTGATCATGGTGTTGGTCACCGCCGTGGCGATGATCTCGCGCTTGAGGCGGTGCTGCTCCATTGCCTGGGCGTACTTCTTCTGCAGCGGGCCGGGGAAGTAGCGCTGCAGTTCCTTGGAAAGGTAGGGGTCCTCGGGCACGTCCGACTGCAGCAGCTCGTCGAAGGCAACCAGCTTGGAGTACGAGAGCAGCACCGCCAGTTCGGGCCGGGTCAGGCCCTCGCCGCGGCTCTTGCGCTCGGCCAGTTCCGCGTCGGACGGCAGGTACTCGATCTGCCGGTCCAGCAGGCCCTGCTGCTCCAGGGTGCGGATGAAGTGCTGCTTGGACCCCAGGCGCGAGACGCTCATCCGCTCCATCAGGCTGATGGCCTGGTTCTGGCGGTAGTTGTCCCACAGCACCAGTTGCGCGACCTCGTCAGTCATCGAGGCCAGCAGCTTGTTGCGCGCGTCCATCTTGAGCCTGCCGTCGCGCACCTGGGCGTTGAGCAGGATCTTGATGTTGACCTCGTGGTCGGAGGTGTCCACGCCGGCGGAGTTGTCGATGAAGTCGGTGTTGAGCAGCACGCCGTTGCGCGCGGCCTCGATGCGGCCGAGCTGGGTGAAGCCCAGGTTGCCGCCCTCGCCCACCACCTTGCAGCGCAGGTCGCGGCCGTCGACGCGGATCGCGTTGTTGGCGCGGTCGCCCACGTCCGAATGCTGCTCGGCGCTGCCCTTGACGTAGGTCCCGATGCCGCCGTTCCACAGCAGGTCGACGGGCGCCTTGAGGATCGCCGACAGCAGGGCGTTGGGCGCGATCGACGTGGTGCCCTCGGGCAGGCCCAGGGCCTGGCAGGCCTGCGGGGAGATGTCGATCGACTTGAGCGAGCGCGGGTACACGCCGCCGCCCCTGGAGATCAGCCTGGCATCGTAGTCCGCCCAGCTCGAGCGCGGGATCCTGAACATCCGCTCGCGCTCGAGGTAGCTGCGTTCCGCGTCCGGGTCGGGGTCGATGAAGATGTGGCGGTGGTCGAACGCCGCGACCAGGCGGATGTGCCTGGACAGCAGCATGCCGTTGCCGAACACGTCGCCGGACATGTCGCCGATGCCCACGCAGGTGAAGTCCTGCGCCTGCGAGTCGTGGCCGAGCGCGCGGAAGTGGCGCTTGACCGACTCCCACGCGCCGCGCGCGGTGATGCCCATGCCCTTGTGGTCGTAGCCTACCGAACCGCCCGAAGCGAAGGCGTCGTCCAGCCAGAAGCCGTACTCGCGGGCGATGCCGTTGGCGGTGTCGGAGAAGGTGGCCGTGCCCTTGTCGGCCGCGACCACCAGGTAGGGATCGTCCTGGTCGTGGCGCACCACCTCGGCCGGCGGCACGATCCTGCCTTCGACGATGTTGTCGGTGATGTCGAGCATGCCGCTGATGAACAGCCGGTAGCAGGCCACGCCCTCGGCGAACAGCGCGTCGCGGTCGCCGCCCGCGGGCGGACGCTTGACGATGAAGCCGCCCTTGGAGCCGACCGGCACGATCACCGTGTTCTTGACCATCTGCGCCTTGACCAGGCCCAGCACCTCGGTGCGGAAATCCTCGCGACGGTCGGACCAGCGCAGGCCACCGCGGGCGACCGGACCGAAGCGCAGGTGGGTCCCTTCCACGCGCGGCCCGTACACGAAGATCTCGCGGTAGGGCCTGGGCTTGGGCAGGTCCGGCACGCGGGCCGGGTCGAACTTGAACGCGATGGTTTCCTTGTAGCCGGCGTCGGCCGTGCGCTGGTAGAAGCTGGTGCGCAGGGTGGCGTCGATCACGTCCATGTAGCTGCGCAGGATGCGGTCCTCGTCCAGGCTGGACACGCCATCGAGCAGCGACTTGAGCACCTGACGCACCGCGTCGTAGCGCGCCGCGCGCGGCGACAGGCGCGCGTCGATCGCAGGCTGCAGCAGGGCCAGCGTGGCCGGATCGCCGCCGGTCATGGCCTGCAGCTGCAGCGCCAGCGCCTCGGCCGCACGCTTGCCATCGGCCTTGCCGGGCTTGGCGGCGGCCGGGTCGAAGCGCGCCTCGAACAGTTCCACCAGCATCCGCGCGATCAGCGGATTGTTGGCGAAGGTTTCCTCGACGTAGCTCTGCGAGAACGGCACGCCGACCTGCTGCAGGTACTTGGCGTAGCCCCGCAGCAGCGCCACCTGGCGCCAGTCGAGCGAGGCGCCCAGCACCAGGCGGTTGAAGCCGTCGTTCTCGGCGTCGCCGCGCCAGGTCCGGGTGAAGGCCTCGGCGAAGGCATCGCCGACGCGATCCGCCGCCGCGGCGGTGATGTTGGCCTCGACCTCGAAGTCCTGGATGTAGAGCTGGCCGCCGTCGACCTCCAGGCGGTAGGGGTGCTCGGTGACCACCCGCAGGCCGAGGTTCTCCATCATCGGCAGCGCGTCGGACAGGGCGATGTCGCTGCCGTTGCGGTACAGCTTCAGCCGCAGCGCGCCTTCGCCGGGGACCGCCTGCGGCGACTGCTGCAGGCTCAGCTGCAGGTCGTTGGCGCCGCGCAGCGCCGCCAGGCGCTCGACGTCCGTGGCCGCGATCGCCGGGGTCGCGTCCTCGATGTAGCCGGCCGGCAGGGCGCGGCCGTAGCGCGCGGCCAGTTCCAGCCCGGGCTGCTCGCCGTGGCGCGCCACCAGCGCGTCGCGCAGATCGTCCTGCCAGTTGCGCACGATCGCGGCCAGTTCGCGCTCGAGCTGCGCCTGGTCGACCTCGAAGGCCTCGCCCGCGCGCGGACGCACGATCAGGTGCACCTGGGCCAGCGGCGAGTCGCCGATCAGCACGTTCGCATCGACATGGTCTGCGTGCAGCACGCGCCGCAGCATGGCCTCGACGCGGTGGCGCACCTCGGTGTTGAAGCGCTCGCGCGGGATGTAGACCAGAACCGAATAGAAGCGACCGTAGCGGTCGCGGCGCAGGAACAGCTTGCTGCGCACGCGCTCCTGCAGGCCCAGCACGCCGGTGCCCAGGCGATAGAGCTCCTCGGCGCTGGACTGGAACAGCTCGTCGCGCGGCAGGGTCTCGAGGATGTGCTTGAGCGCCTTGCCGCTGTGGCCGGTGGGCTTGAGGCCCGATTCGGCCATCACCCGTTCGTAGCGCTGGCGCACCAGCGGGATGTCCCAGGGGCGGCGGTTGTAGGCGCCGGAGGTGTACAGGCCCAGGAAGCGGCGTTCGGACACCGCGCGGCCCTGCCCGTCGAAGCCCAGCACGCCGATGTAGTCCATGTAGCCGGGACGGTGCACCGAGGAACGCGCATTGGTCTTGGTCAGCACCAGCGGCTCGATGCCCTCGCCATTGCTGAGGTTGTGGGCGGCCAGCGACTTGAGCGGCCGGCCCTGGCCCTCGCCGCCGCGCAGCAGCCCCAGCCCGCTGCCTTCCACCGGCACCAGCAGTTCCTCGCGGCCCTTGCGGCGCAGGGCGTACTCGCGGTAGCCGAAGAAGGTGAAGTGGTCGTCCGCGGCCCAGTCGAGGAAGGCGCGCGCCTCGGCGCGCTCCTCGTCGGAAACCGGCAGCGGCGCATCGCCCAGGTCGGCGGCGACTACGCGCATGCGCTCGCGCATCGCGTCCCAGTCGGCGACGATCGCGCGCACGTCGGCCAGCACCTCGCGCAGGCGCGCCTCGATGCGGGCCATGTCCTCGGCGGTCTGGCGGTCGATCTCCAGGTGCATCACCGACTCCGCATCGCCCTCGCCCACGCCGGTCAGGCGGCCGGCGCGGTCGCGGCCGATCTGGATGATCGGGTGGCCCAGCACATGCACGCCGATGCCCATGTCGGCCAGGGCCATGCTCACCGAGTCGACCAGGAAGGGCATGTCGTCGTTGACGATCTGCAGCACGGTGTGCGGCGATTCCCAACCATGCGTGGCCTTGGCCGGGTTGAACAGGCGCACCAGCGCGGTGCCGCGCTTGCGCCTGGCCGCGAAGCCCAGCAGGTCATGGGCCAGCGCCGCCCAGCCCTGCGCATCGTGCGAAGGCAGCTCCTCCTCGGTCAGGCGCCGGTAGAACGCGGACGCGAAGGCATTGGCATCGGCCTGGCCGGCCTTGCCGGCGAGCTTGCGGATGGCGGCGAAGATCGGCTCAAGCAGGGAAGCGTCTGTCGAGCGCGGTGTGCTGCGCGTGCGGCGGTCGGCTTTCGGACTCATGGACCTGGACCTCGAAATCGGAATTTCAGGAAAAGGAAACCCGCCGCGGGAACGACGGGCACAGGGAAACCGCACGGGCACCGGAGGCATCGGCAAGGCGATGCCGATCCGGAGGCCGGGCCGGGAGACGGGACAAGGACGGGAACAGGCGCAGGGCCCGCGCATGCGGGCCGGTGCGTGAGGCCATGCGCCCGCAAGGGGCGATGGCCGGGGAGATCAAGGCAGCGCCGGCCGGGGGCCGCGGCGCTGCGGAAGGAGCGGGTCCGGGCAGGCGGCGGCAAGCGCCGTCGGCGACGGCTGCCAGCCCTTCGGCCAGCAACACGACGCCTCGTGCCACCGCTTGCAACCACATGCCAGCCCCTCCCGGGGGACGCGTTGGATCAGCGCAGACCGGTCTCGCTGCGGGCGATCACCAGCCGCTGGATCTCGCTGGTGCCCTCGTAGATCTCGGTGATCTTGGCGTCGCGGAAGTACCGCTCCAACGGCATTTCCTTCGAATAGCCCATGCCGCCATGGATCTGGACGGCCTGGTGGGCGATCCACATCGCCGCCTCCGAGGCGGTGAGCTTGGCGATGGCCGCCTCGGCCGAGAACTTCCTGCCCTGGCCCTTGAGCCAGGCCGCGCGCAGCGTGAGCAGCATCGCCGAGTCCAGCTTGCACTTCATGTCGGCGATCTTGGCCTGGGTCATCTGGAAGGTGCCGATCGCCTGGCCGAAGGCCTTGCGCTCCTTCACATAGGCCAGGGTGGCCTCGTAGGCCGCGCGCGCGATGCCGATGGCCTGGGACGCGATGCCGATGCGGCCGGCGTCGAGCACGCCCATGGCGATCTTGAAGCCCTCGCCTTCCTGGCCCAGGACCTCGTCGGGCTGGACCACGTAGTCGTTGAACTCGATCTCGCAGGTGGCCGAGGCGCGGATGCCGAGCTTGGGTTCGGTCTTGCCGCGGCCGAAGCCCTCGCGGTCGGTGTCGATCACGAAGGCGGTGATGCCGCGCGCGCCCTGCTCCGGGTCGGTCATGGCGAACAGCACGATGTACCTGGCCACCGGGCCGGAGGTGATCCAGCTCTTCTTGCCGTTGACCACGTAGCTGCCGTCGGCCTGCTTGACCGCGCGGCAGCGCATGGCGGTGGCGTCCGAGCCAGACTGCGGCTCGGTCAGGGCGAAGGCACCGATCTGGGCCCCTTCGGCGATGGCGCGCACGTACTTCTGCTTCTGCGCCTCGGTGCCGTGGGTCAGGATGCCGTTGCAGAACAGCGAATTGTTGACCGACATGATGGTCGAATGCGCGGCGTCGGCCGCGGCCACCTCGATCATGGCCAGCACGTAGGCCACCGGGTCCATGCCCGCGCCGCCGTACTCGGCAGGCACCTCGATGCCCATCAGGCCGTTCTCGCCCAGGGTGCGGATGTTGTCCAGCGGGAACTCGCCGCTGCGGTCGTAGTGCTCCGCGCTGGGCGCGATCTTCTCCTGCGCGATCCGGCGGGCCACGTCCTGGATCATCAATTGCTCTTCGTTGAACCCGAACTCCACGACTGCCTCGATTCGTTTCTTGAGAAACGTAATTGTAGCCGGGCACGACGACGAACCCCATGGGGCCAGGACACCCGCGTTGCCCCTGCCTCAGCCTTGACGCCCCGCACCGCCGGGGCAACAATTATCTCTGTATCGCGATAGGAAGATATCTATGGATCTCGACGCCTGGTCCGCGCGGCTCAAGGTGCTTGCCGATCCCACCCGGGTGCGCCTGCTGGCGCTGCTCGAGGGCGAGGAGCTGACCGTGGCCGAACTGTCGGCGATCACCCGGCTGGCGCAGCCACGCGTGTCCACCCACCTGGCCAAGCTCAAGGAGGCCGGCCTGGTGCGCGACCGCCGGGCCGGCGTCTCGGCCTACTACCGCTTCGACGACGAGGCGCTGGAGCCGCCGCAGCGGGCGCTGTGGCAGGCGCTGTCGACCGGCACCGACGATCCGCTGCTGCGCCAGGACGCCGAGCGCGTGGCCGGCGTGCTGGCGATGCGCGCGGCCGACCAGAACTGGGCGGACTCGGTGGCCGGCGACATGGAGCGCCACTACTCGCCCGGCCGCACCTGGGAAGCGCTGGCGCGCAGCGCCCTGCCCCTGCTCGAGACCGGCGACGTGCTGGACATCGCCTCCGGCGACGGCGTGCTGGCCGAACTGCTCGCCCCGCATGCGCACCGCTACGTCTGCGTGGACAGCAGCAAGCGGGTGGTGGCCGCGGCCGCCGAGCGGCTGCGCCGCTTCCGCAATGTCGAGGTGGTCGAGGGCGACATGCACGCCCTGCCCTTCGCCGCGGCCGAGTTCGACCTGGTGGTGCTGATGCATGCGCTGACCTATGCCGAGCGGCCGGCCCAGGCGGTGGCCGAGGCCGCGCGGGTACTGCGCCCCGGCGGCCGGCTGCTGCTCTCGAGCCTGGCCCGGCACGAACACCAGAGCGTGGTCCAGGCCTACGGCCACGCCAACCTCGGCTTCTCCGAGAAGGACCTGCGCCGCTTCGTCGCGCGCGCCGGCCTGGAACTGCTGAACGCCGAGACCGTGACCCGCGAAAAGCGCCCCCCGCACTTCGAGGTGATCTCGATGATCGCCCGCAAGCCCTGAGCCCGAGAGGCCCGACATGAACACCCTGCCCTGGCTGCACCCCGACCGCGTCGCCCGGCTCGAAGCCGCCCTGGCCCGACGCATCCTCGTGATCGACGGTGCGATGGGCACCCTCATCCAGCGCCAGGGACTGGAGGAAGCCGACTATCGCGGCGAGCGCTTCGCCCAGGGCTACGATTCCAGACGGGAGCGCCCCGCGGACGGCGGGCATGACCTCAAGGGCAACAACGACCTGCTCTCGCTCACCCGTCCGGACGTGATCGCCGGCATCCATGCCGCCTACCTCGACGCCGGCGCGGACATGGTCGAGACCAACACCTTCAACTCGACGGCGGTCAGCCAGGCCGACTACGGGCTGGAGCACCTGGTGTACGAACTGAACGTGGAGGCCGCGAAGGTCGCGCGCGCCAGCTGCGACGCGGCCGAGGCCCGCACGCCCGACAAGCCCCGCTTCGTGATCGGCGTGCTGGGACCGACCAGCCGCACCGCCTCGATCAGCCCCGACGTCAATGACCCCGGCTTTCGCAACACCTCCTTCGACGCGCTGCGCGAGACCTATCGCGAGGCGATCGACGGGCTGATCGACGGCGGCGCGGACATCCTGATGGTCGAGACCATCTTCGACACCCTCAACGCCAAGGCCGCGCTGTACGCGATCGAGGAGGCGTTCGAGGCGCGCGGCGGGCGCCTGCCGGTGATGATCTCGGGCACGATCACCGACGCCTCGGGCCGCACCCTGTCGGGGCAGACCGCCGAGGCCTTCTACGCCTCGGTGGCGCACGGGCGGCCGCTGTCGGTGGGCCTGAACTGCGCGCTCGGCGCGCGCGAACTGCGCCCCCACATCGAGACCCTGGCCGGCGTCGCCGCCTGCCATGTCAGCGCGCATCCCAATGCCGGCCTGCCCAACGCCTTCGGCGGCTACGACGAAACGCCGGAGGAAACCGCGGCGATCCTGCGCGAGTTCGCCGAATCGGGCCTGCTCAACGTGGTCGGCGGCTGCTGCGGCACCACGCCCGACCACATCGACGCGATCGCCCGCGCCGTCGACGGGCTGCCGCCGCGCGCGCTGCCGGCGGCGCTGGACCGCGCCGCCTGACCGCGGCGCACGCCAACTCCAATCCGCCCCAGGCGCGTCGCGCCATCGCCCAGGCCTCCGCATGTCCGCACCCCCCCGCCACACCCGCCTGTCAGGCCTCGAGCCGCTGGTCATCACCCCCGACCTGCTGTTCGTCAACATCGGCGAGCGCACCAACGTCACCGGCAGCGCTCAGTTCCGCAAGCTGATCAAGGAGGGGCGCTACGAGGAGGCGGTGGAGGTCGCACGCCAGCAGGTCGCCAGCGGCGCGCAGATCCTCGACGTCAACATGGACGAGGGCCTGATCGATTCGGAAGCGGCGATGACGCGCTTCCTCAACCTGATCATGTCCGAGCCGGACATCGCCCGCATCCCGGTAATGGTCGACTCGTCCAAGTGGAGCGTGATCGAGGCCGGGCTCAAGTGCCTGCAGGGCAAGAGCGTGGTCAATTCCATCTCGCTCAAGGAAGGCGAGGCGGCCTTCGTCGGACAGGCGCGCAAAGTGTTGCGCTACGGCGCCGCAGCGGTGGTGATGGCCTTCGACGAGGCCGGCCAGGCCGACACCTGCGCGCGCAAGGTCGAGATCTGCACCCGCGCCTACCGCATCCTGGTCGACGAGGTCGGCTTCCCGCCCGAAGACATCATCTTCGACCCCAACATCTTCGCCATCGCCACCGGCATCGAGGAGCACGACAACTACGCGGTCGACTTCATCGAGGCCACGCGGATCATCCGCCGGACCCTGCCGCACTGCCATGTCTCCGGCGGCGTGTCGAACGTGTCGTTCTCCTTCCGCGGCAACGAGACGGTGCGCCAGGCGATCCACTCGGTGTTCCTCTACCACGCCATCCAGGCCGGCATGGACATGGGCATCGTCAACGCCGGCGCGCTGCCGATCTACGACGACCTGGACCCTGAGCTGCGCGAGCGCGTCGAGGACGTGGTGCTCAACCGGCGCCGCGACGGTACCGAGCGCCTGCTGGAGATCGCCGAGCGCTACAAGGGCCGCAAGGGCGAGGCGCGCGTCGAGGACCTGGCCTGGCGCGAGCGGCCGGTGCGCGAACGCCTGGCGCACGCGCTGGTGCACGGCATCGACGCATGGGTCGAAGAGGACACCGAGCAGGCGCGCCAGCAATCCAGCCGCCCGCTCGACGTGATCGAGGGTCCGCTGATGGACGGCATGAACATCGTCGGCGACCTGTTCGGCGCGGGCAAGATGTTCCTGCCGCAGGTGGTGAAATCCGCGCGCGTGATGAAGAAGGCGGTGGCCTACCTGCTGCCCTACATCGAAGCCGAGAAGCTGCGCACCGGCGATACCGGCAAGAACAACGGCAAGGTGATCATGGCCACGGTCAAGGGCGATGTCCACGACATCGGCAAGAACATCGTCGGCGTGGTCCTGGCCTGCAACAACTTCGAAGTCGTCGACCTGGGCGTGATGGTGCCCACCCAGAAGATCATCGACGCCGCGATCGAGCACAGGGCCGACCTGGTCGGGGTCTCGGGGCTGATCACCCCATCGCTGGAGGAAATGAGCCATGTCGCGCGCGAGATGCAGCGGCAAGGCCTGGACATCCCGCTGATGATCGGCGGCGCCACCACCTCGCGCGCGCACACCGCGCTGAAGATCGACCCGTTCTACAAGGCCCCCACCATCTGGGTGAAGGATGCCTCGCGCGCGGTGGGCGTCGCCCAGTCGCTGGTTTCGCCCGAGTTGCGCGGGCCATTCGTGGCCTCCAACGAATCGGACTACGCCGAGATCCGCGAGCGCCATCGCAACCGCGGCGACGCCAAGCGCCTGGTGTCGCTGGAAAAGGCGCGCGCGCAGAAGTTCGATGGCGGCTGGGACGACTACACCCCGCCCGAGCCGCGCCAGCCCGGCCTGCACGTGCTGGAGGACTATCCGCTGGACGAACTGGTCGCGTGCATCGACTGGACACCGTTCTTCAACGCCTGGGAACTGGCGGGCAGGTTCCCGGCGATCCTGGAGGACCCCGTGGTCGGCGCCCAGGCCGCCGAGCTCTATCGCGACGCGCGCGCCATGCTCGAGCGCATCGTCGCCGAGAAGTGGCTGACCGCGCACGGCGTGTTCGGCCTGTGGCCGGCCCACAGCGTGGGCGACGACGTCGAGCTCGACCTCGGGGACAGCACCGCGCGCCTGCATTTCCTGCGCCAGCAGGTCGACAAGCCGGCGGACCGGCCCGACTTCTGCCTGGCCGACTTCATCGCGCCGCGGGCCTCGGGCAAGCGCGACTGGATCGGCATGTTCGCGGTGACCGCCGGCATCGGCATCGACGCGCATGTGGCGCGTTTCGAGGCGGCGCACGACGACTACAACGCGATCCTGCTCAAGGCCCTGGCCGACCGGCTGGCCGAGGCCTTCGCCGAGCGCCTGCACCAGCGCGTGCGCCGGGAGTTCTGGGGTTATGCGGCCGACGAGTCGCTCGACAACGAGGCGCTGATCGCCGAGAAGTATCGCGGCATCCGCCCGGCCCCGGGCTATCCGGCCTGCCCCGAACACAGCGAGAAGGCGACCCTGTTCGCCCTGCTCGACGCCCCGGGCAACGCCGGCATGTCGCTCACCGAGAGCTTCGCCATGTTGCCGACCGCTGCGGTCTCGGGCTATTACTTCAGCCATCCGGGCAGCCAGTACTTCGTGGTCGGCCGCGTGTCCAGGGAACAGGCGCTCGACTACGCCCGGCGCAAGGGCGTCGAGCTGGCCCAGGTCGAACGCTGGCTGGCCTCCAATCTCGATTACGACCCGGAATAAGCCGGATCGGGACGCGGCTCAGGCGGCCCTGGCCGCCGGCGCGTCCATCGCCAGGATCATCTCGCGTACCGCCTGCGCGGTCTCGTGCGGGCGTTCCATCGGAAACAGGTGGCTTCCTCGCACCCAGGCGATGCGCCCGCCGGTGGCCACGCGGGTGGCGCGCAACCCCGCCTGGCGCAGCTCGCGCGAACCGGTGCCGCCGATGAAGCCCAGCGGCGCGGTGGCGGCGCGCGCGGCCGCCACCACGCTGCCCGTCGGCAGCGTCCGGTAGATCGCCAGCTCGATGTCCGGGTCGAAGGCGAGGACCCTGCCGCCATCCCCGCGCGACAGGGTGCCCTGCTCGACGTAGTGGCGCAGGACGCGCGCGTCCCAGCGCGCGAACGCGCCGCGCGCGGCGAAATGCGCATGCGCGGCCTCGAGATCGGGCCATTCCCGCCGGCGCCGGCGGGTCTGCCGCAGCGGGAGGACGTAGTGGTCGAGTCCCAGGCGGCGGCCACACCGCACCAGCTGCGCGCTGAGGCCGCCGATCAGCGGCGAATCCAGCAGCACCACGCCCTGCACGCGGTCGCCGAGCTCGGCGGCGGCCAGCACGCTGACGTAGCCGCCCAGCGAATGCCCCGCCAGCCACAGCCGCGCCTGCGGATCGACCCGGGAATCGATGTGGTCGACCAGCTGCCGGGTCAGGCCGGCCCAGCCGCGCGCGACCGGGTACTCGGGCGCATGTCCGAAGCGGTCAATGGCCGAGACCTCGAAGTCGCCGGCCCAGTCCTCCAGCAGACCGCCATAGACCGCGCCCGGGAAGCCGTTGGCGTGGGCGAAGACCAGATGGTCCCGCCGCTTCCCGGCAAGGGGCGTGGCCATGGTTTACCAGACCAGGTCGTCGGGCACCTGGTACTTCGGATCCTGGTAGGGGTCGTCCTCGGCGGGCGCGTCCGGGTCCACCCGCAACGCCACGGCCGCCGGGAAGATCCGCGCCACCTCGTCCAGGTCGGCCAGGGTCAGCAACTGGTAGCGGCCGTTGAGCTGGGCCACGCCCAGTTCACCGGCGTTGAGCGCGCGCAACTGCTCGGCGTTGACGTAGATCCGCTTGATCTTGCCGCCATAGGGAAAATGGCGGGCGATCTCGGCCTGCGCATCGTTGAGCGCACGGCCCTTGAGGAATTCCTCCAGCTTCGCCCGCGCCTCGCGCCGCAGCCGCGCCTCTTCCTGGCGCTGGCGCTCGGCGGCGATGCGTTCGTCCTTCTCCTTCTGGGCGCGGATCGCATAGGCCTTGGCCAGGTCGATGTCCTCGCGCGTGCGCGGGCGTCCGCCGCCCTTGCGCGGCTTGGCCTCGCTGCCCGGGGGGCGAGGCCGACCCGGGCCGGCATCCGCACGACGTGGCGGCGCGCCCCGGCCCGGCTTGCCCTGTGAGGCAGGCGGGCCGGGCTTGCGCTCGCGCGCGGGCTTCGGCGCGGGCTTGAAGCCCAGGCCCAGGAGTTGGTCGCGCAGGGTATCGCTCATGGCAATGCGGTTCAGTAATGCGGAGGTGGCGGCTCGAGCGCCGGATCCCCGGGGCCGTCGCCGCGGGTCAGTTTCAGGTCTTCGAGCATGCGCTTCAACAGGTCGGCGTTGGCCACCGCCTCCAGCCGCATCTGCGTGAGCGCATCGTTCAGTTCGGAAATCAGCTGTTCCTGGAAGGCCATGCGCGTCTCGAGTTCGACCACGCGGCTTTCGAGCATGTCAGACATCGTATTTCATTCCCGTTGGATGGAACGGCCGCGACCGATGCCCCAGTAGGCGAGCCCTGCAGATTCCACTTCGGCCGGGTCGTACAGATTGCGTCCGTCGAAGATCGCGCGGTCGCGCAGGGCATTCCGTACGACCGCAAAATCCGGGCTACGGAACTGCCGCCACTCGGTGACCACCGCCAGCGCGTCCGCCCCCTGCAGCGCCTCCTCCGCCGATTCGCACAGCACCAGGTCGTCGCGCCCGCCGAAGATGCGCTGCGCCTCGGCGCGCGCTTCCGGATCGAACGCTCGCACCCGTGCGCCGGCTTCCCACAGCTGCTGCAGCAGCCGCCGGCTGGAGGCCGCGCGCATGTCGTCGGTATCGGGCTTGAAGGCCAGGCCCCAGACGGCGAAGGTCTTGCCGCGCAGCGACTCGGCCGCGCCGTAATGGCGCACCATCAGTTCGAACAGATGGCTCTTCTGGCGCTCGTTGACCGCTTCAACCGCATTGAGCAGAAGCGGCTCGTGCCCGTGCTGTGCGGCGGTCCGGGCAAGCGCCTGCACATCCTTCGGGAAGCACGAACCTCCATACCCCGCACCGGGATAGATGAAGTGCCAGCCGATTCGCGGATCCGAACCGATGCCCTTGCGCACCAGTTCCACGTCCGCACCCACCTTCTCGGCGATACTGGCGATCTCGTTCATGAAACTGATCTTGGCCGCGAGCATGGCGTTGGCGGCGTACTTGGTCAGTTCTGCCGAGCGCACGTCCATGGCCACGATGCGGTCGTGGTTGCGGTTGAACGGCGCATAGAGCTTTCGCAGCGTGGCGATCGAATCTGCGCGGGCGCTGCCCAGGACGATGCGGTCGGGACGCATGCAATCCTCGACAGCCGCCCCCTCCTTGAGGAACTCGGGGTTGGAGACCACGTCGAAGTCGATCGTCGACCCGCGCGCGGCGAGCTCCGCAGCGATGACTTCGCGCACCCGGTCGGCCGTACCGACCGGAACGGTCGACTTGTCAACCACGATGGCAGGTCCCTGCAGATGGCGCCCGATGGTCTTGGCGACCGCCAGCACGTACTGCAGGTCCGCACTCCCGTCCTCATCGGGTGGCGTACCCACCGCGATGAAGATGACCTCCGCAGCCGCAACCGCGTTGGCGGCGTCGGTCGTGAACGTCAGCCGACCCGCGCCGTGGTTGGCCTGGACCATCGGATCCAGGCCGGGCTCGTAAATCGGGACGATCCCCCGCTTGAGCCCGTCGATCTTGGCCTGGTCGATGTCCACACAAATCACGCGATGTCCGACTTCCGCCAGGCAGGTCCCACTGACCAGCCCGACGTATCCGGTTCCGAAAATCGCTACACGCATCAGGCAGCCCCGCTCCCCTCGGATGGTTTCAGCGCGATCAGCGATCGCCGCTGACGATGTCCAGCAGTTCGACCTCGAACACCAGGGTGGCATTGGGGCCGATCGGGCCGCCCGGGGTGCCCTGCTCGCCGTAGCCGAGCTTGCCCGGGATCCACAGCCGGTACTTGCTGCCCACCGGCATCAGCTGCAGGCCTTCCTGCCAGCCGGGGACGACCTGCGCCAGCGCGAACTCGACCGGCTCGCCGCGCGCGTAGGAATCGTCGAACACCTCGCCGTCGAGCAGCGAGCCGCGGTAGTGCACGCGCACCGTGTCGCCGGCGGACGGACGCGCGCCTTCGCCAGCGGTCAGCACCTCGTACTGCAGGCCCGAGTCGGTGGTCTGCACGCCCTGCTTCTTGCCGTTCTCGGCGAAGAACTTCTCGCCTTCCTCCGCGTTGCGCTTGCCGGCTTCCTGGAACTCGGCCATCTGCTTGGCCTGCATGCGCATGCTGAAGTCCTGCATGACCTGCATCGCCTCTTCCTGGGTCATCAACGGCTCCTTGCCGTCGATGGTGCTGCGCACCGCCTTGAACAGGGTATCCAGGTCGACCTCGTCCTTGGCGCCCTTGAGGCTCTCGCCGATCTGCATGCCGATCACGTAGCTGACCTGCTCGCGCTCGGTCTTCATGCCGCCGCGCGTGGCGGTGGGCGCTTCCTTGCCACTGCCGTCCACGGGCTTGCCGGTTTCCTTGTCCAGCGGCTTGCAGGCCAGCAGCGCCAGCGACAGGGTCGCGCCGAGCACGACCAGGGAGGTGGAACGCTTCGTAAGCTTCATCGCTTTGACTCCATTGCGAATGGATCCGTTCGGGAAGGGGCGGTGGCCGCGGCCGCCGCCCTCAGAGGATGTCGAGCAGTTCGACCTCGAACACCAGGGTGGCGTTCGGGCCGATCAGCGGCGGGCTCCCGCGCTGGCCATAGGCCAGTTCGCCCGGGATCCACAGCCGGTACTTCGAGCCGACCGGCATCAGGGTCAGGCCCTCCGTCCAGCCGGCGATCACCTGGTTGAGGCCGAACTCGCTGGGTTCGTTGCGCGCCAGCGAACTGTCGAACTCGGTGCCGTCGAGCAGGGTACCGCGGTAATGCACGCGCACGCGATCACCGGGCTTGGGCCGCGGCCCGCTGCCCTGGCGGAGCACCGCGTACTGCAGGCCCGATCCGGTGGCGAACACGCCCTTGGCGCTACGGTTGCGGGCCAGGAACTCGGCGCCAGCCTGGCGGTTGTCCTCGGCCAGCCGGCGCGCCCGCTCGCGCGACAGCGCTTCGAGCGCCGCGCGCGCCTGCGCCGCCTGGTCGGTGCCGAGCGCCGGCTCGCCGCCCCGGGCGATGGTGCGGGCGGCCTGCACCAGCACCGGCAGGTCGATCTCGCCGGCCAGCGGCGCCAGCGAACGCCCGACGTTCAGGCCGGTCAGCAGGCCCACCTTGGCCTGGTCCACCTGCGGCGGCTGCGCGCCAGGCGCCAGGCCCGGCACGCGACGTCCGCTGCGCGCGGCCACGCGCTGCATCAGCGCCTGCCCGACCTGCATCGCCTCGGCCTCGCTGAGCAGCGGCTCGCCTCCGGCCATCGCGTGACCCACCGCGCGCTCGAAACTGGCGAAGTCGATGTCCGGACCCGCGGCGACCAGCGATTCGCCCACGTCCATCCCGATCACGTAGCTGATCCTGGCGCGCTCGGTGGTCAACGCGCCGCCGCCCTGCAGCGCCCACGCCGATCCCGAGACAAGCAGCACGACCAGACCCAGCGCGGACAGGCCGCGCGTCACTCGATTCATGGGGTGGAACACTCCGGCAGGTGCCGCGACGGCGGCGCAAGGGCGTTATTGTCGCGGCCCGCGCACGTGCCGGCAATCGCCGGGCGCCGCGGCCATCCATGGCGTTCAGCCGGTCAGGCGCCGGGCACGGGCGCCCCGAGCGCGCGCTCGATCGCCGCGACGATCGCCGGATCCTGCGGCAGCATGCGGCTGCCGAACGAGGCGATGACCTTGCCGTTGCGGCCCACCAGGTACTTGTGGAAGTTCCACGCTGGCGCCTCGCCGGTCGCGTCCAGCAGGTCGCGGTACAGCGGAGTGGCCTGGTCGCCGACCACGTGCACCGGCTCGAACATGGGGAACTTCACCCCGTAGGTGAGCGTGCAGAACTCGCGGATCTTGTCCTCGTCCTCGTACTCCTGTCCCCGGAAATCGCCGGAGGGAAATCCGAGCACGGCGAAGCCCTGGCCCGCATAGCGCGCGTGCAGGGCCTCAAGCCCCTCGAACTGCGGCGCCAGCCCGCACTTGCTGGCGGTGTTGACGATCAGCAGCACCTTGCCGCCATAGGCCTGGGCCAGGTCGACCTGCTGCTTGCCGGTCAGGGGCCGGTAGCTGCGCTCGAGCAGATCGCCCGCCCCGGCGCCGAGCGACGCCAGCAGCATACCCAGTGCCATCACGTATCTGACTGTCTTCATTGGAGTTTCCCGGGAGGAGGCGCGAGGGAGGCAGCGGACCATGACTTCAGTTGGGTGCGCGGGGACGCACAAACGCTTGCGGCTGCCTGTTCTGGTGTTATAGTTGAATACAACACCTATCCACCAAGCGGGATCTCCGCCATGAACCGCAAGCTCCGCAACACGATACTGGCTTTCTCCGTCACCGGCACCGTGCTGGCGGTGGGCCTGTTCGCGGCCCGCCCGGCGGCGACCGACCCCGTCGCCGCCCCCGCCTTGGCAGCCGCAAGCCCGGCCTGCATGCCGGCCGCCGGCCAGGATGACCTCGTTGCGGCGCAGCCGGCGGTTTCCGCCGACGCGGGGGGCGCCGCGCTGGTGGCGGGCGCCGCGGCAGCGGTCCTCGCCGGCCTGGAGTCCGCCGAGGCGGCCGAAGCCGACGTCGAGGGCCGTCGGCGCAGCCGCCACGTGCGCCGGGCGGTGGCCGTCCCCTATTTCTCGTTCGCGCGCGGGGCCGGCCGCGACAGCCGGAGCTGACCTTATGACCAATATCCAGTGGAGCGATGGCGCTCCGATCTACCGCCAGCTCAAGGAGCGAGTGATCGCGATGATGCTGGACGGGGAACTCAAGCCAGGCGACGCGCTCCCGTCGGTGCGCCAGGTCGCCGCCGAATACCAACTCAATCCGATCACCGTCTCGCGCGCCTACCAGGAGCTGGCCGACGAGGCGCTGGTCGAAAAACGAAGGGGCCTTGGCATGTACGTCACAGAGGAAGCGGCGAAGAAACTGCTGGTCAACGAGCGCGAGCGCTTCATGAAGGAGGAGTGGCCGCTGGTGCTCGAGCGCATCCAGCGCCTGGGCCTGTCGCTGGAAGAACTGCTGGCGCCGGCCAAGGGAGGCGCGCGATGAACGCCGCGCCCGACACCCGGCCGGTGGTGGATGCGCGCGGCCTGCGCAAGACCTACCGCAACAAGCACGCGCTCGACGATGCCAGCTTCCGCATCGAGGCGGGGCGCATCGTCGGCCTGATCGGCCCCAACGGCGCCGGCAAGACCACCGCGCTCAAGGCCATGCTCGGGCTGATCCCGTTCCAGGGCCAGATGAGCGTGCTTGGGCTCGATCCGCGCAGCCAGCGCGACGAACTCATGAACGATGTGTGCTTCATCGCCGACGTGGCGGTGCTGCCGCGCTGGATCCGGGTGCGCGAGGCGATCGACTTCGTCGCCGGCGTGCATCCGCGCTTCGACCGGGCCCGCTGCGAGCGCTTCCTGGCCAACACCCAGCTCAAGCCCGACCAGCGCGTGCGCGAAATGTCCAAGGGCATGATCGTGCAGCTGCACCTGGCCCTGGTGATGGCCATCGACGCGCGCCTGCTGGTGCTGGACGAGCCGACCCTGGGCCTGGACATCCTCTACCGCAAGCAGTTCTACCAGCGCCTGCTGGAGGACTACTTCGACGAACACAAGACCATCGTCATCACCACCCACCAGGTGGAGGAGGTCGAGCACATCCTCACCGACGTGATGTTCATCCGCGACGGCAAGGTGGTGCTGGATGCGCCGATGGAGGACGTGGGCGAGCGCTTCGTGGAGGTGCTGGTGAGCGCCGAGCGTGCCGACGCCGTGCGCCAGCTCGGTCCCATCGACGAGCGCGCCCTGCCCTTCGGCAAGACCGTGATGCTGTTCGACGGCGTCCCGTCCTCCGCGCTGTCGCCCCACGGCGAGACCCGCACCCCAGGCCTGGCCGATCTGTTCGTCGCCACGATGAAGGGAACCTACGCATGAACGCCGCCGCTGACACCTTGTCCGATGCCCCGCGTCCGGCCGACGCCCACCACGCCCGTCCCACCCGGCCCTTCGCTTGGCTGCTGCGGCGCGAGTACTGGGAAAACCGCGGCGGTTTCCTGTGGGCGCCGTTCGTCGCCGGCGGCATCTCGCTGCTGCTTTCGGCCATGGGCATCGTCCTGGCCATGGTGGCGGCCGGCCGCAACATGCCGGCCGAGGCCCACGTCACGCTCGACGATGGCACCCAGATCCAGATCAACGGCATGGACCTGGGCATGCTGACCTCGAAGCTGGGCCACGAGGAGCTCGCGCGCCTGGGCGAGGGCCTCGACGTGACCCTGCTGCTGGCGTCCGGCTGGCCCTTCATCGTCCTGGCCTTCGTCCTGTTCTTCTACTGCCTGGGCTGCCTGTACGACGAGCGCAAGGACCGCAGCGTGATGTTCTGGAAGTCGCTGCCGCTGTCGGATACGCAGACGGTGCTGTCCAAGCTGGCCAGCGCCACGATCGTCGCGCCCCTGCTGGCGGTGCTGGCCGCGATCGCGACCCTGTTCGGCTTCATGGTGCTGGTCAGCCTGGTGGTGCTGCTCTACGGCGGCAACCCGGTCGAGCTGCTGTGGGGGCCGGCCAGCCCGCTGAAGATCGCCACGATGTACCTGCTGGGCATCCCCGTCTACGCGCTGTGGGCGATGCCGACCATCGGCTGGCTGATGCTCTGCTCGGCCTGGGCCAAGAGCAAGCCCTTCCTGTGGGCGATCATGATCCCGCTGTTCGCCGGCATCGTCGTGGCCTGGCTGCAGTTCCTCGGCGTGTTCGACGACATGACCTGGCCGTTCTTCAAGAACGTGGTGTTCCGCTCGCTGACCAGCGTGTTCCCGCTGACCTACATGGACATGCGCCTGCTGGCGGATATGGGCGATGGCCCGGACACCATGCGGCAGTTGCTCAGCCCGCTGTCGGTGTACCGCAACCTGGCCAGCGCCAACCTGTGGATCGGTGCCGCCGCCGGCGCGGCGATGGTCTTCGCCGCGATCCGCCTGCGCCGCTGGCGCGACGAAGGCTGAAACCGCCGACCTAGCGGCGAAGCCCCGGATTTTCATTCGACCGAGGGTCCCATCCGATGATCCATCGACCGAGGACAGACATGCACCGCTTCGCTCCGTTCGCCCTGGCCGCCAGTCTTGTCCTGCTGTCGGCCTGCCAGCGAGATGCAGGCCCCGCCCCCGCCGATGCCGGCGGCCAGGCCACCGCCAGCCCGACGGTCGAGCCGCAGACCGCGCTGGGCCGGACCGTGGCCAAGGCCATGGACCAGGCCCGCCGCAAGCTGCATGAGGAGGACCTGGGCCTCAACGGCAACCACAGCATCGACATCAACGGCAAGCGCATCACGCACGACACCAGCGACCTGCCCCCCGCCGACATCACCCCCCAGGGCGAGTTGCGGATCGACGGCCGCACCATCGCCACCGACGAGGAGGCCCGCAGCCTGGCCCTGGCGTACCGACGGCAGATGATCGCCATCGCCGAGACGGGCATGGACCTCGGCATCCAGGGCGCGGACCTGGGCATGCGCGCGGCGGGCGATGCCATCGCCAGCATCTTCCGGGGCGATACCGCACAGACGGAACAGCGGCTGGAGGCCGAAGCCAAGCGCCTGGAAGCCGCCGCGAGCCGGCTGTGCCTGCAGCTGCCGGACCTGCTGGCCGCGCAGGACGCGCTGGCGGCGAAAGTGCCCGAGTTCCGCCCGTACGCGCGCATGACCCGGCAGGACGTCGAGGACTGCAACGACGAGGACGCGCCGGGCAGCGATCCGGCCGACAGCGCCCTGGCCGCCGCTCCGGCCGGCTAGGCGCCGCCCGGGCGGCGCGCTGCAACCTCCCCGGGACCGGACGCATCCAGGCCCGACCACACCAGGACGACACCATGGATCTTCGCCTCGCTTCCCTGCTCCTCCTGCTCGGCGCCACCGCTCCCGCGCTGGCCGCCGAGCCCTGCGCGCACTCCGCGCCGCGCCAGCTGTCGCTGGACCTGGGGGGCGTGCGCGACATCGTGTTCGAGATCGGACCGCACGAGCTGCGGCTGGACGCCCGCGCCGGCACATCCGGGGAAGTCAGCGGCCGCGCCTGCGCCTCGGATGCCCGCGACCTGGAGCGCCTCAAGCTCGCCCAGCGCAAGGACGGCGACACCCTGGTGGTGCGCGCCTGGCGCGAGGACGGGGCCGTGTCCGGCCCGTTCGGCAGTCGCCACGCGGAGCTGAGGCTGACCGCGCAGGTACCGGCCGCCCTCCCTGTGCGCATCGAGGTCGGTTCGGGCGATGCCTGGGTGACGGGCGTGGCGAGCCTCTCGGGTGCGGTCGGCTCTGGCGATCTGGACGTGCGCCGCGTGCAGGACGCGGTCAGGCTCAAGGTCGGCTCGGGCGACATCGAGATCGATGGTGCCGGCAGCCTGGAGCTGGGCTCGATCGGCTCGGGCGATGTCAGCGCCCGCAACATCCGCGGCGATGTCGAGGTCGGCAGTATCGGATCGGGCGATTTCAGTCTGGAACGCGCCGGCGGCCGGGTCGGCATCGGCTCGGTCGGGTCGGGCGATGTCGAGCTGTCCGCCGTGGCCGGGGCGATCGAGGTCGGTTCGATCGGCTCGGGCGACCTGGACGTGCGCGACGCCGCCAGCCTGCGCGTGCGTTCGATCGGCAGCGGCGATGTGTCCCATCGCGATGTGCGCGGCACGGTCGACGTTCCCGGCCGCCGCTGACCCGTCACCCCGAACCTTTCACCCCTGACAGGAGTCTCCACCATGCGTCACCTCTCCCGCCCACCGATGCTGTTGCCGCTGCTGCTCGCCACGATGTTGCCGCTCGCCGCGGCGGCCGCGGGCGCGCCGGGCAGCATCCGCCAGGAAATCAGCGCCGACCTGGCCGAAGCGCGGCGCGAGGTCCGCACCGAGCTGGCCGAGGCGCGGCGCAAGCTCGACACGGACAACCTCGAGCTGGGCGACCTGCGCTTCGGCGACAGCGACAAGCCCCGCGCGAACCTGCCCAAGGCCGAGATCACGCCGGATGGCGACTTCCTCGTCGAAGGCAGGACCGTGACGATCGACGCGGCGCAGCGCCGCGACCTGCTCGCCTACCGCGGCCAGGTGCTCGACGTCGCCCGCGCCGGCATTGACATCGGCGAGCAGACCGCGCAGGCCGCACTGGAGGCGGTGGACCGCGGCCTGTTCAGCCTGATGTTCTCGGCGCTGACCGGCAGCCTCGAACGGCGCATCGAGAAGACGGTGATGGAGAACCTCGGGCCCGCGGTCGAGATGATCTGCGCCAGCCTGCCGGCGCTGTACGACACCCAGCAGCGCCTGGCGATTTCGCTGGCGGAATTCAGGCCCTACGCGACGCTCGAACCGGATTCGGCCAAGGACTGCCGCCGCGAGATGCAACGCGAGTTCGCGCGACGCTGAGACTGGCCGGGCCTGCCGCGCCTCGCGTCGCCAGGCCCATCAGCCGCCCCCGCCGCCAGGCTTGCCGTGGATGCCGCCGCGGGCAAGCACCGCCGGATCCAGCAGCGGAAGCAATGTCTTCTGGTCCATGCCGGTCACTTCCATCGCGACCTCCAGCACCGGCCGGCCCGAGGCGTAGGCCTGCTTGGCGATGGCCGCGCCGCGCTCGTAGCCGATCACCGGATTGAGCGCGGTGACCAGGATCGGGTTGCGCTCCAGCGCCTCGCGCACGCGCTCGGGGCGCACCTTGAGCCCGGCGATCGCCGAATCGGCCAGCAGCCGCGAGACATTGGCCAGCAGCTGGATCGAATCGAGCAGGTTGGCCGCGATCAGCGGCAGGGTCACGTTGAGCTGGAAGTTGCCGGTCTGGCCGGCCACGGTGATGGCGGTGTGGTGCCCGATCACCTGGGCCGCCGCCATCACCACCGCCTCGGGCACCACCGGATTGACCTTGCCCGGCATGATCGAACTGCCCGGCTGCAGCGCCGGCAGTTCGATCTCGCCCAGCCCCGCCAGCGGCCCGGAATTCATCCAGCGCAGGTCGTTTGCGATCTTGATCAGGGCCACCGCCAGCGCGTTGAGCTGCCCGGACAGCTCGACCGCGTCGTCCTGCGCCGCCAGCCCCTCGAACTTGTCCTGCGCGCTCTCGAAGCGGGTACCGGCGAGCGCCGACAGCGCCCTGGCCGCGCGCGCGCCGAAGCGCGGGTCGGCGTTGATGCCGCTGCCGATCGCGGTGCCGCCCAGCGGCAGGCGCCGCAGGCGCTTGAGGCTGTCTTCCAGCCGGCCCTGCGCCGAGCGCAGCTGCGAGGCCCAGGCGCCGAATTCCTGCTCGAAGGTCAGCGGCATCGCGTCCATCAGATGGGTGCGGCCGGTCTTGACCACCTTGCGCAGCGCGCGGCCGCGCACTTCGATCGTGCGCCGCAGGTGCCGGATCGCCGGCAGCAGGTCCTCGACCACGGCCAGCTGCGCGGAGACCCGGATCGCGGTGGGCACCACGTCGTTGGAACTCTGGCCCAGGTTGACGTGGTCGTTGGGGTGCACCAGCCGCTTGCCGGCCCGCCCCGAACGCCCCGCGAGGGCGGCGATCACCTCGTTGGCATTCATGTTGGACGAAGTGCCCGAACCGGTCTGGTAGATGTCCACCGGGAAGTGCGCGTCGTGCGCGCCCTCGGCCACCTCAAGCGCAGCCGCGCGGATCGCCGCGGCCACGCCCTTGGGCAGCAGGCCGAGGCCCAGGTTCACCTCCGCGGCCGCCGCCTTGACCAGGCCCAGGGCGCGGATGAAGCCACGCGGCATCGGCCGGCCCGAGACCGGGAAGTTCTCCACCGCCCGCTGGGTCTGCGCGCCCCACAGCGCGTCGGCGGGCACCTGCAGTTCGCCCATGCTGTCGCGTTCGACTCGGAATCGGCCGGCTTTCGCGGCCGGCGTGGAGGACTTGCGCGTCATGTGCTGGCTCCGTGGCGAGGCGGGCCGGATCTTAGTCCCGGGCCCCGGAACAGGATACGCCGGCGCTGCGGCGCTAGAATGCGGCCCCCGCCCGCGTTCGCAGCCTCCATGCCCGCCAGCCTCCCGCAAGAAGCCGCCCTGCTCGCCCTCTCGCCGCTCGACGGGCGCTACGCCGCCAAGGTCGAGCCGCTGCGCCCGATCTTCTCCGAGTTCGGACTGGTCCACGCCCGCGTGCGGGTCGAGATCGAATGGCTGATCGCCCTGGCCGCCGAGCCGGGCATCGTCGAACTGCCCGCCTTCGACGCGGCCCAGGTCGCGACGCTGCAGGCGCTGTGGCGCGATTTCTCGCCAGCCGACGCGGCCCGGGTGAAGGAGATCGAACGCACCACCAACCACGACGTCAAGGCGGTCGAGTACTTCATCAAGGAGCGCCTGCAGGCCGAACCGGCGCTGGCGCAGGCGCTGGAGTTCGTGCACTTCGCCTGCACCAGCGAGGACATCAACAACCTCGCCTACGCGCTGATGCTCAGCCAGGCCCGCCAGGCGGTGCTGCTGCCGGTGCTCGACCGCCTGATCGGCAAGCTGCGCGAACTGGCCCACGCCCACGCCGGCCTGGCGATGCTCTCGCGCACGCACGGCCAGAGCGCCTCGCCGACCACGGTCGGCAAGGAGATCGCCAACGTGGTCGCGCGCCTGCAGCGCCAGGGCGAGCAGCTGGCCGCGGTGGCCATCTGCGGCAAGATCAACGGCGCAGTGGGCAACTACAACGCGCACCTGGCCAGCTATCCGGACGTGGACTGGCCGTCGTTCGCGCGCCGCTTCGTCGAGTCGCTGGGGCTGGAGTTCAACGCCTACACCACCCAGATCGAGCCGCACGACTACATCGCCGAACTGTGCGACGTGCAAAAGCGCATCGGCACCATCGCCATCGACCTGTGCCGCGATATCTGGGGCTACATCTCGCTGGGCTACTTCAAGCAGGCGGTGGTCGCCGGCGAAGTGGGCAGCTCCACCATGCCGCACAAGGTCAACCCGATCGATTTCGAGAACGCCGAGGGCAACTTCGGCATCGCCAACGCGCTGTTCGAGCACTTCGCCGCCAAGCTCCCGGTCAGCCGCTGGCAGCGCGACCTCACCGATTCCACCGTGCTGCGCGCCGTGGGCACCGCCTACGGCCACGCGCTGATCGGCTTCGACGCGCTGCAGCGCGGTCTGGGCAAGCTCGGCGCCAACCCGGAGCGGCTGGCGGCCGACCTCGACGCCTCCTGGGAAGTGCTGGCCGAGGCGGTGCAGACGGTGATGCGCCGGCACGGCCTCCCCAACCCCTACGAGCAGCTCAAGGCGCTGACCCGCGGCCAGGGCATCACCGCCGGGTCGATGCGCGAGTTCGTGCAGGCGCTCGACCTGCCCGAGGCCGAGCGCGCGAGGCTGCTGGCGATGGGCCCGGCCGACTACACCGGCCTGGCCGCCGCGCTGGCGCGCGCGATCTGACCGCGCGCTCCGCCCCGCATCCCGGATCGCCGCCATGACCTCCGCCGCCGCCGGCCTGCAGACCCCGCCCGCGGCGGCGTGGCATCCCGCGGCGCCCCCGCACCCGCGCGCGGCACGGGCCGGCGCGCGGTGAGCCCCGCGTCCGCGCCCTGCTTCCCACCCGCCACCAGGCACAGGCGATGCGGATCCTGCTGAACATCGATGTTCCCGACCTGATCGAGGCCGAGCGCTTCTATGGCCTCGCCTTCGGCCTGCGTCCGGGCCGGCGCCTCGGCGCCACGGTGCTGGAGATGCTGGGCGCCGACGCGCCGATCTACCTGCTGCAGCAGGCCGAGGGCAGCCCGGGCGCGGCGGGACAGCCCAGGCGCTATGCGCGCCACTGGTCGCCCCTGCACGTGGACGTGGTGGTCGACGACCTCGACCAGGCCCTGTCCCGTGCGCTGGCCGCCGGCGCCCACCAGGAAGGTACGGTGCGCAAGGCAGACTGGGGGCGCATCGTGCGGCTCGCCGATCCCTTCGGCCACGGATGGTGCCTGCTGCAGTTCCTCGGTAACGGCTACGACGAGATCGCCTCATGACCCCAAGCCCCACCGCTCTTCTTCCCCTGGCCCTGCTCCTGGCCGCCTGCGCGCCGCGTGGCGACGCGCCCGCGCCCGGGCCACGGGCGTCGCCCAAGGCCGACATCGCCGCGACCCCGGCCTGCGCCGACGACGCCGGCTGGGACGACCCCGCCCCGCCCGTGCACGTTCATGGCGACACCTGGTACGTCGGCACCTGCGGCATCGCCGCGCTGCTGGTGACCTCGCCCGACGGCCACGTGCTGCTCGACGGCGCCACGCCGGCGGGAGGACCGCTGATCCTCGACAACATCCGCGCGGCCGGCTTCGATCCGCGCGACGTGCGCGCGATTGTCTTCAGCCACGAGCATTTCGACCATGTCGGCGGCCTGGCTGCGCTGCAGGAGGCCACCGGCGCGCCGGTGCATGCGCGCGCGCCCGCCGTGGCGACCCTGGCGCGCGGCGCCAGCGACGCCAGCGACCCGCAGTTCGGCGAACTCGACCCGTTCGCGCCGGTGGCGCAGGTGCGGGAAATCGCCGACGACGCCGTGGTGCGCGTAGGCGCGCTCGCGCTGCAGGCCATCCCCACCCCCGGCCACGCCGCCGGCGGCACCAGCTGGTCCTGGCGCTCCTGCGAAGACGGCGACTGCCGCCAGATCGTCTACGGAGACAGCCTGAGCGCGGTGTCCGCGGACGGCTTCCGCTTCAGCGACGCCCCCGACCTCGTCGCCCGCCTGCGCGAGAGCTTCGCCAGCGTGGCCGCGCTCGATTGCGACATCCTCATCACCCCCCACCCCTCGGCCAGCGCCCTGTGGACGCGCCTGGGCCCGCAGGCGGAGCGGCCGCTGGCCGATCCCTCCGCCTGCCGGACCTACGCCGCCGCCGGCGCCGCGCGCCTTGAAAAGCGCCTGGCCGACGAAGCCGCAACCGGAGCTGCGCCATGAGCGACACCCTTCCCATCGAAGTCCGCGGCCGCCCGGGCCAGCTGCTGGGCATGACGCCCGAGCGCTTCCTGCGCGATTACTGGCAGAAGCGGCCGCTGCTCGTCCGCGCCGCGCTCCCCGGCTTCGTCTCGCCGATCGAGCCGGAGGACCTGGCCGGGCTGGCCTGCGAGGAGATGGCGCTGTCGCGCCTGATCCGCCACGACCGCGCCACCGACGGCTGGCAGGTGCAGACCGGCCCGATCCCCGAGGAACTGTTCCCGACCCTGGGCGACCACGACTGGACCCTGCTGGTGCAGGACGTGGACAAGTGGGACGCGGACGTGGCCGCGCTGCTGGCGCATTTCGACTTCATCCCGCGCTGGCGCATCGACGACATCATGGTGAGCTTCGCCGCCACCGGCGGCTCGGTCGGCGCCCACATCGACCAGTACGACGTGTTCCTGCTGCAGGCCAAGGGCCATCGCCGCTGGCAGATCGACGCGGGCCCCAACCCGCCGCTGGGCTTTCGCAACGACGTGGAACTCAAGCTGCTGCGCGAGTTCACGCCCACCCACGACTGGGTGCTGGAACCGGGCGACATGCTCTACCTGCCGCCGGGCGTGCCGCACAACGGCGTGGCCGAGGATCCCTGCCTCACCTTCTCGGTGGGCATGCGCGCGCCCTCGGCGGCCGAGCTGATGGGCGACTACATCGACACCCTGGCCGCCGACGCCGACGAGGCGGTGCGCTATGCCGACGCGGACCTGGCGCCGCCGGCGGACGCCAACGAGATCGACGCCGCGGCCATGGCGCGCGTGGTCGAGGCGCTCAACGTGCTGCGCTTCAACGATCCCGACGCGCTTGGCGACTGGTTCGGGCGTTTCATCACCCGCTACCGCAGCGCCGACGTGGTGGCCGCCGACGAGCCGCCGCGCTCGCGCATCGAGATCGAATGGTCACTGGACCACGAGGGCGGCGAGCTGCACAGGCACCCGCACGCGCGCGTGGCCTGGCGCCGCGCCGCCGACGGCGGTCGCCTGTACGTGTCCGGGCACGACTTCATGCTGCCCGTGGCCGATGCGCAGGCCATCGCCGGCAGCGAGGCCATCGACGGCGGCGTCTACGCGGCGCTGTCGCCGGCCGGCCGCGACGCCCTGCACGAACTGCTGGCCGGCGGCTTCTTCCAGTGGCTGCCGCCGGACGCGCAGGAGTGAGGCCGGGCGACCCGTTCCGGGTCGTCGCGGTCGACCACGCGCAGGCCCGCGCGCAGTTGCAGGCGGTGCGCGAGGCGGTGTTCGTCCAGGAACAGGGCGTGCCGCCCGGCATCGAGCGCGACGCGCTCGATGCGCACTGCCGGCACGTGCTGGCGCTCGATGGCGCCGGCGCGCCGGTCGGCACCGCGCGGCTCGCGGCCGACGGCCGGATCGGGCGCATGGCGGTGCTGCGGCCCTGGCGCGCGCAGGGCGTGGGCAGCGCCCTGCTACACGCCCTGCTGCGCATCGCCCGCGAGCAGGAAATGAAGCGCGTGACCCTGCATGCGCAGGAAGGTGCGATCGCGTTCTACCAGCGCCACGGCTTTTCCCCGGTGGGCGAGCGCTTCGTCGAGGCCGGGATCGTCCACCTGGCGATGCGGCGGCGGCTCGACCGCCCGGCCGCGGTCGAGGACCGCGCGTCCGCGGTGGCGGCCACGGTCGCGGTGGTCCGCGGCGCCCGCCTGCGCCTGTGGATCTACAGCCGCGCGCTCGATCCGGGCCTGTACGACCACCCCCGGGTCATGGAGGCCCTGCGCGTCTTCGCCGTGGCCGGCCGCGGCCCGCAGTTGCGGGTGCTGCTGCACGATGCGGCCGCCGCGCAGCGCGCCCAGGCCCCGCTGATCGCCCTGGCCCAGCGCCTGCCGAGCGTGATCAGGCTGCGCGAAGTCGAGGATCCGGTGGACCGCAACTGGCCCTCGGCGCTGGTCGCCAACGACGCCGGCGACTACTACTTCCGGCCCTTCGGCCACCGGCTCGACGGCGAGACCGAGTCCGGCGCCCGGGCCCGCGCACGCCAGCTCACCGCGGGCTTCGACGAGGCCTGGGAGCGCGCGCGCGCCTGCGGCGAGCTGCGCGCGCTCGGGATCTGACGCCCGTCACCCGCTGCCCCCGCCGGCTGGCCCGGTGCAGGGGGCCTGCGGCCGCGCGGAGGCGGCGCGTCCCCCGCGCCGCCGCGTCGCGCGGGCTGTCCCGCACCCCAATGCGCGACTCCCTGCGCCCAAAGCATGATGCAAGGGGGGGTGGGCAGTGGCTATAATGACGTGCTCGACATACCGCCTTTTCCGGAAGCCGAAAATCTTTCCGGATCAGCCATTTGCCTTCCCCAACAGAGTCCCAGACGCCCGACGTGGACAGTCTTCTCAAGCAGTTTGCGCAGTCTTCCCAGCTCGGCGCCAATGCCGCCTACATCGAGGATCTGTACGAGCAGTACCTCGTTTCGCCCGACAGCGTCGGGCCCAAGTGGAAGGCCTGGTTCGACGGTTTCCAGGGACGGGAGGCCGGTGACGTCCCCCATTCCCCGGTCATGGCCGCGGTCGCGCAGGCCGGCCGCCAGGCGGCCCGCGGCATCGTGCCGGCCCAATCCGGCGCCAGCGACGAGCGCGAGCGCAACGTCGGCCGCCTGATCACGGCCTACCGCTCGCGCGGCCACCTGGGCGCCCGGCTCGACCCGCTGGCGCTGTCGCCGCCGATGAACCCGCCGGACCTGGGCCTGGATTTCCACAACCTGTCCGATTCCGACCTGGACGGCGAATTCAGCACCGGCGGCGTCGCCGGCCAGCCGCGCATGAAGCTGCGCGACCTGCTGGCCCGGCTCAAGGCCACCTACGCCGGGTCGATCGGCGCCGAGTTCATGCACATCCCCGAGGTCGAGCAGCGTCAGTGGCTGTACCAGCGCCTGGAACTGGCCGGTGGCGACTACAACCTCAGCGCCGAGACCCGCAAGCGCGTGCTCGAGCGACTGACCGCCGCCGAGGGCCTGGAACGCTACCTGCACACCAAGTACGTCGGCCAGAAGCGCTTCTCGCTCGAGGGCGGCGACGCGCTGATCCCGCTGCTGGACACGGTGATCCGCCAGGCGGGCGTGGAGAAGGTCAAGGACATCGTGATCGGCATGGCCCACCGCGGCCGCCTCAACGTGCTGGTCAACACCCTGGGCAAGAGCCCGCGCAAGCTGTTCGACGAGTTCGAGGGCAAGTTCGAGCACGACGAGCGCGCCCACGCCGGCGACGTGAAGTACCACATGGGCTTCTCGGCCGACATCGCCACGCCGGGCGCCCCGGTGCATCTGGCGCTGGCCTTCAACCCCTCGCACCTGGAGATCGTCGACCCGGTGGTCGCCGGCAGCGTGCGCTCGCGCCAGGAGCGCCGCCAGGACGAGGAGCGCCGCCAGGTGCTGCCGGTCCTGATCCACGGCGACGCGGCCTTCGCCGGCCAGGGCGTGGTGATGGAGCTGTTCCAGATGTCGCAGGCGCGCGGCTTCGCCGTCGGCGGCACCGTGCACGTGGTGATCAACAACCAGGTCGGCTTCACCACCAGCAACAAGGAAGACGCCCGCTCCACGCTGTACTGCACCGATGTGGCCAAGATGGTCGGCGCGCCGATCTTCCACGTGAACGGCGACGACCCGGAGGCGGTGGTGTTCGTGGCCAAGCTGGCCTACGAGTTCCGCCAGCAGTTCAAGAAGGACGTGGTCATCGACCTGGTGTGCTACCGCCGCCACGGCCACAACGAGGCCGACGAGCCGGCGGCGACCCAGCCGGTGATGTACCAGACCATCCGCAAGCACGCGACCACGCGCGAGCTGTACGCCGCGCAGCTGGAGAAGGCCGGCGTGGTGTCGGCGCAGGACGCCAAGGCCCTGGTCGACGCCTACCGCGCCAAGCTCGACGCGGGCGAGGTGACCACCGAACTGGCCGGCTCCAAGCCCGAGGACTACGAGCTGACCATCGACTGGTCGCAGTACCTCTCGGGCACCCTGGCCGACGACGTGGACACGCGCGTGCGCAAGGCCACGCTGGTGAACCTGGCGCAGACGATCAACGCCATTCCCGACGATGTGCAGCTGCATCCGCGCGTGGCCAAGATCTACGAGGACCGCCGCAAGATGACCGCCGGCGAAGTGCCGGGCGACTGGGGCTTCGCCGAGAACCTGGCCTACGCCACCCTGCTGGCCGAAGGCCACGGGCTGCGCCTGGTCGGCCAGGACGCGGGCCGCGGAACGTTCTTCCACCGCCACGCGATCCTCCACGACCAGAAGACCGACAGCTACTACATGCCGCTGCGGCAGCTGGTCGAGCGGCCGGAGCAGGCCACCGTCATCGACTCGCTGCTGAGCGAGGAAGCGGTGATGGCGTTCGAGTACGGCTTCTCCACCACCGATCCCAACACCCTGGACATCTGGGAAGGCCAGTTCGGCGACTTCGCCAACGGCGCGCAGGTGGTGATCGACCAGTTCATCGCCTCGGGCGAGGCCAAGTGGGGCCGCATCACGGGCCTGACCCTGCTGCTGCCGCACGGCTATGAAGGCCAGGGCCCCGAACACAGCTCGGCGCGCCTGGAGCGCTTCCTGCAGCTGTGCGCGCTGGACAACATGCTGGTGTGCGTGCCGACCACGCCCGCGCAGTGCTTCCACATGCTGCGCCGGCAGATGAAGATGGCCACG
>Ga0233369_1000085_pt1 | contig 47337 bp, 54 predicted proteins | sample ElkDunMinimDraft_26_FD_191537 | JGI IMG/M metagenome (GOLD analysis project Ga0233369, IMG submission 191537) | Fecal eukaryotic communites from dung pellets of Tule Elk in California, USA - Elk Dung D16 | ecosystem: Host-associated > Mammals > Digestive system > Large intestine > Fecal | place... | reverse complement strand
CGGGTGCAGGTGGCGTGGTGATCGCGGCGCTGGCAGCGGTCGGGGGGGGCGCGGGCGGAAGGATCGGCTGCAAGCGGCTGGCCGTCGCTGCGCGTGCGGCAAGCGTCGGCGGCGTTCCGGATTCCGCTGCCAGCGGCGCGGCGGTGGACGGCGCTGGGGACGGCGTATGGCGCGGCGGTGGCGTGGACAGGCGCCGGGTCGCGCCGGTCACCGGGCCGAGGCCGGGCAGGGACGGGGGATGGAGCGCCGAAGGGTCGGGCCGTGCGGACGGGGCCGCGCCGGGCTGGACCGAGGTGGTCGCGTCCACGGTCGGCGGCACGGTCGCCGGCCCGGAGGGCGCGGTCACGGGCGGCGCGGGCGGGGCGGGGGATGGCTCGACCGCCGTCGGGCGACGCAGCTGCCCGGCGCAACGCGGGCAGCGCTCGGGTGGAAGGTCGGTGGCCGGATCGGTCGCGACCAGGGTCGCGCAATGGCGGCAGTTGATGAACATGGCGCTATTCAACCATCGCCGCGCGGCCCGCGACCGCGACCGGCATCACCTGCGGATGCCGTCGATGCGGACCCAGTCGTCCTCGTGCGCGACCGCGAGCTGGTCGAACCAGGGCGCGAACCGCTCCAGCAGGGCGTCCTGCTGGCCATCGAGGATGCCCGACAGCGCGATGCGTCCGCCCGGCAGCGTGCGTTCGGCCAGTTCCGGGGCCAGCGCGTCGAGCGCCGAGGCCAGGATGTTGGCCACCACCACCGGGTACGCCTGGCGCGGCGCATGGGCCGGCTCGTACACCTCCAGCGCCTGTTCCACGCCATTGCGTTCGGCGTTGTCGCGGGTGGCGAGCAGGGCCTGCGGATCGTTGTCGATGCCGACCGCGTGCGCGGCGCCGAGCTTGAGTGCGGCCAGGGCGAGGATGCCGCTGCCGCAGCCGAAATCCAGCACCGTGGCTCCGTCGAGCAGCCCCTGCGCAGCCAGCGCGTCGAGCCACTGCAGGCACAGCGAGGTGGTCGGGTGGGTCCCCGAGCCGAAGGCCAGGCCCGGGTCCAGCCGTACCACTGCCGCGTCCGGGCCGCGCGCGTCCTCGGGCAGTTCGTGGTTCCAGGGCACGATGAAGGTGCGCTGGCCGAAGCGCAGCGGCGCGTACTGGTCCATCCAGGCGCGCTCCCAGTCCTGGTCCTCGACCCGGGCGAAGCCGGCGCCGCTCCAGTCCAGTCCCGGGTCGAAGGCCTCCAGCGAGGCGAGCAGCAGCAGTGCGTCCGCATCGGCAGGGAACAGCGCGCTGAGCCGGATCGAGTCCCACAGCGGGGTCTCGCCGACGCCGGGTTCGAGGATGGCGTGCTCGTCGGGCGTCTGCGCGTCGGCATCGAGCATGGTCACGGCGAGCGCGCCGACGTCCTCCAGCGCGTGTTCATAGCGCGGCTGGTCGGCCTGGCGGCAGCGCAGGGTCAGTTCGAGGAAAGGCATGGCGACAGTGTAGCCCCGCGCTCCGCGGGCGCGCCGCGGAACCTGGCATTCCACCGACCCTGATCGAGTTTTGCACCCCGGCACGGCACAATGGTCGGCCCGACCCGAATGGAGATCGCCGTGGCCTATACCCTCCCCAAGCTGCCCTACGCGTACGACGCGCTGGAACCGCACATCGACGCGCAGACGATGGAGATCCACCACACCAAGCACCACCAGACCTACATCAACAACGCCAATGCGGCGCTGGAAGGGACCGAGTGGGCCGACAAGGGCGCCGAGGAAGTCATCGCCAACCTCGATGCCCTGCCCGAGGACAAGCGCGTCGCGGTGCGCAACAACGCCGGCGGCCACGCCAACCATTCGCTGTTCTGGACGGTGATGTCGCCCAACGGCGGCGGCAACCCGGTCGGTGAGGTGGCCAAGCGCATCGACAGCGACCTGGGCGGCTTCGATGCCTTCAAGGAGGCCTTCACCAAGGCCGCGCTGACTCGTTTCGGCAGCGGCTGGGCCTGGCTGGTGGTGGACGGCAGCGGCAAGCTGTCGGTGGAAAGCTCGCCCAACCAGGACAGCCCGCTCATGAAGGGCATCGGCTCGGGCAATACCCCGATCCTGGGCCTGGACGTGTGGGAACACGCCTACTACCTGAAGTACCAGAACCGCCGTCCCGAATACATCGGCGCGTTCTACAACGTGGTCGACTGGAACGAGGTCGAGCGCCGCTACCAGGAAGCCGTCAAGGGCTGATCCTGGGTGCCTTGTGGATGCACCGGACGGGCCGCGCATGCGGCCCGTCTTCGTTTGCGCCCGGGGACCAGCACGCTTGCCGGGGTGCCCGCCGCGGCCTAGCCGGGCTGGCCGGCCGTGTCGCTGGCGCGGGCGATCCGGGCCATCACCGGGCAGTCGCGGCGGTGCGCGCCGGGCAGGTAGCCCAGGCTCATCAGGAACTCGCCGGTGATCTCGCCGCCGGTGAAGCGGAAAGTGTCGCGGAACAGTTTCACCCAGGCCTCCCTGCTGCGCGGCCGGCCGTCCTCGCCACGCGCATGCGCGTCCAGCCAGGCCGCGAAGCCGCCGTGCGATGCACGCAGCCCGCGGACCACGCCGGCGTTGTGGATCGCGGCGGCCACCTTGAGCCGGTTGCGGATGATGGCCGGATCGGCGAGCAGGCGGGCCACGTCCTCCTCGCCATAGCCGGCCACCGCGTCGACGTCGAAGCCGTCGTAGGCGCGGCGGAAGCCCTCGCGCTTTCTCAGGATCGTCTCCCAGCTCAGGCCGGCCTGGTTGATCTCCAGCAGCAGGCGCTCGAACAGCACCGCCTCATCGCGCTGCGGGAAGCCGTACTCGTGGTCGTGGTAGGGCCCGTGGACCGGGTGGCCGGGCGCGATGTCGCAGTAGCTCGCCATGCCCGCCAGCATAGCCGCCACGGCCGCCGGCGGCGGTTGCCCGGGCCGGTGGGCCGCGTCACCATGCGGCCAACTCCTCCGGAAGGGCGCCATGGACATCGCCGACCGCCGCATCGCCACCGTCCACTTCAGCCTGCACGACGAACAGGGCCAGCTGATCACCTCCACCCACGGCCATGCGCCGCTGGTGTACATGCATGGCACCGGCAGCATCATGCCGGGGCTGGAGCAGGCCCTGGCCGGACGCTCGGCCGGGGACGCGTTCAGCACGGTGATCGCACCGGAGGCGGGTTTCGGTCCGCGCCACGAAGCCCTGGTGCAGACCCTGCCGCGCAGCCGCCTGCAGGCCTCGGGCGAGGTCGGGGTGGGCAGCCGGCTGAACGCGCAGACCGCGCGCGGGCCGCTGGAGGTGGTGGTGGTCGCGATCGATGGCCACAGCGTGGTGGTGGACGGCAACCATCCCCTCGCCGGGCGCACCGTCGAGGCGCGGGTGGAGGTGGTGGACGTGCGCCTGGCCACCCCGCATGAACAGCAGTTCGGACTGGGCTGAACGGCGTCCCGGGAAGTCGGTCGCGCGCACCGCGGCGAAGGCGTCATCACGACGCAGCGCCTAGAATGATGGCATGTCCGCCGCCTCCTCCTCCTTCGCCAACCAGCTGCTGATCGCGCTGCCGTCGCTGGCCGATCCGAACTTCGCGCGCAGCGTCACGCTGATCTGCCAGCACGATGCCGAGGGCGCGATGGGCGTGGTGGTCAACCGCCCTTCGGACTACACCCTGGGCGAAGTGCTGCAGCAGATGGGCATCCAGACCGACGATCCGGCGCTGCCCGCGCAGCGCGTGCTCGCCGGCGGCCCGGTCCATCCCGAACGAGGCTTCGTGCTGCACGACGGCGACCGGCGCTGGGATTCGACCCTTCCCGTCGCCGACGGCCTGGCCGTGACCACCTCGCGCGACATCCTCGAGGCCATCGCCCGCGGCGACGGTCCCGCGCACGCCACCGTCGCGCTGGGCTGCGCCGGCTGGGGGGCAGGACAGCTGGAGCACGAACTGGTCGAGAACAGCTGGCTGACCGCGCCGGTGCAGGGCGGCATCCTGTTCGACCTGCCGCTGGACCAGCGCTGGCAGGCGGCTGCCGGGCAGATCGGCGTGGACCTCATGCGCATGGCCGGCCACGCGGGCCACGCATGAGCGGACCGATTCGCGCCGATGGAACGGTGCTGGGCTTCGACGTGGGCGCGCGCCGCATCGGCGTGGCCATCGGCAGCTCCTTCGGCCATGGCGCACGCGCGCTGGCGGTGATCGACGTGCACGGCGGCCAGATCGACTGGGCGTCCGTGGACCGGCTGCACAAGGAATGGCGGCCCGACGGCCTGGTGGTCGGCGACCCGATGACCCTGGACGGCGGCGACCAGCCGATCCGCGCGCGGGCGCGCGCCTTCGCCGCCGAACTCAAGGCGCGCTACGGGCTGCCGGTGGTGATGGTGGACGAGCGCGCCAGCTCGATCGAGGCCGCGCAGCGCTTCGCGGTGGACCGCGCCCAGGGCCGGCGCCGGCGCCGCGACGCGGTCGCGCTGGACGCGGTCGCCGCGGCGGTGATCGTCGAGCGCTGGTTCGCGGCGCCCCGCGACGCGACCGTCGTCTAGCCCTGGCCGCGACCGGCTTCCTGCGGCGGCCGCGATTGCACGACAATGGCGGCATGACCGCACAGACCGATGCCCAGGGCCGCCTCGTCCACCTGCTGACTCTCGAGGGCGTGCCCCGGGAGACGCTGCTCGCCCTGCTGGATCGCGCGCAGCACTTCGCCGGAGGGGGCGATGCGCGCCAGGCGCTGGCCGGCACCGCGGTCTGCACCCTGTTCTTCGAACCCTCCACCCGCACCCGCCTGAGCTTCCAGCGCGCCGGGCAGCGGCTGGGCGCGGACGTGCTCGGCTTCGATGCCGCGACCTCGTCCACCACCAAGGGCGAGACCGCGCGCGACACCCTGCAGACCATCGAGGCCATGGGCGTGCGCGGCTTCGTGGTGCGGCATGCGCAGGACGGGGCGGTGGCCGAACTGGCCGCGGCGGCCGCGCCGGGCACCGCCCTGATCAATGCCGGGGACGGCCGCAGCGCGCATCCCACCCAGGGCCTGCTCGACATGCTCACCCTGCGCCAGGCGCTGGGCGAGGATTTCGGTTCGCGCCGCTTCCTGATCGTGGGCGATGTGCGCCATTCGCGCGTCGCCCGGTCCGACCTGCATGCGCTGCGTACGCTCGGCGCCGGGCGGATCCGCGTCTGCGGTCCGGCCGCGCTGCTGCCCGACGGGGAGACCCTCGCCGGCTGCGAGGTGATGGACGACCTGGACGCGGCGCTCGAGGGCGTGGACGCGGTGATGATGCTGCGGCTGCAGCGCGAGCGCATGGAAGAGGGCCTGGTCGGCTCGCTCGACGACTACCACCGCGAGTACGGCCTGACCGCCGAGCGCTTGCGCCGCGCCGCGCCCGGCGCGGTGGTGATGCACCCGGGCCCGATCAACCGCGGGGTCGAGATCAGCGACGCCGTCGCCGACGGCCCGCAGGCGCTGATCCTGCGCCAGGTGGCCAACGGCGTGGCGGTGCGGATGGCGGTGCTGGAGGCGCTGCTGGGCGCGCGCTGATCAGGGCGTGGCGGGCGCGGCGATGAAGTGGCGGCGCACGAAGGCGGCCGCGTCGGCCCGTTCCACGCATGCCGCGCAGAAGGTGCCGCGTCCGTCGACCGGCCCCTGGTACTGCCATTCGAACAGCTTGTCGTACCCGCCGCTGCCATCGCGCAGGCGCAGCGATTCGCCCTGCGGTATCGCCTCGAGCACCAGGCCGTTGGGGAAGCGCAGCGCGAAGCCGTCGTCGCCGGTGCGGCCGGGCAGCACCGCCAGTTCCACGGACCTCGGCGCCTCGCCCCAGGCATAGCGCACGCGGCGCTGGCCCCGCGCGTCGGCCCAGAACGCGAGCTGCTCGTAGTCCGGGCCGGGCCCCTGCGCGCCGCGCGCGACGTAGTTGGCCACCTGCGCCTGGCGGTAGAACGCCTCGGCCGGGTCCGGGCGCGCGGCCGCGTCCGCAGCGGGCGCGAAGGCCAGGATCAGGGCCGGGAGCAGCAGCGCGGCGGCCGGGTGCGGGAGCGGCATCGTGGCTTCCCTGGAGAGAAGGGCGCATGGTGCCAGCGCGCCGTGAAGCCGGCCTGACGGCCCTGCTCGTGCAGGCGCGCCCGCGCCAGCGCGGCTCAGCGGTGCCGGAAGGCGTCGGGCTGGCGCTGGGCGAACAGCCAGGTCCACAGCTCCGGCGTGGCATAGGCCGCATCCCAGCTGTTGTGGTCGGCCTCGGGGAATTCGGTGTAGCGCGCATCGCGCGCGCCGGCGGCCTGCAGCGCCGCGTCCAGGCGCCGCGAATACTCCACCGGCACCGAGGCATCGCGCGCGCCATGGAACATCCACACCGGCGTCTGCCGCAGACGCTGCGCCACCGCGGCATAGGGGTCGGTCTCGTCGGCCATCCCGGTCACCGCCATGGACGGGCGCGCAGGATGCACCAGGCCGCCGCAGACCGGGACCAGCGCGGCGAACCGGTAGCCCTGGCGCAGGGCCAGGTCCCAGGTGCCGTAGCCGCCCATCGACAGGCCGGTGAGATAGGTGCGGTCGGGATCGCCGCCGAACTCGCGCGTGGCCGCATCGAGTTCGGCGAACACCACGTCGGCCAGTTCGTTCCACTCGCTGCCGGCCGGCGCCTGCGGGAACACCACGATCGCCGGGAACGTCCCGGCGCTGGCGCGCACATGCGGGCCGAGTCCGACCGCGAGCTGGCTGCGGTTGTCGTCGCCGCGCTCGCCCGAACCATGCAGGAACAGCAGCACCGGCCGCTTGCCCGCATCCTGCGCGCGCGCGGGGACGAAGACCTGGTAGCGGTGCTCGGCGCCGTCCACGCGCACCGAGCGTTCGACGAACCCGCCGCGCGCCGGGGGCGCGTCGACCGCCGCGCCCGCGCTGCCGCCGGCGCATCCGGCCAGCAGCGATGCCATCAACACCGTCGTCCCGAGGCCGCGCAGGTCCATCGCTTGCTCCTTACGTCGCGTCAGTGCAGCAGGATAACCGTGGCCAGTCCGAGGAAACTGAAAAAGCCCATCACGTCGGTGACCGCGGTCACCACCACGGTGCCGGCCACGGCCGGGTCCACGCGCATGCGCTTGAGCAGCAGCGGCAGCAGCACGCCGGCCAGCGCCGCCGAGCAGAAATTGATGACCAGGGCCGCGGCGATCACCAGCGACAGCAGCCAGGAGCCGAACCACAGCAACGCCACCGTGCCCACCAGGGCGCCGATCAGCAGGCCGTTGATCAGCGCCACGCGCAGTTCCTTCCACAGCAGGATGCGGGCGTTGCTCTGGCCAACCTGGCCCAGCGCGATGCCGCGCACCATCAGGGTCAGCACCTGCACCGCGGCGTTGCCGCCGATGCCGGCGACGATCGGCATCAGCACCGCCAGCGCGACGATCTGCTCGATGGTCGCGTCGAACTGCCCGATCACGGCCGCGGCCAGGAACGCGGTCAGCAGGTTGATGCCCAGCCACACCACGCGTCCGCGCACGGCGCGCCGGATCGGCGAGAACAGGTCCTCGTCCTCGTCCAGGCCGGCCGCGCCCAGCGCCTGGTGCTCGGCCTGCTCGCGGATGATGTCGACCACGTCGTCCACGGTGATACGGCCCAGCAGCACGTTGCCATCGTCGACCACGGGCGCGGACACCCAGTCGTTGTCGGAGAACTGGCGCGCGACCTCCTGCGCCGAGGCGTCCACGTGCAGCGACTCGAGCTCGTCGTCGATGAGCTGGTTGATCGGCGTGCCGGGATCGCGCGTGACCAGGTCCTGCAGCGCCACCCAGCCGATCAGCTGGTGGCGGCGGTTGACCACGTACAGGTGGTCGGTGTGCTCGGGCAGCTCGCCGCGCAGGCGCAGGAAGCGCAGCACCACGTCGACCGTGGTGTCCGCGCGCACGGTCACCACTTCCGGGTTCATCAGGCGCCCGGCGGTGTCCTCGGGATAGGACAGCACCTGCTCGAGCCGCTCGCGGTTGTCGCGGTCCATCGAGCGCAGCAGCTGCTCGATCACCGCGTCGGGCAGGTCCTCGACCAGGTCGGCGAGGTCGTCGATGTCCAGGTCCTCGACCGCGGCGACCAGCTCGTCCTGGTCCATGTCCGCGATCAGGCTCTCGCGGACCTCGTCGCCCACGTGGACCAGCACCTCGCCGTCGTCCTCCGGATCCACCAGGCCCCAGAGCACCATGCGCTTCTCGGGCGGGAGCGATTCGAGCAGGTTGCCGATCTCGGCCGGCGCCAGGGTGTGGACCATGCGCCGCACCGGGCCGAGGCGGCCGCTGTCGAGCGCATCCGACAGCAGGCGGAGCTGGCGCGCGGTCTTGTCGTGGCGGACGGCTTCGGCCATGCGCGGGCGGCTCCTGGAGACGAGGGCATGCCGCGCCGGAAGACGCGGCCGATCAGGTGTTCATCGCCGCATTATCGCCTGCGCCCACGCTGCCTGCACAGTCCCGCGCCGGCGCTCAGCCGGCGGCCTTGCGCAGCCAGCGCTGGATCGCTTCGCGGTCGCGGCACCGCAGCAGCGCGGCGGCGCGCGCGCGCAGCGCCGACAGGTCGTGCGCGCGCACCGCGCGCCGCACCTCCAGCATCGTCGCCGGATGCAGGCTGAACTCCTCCAGCCCCAGCGCCAGCAGCAGCGGGGTGAGCGCCGGATCGCCGGCCATCTCGCCGCAGACCGCCACCGGCTTGCCGCGCGCGCGGCCGGTACGGATCACCTCGTGCACCAGCTTCAGCACGCCCGGGTGCAGCGGCGAATACAGCTCGCCCAGTGCGTCGTTGCCGCGGTCGGCGGCGAGCAGGTACTGGGTCAGGTCGTTGGTGCCGATGGAGATGAAGTCGACCGTGTCGATGAAGCTGGTCAGCGCGATCGCGGCCGCGGGCACTTCGATCATCGCGCCCAGCGGCACGTGCTCGGCCACTTCGTGGCCTTCCTCGCGCAGGTCGCGGCTCACGCGGCGAAGCATGCCGGCGACCGCCAGCATTTCCTCGCGGCCGCTGACCATCGGCACCAGGATCCGCACCGGGCCATAGCCCGAGGCGCGCAGGATCGCGCGCAGCTGGGTCTCGAACACCGGCGGGCGCGCCAGCGACAGCCGTACGCCACGCACGCCCAGCGCCGGGTTGGGTTCGCCGCCCAGCGCCAGGCCTGTGCGGTCGGCCTTGTCGGCGCCGATGTCCATGGTGCGGATGGTGACCGTGCGTCCGGTCATGGCCAGGGCGACGTCGCGGTAGGCGCGGAACTGCTCGTCCTCGCTGGGCAGCTCGCTGCGCTGAAGGAACAGGAACTCGGTGCGGTACAGGCCCACGCCGGCCGCGCCCAGCGCATGCGCGCCGGTCACGTCCTCGCGCGATTCGGCGTTGGCCCAGAGCCGGATGTCCACGCCGTCCAGGGTGCGGGAGGGTTCGCGACGCAGCCGGTGCAGCTGCTTGAGCTCGCGCTTCTCCTCGCGCAGCCGGGTCCGGTAGTGGCGCAGGTCGGTGGCGCTGGGCTCGACGATGATCTCGCCGCTGCTGCCGTCCACCAGCAGCACGTCGCCGTCGTTGACGTGCTGCAGCACGTCGGCCGCTCCGACCACCAGCGGCAGGTGCAGGCTGCGCGCCAGGATCGCGCTGTGGGCCAGCGCGCTGCCGCCGGCGGTGACCACGGCCAGCACGCCCTGGGACTGCAGCTGGCTCAGCTCGGCCGGCGCGACGGTCTCGGCCACCAGGATCTCGCCGGCCACCCCGCGCACATCCGCATCGTGCCTGTGCAGCATCGCGTGCACGCGCCCGATCACGTGGTCGATGTCCTCCACCCGGCTGCGGAAGTAGGCATCGTCCATGGCCTCGAACACCGCGGCCAGGCGGTCGCGCTGCAGGCGCAGGGCGTAGTCGGCGCCGTACAGGCCCTTGGCCACCAGGTCGTCCAGGCCCTGCAGCAGTTCCGGGTCGTCGAGCAGCAGGCTGTGCAGGTCGAGGAATTCACCGACCTCGTGCGCCAGCGCGCCGTGCAGGCGGTCGCGCATGTTGCGCATCTCCACCCGCACCGCGTCGATGGCGGTATGCAGGCGGCGCAGCTCGGCCGGCACCGCCGAGGGCGCGATGTGCTCCTCGGCCACTTCCAGTGCGTGCGGCTCGCGTACGCGTGCGCGTCCGAGCGCGCTGCCGCGCGAGGCGCCGTGACCGGCGAAGACGCGGCGCATCAGTGCGCGCCGCCGGAAGGACTGGACACCGGGCTGCGCACGGCCGCGCGGCCCGCCTGCCGGCGCGCGCACGGGTCCGGCGGAGGGGCCGGGTGCTGCGGCGGGGGGCGTCGGACACTGCGCATACTGCTCCTGGGTGGCATCCGGCCCGCCATCCGCGGCGGGCCGCCGGTGCTCAGCCGGCCTCGTCGAACCTGCGTTCGAACAGCGCCGCCGCCGCTTCCATGGCTTCCGCCTCGTCCTCGCCTTCCAGCCGCAGCACCACCGAGGTGCCGAAGCCGGCCGCCAGCAGCATCACGCCCATGATGCTCTTGGCGTTGACCTCGCGGCCCTTGGCGGTGAGCGTGGCGGTGCTGCGGTAGGCCGACAGCACCTGCACCAGCTTGGCGGTGGCGCGCGCGTGCAGGCCGAGCTTGTTGGCGATCAGCAGCTCGCGTTCGATCATCGTCGGCCTCAGGCGTCGTCGAGGATCACCCCGTTGCGCGCGCCAGCGGCGGCGACGGCGGGGAGTTCCTGCAAGGGAAGTTCAGCATAATTCATCACCCGCAGCAGCATCGGCAAGCTCAGCGCGGACACGCGCCGTGATGGCGTGCCCAGTCTGCAGAGTTTCGCAGCCAGGTTACTGGGGCTGGCGCCGTACAGGTCGGTCAGGATCAGCACGCCCTCACCGTTGTCCACGCGCCGCATCGCCGCGCTCGCCTGCGGCAGCAGGGTGTCCGGATCGGCTTCGAACGGCACCTCGAACGCGGCCAGGGGCAGCGGCAGGTTGCCGCGCAGCATGGCCTGGACCGACGCGACCAGCGCGGTGCCGATGCCAGGATGGGTAAGGAGGAGGATGCCGACGGCCATCACGCCAAGTTAGCAGACCACGTCGCCGCGACGATAGCGCGGCGCGCATGACGGAGCCGTTGCAGGACTGCGCGCCGTCGCGCGCGCAGCGCGTTCAGTCCAGTTCGCGGTGGAAGGTGGCCACGTCGGTCCAGCCGGTCTGGCGCGCGCGCTCGGCCAGCGCCTCCGCCAGGTAGACCGAGCGGTGGCGGCCGCCGCTGCAGCCGAAGGCCACGGTCACATAGCTGCGGGTGTTGGACTGCATGCGCGGCAGCCAGGTGTCGAGGAAGCCCGACACGTGGGTCAGGTACTCATCCATCAGCGGCTGGGCCTGGAAATACTCGCGCACCTGCGGGTCGCGGCCCGACAGCGGCTTCAGGCGCGGGTCCCAGTGCGGGTTTGGCAGGGAGCGCGCGTCGAACACGAAGTCGGCATCGGGCGGCAGCCCGCGCCGGTAGGCGAACGAGGCGAACAGCAGCGACAGCGACGAGGCAAGGGTCAGCCCCAGGTCGGTGATCACGCGGTGGCGCAGCTGGTGGACGTTGAGCTCGCTGGTGTCGACCACCACGTCGGCCAGCGAGCGCAGCGGCTTGAGCGCCTGGCGCTCGAGCGAGATCGCATCGGCCAGGGCCAGCCCCAGGTGGGTCAGCGGATGGCGCCGGCGGGTTTCGGAATACCGCCGCAGCAGGGCCGGGTCGGCCGCGTCGAAGAACACCAGGCGAGGCTCCAGGCCCATTGCGCCGACCGCGGAGAGCCACTCGGGCAGGTTGCCCAGGTCGCCGCGGTTGCGCATGTCGATGCCCACGGCGAGCTTCTGCTCGGCACGTTCGGGATGCGCGGCCGCGCGCACGAATTCGGGCAGCAGTTCGGCCGGCAGGTTGTCGACGCAGTAGAAGCCGAGGTCTTCCAGGGTCTTGAGCGCGACCGACTTGCCGCCGCCGGACATGCCGGTGACGACGAGCAGCAGCGAGGAGGACGGACGTGCCGTCGCCTCGCCCTCGGCCGCGGACGGGGCGAGGATGTTCATGGCAGTGCGGGCTCCTCCCCGCTTTCCAGGAAATGGGAATGCCGCGCCAGGAAGGCCGCGGCCGGGTCGATGCCCTTGGCGCGCAGGATGTGGGTGCGCGTGGCCGCCTCGGTGAGCACCGCGAGGTTGCGGCCGGGCATCACCGGCAGGGTGATCATCGGCACGTCCAGGTCCAGCACGCGGCGCAGGCCGAGGTCGCCGGTCAGGCGCACCATGCCGTCCTCGTGCGGCAGCGGCTCGGCATTGGGCCGGCTCAAGTGCACGATCAGGCGCAGGTACTTGTTCCGCTTCACCGCGGTGTCGCCGAACATCTGGCGGATGTTGAGCACGCCCAGGCCGCGCAGTTCCAGCAGGTCCTGCAGCAGTTCCGGGCAGGTCCCGTCGAGCACGTCCGGCGCGATCTGGGTGAACTCGGGCGCGTCGTCGGCGACCAGGCGGTGGCCGCGGGTGATCAGCTCCAGCGCCAGCTCGCTCTTGCCCGAACCCGATTCGCCGGTGATCAGCACGCCGATCGAGTACACCTCCATGAACACGCCATGCAGGGTGACGCGCGGCGCCAGGGCGCGGGCCATGTGGTACTGCAGGTGGTTGAGCAGCTCGTGGCCGCGCCGCGGCGAGATCCACAGCGGAGTCTGCGACTCCTCCGCGGCCTCGCGCAGGTCCTCGGGGCAGGGCTGGCTCTTGCTGATCACAAGCGCCAGCGGCCGGTACTGCATCAGCCGCTCGATCGTTTCCCAGCGCAGGCGCGAATCCAGCCCGTCGAGCCAGGCCAGCTCCTCGGTGCCGAGGATCTGCACCTTGTTGGGATAGATGATGTTGAGGTAGCCGGCCAGGGACGGGCGGCGCGCATGGGTTTCCACCGATTCGAGCGTGCGCAGCTGGCCGGACTGGCCGGCCAGCCAGCGCAGGCCCAGGCGTTCCTGCTGCTGGGCGAACAGTTCGGCGGCGGTGAGGCGCTGGTTCATGGGATCAGGCGGCGCTGGCGGCCGAGGCCGGGGGCAGGAGCAGGGCGCGCAGGCGGTCCAGGTCGGGCGCGGCGCGGAGGCGTTCGCGGAACTCCGGGTCCGACAGCCGCTCGGCCACGCCGGCCAGGTGCGCCAGGTGCAGTTCGGGGCGGTCGTCGGGCGTGGTCATGGCGAACACCAGGTCGACCGGCGCCCCATCGCGGGCGCCGAAATCGACCGGCGTGGCCAGGCGCAGGAACGCGCCGCGGGCCAGGGGACCGCCGCCGCGCGCGTGCGGAATCGCCACCCCGTGCCCGATCGCGGTGCTGGCCAGCTGCTCGCGCTGCTTCAGCGCCCCGGCCAGGGCCTGCGCCTGGGCGCCGGGGCTCCCGGCGAGCAGGCGCGCGGCCGCCTCCAGGACCTGCCCGCGGTCGACGGGCGCCTCGATCAGGACGACGCGTCCGGCGTCGAGCAGGTCGGTCCAGGGCATGGCGGGGGAAAGTCCGTGGTCAGCCGAAGCTGCCGTCGCGCGCGGCGCCGGTGCCGCGGTGGTGGTCGATCTGCTTCTTGTGGTGCTTGATCAGCAGGCGGTCGAGCTTGTCGGCCAGCAGGTCGATCGCGGCGTACATGTCGATCGCGCTGGCGTCCGCGTGCAGGGCCTTGCCGGCGAGGTTGAGGTTGGCCTCGGCCTTGTGGTTGGGCTTGTCGAGCGCCAGCTGCACTCGCACCTCGAACGGGCGCTCGACGTGGCGTCCAAGCCGCTCGAACTTGGTTTCCACGTACTCGCGCAGGGCGGGGGTCACTTCGATGTCGTGGCCGTAGGTCTGGATCTGCATCGGCTGCCTCCTGTCTTCAGGGAACCCCCAGCATCCTCCTTGGAGGGTTGCGGTGGGCTGAAGACAGGTTAGCTCAGGGCCTCGCCGCCGGCGACCGCCTCGATCATGGACAACACGCGCGCGAAGGCGTTCAATTGATCCTGATGCGCTCGTGCGAAGCGCCGATGTGCATGGCCTCGCGGTACTTGGCCACGGTCCGCCGGGCCACCGGCACGCCCGCGGCCTTGAGCGATTCGGCCAGGCGCGCGTCCGACAGCGGCTTGCGCGGGTCTTCCGCGTCGATCAGTCCGCGGATCATCTGCTGGATCGCCACGCTCGAGGCCTCGCCGCCGCCGCCGGTCTCGATTCCCGATGCGAAGAAGTCGCGCAGCGCGATGGTGCCGCGCGGGGTGTGCACGTACTTGCGCGCGACCGCGCGCGAGACGGTCGATTCGTGCATGCCGATCTCGCTGGCGACCGCGCGCAGGGTCAGTGGCCGCAGCGCGCGCGCGCCGAATTCCAGGAAGCCCGACTGCTGCCGGATCAGGCAGCGGACCACCTTGAGCAGGGTCTCGCCGCGCGCCTCGAGGTTCTTGAGCAGCCAGCGCGCCTCCTGCAGGCGCCCGCGCAGGTAGCCGGCATCCTCGCCGCTGGCGTGCTGGATCATGCGTTCGTAGGCCTGGTGGATGGTCAGCCGGGGCAGCGAGCCGTTGGCCAGCAGCGCCGTCCAGACCCCGTGCCGGCGCACGATCACGCAGTCGGGCACCACGTAGTTGTCGGCGGGCACGTCGCCTATCTGGGAGCCGGGGCGCGGGTCGAGCGAGCGCAGCAGCGCCAGGGCCACCTCCGCCTCCTCGGTGCTGCAGCCCAGCTGCGCGCAGACGCCGGGCACGCCCAGCCGCGGCAGGCGGTCGATCAGGCTGCCGGCGATGCGCAGCGCCAGTGCCCGGCCGGGCGTGTCCGCCGGCAGGGTCTCGAGCTGGATCGCCAGGCACTCGGCCAGGTCGCGGGCGCCGACGCCGACCGGGTCGAAACGCTGCACCTGGCGCAGCACCGCCAGGATCTCGTCGTCGCCCGGCGGCGGATCCGGCCGCAGGGCCGCGGCGATCTCGCTGAACGGGACGCGCAGGTAGCCGTCGTCCTCGATCGCGTCGATCAGGGCCGCGCCGATGCGCAGGTCGCGCGGCGACAGGTGGCTCAGGTGCAACTGCCAGTTCAGGTGGTCGTGCAGGGTCTCGGACTGGACCATGCGGCTGGTGGCGTCGCCGCTGTCGTCCTCGCCGCCGCGGCCGCTGCCGGTGTATTCGAAGCCTTCGTCGCGCCAGTCCTCGCCAGCCGGCTCCCAGTCCGGGGTCTCGCCCTCGCCGGACGCGGCGGCGTCTGCCGGCCCGGCTGCGGTGTCGGCGGTGCGCTCGGGGGCGGCCTGCGCGTCGTCGGCCCAGTCCAGCAGCGGGTTGCTCTCCACCGCGGCGGTGATCTCGGCCTCCAGCTCGATCGCAGGCAGCTGCAGCAGGTGCAGCGCCTGGCGCAGCTGTGGCGTCAGGACCAGCTGTTGGCCCAGCGATGTCTGGAGGCGCGGCTTCATGCGTCCGTAAATCCCCTGGACGACGCGCGGCTACAGGCGGAAGGATTCCCCGAGGTAGACCCGTCGCACGTCTGGATTGGCGAGGAGCATGTCCGGAGCCCCCTGCGCGAGCACACCCCCTTCGTTGAGGATATACGCACGGTCGCAAATGCCCAAGGTCTCGCGCACGTTGTGGTCGGTGATCAGCACGCCGATGCCGCGGTGCTTGAGGTGCTCGACGATGCGCTGGATCTCGCCCACGGAGATCGGGTCGACGCCGGCGAAGGGTTCGTCGAGCAGGATCAGGCGTGGTCGCGCGGCCAGTGCGCGCGCGATCTCCACGCGCCGGCGCTCGCCGCCCGAGAGGCTGGCGCCGATCTGGTCGGCGACGTGCGTCACCTGCAGCTCGTCGAGCAGGCTGTCGAGTTCGCGGCGGCGCCCGGCGCGGTCCAGGTCCTGGCGCAGTTCCAGCACCAGCATGATGTTGTCGGCCACGCTGAGCTTGCGGAACACCGACGGTTCCTGCGGCAGGTAGCCCACACCGCGGCGCGCGCGCAGGTGCATCGGCTCGGCGGTGATGTCGTGGCCGTCGAGCACGATGCGGCCCGCGTCCGCCGGCACCAGGCCCACGATCATGTAGAAGCAGGTGGTCTTGCCCGCGCCGTTGGGGCCGAGCAGGCCGACCACCTCGCCAGCGTCCAGGGTCAGGCCGAAATCGCGCACCACCTCCCGGTCGCGGTAGCGCTTGCGCAGTCCCTCGGCGACGAGCATCAGTTCTTCCCGTCGTCGCTGCTGTTTCCGGCGGCGGGCGCGCGGTTGCGCGGCTCGAACTGCAGGGTCACGCGGCCGCCCTCGGCGCCGCCGCCGCCCTGCACCTGGCCGGTGCGCATGTTGTAGACGATGCGCTCGCCGGCGATGCTGCCGCGGCCGGGCTGCTGCACGCTGGCGCCGCCGATGAACACCACCGTGTCCTGCGCCAGGTCGTAGTCGACCTGCGCGGCGCTGGCGTTCATGGTGCCGCCGTTGTCCATCTGCTGCTTCAGGCGCACCGGCGAGCCGGTGAGCTTGGCGCTGCGGATATCCCCGCCGGCCTGACGCAGATCGGCGCGGGCCGCGTCGATCACCAGCGAGCCCTGCACGATGTGGACGTTGCCGGTGAGCACGCAGGGGCCCGAGTCGGTAACCGTGCAGTCGCTGCGGTCGGCCTGCACCTGCATGGTCTGCTGGCGGTCGGAGGATTTGCCCAGGGCGGCGCCGGCGCAGGCGACGGCAACCAGGCCCAGGGCCAGCTTAGCGGCGGTTCGGGTCATTGTTCAGGGTCACCTTGGACAGGAGCTGGATGCGCTTGCTGGCCAGATCGGCCTCCATCCCGGTACCGCGCATTGTAGTGCCGGGGGTGGTGATGGTCACAATGTCCTCGGACGTGGCCCGATTGTCCTGCGGGTACACGTCGAGCTGTTCGGTGCGCAGCACGGTGGGCCGCGCGGCGGCGTCCGGACTCTGGGCCACGACGTCGCCGCGCAGCTGCACCAGGGTGCTCTTCTCGTTGACCCAGCCGGTCCTGGAGCGCACTTCCCAGCGGTTGCCGTCGCGGTCGGGCATCAGGAACAGGGGCGTGGTCAGTTCCAGGGTGCGGGCGCCGGGGGTCTGGTGCAGCTCCGGTGCCTGCAGCGAGAACGATTCCTGGCCGCTGCTGTCCAGCGTGACCACCTCGAAGTCGCGCAGGATGTAGTCCGAGCGCAACCCGGCCGCGCCGTCCTCCGGCGCCAGCTCGGGATCGTCGCGCCAGGCGAACCAGCCGGTCAGCAGCGCGCCGGCCAGCAGTGCCAGGATCGCCCACAGGCGCCAGGTCATCCTTCGCGGTCCTCGAGCAGGGCGGCGACGCGGCCCTGTGCGTGCAGGATCAGGTCGCACAGCTCGCGCGCGGCGCCCTCGCCGCCGCGCGAGGGGGTGATCCAGTGCGCGCGGTCGCGGATCCAGTGGTGGACGCTGGCCGGGGCCACGGCCAGGCCGGCGATGCCCAGCACGGTGAGGTCGGGCAGGTCGTCGCCCATGAAGGCGACCTCCTCGCGCGACAGGCCCAGCCGGGTGCGGATCTCCTCGACGCAGGCCACCTTGTCGCGCACGTCCACGTGCGGCTCGGCGCCCAGTTCGCGCGCGCGGTTGGCGGCCACCCGGCTGTTGCGCGCGGTGACGAAGGCCACGGTCACGCCGGCCTTGCGCAGCTGCACCAGGCCCTGGCCGTCGAGCACGTTGAAGGCCTTGGATTCGCGCCCATCCTCGTCGAACCACAGGCGTCCGTCGGTCAGCGTGCCGTCGACGTCGAAGCACGCCAGCCGGATGCGGGCGGCGCGCTGGACGAGGTCGGCAGGATAGTCGGGACGGTGGTGCGGCACGGATACCTCGCAGGTCAGGGAAGGTCGGGGCGGGCAGGCGTCATCAGACCACGCGCGCGCGCAGCAGGTCGTGCAGGTTCAGCGCGCCGACCACGCGGCGCTGCGCGTCCAGCACCAGCAGGGCGTTGATCTTGCGGGTTTCCATCAGCCGCGCGGCCTCGACCGCGAGCGCCTCGCTGCCGATGGTCACCGGCTCGCGCGTCATCACCTCGCTGATCGGGGTGGCGTGCACGTCAACGCTGCGATCGCCCAGGGTGCGGCGCAGGTCGCCATCGGTGAACAGGCCCAGCAGCACGCCCTCGGCATCGACGACCGCGGTGACGCCCAGGCGCTTGCGGCTCATTTCCAGCAGCGCGTCGCCCAGCGAGGCGTCGCCGCGCACGCGCGGCACGTCATCGCCGGTGTGCATCACGTCGGCGATGTGCAGCAGCAGGCGCCGTCCCAGCGCCCCGGCCGGGTGCGAGCGGGCGAAGTCGTCGGCGGTGAAGCCGCGCGCCTCGAGCAGGGCCACCGCCAGCGCATCGCCCATCGCCATGGTGGCGGTGGTGCTGGTGGTCGGCGCCAGGTGCAGCGGGCAGGCCTCCTCGGGCACGCTCACGTCCAGGTGCACGTCGGCGGCGGCGGCCAGGGTGGAACCCGGGCGGCCGGTCATCGCCAGCAGCCGGTTGCCCTGGCGCTTGAGCGCCGGCAGCAGGGTGATGATCTCGTCGGATTCGCCCGAATACGAGACCGCCAGCACGATGTCGGTGTCGGTGACCATGCCCAGGTCGCCATGTCCGGCCTCGCCCGGGTGCATGTAGAAGGCGGGGGTGCCGGTCGAGGCCAAGGTCGCGGCGATCTTGCGCGCGACATGTCCGGACTTGCCCATGCCGGTGCAGACCACGCGCCCGGAAGCGGCCAGGACCAGGGCGCAGGCGGCCGAGAACGCGCCGTCGATGCGGGTGGCGACGGCGGACAGGCCGCGCGCCTCCACCTCGAACACGCGGCGGCCGCTGGTGGCGAAATCGGGTGCGGCGGGCTGGGATGCGGGGGACGCTGCCATATCCGGGGGGCGGTCTTTCCGATAATCTAAGCCGTTCATATTAAAGCGCTCGCCGCGCGAAAGCGCTGCCGCGCCGATGGCGCGGGCCTCCGGCTCATGCGCGCTTCAGCAGGAACCCCCGTGACCCCCGATTTCATCCGCGATCTGATCCAGCAGGGCCTGCCCGGTGCCCGTGTCGACGTCTCCGGCGACGACGGCGTGCATTTCGAGGCTGTCGTGATCTCCGACGCCTTCGCCGGCAAGCTGCCGCTCGCCCGCCACCGCATGGTCTACGCCACCCTCGGCGAGCGCATGGGCGGCGAGATCCACGCCCTGCAGCTCAAGACCATGACCCCGGCCGAGGCGGCGCGCGCCTGATGGACAAGATCATCGTGTCCGGCGGGGTGGTCCTCGACGGCGAGGTGCGCATCTCCGGGGCCAAGAACGCGGTCCTGCCGATCCTGTGCGCGACCCTGCTGGCAGACGAGCCGGTGGAGATCGCCAACGTGCCGCACCTGCACGACGTGCGCACCACCGCGCGCCTGCTCGGCGGGCTCGGTGCCGGCATCGGCCACGACCAGGCCGCCGGCATCGTGCGCGTGGATCCATCCACCGTCGACAGCCACCTGGCGCCGTACGAGCTGGTGCGCACCATGCGCGCCTCGGTGCTGGTGCTGGGCCCGCTGCTGGCGCGTCACGGCGCGGCCGAGGTGTCCCTGCCGGGCGGCTGCGCGATCGGTTCGCGCCCGGTCGACCTGCACATCAAGGCGCTGGAGGCGCTGGGCGCGGAGATCGTGGTCGAACACGGCTTCATCAAGGCGCGCGCCGGCCGCCTGCGCGGCGGCCAGGTGAATTTCGAGATGGTCAGTGTCGGGGCGACCGAGAACGTGCTGATGGCCGCCACCCTGGCCGAAGGCACCACGGTGATCGACAACGCCGCGCGCGAACCCGAGATCGTCGACCTGGCCGACTGCCTGGTGGCGATGGGCGCGCGCATCGAGGGCGCGGGCACCTCGCGCATCGTCGTGCACGGCGTCGACCGCCTGCATGGCGCGCGCCACGAGGTGATCGCCGACCGCATCGAGACCGGCACCTTCCTGGTCGCCGGCGCGATCACCGGCGGCCGCGTCACCGCCACCCACGCCCGTCCCGACACGCTCGGGGCGGTGCTGGACAAACTGCGCGAGGCCGGCGCCGAGGTGATCGTGGACGGCGACCGCATCACCGTGGACATGCACGGCCGGCGCGCGCGCGCGGTCGACATCGTCACCGAGCCGCATCCGGGCTTCCCCACCGACATGCAGGCGCAGTTCATGGCGCTCGATTGCGTGGCCGAGGGCAGCGCGAGCATCGACGAGCGGATCTTCGAGAACCGCTTCATGCACGTCAATGAACTGATGCGCCTGGGCGCGCGCATCGACATCGAAGGCCATCGCGCCATCGTCCATGGGGTCGAGCGGCTGACCGGTGCGCCGGTGATGGCCACCGACCTGCGCGCCTCGGCCTCGCTGATCCTGGCCGGCCTGGTGGCCCAGGGCGAGACCACGATCGACCGCATCTACCACCTCGACCGCGGCTACGAGCAGATCGAGCGCAAGCTGTCGGGCCTGGGCGCGCGGATCCGGCGGGTGTCGTGAACAAGACTCGACGCCCGCGTTTCTCGCCGCGGCGCAAGGCCCTGCTGGGCGCGGTGCTGCTGATGCTGGCGGCGATGCTGGTGCTGCGGCTGATGGGCGTGGCGGGGTTCAACGGCACCCAGCCGCGGCAGATGGACTGGAACGACGATGGCGTGGCCACGCGCGAGGAGATCGTGCAGGGCTACACGATCGTCGGCGTGCGCGAGACGCGCGACGGGCGCCGCAGCTGCCGGCATTACGCGCGACTGGGCGACCGCGACAATCCGTTCCGGGTCGAATGCCGGGTCGAACTGCAGCCGCAGGAATCCGCGCCGGCGCCGTGACAGCGCGGCGCGGTCCTGCGGTCGGTCCTAGCGGACCGACTTCAGCCGCAGGTCGATGTGGTCGCGGCCGTCGCGCTGCTGCAGGATGCGCGCCGGCACCGGCAGGCCCTCGACGATCCAGGCGGTAATGCTGCGACCATCATCCTTCCATGCCACCTTGGTGGCGTTGTGGCTCTCGCCGCCCACGGTCACCTGCTCGGTGCCGGCCGGCTGGAACACGCGTCGGCGCACCCGCCCGTCCTCGACCAGGCGATAGCTCAGGTCCTTGCCGGCATTGAAGTCGCGCACCAGCACGAGGTTGAGCAGCATGCCGTCGACATCGCCCGGCTGCAGCTTCACCGGCCCGCGGCGGTCGTCCTTGACGTCGCCGCTCCAGGTGGCGCGGCCGCTCTTCCAGTCGTAGTTGGCATCGACCGAGCGCTTCTTCACCAGCATCGCGGCCAGGCCCGATTCGCCGCCCTGCGAGTCGTTGCCCGACAGCGGCCGCCAATGGTCGCCGTCGGCCTCGAACACGGTGCTCTGGGCCAGCCGCGCGCCGGCGCCGGACACTTCCAGGCTGTACTTCCAGCGGTCGCTGCCGGCCGGTGCCAGGGTCATGCGGCCGTCGGCCTGCATGCCCATGTAGTTGGCGCTGTAGTCGGCGGTGAACGGCTCCAGCTCGGCCGCGGCCGCCGGCAGCGCGGCCATGCCCAGGGCCGCGGCGAAGGCGAGCGCCTGCAGGGGACGTCGTGGCTGGGTGGGGGTCTTCATCATTGTGCTCCCTGGTACTCGATCAGGCGCAGGTCGATGGCGTCTTCGCCGTCTTCCCGCTGGAGGATGCGCACCGGCGTCGGCACGCCGCTGGCGACCCAGAAGATGGTCTCGTCGTTGCCGCCGTTGGTGCGCTCGACGCGCAATGCCTCGTAGTTCAGCTCGGCGACCGTGATGGCCTCGGGCTGGTCGGCGACGCGATAGGCGTAGTCGCGGACGCGGCCGCCGTCGACGAAGCGGTACGCCAGCGCGCGGCCAGGCGCCGCGTCGCGGATCACCGCCAGGTTGATCAGCAGGCCGCTCATGTCGCCGGGACGGATCGGCACCGGCTCGCGCCGCGACTTCTTGATGTCGCCCGTCCACTGCGCGGTGCTGGCGTTCCAGTCGTAGGTGCCGGTGACGCGGCGGTTGAACAGCACCGCCGCCTTGCGCAGCGTGCTCTGCGACAGCGGCCGGTACACGCCGTTTGCCTCATCGAACACCGTGCTCTGCTCGATGTTCAGGCCCATGATCCCGGCGAAACCGCGGTTGCCGCGGATCGTCAGGTCCACGCGCCAGCGGTTGGCGCCCTCGTCGCGGCTCACCTGCATCGTGGCCGTGCCCGCCGGCCTGCCGCCATACCAGGCCTCGTAACTGGCCACGAAGGGCTGCAGCGAAGGCGGCTCCGGCGGTGCGAGTGCCGGGACTGGCGCCTGCGGCTGCGTGGCGGCAGCGCCCACCGACCAGAGCAGGCCGGTCGCGCAGAGCAGGCCGGTCGCGCAGAGCAGGGCGATGTGGGTGGGCAGGCGCATAGGCCGGCCATCATGCAAAGCGGTTATTGGATGACAGCTGAAGCGGCGCGGTGCGACCGTCACCAAAATGTACGCGCTCTTCACGGAGCGTCACGTCGCCCTGCGCGAACAGCTGCAGCGTCGCCAGCAGCAGCGGGTGTTCGCGCGCCAGCACGCGTGCCGACAGCGTGCCCTCATCGTCGCCGGGCAGCACGGGCACGCGCGCCTGGCTGATCACCGGCCCGCCATCGAGATCGGCGGTCACGAAGTGCACGCTTGCGCCGTGCTCGGCCACGCCCGCCTGCAGCGCCTGGCGATGGGTGTGCAGGCCCTTGAACGCGGGCAGCAGGGAGGGGTGGATGTTGATGATGCGGCCGCTGCGCGGCGCGATCGCGGCCGCGCCGATCAGGCGCATGTAGCCGGCGCAGACCACCAGGTGGGGCCGGCTCGCGTCGATCGCGGAGAACAGCGCGGCGTCGAACTGCGCGCGCGAGGCGAAACGGCGCGGCGACAGGGCCTGCGCCGCCACCCCGGCCTCGCGCGCGCGCTGCAGGGCCGGCGCATCGGCGCGGTCGGAGAACACGCCCGTTACGCGCGCATCCAGCGTGCCGTCGGCGCAGGCGCCGAGGATCGCCTGCAGGTTGCTGCCGCGGCCGGAGACCAGGACCGCCAGCCGCAGCGGACCCGAGCGGGCGTCGCCGGTCGGAAACGCCGTGGCGCCCGCCACGTCCGCCGCCGGCGCGCCCGGCGCCTGCCCGTTGCCCTGGCCCGCCATGCGCGGGGCTCAGCCGATCCGCACGCGCCCGTCGTCGCGCGCGGCAACGACCTCGCCGATGCGCCAGTGGGCCAGGCCCAGCCGGGCGAGCTCGCCGCCCAAGCCCGCCACCGCGTCGCGGTCGACCAGCAGCACGAAGCCGATGCCGCAGTTGAAGGTGCGCCACATCTCGGCCGGGGCGACGTTGCCCTCGCGCTGCAGCCACTCGAACACCGGCGGCAGGGTCCAGGCGGACGCATCGATGTCGATGCCCAGGCCCTCGGGCACCACGCGCACGATGTTCTCGGTCAGGCCGCCGCCGGTGATGTGGGCCATGGCGTGGATCGACGGGCCGCAACTGCCGCGCAGCAGGTCGAGCACCGGCTTGACGTACAGGCGGGTCGGGGCCATCAGCGCATCGGCCAGGCTGACCCCGCCCACGTCCAGCGAATCCGGGCGCCCGGCGCGGTCGTAGATGCGGCGGATCAGCGAGTAGCCGTTCGAATGCGGGCCGCTGGACGCGATGCCGACCAGCACGTCGCCCTCGCGCACGGACGCACCGTCGCGCAGTTCCGACTTCTCCACCGCCGCCACGCAGAAGCCGGCCAGGTCGTACTCGCCGGGCGGATACATGTCCGGCATCTCGGCGGTCTCGCCGCCGATCAGGGCGCAGCCGGACAGTTCGCAGCCCTTGGCGATGCCGCCGACCACCGCGACCGTGGTGTCCACGTCGAGCTTGCCGGTGGCGAAATAGTCCAGGAAGAACAGCGGCTCGGCGCCCTGGACCAGCACGTCGTTCACGCACATGCCGACCAGGTCGATGCCGATCGTGTCGTGTCGGCCGAGCTGCTGGGCGAGCTTGAGCTTGGTGCCCACCCCGTCGGTGCCGGAGACCAGCACCGGCTCGCGGTACTTGCCCGACAGGTCGAACAGCGCGCCGAAGCCGCCCAGCCCGCCCATCACCTCGGGCCGGAAGCTGCGGCGGACCAGCGGCTTGATGCGTTCGACGACTTCGTTGCCCGCGTCGATGTCGACGCCGGCGTCACGGTAGGTCAGGCCGGTGGGGGGAGAAGAGGGGCTGGTCACGGTGCGCGGTTCCGCCGGGTGGCCGGCGATTCTAACAGTCGCGCGGCCTGCGGCCGTGGCCGGAGGGAACCGGGAGGGGGGCTTTGTGGCACCATTTCGCCACGGCTGGCAGCGGTAAAGGACGTCGGATGCGATTGGCTGTACGTGGTGCCTGGATGATCGGATGGGTTCTGGCGGCGCTGCTGGCGGCGGCGCCGGCGGCCGCGCAGCGCGTGGAAGGCGACCGCGCCAGCGGCCAGGGCCTGTACGAGGCGGAGGTGCAGGTGCGCACCCAGGCCGAGGGCGAGCGCAACGCGGCCTACGCGCGGGCGCTGGCCCAGGTCTTCGCCAAGCTCTCGGGCGACCGCGGCATCGCCAACCGCCCCGGCGTGGCCCAGGAACTGCGCCGCGCCTCCGAGTACGTGGACGGATTCGACTACCGCCAGGACGAGAGCGTGGGCCCCACCGGCGCCCCCAGCTTCCGCACCATGCTGGTGGTGCGCTTCGTGCCCGAAGCGGTGGACTCGCTGGTCGCCGCCCTGGGCCTGCCGGTCTGGCCGCAGCCGCGGCCCAAGCCGGTGGTCTGGCTGGCGATCGACGATGGCCGCGGCCCGCGCCTGGTCGGGCTGCAGCAGAGCAACGCGGCCCGGCCGCTGCTGCAGCGCGCGATCGAGCGTGGCTACCGCCTGGGCCTGCCTTCGGGCAATGCCGCCGAGCAGGCCGCGGTGGGCGCGATCTGGCGCGGCGACAGCGCCGCCATCGCCCGGCTCTCGGCGCGCTACAACCCGCCCATGCAGCTGATCGGCAAGCTCTACCGCGGCGGCGAGGGCTGGCAGGCCGACTGGACCTTCGTCGACGACGGGCGCGTGCTCTCGCGCTGGTCGGAGACCGCGGCCGATGCGCGGCGGGCGATGGCGACCGGCGCCGACGGCGCGGCCGATGCCCTGATCCAGCGCTACGCCAAGGCCACCGCGCCGGCCGATCCGGTCGCCCAGCGCATCGTCTTCACCGGGCTGCGCAACGGCGACGACTACCTGCGGCTGTCGGCGGCGCTGCAGCGCATGTCGGTGGTCCGTGCGATCCGCCCGCTGCGCGCCAGCGGGGACCGGCTCGAGGTCGAACTCGACCTGCTCACCGGGATGGCCGGCTTCCGCCGCATGGTCGACGGCGGGCTGCTGCTCGAGGTCGAATCCGGCGACGAATTCGCCACCCCGGTCTACCAGCTGCGCTGAGCGACGGAGCACCGGTCATGCAAGACACTTCCGCGGGCGCCGACATCGCCCGCTTCCTCAAGCGCCTGCAGTGGGCCCTGGTCGGGCTGGTGGCGCTGTGGCTGGTCGCGCTGCTCGGCCCGATCCTGACCCCGTTCGTGCTGGCCGCCCTGCTGGGCTGGCTCGGCGACCCGCTGGTGGACCGGCTCGAGCGCGCCGGCCGCTCGCGGCCGGTGGCGGTGACCCTGGTCTTCACCCTGATGGTGATGCTGCTGGTCCTGGTGGTGCTGATCCTGGTGCCGATGGTCGAACGCCAGGTGGTGACCCTGATCGATGCGCTGCCGCAGTACCGCGACTGGTTCATGGAGACCGCCCTGCCGTGGGTGGAACAGCGCACCGGCATCGAGATCACTTCCTGGCTGGACCCCCAGCGCCTGTTCGAGCTGGTGCGCTCGCACTGGGCCCAGGCCGGCGGCGTGGCCGCCACCGTGTTCAGCTATCTCTCCAGTTCCGGTTTCGCGTTCCTGGCCTGGATCGCCAACATCGTGCTGCTGCCGATCCTGACCTTCTACTTCCTGCGCGACTGGGATCTGCTGGTGGACCGCGTCGCGGCGATGGTCCCGCGCGACCACATCGACACCGTGACCCGCCTGGCGCGCGAGTCGGACGAGGTGCTGGGCGCGTTCCTGCGTGGGCAGTTCATCGTGATGCTCGCGCTGGGCGCGATCTACGCAATCGGCCTGACCGCGGTGGGACTGAAGCTCGGCCTGCTGATCGGCATCGTGGCCGGCCTGATCAGCTTCGTGCCCTACCTGGGCGCGACCACCGGCATCGTGCTGGCCCTGCTCGCGGCGCTGGTGCAGGCGCAGGGGTTCGACATCCAGCTGCTGGTGCTTGTGGGCGTGGTGTTCACCGTCGGCCAGCTGATCGAGAGCTACGTGCTGACCCCGCGCATCGTCGGCGACCGCATCGGCCTGCATCCGGTGGCGGTGATCTTCGCGATCATGGCCGGCGGGCAGCTGTTCGGCTTCGTCGGCATGCTGATCGCGCTGCCGGTGGCGGCCGTGGGCAACGTGCTGCTGCGCTTCGCCCACGAGCGCTATACCCACAGCCGCCTGTACGCTGGTGATGCGCCCAGGATCGTGCTCGAGGGCCAGCGCACGCCCGCGGGCATCGTGCTCGAGGACGAGGTGCCGCCGGCCGACCGCGAGCGCGGTGAACCCGGCGACCGCGGTGCCTGACCGGTGAGTCCCTCCACGCCCCCGCAACTCCCGCTGGCCCTGCGCTACCCGCCCGACCAGCGCCTGGAGACCTTCCACGCGCGCGACGCCTCGCTGGTGGCGCAGCTGCAGGAGTTCGCCAGCGGCGCCACCGGCCGCGGCGCGATGCTGCTGGTGGGCCCCGCCGGAACCGGCAAGACGCATCTGGCCCTGGCCGCCTGCGCGGCCGCCGACGCGGCCGGGCTGCGCGCCGGCTACCTGCCGCTGGCCACCGCCGCCGGCCGCCTGGGCGAGGCGCTCGATTCTCTGCACACCCTCGACCTGGTGGCGCTCGACGGCCTGGACGCGGCCGCGGGCGAGCGCGAGGACGAGGTGGCGCTGTTCCATTTCCACAACCGCATGCACGATGCGGGACGGCGCCTGCTGTACACCGCCCAGGCCGCGCCCGATGCGCTGCCGCTGGGGCTGCCCGACCTGCGATCGCGCCTGGCCCAGTGCACGCGCGTGGTGCTGGAGCGGCTCGATGACGAGGGCCGGGGCGAGGTGTTGCGGCTGCGTGCGCGTCGCCGCGGGCTGCAGATCGACGAGGCCGCGATCGACTGGCTGCTGCGCCATGCCGGCCGCGACCTGTCGGGCCTGACAGGCCTGCTCGACCGGCTCGACCGGGCCTCGCTGGCCGCGCAGCGCCGCATCACCGTGCCGTTCCTGCGCCAGGTGCTCGGCGCGTCCTCCGGGCCGGGCTGAACGCTTCAGCCCGCCCGCAGCACCTCGTCCAGCAGGCGCAGGCGCTCGGGCGTGCCGACGTCGGTCCAGGCGCCGGCGTGGTGTTCGCCGGTGGCCGCGCCGCGGCGCATGGCCGCGCGCAGCAGCGGCGCGAGGCGGAAGCGCGGCGGCGTCGCGTCGGCGCCGGGCGCGTCGCCGATCACCGCCTGCCAGCCCTGCAGCAGCCGCGGGCGGTAGAGGCCGATGCCGGAGAAGGTCAGGCGCGTGTCGCCGTCCGCGTCCAGGCGGCCATCGGCGCGCAGCACGAAATCGCCCTGCGGGTGGTGCGCCGGGTTGTCGACCATCACCAGGTGCGCGTCGCCGGCGGGCTCGCGCGGCAGCCGCGCGAAGTCGAAGTCGCTCCAGATGTCGCCGTTGACCGCGAGGAAGGGCGCATCGCCGAGCGCGGCCAGCGCCTGCAGCATGCCGCCGCCGGTCTCCAGCGGCACCGGGCCCTCGTCGGAATAGCGGATGCGCAGGCCGAAGGCCGCGCCGTCGCCCAGCGTGGCCGGGAACTGCGCGGCCAGCCACGAGGTGTTGACCACCACCTCGCGCACGCCGATCGCGGCCAGCCGCTCCAGGTGCCAGGCGATCAGCGGCTTGCCGCCCGCGCGCAGCAGCGGTTTGGGCGTGGCGTCGGTGAGCGGGCGCATGCGCTCGCCCAGGCCCGCGGCGAAGATCAGTGCCTTCATGCGGCGGCCATGCTCACGCCGGTGCGTCCTCGCGCTGGCGCATGGCCGGGCGCACCAGCGTATCGAGCAGGGTCGCCAGCGGCGCCAGCTGCGGATGCCGCGGCAGCACCTGGTCCAGGTAGGCGATGAAGCGCGGCGCGTCGGCGATGTACTTGGGCTTGCCGTCGCGATGCTTCAGGCGCGCGAAGATGCCCAGCACCTTCAGGTGGCGCTGCGCGCCGATCAGGTCGAGGTCGCGCCGCCACTGCTCCAGCGGCGGCACCGGCAGCCCGGCCTGGCTGGCCAGTTCGTGGTAGCGCGCATGCCATCGCGCCACGCGCGCCTCGGGCCAGCTGGCGAAGGCGTCCTTGAACAGGCTCGCCGGATCGTAGGCGATCGGGCCGCGCACGGCGTCCTGGAAATCCAGGATCGCCACGTCGTCGCCGCAGGGCATCAGGTTGCGCGGCATGTAGTCGCGGTGCACCAGCACCTGCGGCTGCGCCAGCGCGGCCTCGACCAGGAAGCGGTACACCTCCTGCAACTGCGCGCGCTGCGCCGGATCCAGCGCGATCCCCAGGTGCACGCCGAGGAACCACTCGTCGAACAGGCCCAGCTCGCGCAGCAGCAGCGCCTGGTCGTAGGCGGGGAAGCGGTCCGGCAGGCGGATCGACTGCAGCCGCACCAGCCGCGCCATTGCGATCTCGAACAGCGCGTCGGCGTTGTCCTCGTCGATCGCGTGCAGGTAGGTCTCGCGCCCGAGGTCCTCCAGGAGCAGGAAGCCCTGGTCCAGGTCCTGGGCCAGCACCGCCGGTACGCGCAGCCCGCCGGCGGCCAGCAGGTCGCGGATCTCCAGCCAGGGGCGCACGTCCATCCGCTCCGGCGGCGCGTCCATCAGCACCAGGCTGGGCGTGCGGCCGGTGGTGCGCCAGTAGCTGCGGAAATCGGCGTCGAACGAAGCGCGTTCCAGGCCGGTGTCCGGCTCGGAGAGCGCGCTACGTATCCATTGCAGGCGTTGCTGGTCGCGGTTCAGCTGTGTGGCAGGGGGCCGGGCCATGACATCTCCTGCCGGCGGGTCGCCGGCGGGAAAAGGTTAAACTGCCGCGCATTCCTGTGCGAGAAAATGGATGAAACTCCAGCCGGTGTTGTTGTCGGGCGGATCGGGGACGCGGCTGTGGCCGCTCTCGCGCGAGGCCTATCCCAAGCAGTTCCTGCCGCTGGCCGGCGAGCATACGATGCTGCAGGACACCTGGCGGCGCGTCGCGCCGCTGGCCGGCGTCGCGCCCATCGTGGTGGCCAACGAGGAACACCGCTTCCTGGCGGCCGAACAGCTGCGCCTGGTCGGCGTCGAGCATGCCGACATCATCCTCGAGCCGGTCGGGCGCAACACCGCGCCGGCGATCGCCGCGGCCGCGCTGCAGGCCAGCGCCAACGGTGAAGACCCGCTGCTGCTGGTGCTGCCTTCCGACCACGTCGTGCGCGATCCGGAAGCCTTCCGCGCGGCCGTGAGCGCGGCCATCCCCGACGCGGAGGCCGGCGCGCTGGTGACCTTCGGCATCGTGCCCTCGGCGCCGGAAACCGGCTTCGGCTACATCCAGGCCGCCGAAGGACAGGGGGTGCGCCAGGTGCTGCGTTTCGTCGAGAAGCCCGATGCGGCCACCGCCCGCGGCTACCTGGAGGCGGGCGGCTATTACTGGAACAGCGGCATGTTCCTGTTCCGCGCCTCGCGCTACCTCGACGAACTCGAACGCTTCCGTCCCGACATCCTCACCGCCGTGCGCGCCGCGTTCGCCGGCGCCGGCCGCGATGGCGACTTCATCCGCCTGGAGCGCGAGGCTTTCGACGCCTGCCCGGCCGATTCGATCGACTACGCGGTGATGGAGAAGACCGCCGACGCGCGCGTGCTGCCGGTGGACATCGGCTGGAACGACGTGGGGTCGTGGTCGGCGCTGTGGGAGGTGAGCGAGCAGGACGGCGACGGCAACGCGCGCCAGGGCGACGTGATCGCCGTGGATTCGCGCAACAGCTACGCCTATGCGCGGCGGCTGGTGGCCCTGGTCGGGGTCGAGGACCTGGTGGTGGTGGAGACCGACGATGCGGTCCTGGTCGCCCGCAAGGACCGCGTGCAGCAGGTCAAGGACGTGGTCGCCCGGCTCAAGTCCGACCAGCGCAGCCACGCGGTGTTGCACCGCGAGGTGCATCGCCCGTGGGGCAGCTACGACTCGATCGACCAGGACGCCGGTTTCCAGGTCAAGCGGATCAAGGTCAAGCCGGGCGCGCGACTGTCGCTGCAGTCGCACAAGCATCGCGCCGAGCACTGGATCGTGGTGCGCGGCACCGCGCGGGTGACCCGCGACAACGACGTGTTCGAACTGCATGCCAACCAGTCGACCTACATCCCGCTGGGCGCCCGCCACCGGCTGGAGAACCCCGGCAGCGAGATGCTGGAGCTGATCGAGGTGCAGTCGGGCAGCTACCTGGGCGAGGACGACATCGTCCGCTACGAGGACGTGTACGGCCGCGCGTAGCGGCCCACGCGATCAGGCCGGATACACGCGGTAGCGCAGCAGACGCACGCCGGCCGCGGCGCCCAGCACCGGCGCCGCGGTGTCGGGCGCACCGACCAGGTCGATTTCCAGGTGCCGGGCCTGGCCGGGCAGGGCCAGTTCCACGGTGATGCGCCCGGCGTGGTGGTGGAGCCCGGCGACCTGCGCCTGCAGGCCCTCCCCGGGTGCGGCCTGGGCGACATCGTGCGGGCGCAGGTACAGCCGCGCGGGGCCATCGGCGACGCCCGGCGCCTCGAGCCAGGCCGACTGCCCCTCGGCCTGGAAGCGCCCGTCCGCGACCCGGCCTTCGAGCACGCTGGCGCGTCCGATGAAATCGAAGACGTAGGCCGACGCCGGCTCGGCATAGATCTCGCGCGGCGTGCCGACCTGCTCGATGCGGCCATCGCGCAGCACCACCACGCGGTCGGCCAGTTCCAGCGCCTCGTCCTGGTCGTGGGTGACGAACACGGTGGTCTGCCCGGTCTGGTCGTGCAGGCGGCGCAGCCAGCGGCGAAGCTCCACGCGCACCTTGGCATCGAGCGCGCCGAACGGCTCGTCCAGCAGCAGCACGGTCGGGTCGATGGCCAGCGCGCGCGCCAGCGCGACGCGCTGCTTCTGCCCGCCCGAGAGCTGCTCGGGATAGCGGTCGCCGTGTTCGGGCAGCTGGATCAGCGCCAGCAGCTCGTCCACGCGGCGGCGGATCGTGGCGCGGTCCGGGCGCCGCCGGCGCGGGCGGCTGCGCAGGCCGAAGGCGATGTTCTCGGCCACGGTCATGTGGCGGAACAGCGCGTACTGCTGGAACACGAAGCCCACGTTGCGCTCGCGCAGGCTCAGCAGGGTGGCGTCGGTGTCGCCGAACAGGACCCGCCCGCCGTCGGCCGGCAGCAGCCCGGCGATCACGCGCAGCAGGGTGGTCTTGCCCGATCCCGACGGGCCGAGCAGCGCGACCAGCTCGCCGGCGGCGATGTCCAGGTCGATGCTGTCGAGCGCGGTGGTGGCGCCATAGCGCTTGGCGACGCCCTCGATGCGCAGGTCCACGCCATGGCCGTTGCTGTCCATGGCCGCATCATGGCCGATGGCGGCGTGAGCGGACGTCGTGGGCGTGCCCGGCGCGGGCGCGGCGGGGCGGGGGTTGTCCTGGATCAGCAGCACGCGGCGAGTCTCCATCGGGGGGCGCGCCGCCGTGGCGCGGGAAGGGGCTGGCGCATCAGTGGCGGCGCCGGGCATGGGCCAGCGCATCGCCGTGGCGGGCCTCCAGCCAGAACTTCAGCAGCAGGGTGAGCAGCGCCAGCCCTGCCAGCAGCGAGGACACGGCGAAGGCGCCGGTGCTGTCGAACTCGTTGTAGAGGATCTCGATATGCAGCGGCAGGGTATTGGTCAGGCCGCGGATGTGGCCCGAGACCACCGACACCGCGCCGAACTCGCCCATCGCGCGCGCGCCGCACAGCAGCACGCCGTACAGCAGGCCCCACTTGATGTTGGGCAGGGTCACCCGGAAGAACATGGTCCAGGCGCCCGCACCCAGCGACCGCGCCACCACTTCCTCCTCGCTGCCCTGCTGCTGCATCAGCGGCACCAGTTCGCGCACGACGAAGGGGAAGGTGATGAACAGCGTGGCCAGGACGATGCCCGGCCGCGCGAACAGGATCTTGATGTCCCAGGCGCGCAGCAGGTCGGCGAACCAGCCCTGCGAGCCGAACAGCAGCACCAGGCACAGGCCGGCGACCACCGGCGACACCGCGAACGGCAGGTCCACCAGCGCCAGCACCGCGCGCTTGCCGCGGAACTCGAAGCGTGTCAGCGCCCAGGCCGCGATCACCCCGAACACGCCATTGACCGGGATCACGATGGCGGCGGTGAGCAGGGTCAGCTTCAGGGCGGAGATCGCATCGGGCGTGGTCAGCGCGCCCCACCAGGTGGCAAAGCCCTTGCCGAAGGCCGACAGCAGCACCATCAGCAGCGGCAGCACCACCAGCAGCACCATCACCAGCACCGCGGCGGCGATCAGCGTGCGGCGCAGCCAGGCCGGAGTGTCCACGCCGGGGACCGGGGCGGGCTCATGCATCGCGGGCGCTCCTGCGTTCGTGGCGGAACAGCAACGGGATCAGGTTGATCGCGAGCAGGCAGGCAAAGGAGGCCGCGAGCATCAGCCCGGCCAGGGCGATCGCGCCGTTGTAGTCGTATTCCTCCAGGCGGATGGTGATCAGCAGCGGCGCGATCTCGGTGCGGAAGGGCTTGTTGCCGGCGATGAAGATCACCGAGCCGTACTCGCCCAGGCCGCGCGCGAACGCCAGCGAGAATCCGGTGAGCAGGGCCGGCAGCAGTTCGGGCAGGACCACCCGGCGCAGCGTGGTCAGGCGCGAGGCGCCGAGCGAGGCGGCGGCGTGTTCCTGCTCGTGGCCCAGCGATTCGAGGATCGGCTGCAGCGTGCGGACGGCGAACGGCAGGCCGATGAACACCAGCGCGATCACGATGCCGGCCGGCTCGTAGGCGATCTGGATGCCGTGGGGGGCCAGCAGCCGTCCGATCCAGCCGGTGGGGGCGTAGATCGCGGTCAAGGCGATGCCGGCCACCGCGGTGGGCAGGGCGAAGGGCAGGTCGACCAGGGCGTCGATCAGGCGCCGCCCTGGAAAGCGGTAGCGCACCAGCACCCAGGCCACCAGGGTGCCGGCGACCGACGCGAGCAGGGCCGCGGCGAACGCCGTGCCGAAGCTCACCTTGAGCGCGGCCTGCACGCGCGGGTCCTGGATCGCCCGCAGCCACCCGTCCGCGCCCAGGCCCGCGGCGCGGAAGGTGAGCGCCGCCAGCGGGAGCAGCACCACCACCCCCAGCCAGGCCATGCCCAGGCCCAGGCTCAGGCCGAAGCCGGGCAGCGGCGGGCGCCAGCGCGGCCGCTGCAGGGGAAGGGCGAGGCTGCTCACCGCCGAGGCTCCGCGCGCGTGGTCCACCGGCTCATCGCGGCCGGTAGATCTGGTCGAAGAAGCCGCCGTCGGCGAAGTGCAACTGCTGGGCCTTGGCCCAGCCGCCGAAGGCGTTGTCGATGGTCACCATGGGCAAGGGCCGGAAATGCGCGACCAGCTGCGGCGGCACCGTCTCCGGGCGCGACGGCCGGTAATGGTGCGTGGCGGCCACGCGCTGGCCTTCTGGCGAATACAGGTATTCCAGATAGGCCTGCGCGACCTCGCCGGTGCCGCGCCGCCGCACGTTGCCGTCGACCACCGCCACCGGCGGCTCGGCCTTGATGCTGAGGCTGGGATAGACGATCTCGAAGTTGGCCGCCGTGTCGCCATCGGCCAGGGTCAGCAGCGCCTCGTTCTCCCAGGCCAGCAGCACATCGCCGATCCCGCGCTCGACGAAGGTGGTGGTCGAGCCGCGCGCGCCCGTGTCGAGCACCGGCACGTTGCCGAACACCTTGCGCATGTAGTCCACCACCTGGTCGCCCTTGCGGTACTCGCGCGAGGCCCAGGCCCAGGCGGCCAGGTAGTTCCAGCGCGCGCCGCCGGAGGTCTTGGGGTTGGGCGTGATCACCGCCACGCCCGGCCGCGCCAGGTCGCCCCAGTCCCTGATCTGCTTGGGATTGCCCTTGCGTACCAGGAAGACGATGGTCGAGGTGTAGGGCGAGCTGTTGTTGGGCAGGCGCGTCTGCCAGTCCTTCGACAGCAGGTCGGTGTTGCGGGCGATGGCGTCGATGTCGCCCGACAGCGCCAGCGTCACCACGTCCGCCTCCAGGCCGTCGATCACCGAGCGGGCCTGCTTGCCCGAGCCGCCGTGCGAGGCGCGCACGGTGAGGTTCTGGCCGGTCTGCTGCTTCCAGTGCTGGGCGAACGCCTGGTTGTACTCGGCGTACAGTTCGCGGGTGGGGTCGTAGGACACGTTGAGCAGCTCGACGTTCTGCGCCGCGGCGCCGCCCGCGAGCATCGCGAGTGCAAGGACCAGGCTGCGCAGCGCATGTGGGGTCTTGTGCATGGGGGTCTCCGCGAAGGTCAGAATGAGAGCTGGGCGCGCGTGAAGAAGGTCTTCTCGTCCTCGCGGTCGCCGCCGGGGGCGCCTCCGGCGAAGTCGGCGTGCGAATAGTTGGCGACCAGCTTGAGGTTGCCGGTCAGGTACCAGTTCAGGCCCAGCGTCCAGGCGCTCGCGCGTCGCGCCGAGGCCGAGGGATTGGCGAACAGGGGGAACGCGGCCGGGTCGATGTCCAGCCGCCCGTAGCGCGCGACCAGTTCGAAGGCGCCCCAGTCGCCGCTGCCCGGTGCGAACGGATGGTCGGGTTTGAGCCCGCGATAGCTGGCGTCCTCGCCGGTCAGCACCCAGCTGCCCGTCAGCTGCCAGGCCGCCTGGTCGAGCCTCGCGCGCGCGGCGGCCGCGGCGTCGACCACCTCCTGGCTGGAGCGGATGTACTCGCCCAGCAGCCCGGCCGGCCCGGCGTACCAGTACGCCTGCGGCGACCAGCGGCGGTGGGCGCCATCGGCGGCCACGCCAGGCAGATAGCTGAAGAAGGTCGCCTGGCCCGGCGTGCGGTAGCGCGGCAGGAAGTCGTTGCCGGCGCCGTGCTTGTCGCCGCTGCTGGCGGCGATGCCGAAGCCCAGGCCCGACAGCGCGCCCCCGCCACCCTTCCAGGGCTCCAGGAACAGGCGTCCGGCCAGCTCGTAGTCGCTGTCGGGATTGGTGGTCGGGCTGTCGCGGCCGTCGGCGGCGCCGTTGTACACGCCCAGGACGTAGCTCGCGCGCGCGCCGCCGAGCGCGCCCTGCAGCTGCACGCCCAGTTCGCGGTTGGGGGCGAGCTCGGTGGGGAAGCCGCGCTCGACCAGGGCCAGCGCGCTGCCGCTCTGCAGGCGCTCCAGTCCGATCGGACCCTTGACCTTGCCCAGGCGCACGGTGGCGGCGGGGCTGAATTTCAGGTCGATATACGCATCGACCAGGGAGGCGCTGTCGCCGGCGAACTCGGGGGTCAGGCGGAAGCCGACCAGTTCGCCCCAGCTGCCTTCCAGGGTCGGGCGCACACGGCGCCAGAGGAAGGTGTCGTCCTGCGGCCGCTCATGGTCGTCGATGAAGACGCGGTTGTCGGCCTGCAGCAGGACACCCAGCTTGAGCTGGACCTGGCCATCGGCGCTGCGGATGGAGGCGCCCTTGTCCGTGGACAGGGTGATTTCCGGCGCGTTCGTGGGCGCGGCTGGCGCCGGCGCCGGGGGGGCGTGCGCCGCACCGGCAAGCGCGGGCGGGCCGTCGCGCGCGTCGAGTCCCGCCTCCACCGCGCGCAGGCGGCGGTCGAGGGCGGCGAGGTCGACTGCGCTGACGGCATCGGCCGGGGCGATCCCGAGCCGGCGTTCGACCACGCGCAGGCGTTCGGCGATCCGCTCGGGCGTGGGCGCCTGCTGGGCCCAGGCCGTGCCGGAAAGCAGGACAAGGCCCAGTGCGAGCGCCAGGGGCGTGGGCCGGCGGAACGTGGATGGAGCAGGAGCGTGCAGGCGCATGGGCGTTTCCTCTGTGTCGCGGGGAAGCGCCTCCGGTCGTCCGGTCGGCACGGGGGAGAACAGGTCGGGCGGTGGCGTCAGTCGTCCAGGCGCAGCTTCTGGCTGCGGGTGATCTGCACGATGCGCGAGCCGTGCACCACGACCTCGATCTGGCCGTAGGCCAGCCCGCGCACCGCCTCGAGCACCGCGCGTTCGGCGGCGCTGATCGGCGCCTCGTCGCCGCGTTCTGGCGGGGCGGCCACCGGCGCGGCGGGCGGGGCGGGCGAGCGGGCCATGGCGGCGAGGCCGGGCACGATGGCTCAGGCGGCGTCGCGCTCGCCTTCGATACCGGCCAGCCACTCGTCGTCGGACCCCTCGTTGAGGCTGGCGAACAGCGGCGTGGAGAAATAGCGCTCGCCGGTGTCGGGCAGCGTCGCCAGCAGCACCGAGCCTTCCGGCGCATCGGCGGCGACCTTGAGCGCGGCCGCTACCGTGGCGCCGGCGGAGATGCCGACGAACACGCCTTCCTCGGCGGCCAGGCGGCGAGCGGTCTCGAGCGCCTCGTCGTCGGTCACCGGCACCAGTTGGTCGTGCACGTTGCGGTTGAGCACGTCGGGCAGGAAGTCCGGGGTCCAGCCCTGGACCTTGTGCGGCGTCCACTCCTTGCCGCCCAGCAGCGAAGCGCCGGCCGGCTCGGTGGCGACGATCTTCACCTCCGGACGCGCGACCTTGAGCACCTCGCCCACGCCGGTGATCGTGCCGCCGGTGCCCCAGCCGCTGACGAAGTAGTCCAGGCGGCGCCCGGCGAAATCGCGCAGGATCTCCGCGGCCGTGGTCTGGCGGTGGTAGGCGGGGTTGGCCGGATTGCTGAACTGCGAGGCCAGGAACCAGCCGTGGCGTTCGGCCAGCTCCCGGGCCTTGCGGACCATGCCGCTGCCGCGCTCGGCGGCCGGGGTGAGGATCACCTTGGCGCCGTAGGCGCGCATCAGCTTGCGCCGCTCGATCGAGAAGGTCTCCACCATCACCGCCACGAAGCGGTAGCCGCGCGCGGCCGCCACCTGCGCCAGGGCGACGCCGGTATTGCCGGAGGTGGCCTCGACGATGGTGTCGCCGGGCTTGAGCAGGCCGCGTTTCTCCGCATCGAGCACGATCGCCAGCGCCAGGCGGTCCTTGACCGAACCGCCGGGGTTGAACGATTCGGCCTTGGCGTACAGGGTGACGTGCCGCGGTGGCAGCCGGTGCAGCCTGACGACCGGCGTGTTGCCAATGGTGTCGAGGATGCTGTCGTAGATGGCCATGATGATGTCCCGATGGGTTGGAAGGTCAGGCGGCGTCGGCGAGTGCGATGCCGGGCGCGCCGAGCGGCGGGGCCCCGAACCAGTGCAGCGTGCCGGCCAGCGCGGCGACTTCGCCGACGATCAGCAGTGCAGGCGACTGTACGGCGTGGTGCCGGGCCAGTTGTGAGAGATCGGTTAGGCGGCCGTGGACCACGCGCTGCGCGGGCCGGCTGCCGTTCTCGATGAGCGCGAAGGGCGTGTCCGGCGCGCGGCCGTGCGCGATCAGCTGCGACTGCACCAGCTCCAGCCGCGACACGCCCATGTAGAAGGCGAGCGTCTGCCGCTCCTGGGCCAGCGCCGCCCAGTCGGTGCGGTCCTCGCCCTCGCAGGCATGCGCGGTGACCAGGCGCACCGACTGCGCGTGGTCGCGGTGGGTGAGCGGGATGCCGGCATAGGCGGCGCAGGCGGCGGCGGCGGTGATGCCCGGCACCACCTCGTAGTCGATCCCGGCCGCGCGCAGCGCTTCGAGTTCCTCGCCACCGCGGCCGAACACGAACGGATCGCCGCCCTTGAGCCGGACCACGCGGCGTCCCGCGGCGGCATGCCCGATCAGCAGCGCATGGATGCGCTCCTGGCTCACCGAGTGGTGCCCGGCCTGCTTGCCCACCTCGATGCGCTCGGCATCGCGGCGGGACAGGTCCAGCACCTCGCGGCTGACCAGGCGGTCGTGCAGGATCACGTCGGCCTCGCCCAGCACGCGCAGGGCGCGCAGGGTGATCAGGCCGGCATCCCCCGGCCCCGCGCCGACCAGGGCCACCGAGCCGCGCGGCGCGGCCTGCGCCCTTGCCGGAGCCAGTTCCACGTCGAGCAGGCGCTCGGCCTCGATATGCCGGCGCAGGCGCAGCAGTCCCTGCAGCGGCCCGGACAGCATCCGCTCGAAGGCGCGGCGTCGCGCGGCCGGTTCCGGCCAGCGCGCCACGATGCGCTGGCGGTGGCGCGCGAGCAGCAGCGCCAGCGCGCCGAAGGACTCGTCGAACTGCGCTTCCAGGCGCTCGCGCACCAGCCGCGCCAGCATCGGCGCGCCGCCGCCGCTGGAGATCGCGATCTGCAGCGGCCCGCGCTCGACCCGCGCGGGCAGGTGCACCCGCGCCAATGCCGCGTCATCGACCACGTTCACCCAGATCCCGCGCGCCTCGCCCGCCTCGGCCACCGCGCGGTTGACCTGCGGATCGTCGGTGGCGGCGATGGCCAGCCAGGCGCCGTCGAGCCAGGCCGGCTGGAACGACCCGGGCAGGTGCTCGATCCGGCCGTCGGCGGCCTGCGCGGCCAGTGCCGGGTCGAGCAGGGGGGCGCCGACCCGCAGCAGCGCACCGGTGTCGTGCAGGGCCTCGACCTTGCGCGTGGCGACCGTGCCGCCGCCCACCACCAGCACCCGTCGCCCACGCAGGTCGGCGAACAGCGGGAACAGCCGGGCAGGGGAAGGGGTCTCGGGCATCGCCAGTGGTCGCTCTGTAGTGGGGTGACGCTAGCGAGCGGTGCACGTGCTGCGGAAATGGCGACCGGTGCTGCGCTTATTCCGCAAAGGCATAAGCCTGCGCCGGACTGCGTGGACAGCCGCGGGGGTCGGGTCTATGATCGGCGATCCATCTTTCCATCATGATGAAAGGATGAAGTTGCGGCGGAAACCGTGCCGCGCGGAGTCGCCATGACCCTCACCCAACTGCGCTACCTGGTCGCCATCGCCGATTCGGGCCTGAACATCACGCTCGCCGCCGAGCGCGTGCATGCCACCCAGCCGGGCCTGTCCAAGCAGCTCAAGCAGCTGGAGGACGAACTGGGTTTCCAGCTGTTCGTGCGCCGGGGCCGCAGCCTCGACTCGATCGCCCCGGCCGGCGAACGCGTGCTCGAGCATGCCCGGCGCATCCTCGCCGAGGCCGCCAACATCCGCAGCTACGCCGCCAACGAGCGCGGCGAATACAGCGGCCGCCTGCTGCTGGCCACCACCCACACCCAGGCGCGCTACGTGCTGCCCCCGGTGATCGCGGCGATCCGGCGCGAGTTCCCGCGGGTGGACGTCGACCTGCAGGCCGGCAGCGACGCCGAAGTGATGCAACAGCTGCACGATGGCGCCGACCTGGCCCTGATCAGCACCGCCGGCAGCGTACCCGGCGGCGGACTGCCCGTGCCGCTGTACCGCTGGCGACGCGTGCTGCTGGTACCGCGCTCGCATCCGCTGGCCACGCTGCGGCGCGCGCCGAGCCTGGCCGAACTGGCCGCCCATCCGCTGATCAGCTACGAATCCTCCACCCGTGCCGACTCGTCGATGCGCCGCGCCTTCGCCGCGGTCGGCGCCGAACCGCAGATCGCGATGACCGCGCGCGATGCCAACCTCATCAAGACCTATGTGCGGGCGGGGCTGGGCGCGGGCCTGCTTGCGGAGATGGCCGCGGGCCCACGCGAGGACGACGATCTGTGCATCCTCGAGGCGCCTGCCGAGATTCCCGAATGCACCACGTGGGCGGTGATTCCCCGCGGACGGGTGCTGCGCGACTACGCCCTGGCGCTACTGCATGGCGTGGCGCCGCAGCTGGACCGGCGCGACCTGCGCCGCGTGATCGAGGGCAACCTGGAAGCCGACTGGCCGCAGCCGCCGGACTGGCGCGCGCTGAGCCAGGGCTTCGCGATCTGAGCGGGCGCGCTCGGCGGTTTCGCGAGCGCAGCGTGCCGCACGTCAGTCCTGGACGGCGGTGATGTAGGCGCCCGTGCTGATGATCTGGAAGGTGTCGTTGTCCACCCGCCGCACGGGGGTGCCGTCGGACAGGGTGTAGACGAAACGCGCGGCGCCATGGTCCTCGCCCTGCTTGCCCGCCTCCAGGCGCTGGATGACGCGGTGGCGGTTGCCCGCCTCGTCCTGGGCATAGAGTGTCTGGGTCATGCACGGTCCCTCCGGCGACGAACGGCCACGCTAGCGCCGCGCTGGAAGGGTCCTGTGAAGAAAACACCGCGCGGGCGTTAACCGATCACCGGACCCATGTGCAGGGCGGCGATGGCGCTACTCCCGGGGACAGGCGCCTCCGGCCTCACGTGGGCATCATGGCAATGGCGCACGTCTCGGGCAGCGGCGCCGAAGTCACCTGCCAGCGTGTTCGCGTCCCTGCGCCGAGGCATCGGGGTGGCGGTGATAGACCGCGTCGCGGAAGCGCTTGTGCAGGTCGGTGCCGCCGGGCGGGATGAACTGGGTGAACAGCACCGCGACGATCTGGTTGGCCGGATCGACCCAGAACAGGGTGTTGGCATAGCCGTCCCAGAAGAACTCGCCCACCGCGCCCGAGGCTTCGCCGGCGTGCAGGGGCGGCGAGTGGCGCACGGCGAAGTCGATGCCGAAGCCGACCTGGCCCTTGCCCGGCAGCCAGGAGCGGTCGGTGACCTCTTCGGGCAGCATGTCGGTGGCCATCAGCCGCACGGTTTCCGGGCGCAGTACGCGGGCGCCGTCGAAACTGCCGCCATCGAGCAGCATGCGGCCGAAGCGCATGTAATCGTCCAGGGTCGACACCAGGCCGTAGCCGCCGGGCGCGTCCATCGGCCACTGCCGGTAGACGCCCTCGAACGCCCCGTGCCCTTTGACCGGAGTGAAGCGTCCGTCGGCATATTCGTAGGCCGCCGTCATGCGCCCGCGGCGCTCGGCCGGTACGTAGTAGGCGGTCTCGTCCATGCGCAGCGGTTGCAGCACGCGTTCGCGCACCAGCTGGCCGAACGGCCGGCCCGCCAGCGCCTCGGCCAGACGCGCCTGCACGTCCACCGAGATTCCGTACAGCCAGCGCGTGCCGGGCTCATAGGCCAGCGGCAGCGTGGCCAGGCGCTCGGACATCCGAGCGAGCGTGATCCCGCGCGAATCGATGTCGGCCTCGCGGTAGAGCTTGGCCGGCGTGTCTTTCTCGGAAGCGGCCGCGAAGCCGGCGGTGTGGCGCAGGATGTCGCGCACCAGGATCGGTCGCGCCGGCGCCTCCAGCCGCGGCGTGCCGTCGGCGTTGTCGCCCGCATACACGCGCACGCCGGCGTATTCGGGCAGGTAGCGCGACAGCGGGGCATCCAGGTCGAACAGCCCGTCCTCGTACAGCGACATCAGCACCACGCCGGTGACCGGCTTGGTCATCGAATGGATCTGGGCGAGGGTGTCGCGGGCCATCGGTCGGCCGGCCTCGCGGTCGGCCATGCCGTAGGCGCCGAAGTACGCCTCGCGCCCGCGCTCGTGCACCAGGGCCGAGACGCCGACTACCGCGCCGCCCTCGACCAGCCCGCGCAGCACCGCATCCAGGTGCGCTGCATCCACGATCGTCCCGGACGTGGACGCAGGCGGCGGCGCCTGCGCAGGCGAGGTGGCAGTCGCGGTGGGCGGGGCGCTCTGGCAGCCGGCCAGGGACAGCGACAGGACGAGGGCCAGGCTCAGGCGGATGCGCATGCACGTTCCCCGGAAAGACGCGCGCCGGAGTATGCCGCGCGTCATGGGCGGGTGCCCGCTGCAGCGCAGCGTGGATGCAGGTGCAACCGTCCCGGCCCCGCCTCAGGCCGGAGTGGCCAGCAGCGACTCGACCGTGGACGGGCCGCTGGCGCGCATCACCCGGTTGCGGCCGTGCAGCTTGGCCTCGTACAGCGCCTGGTCGGCGCGCATCACCAGCGGCTGGGCCTGGCGGCCGTGGTCGGGGCAACCGGCCACGCCGATCGACAGGGTGGTGCGCATGACCTGCCCGCCGGACACCACTTCCAGCGATTCGAAATGGCTGCGCAGGTCCTCGGCCAGGGCCATGGCGTCGGCCACGTGGGTCCCGGGCAGCATCAGCAGGAATTCCTCGCCGCCGTAGCGGCAGGCGATCAGGCCGCCGTCGCGTACCCGCGAGCGCAGCAGGTCGGCCAGACAGCGGATCATCTCGTCGCCGGCCGGATGGCCGTAGGTGTCGTTGATACGCTTGAAGCGGTCGATGTCGATCAGCACCAGGGCCAGCGGCGCGCCGCTGTCGGCACAGACCGCCAGCTCGCGCTCCAGCGCCACGTCGAGGAAGCGGCGGTTGTGCAGGCCGGTGAGCGGGTCGCGCTCGGCCTGCTCCTGCAGTTGCAGCTGCAGCCGGGTGATCTCCTCCAGGCGCTGCCCCAGTTCATAGCGGCTGTCGCGCAGCTTGATGCCGCGGGTGTAGGCGTCATGGGCGACGAACAGCAGGTAGCAGCTGAGCAGGACGATGCACAGCAGCGAGGTATGCAGCTGGGTCTCCGGGCGGAACTCCAGCCCGTGCACCAGCGCCACCAGGCCCACACCGCAGGCGACCGAGGTCATGGCCATCCACACCCGCGGCAGGCCCATGAAGATCACCACGTTGAGGCAGACGCCGACGAACAGCATGAAGCTGATCCACAGCGGCAGGCCCCAGACGCCGATCCAGGCGCCCAGCAGCACGCCGTCGACCATCAGGTTCTGCATCTCCGCGCGCAGCGGGTCGCGCGACCTCGCCGCGCGCCAGTACACCAGCTGGGGATACACCAGCAGCTGCAGCGCGAGCAGGGTCCACATCAGCGGACCCGCGTCGAGGTAGGCAAGATGCGTACCCAGCACGAACAGGCCCACGGCGAAGAACAGCGACCGGTTGCGCCGGTTGAGCGTGACCACCCAGTGGATCTTGCCGGACTGCACTGCACTGCGCTCCCCTGTCTGTCCGGCGGCGGCGCCCGCGGGCGGCCGTCGACGAAACTTTGCGTGCCGTCACATTGTAGCGGCCTGTGCGGCGCGATATGGGGCCCCGGCCCGGGCGGGGCAGGCCGCCTCAGCGCAGGCGGCGAGCGTTGGCCTTGACCCTTCGCCAGGTCGGCGCCAAGCCCTGGCTGGCGATCCGCTGCAGGCCCCCGTCGAGAAGGCGCGCCGCGCGCAGCGGCGAGGGCACCGCCGCCAGGCAGGCCATCGCGACCTGTGCCTGCAGGCGCCAGGTCTCCACGTACATCGCCGACCAGCCCTGGGCGAAGGCGACCTGCTTTTCCAGCACCATGGCCAGCAGGTCGCTGCGGCCGCGGGCCGAGGGGCTTGCGCCCTCTCGCGCCATGCGTCCCAGCCGGGCCCCGGCGACAATCGGCGCGAGCGCGCCCAGTTCGATCACCCGCGAGGGCAGGTCGCGGGCGGCGCGGCGTTTACGGGAACGGCTCACGGCGGACTCCGGGCAGGAGCCGCGATCATGGCACCGGGTCGCGAAGGCTCCGCGAAGACGCGCCCCCCGCGGCGGCGTGGCTTGCCCCGGCCGCCTGCGCCTGGCGCTCGCGCACCCAGCGCATCTGGTTGCGGAAGGTGTCGGTCCAGTAGCGGTCGCGGTTGGCCGCGAGGAAGGCCAGCAGTTCCTCGTGCGCCTCGCGGCTCACCGACAGGTGGTCGCCTCCAATGCCATGGAAGGTGAAGTTGACCATGGTGCCGCGCCGGCCCGCCTCCTCGACCAGGCCGATGAGTTCGGCGCCCGAGGCATCCACCGGTACGATCGCCGGCACCGCGGCCGGGTCGAGCGCCAGCATGTCCGGCACCACCGAGCCGCCCACCATCTTGATGCCGAGGAACATGTCCGCGACCGCATCGATGTAGTCGCCATCGCGCGCGAGGCGGTCGCCGCAGGGGGCGGTGAAGGTGAACTCGGTGCTGCCGTCGAGGGCGTGCAGCACGGTGCTGGCCAGCGCCAGCTGCGCCTGCATCTGCGCGACCGAGGTCGCATCCAGGTCCTGCGCCGGTTCGACCCACTCGCGCCCCGCGCCGCGCGCCGAGCACTGGTGGAACAGGCTGTGGTTGCCCAGCTCGTGGCCGTTGCCTGCTGCGGCGCGCCATTCGGGCAGCCGCGCGCGCACCGGCCCGGCGGCCAGGGTCAGGTAGAAGCTGGCCTTGAGTCCATGCCGGTCCAAGGCCGGGATCGCCACGTCCAGCTGGCTGGGCAGGGCATCGTCATAGGCCAGGCTCACCGCCGCGCGCTGGCCCCCCGGCCAGGCGAAGGCCGGGTCGGCGGCGCTGGCCCCGGCGCCCGCGCCGGCCAGGTACAGGGCTACGCAGGCCAGGCCTGCCTGAAGTCTCGTGCGCATCGCGTCCTCCCCGTCGATGGCCCATGGTGCCGCAGCGGGCGCCGCCGTGTCGCCCCGTCCGCCGCCCGCGCCCGCCCCTTTCCGCGCCGTCGGCGCAGCGGCTATGGTGCGCGGTCCACCGCTCAGGTCCCGGTCCTTGTCCCCCGATCCACGCCGCGCGCAGCAGCGCGCCACCCGCGCCGCGTTCTTCATCCCCGGCTTCGTGATCGCCACCTGGGCGCCGATCGTGCCCTTCGCCAAGCTGCGCGCCGGCCTGGACGACGCACAGCTGGGCCTGGTGCTCCTGTGCCTGGGCCTGGGCTCGCTGGGGGCGATGCCCCTGGCCGGGGCGCTGGCGGCGCGTCAGGGCTGCCGTCGGGTGATGCTGGCCTCGGCGCTGCTGATGCTGGCGCTGCTGCCGCTGCTGGCGGTCGCGTCCGACGCCTGGCAGCTGGGCGCGGCGCTGCTGCTGATCGGCGCGGCGATGGGCGCGATGGACTGCACCATGAACATCCAGGCGGTGGTGGTCGAACGCGAGGCCGGTCGCCCGATGATGTCCGGCTTCCACGCCTACTACAGCATCGGCAGCCTGGCCGGGGCGGTGCTGGTCACCCTCATGCTGGGCCTGGGCGTGGCGGTGATCGCCGCGACCCTGGCGGTCTCGGTCCTGGTGCTGGCGCTCACCGCGCTGGCGGCGCCGGGCTGGCGGCGGGAGCGCGCGCCCGGCGGCGCGGCCGTGTTCGCCCTGCCGCGCGGGGTGGTGCTTGGCATCGGCCTGGTGTGCTTCGTCAGCTTCCTGGCCGAGGGCGCGATGCTGGACTGGAGCGCGGTGTTCCTGCACGAGGTCAAGGGCGTGGCGCTGGCCAGCGCCGGCTGGGCCTTCGTCGTCTTCAACCTGGCCATGACCGCCATGCGGCTGGCCGGCGACCGCGTCGTGGCGCGGGCCGGCCGCAGGGCCACGGTGCTGGGCGGCGGGCTGCTCGGCGCGTCCGGGCTGGCGCTGGCGATGCTGGCGCCCGACCTCGGCACCGGGCTGGCGGGCTACGCCCTGCTGGGCATCGGCTGCGCGAACATCGTGCCGGTGATGTTCACCTACGCCGGCGCACAGACGCGCATGCCCGAACACCTGGCGATTCCGGCCGTGACCACCCTCGGATACGCCGGCGTGCTGGCCGGGCCGGCGCTGATCGGCTTCATGGCCCAGGCCTCCTCGCTGGCCACCGCCCTGCTGGCCGTGGCGGCCGCGCTCGCGCTCGCCGCCAGCCTCGGGTCGCGGATCGGGCCGGCCCGCTGAAGCGTTTCGCGCGCGCTGTCATCGGCATTTAGCACCCCGGCCACGCGATGTTTACGTTTGCCTGCCTAGGATGCCGGGCCGCAAACGGCGGAAGCATCCGTGAGAGGTGTGCCGGTGAACATTGCAAGTACCACAATCGAAGTGCGCCCCGACGTCGAGGGCGGTTGGGCGGTGACCCGCGACTGCATCATCGACGGCTATTTCGTCGAGGTCGGCGCGGCCAACGATTACGCCAGCGCCTGCGCCCAGCGGGCGCAGCGCGCAGGCATGGCGGTGAGCCTGCAGGTGGCGTCCCCGTCGCAGCCGTCGGAGGCCGCGTAGCCGGACGCACGCCGTGGCGGCAGCGGGCCCGACGGCCTGGCTGCCGGCCACGCGCAGGCGGTCATCGCCGCGACACGGAGAACCCGCGCCACCCGGGGCTTCAGCGCGGGTCCGGTGGGAGTTCCAGTTCCGCCGGCGCGATCACCGCGTCCGCGGGGGTGCCGGGCAGGTAGAAGGACACCCGGTCGAACAGGCGGGTGTAGAAGTCCTGGTTCTGGACGGTATTGCTGCCCACGCGCACCAGGTTGGCGTTCCCGCCGCCGATGGGGACGGGCACCGAGACCGAACCGATCATGCTCACCCCGACGCTGGCCGAGCTGGACTGGCTCTTGAGCGCGTAGCGCTCCTGCACGGCATTGATGAAGACGATCGCGCTCCCGCCCACCTGCGGTACGCAGGTCGCGCGCACGTTGAGCTGGGTATGCGTGTCCGATTCGGGCTGGAAGTGTTTGCTCGCCTCCAGCGACTCGGCCGTGGCCTGCTTGATGATGTAGCCCTGTCCGAGCAGGGCGCGCCGGGTGGCCTCGCAGGCCACCGTCGGCCCCACCGGATAGCTGCGCGAGTAGGTGTCCTCGGCCCCGAACACCTCGCCCAGCGGCGGCGCTTCCGACCGCGACCGTTTCGACCCGCAGGCGGCGAGCGTCAGCGAGGCGGCGAGGGCGATCACGGCAAGGGCGATGGAGCGGCGGCGCATCGTCGGGCATCAACGTCCGGGCGGGGCATCCAGTCTAGGGGGCTGGCGATGCAGCCCAACTGAATGTCGCCCATCCGCCGCGGGCGCTCTCGCCGGCGGATCGAACTTCTCTCGGATCTTTCACGTCGGCGATGCAACAGTCGCGCGCGGTTTCCGAGCGGAGAGCGGCGATGCCACGTGGGGACAAGTCCAGCTACACCGACAAGCAGAAGCGCCAGGCCGAACACATCGAGGACAGCGAGAAGGACCGGGGCCGTTCCACGGAAACAGCCGAACGCATCGCCTGGGCCACCGTGAACAAGCAGGACGGCGGCGGCAACAAGGGCGGTCGCGCCACCAAGAAGGCCACGAAGAAGGCTGCAAAGAAGGCCCCGAAGAAGGCCGCCAAGAGGGTTGCCAAGAAGGCCACCAGGAAGGCCCCGAAGAAGGCCACGAAGAAGGCGACCAAGAAGGCCACGAAGAAGGCCACGAAGAAGGCCACCAAGAAGGCGACCAAGAAGGCCACGAAGGCGACGAAGAAGGCGACCAAGAAGGCGACCAAGAAGGCGACCAAGAAGGCCACGAAGGCCACGAAGAAGGCCACCAAGAAGGCCACCAAGAAGGCCACCAAGAAGGCCACCAAGAAGGCCACCAAGAAGGCCACCAAGAAGGCGACCAAGAAGGCGACCAAGAAGGCAGCCAGGTAAGGCAGCCAGGTAAGGCAGCCAGGTCAGGCAGCCAGGTCAGGCAGCCAGGTCAGGCAGCCAGGTCAGGCAGCCATGTCAGGGGCAGGTCAGGCAGGCAGGTCAGGCAGGCAGGT
>Ga0233369_1000084_pt1 | contig 47766 bp, 42 predicted proteins | sample ElkDunMinimDraft_26_FD_191537 | JGI IMG/M metagenome (GOLD analysis project Ga0233369, IMG submission 191537) | Fecal eukaryotic communites from dung pellets of Tule Elk in California, USA - Elk Dung D16 | ecosystem: Host-associated > Mammals > Digestive system > Large intestine > Fecal | place... | reverse complement strand
AAGGCCTCGCAGATGGCGATCGAAGCCTACGCGCCGCTGCTGCCGGAGCTGATCGGCGGCTCGGCCGACCTGGCCCATTCCAACCTCACCCTGTGGAAGGGCAGCCAGCCGGTGACGGGCCCGTCGCCGGACGCCAACTACATCAACTACGGCGTGCGCGAGTTCGGCATGACCGCGATCGCCAACGGCCTGTCGCTGCACGGCGGCTTCCTGCCCTACGACGCCACCTTCCTGGTGTTCAGCGACTACGCGCGCAACGCCGTGCGCATGGGCGCGCTGATGCAGTCGCCGGGCATCCACGTCTACACCCACGACTCCATCGGCCTGGGCGAGGACGGCCCGACCCACCAGCCGGTCGAGCACCTGGCTTCGCTGCGCTACATCCCCAACAACGACGTCTGGCGTCCCTGCGACGCGGTGGAGACGGCGGTGGCGTGGAAGGCCGCGGTCGAGCGTCGCGACGGCCCGTCCTGCCTGGTGTTCTCGCGCCAGAACCTGCAGCACCAGCCGCGCGATGCGCAGCAGGTACGCGACATCGCGCGCGGCGGCTACGTGCTGAAGGATTCTGTGGGCACCCCGGAGATCATCCTGATCGCCACCGGTTCGGAAGTGGAGCTGGCCACGGCCGCCGCCGAGCAGCTGGGTGACAAGGTGCGCGTGGTGTCGATGCCTTCGACCGACGTGTTCGAACGCCAGGACGCGGCCTACCGCGAATCGGTGTTGCCGCGCGCGGTGCGCAGGCGCGTGGCGGTGGAGGCCGGCGTGACCGGTTTCTGGCGCCAGTACGTGGGCCTGGACGGCGCCGTGGTCGGCATCGACGGCTTCGGCGCCAGCGCGCCCGCCGGCGAGCTGTACAAGCACTTCGGGATCACCGTGGACGCGGTGGTCGCCGCGGCCAAGGCGCTCTAGGCCCGCCGTCCGCGCGGCGCTGCGCCGCGCGGGTTGCTGCAATGACAAGGGGCGCCCAGGCGCCCCTTGTCGTATCTGGCGGGTCAGCGGCGACTGCGCGCCCTCGCCGGCGCTTCCCTGGCGCCCCGCGATGCTCAGCGGCCGGGGAGGTCGTGCTTGCTGCCGCCGCGGCAGGTGGGCGAATCCGGCGCCGCGCCGGTCTGCGCCCATTCCTCCGGCGTGTAGGTGTGCAGGGCCAGCGCGTGGATTTCCTGCATCAGCGGCCCCAGCGTGCGGTACACCAGCTGGTGGCGCTGCACGGCGCGAATGCCGGCGAAGGCCGCGGCTGCGACCACGGCCTTGTAGTGCGTCTCCAGCCCGCGGCTGTGCATGTGGCTTTCGTCCAGCACTTCCAGATGGACGGGGGACAGCGCCTGCAGGGCAGCGCGGATGCGGTCGACCTTGGTGTTCATGGCGCCATGATACGCGGCGCCGGCGTGGCATCCGGACCCGGCGCGGCACCGCTGCGTTGCGCCAGCTCCCGGCGCCAGTCGCTCATTCGTCCAGCATGTCGGGCCTGAACAGCCGCCGGCGCGAGACTTCCTGGCCCGAACACATGAACCGGCCTGCGCCCCGGTAATGCACCGTGCGCGGCCACTTTGGCGAAGGCGCCACCCGAGCGTGCACCACGCGCCAGATGAACAGCGGGTAGTCGCGGGTGATGCGGGTCTCGTGCAGGCGGCATTCGAAGCTGGCGTGGCACTGGCCGATCGAAGGCGCCGACACCTCCTGCGAGGCTTGGGCCTGCAGCCCGAAACGCTCGAACTTGTCGTCCTCGCGGCTGGAGCAGTTGCCGATGCGCACCACGGTGTCGAGCAGGTCGAAGGTGGGCAGGTTGAGCGTGCATTCGCGGCTGCGGCGCGCCAGCTCGTGGCTGTAGTTGCCGTGCCACAGGTAGGTGCCGACCAGGTCGTAGCCCAACATCATGTGCCAGCCCAGGGTCATGATCGCGCGCTCGTCCTTCCACGCCGTGGCCAGCAGCAGGACCGGGCCCGGTTCGAGCCAGCGGCGGGTGGTGTCCGGCGGCACGGCCTGTTTGCGCGACGGCTTCATTGCGGCCTCGCCCGCAAGAGGGAGGCGCGCAGGATGCCGCGTGCGGCGCGAACGCGGCGTGCTCAGGCCAGCACGTGCACCGCATTGGCGATGCGGCGCACGTCGTCCTCGGTGTGGCTGACGTAGACCATCGGCAGGCGCACCTCGTCGCGCACGCGCTGCAGCCAGGGGATGAGTTCCTCGCGGCGCGCCTGGTCGAGCGCCGAGAGCGGTTCGTCGAACAGCAGGATCGCCGGCTGCGACAGCAGCGCCCGCCCGATCGCCACCCGCTGCGCCTCGCCGCCGGACAGGTTGGCCGGACGCCGCCGCAGCAGGTGGGCGATGCCCAGCAGTTCCACCACCGCGTCCAGTCCGAACGCCGCCTCCTGGCCGCGCTGCGCGTGACGGCCGTACAGCAGGTTGCCGCGCACATCTCGGTGCGGGAACAATCGCGCGTCCTGGAACACGTAGCCGATGCGGCGCCGGTGCGTGGGCACGTCGATGCCGGCGGCGGCATCGAACAGCACCCGGCCATCGATGGCGATGCGACCGGACACCGGCCGCAGCAGCCCGGCGATGGCATTGAGCACCGAGGTCTTGCCCGCGCCCGACGGGCCGGTCAGGGCCAGCACCCGCGTGTCGGCTTCGATCCGCACCTGGCGCTGGAAGTGGCCCCGGCGCAGCAGCACGTCGATGTCGAGCATCAGTCGTGCTCCTCGCGCCGGCTGCGCCGCACCAGCCATTCGGAGGCCATCAGCGCGGCCAGCGAAATCGCCACCGCCACCAGGGCCAGACGCCAGATGCCGGCCTCGCCGCCGGGCACCTGCAGCAGCGCGTAGATCTCCGAGGACAGCGTGCGGGTCTGCCCGGGGATGCTGGACACGAAGGTGATGGTGGCGCCGAACTCGCCCAGCGCCTTGGCGAAGGCCAGCACCACGCCAGCGACGATGCCGGGCCAGGCCAGCGGCAGGGTGATGGTGAAGAACACCCGCAGCGGGCTGGCGCCGAGGGTGGAGGCGGCGCGTTCGAGCCTGCGGTCCACCGACTCGATCGCCAGGCGGATCGCGCGCACCAGCAGGGGGAAGCCCATGATGGCGCTGGCCAGCGCCGCGCCGGTCCAGCGGAAGGCCAGGGTGATGCCCAGGTGGTCCGACAGCCAGCGCCCCAGCGGGCCGCCCTGGCCGAACACCACCAGCAGCGCATAGCCCACCACCACCGGCGGCAGCACCAGCGGCAGGTGCACCAGGGCATCCACCAGCCCCTTGCCGACGAAGCGCCGCCGCGCCAGCAGCCAGGCCACCGCGATGCCCGGCGGCAGGCTGGCCAGCGAGGCGGCCACGGCCACCTTCAGGCTCAGCACGATGGCCGTCATTTCCTCCGGAGTGAACACCGGCGGCCTCAGCGCGGGTCCAGCCCGTGCGCGCGGAAGATCGCGTCCGCCGCGGGCGTGCCCAGCCAGTCGAGGAAGGCCTGCGCCTGCGGATGCGTACTGGCGCGCACCCGCGCGGCCGGATACACGATCGGCGGATGGCTGTCGTCCGGGAACGAGGCCAGCACCGCCACCCGCGGCTCGGCGCGCGCGTCGCTGGCATACACCACGCCCAGCGGCGCATCGCCGCGCGCCACCAGCAGCAGGGCCGCGCGCACGTTCTCGGCCTCGGCCAGGCGCGGCTGCAGCGCCGTCCACATGCCCAGCGACTGCAGCGCCGCGCGCGCGTACTTGCCGGCGGGCACGCTGTCGGTCATCGCCACCGCCAGACGCCCCTGCGGGCCCAGCAGCGGCAGCAGATCCGTGCCCGGCGCCAGGGCCGGGCGCGCCGTGCTGGCTGCCGGCCCCACCAGCACCAGGTGGTTGCCGAGCAGGTCCACGCGCGAAGCCGGGTCGACCAGCCCGCGCGCCGCCAGCCAGTCCATCCAGTCGCCATCGGCGGAGATGAAGACATCGGCCGGCGCGCGCTGCGCGATCTGCCGGGCCAGCGCCGGGCTCGCCGCATACGACACCTGCACCGGCGCGCCGCCGGACTGCTGGTAGGCGGCACTGGCCGCATCCAGCGCCTCCTTCAGGCTGGCGGCCGCGAACACCACCAGCGGCCCGGAGGTGGCCTGGGCGTCCGGCGCCGGGCCGCGCTCGCCGCAACCGGCGAGCAGCGCGGCCAGCGCCAGCCCCGCCAGCAGGCCGCGCCGGCGCCGGTTCAAGGCGCGACCACCACGGTCAGCGCCTCCAGCTGGCGCAGCGCCCGCGCCGGCCGCGCGTCCCCGGGCACCAGCAGGCGCAGCGGGCCGTCCTTCTCCGACAGCGCCCGGCCATCGCAGCGGTCGACCACGAACACCTTGCGCCCGCCCGTTTCCGGGTCCAGCTCGGCCAGCGCGAACAGTACCCGCTGCCCGTCGCGCGCATCGGCCACCACGTAGCGCGCCAGGTGCGCCAGCGGCAGCCGGCCGGGCGGCATGGCCCCGCTGGCGCGCAGCAGCGACAGCAGCGACACGCCTTCGCAATGCAGCACCGACTCGGGCAGGGCCTGGCGCACCGCCTCGCGCGGCAGCGCGGCCAGCGTGGCCTGGTCCAGCGGCACCACCACCGGCGAGGCGATCTGCCCGCGCTCGGGCTGGGAGGCGCGCAGCGCCGGGTCCTGCGGCACCTGCGGGGCGCCCAGCGCCAGCGCGGAGGACGCCAGCAGCGCAGTGGCGGCGGCCGCACGAAGGGTCTGGAAGCGGATCGTCATACAGCGATCTGTCAGCGTGTGAGCGACAGCGCGACTATAGCGGGGAGCTCAGCTGGCGGGCTGGCGGTGAGCCTGCGCATAGGGTGCCGCTTCGGACGGGGTGGCGGTCGGGGGCTGCTCCAGCGTCGCTGCAGCCGGCCCCCGCGTGACGCCGTCGCCGGAAGTGGCGCTGCCGTGTGGGGGCGCCCCGTTCGGGACATGCGCCAGGGGCGGGACTTCCACCGCAGGCAACAGCCGCCGCCGGAAGTACGCGCTGCGGTAGTACATGAGCTTGCGGCACAACACCGGATGGGCCAGGCCTTCGTAGATCAGGATCTGCCTGCGCGGGCCCAGCGCCTTGAGTTCCTGCGGGAGCATCAGCGCGCGACGCTCGAGGACCTCGTTGTCCGAGACCGAGCGCCCCCGGCCATGCGCCCGGGTCCGTGCGCGCCTGCGAACGGTGGTGTAGCCGAGCATCTCCGAATAGTCGTTCGCATCCTGCTGCTCGCGCGGAGCGAAGACGATCTGCAACGCGTGGTTGGTGACGATGGTGCGTGCCTGCTCCTTGCCATAGACCGCGTCGAGCTGCGCCATGGACTGCACGATCGGCAGCAGTCGCAGGTTGTAGCCGGCCATGTAGCCCACCGCCCTGGCGAGGATGTCCACCCGCCCGATCGCGGTGAACTCGTCCATCAACAGCAGGCACTGGTGGCGCAGGCCCGGATCGTCCGCTGGCAGCGTCCTGGTGTTGGCATTGATCAGCTGGCTGAAGAACAGGTTCACGATCAGCCGGCTTTCGGCCAGCTTGTCCGGCTGGATGCCGACGTAGATGGTCATGCGCCTGCGGCGCACATCGTCCAGGCGGAAGTCGTCGGCCGCTGTCGCCGCATCCAGCTGGGGATTGAGCCAGACGTTCAGTGGCTCGCGGAACGCGCCCATGATCGAAGCGAAGGTGACGTCGGCCTGCGACAGCAGTCCCGAGAACGCCGTGCGCGCGGCAGGGCCCAGGAACGTCTCTGCGGCGAGCCGCTGCAGGGCAGGGCGCAGTTCGCTGCCGTCGCCGGCCGACAGGCGCAGCAGGGCGCCGAACGTGGGCGGCGCGGATGCCTGGCCCCTGCGCATCCCGTGCTCGCGCCGTTCGAACAGGTAGAGCGCGAAGGCGAGAAACGCATTGCGCGCCTGCCCGACCCAGAAGCGATCACGCTCGTCGCCGTCGGGGTAGAGCATCGCCGCGATCGCCTGCAGGTCCGAGACCCGCATGGCCGGATCGTCGGCGACATAGGACAGCGGATTCCAGCGGTGGCTGCGGCGGTCCGCGGCGAACGGATTGAACAGGTAGACCTCGTGCCCGATGCTCCTGCGCCAGCCCGAGGTGAGTGCGAAGTTCTCCTGCTTGATGTCGAGCACCACCGCGGACTCGCGGTAGTCCAGCAGGTTGGGAACGACGATGCCCACGCCCTTGCCCGAGCGGGTCGGGGCCGCCAGGAGCACGGATTGTTGCCCTTCAAGCCGCAGCAGGCGGCCACCGCGCTCGCCTACGACGATGCCGCTGCCAGTCGCGCCCAGCAGTCCGCTCCGGGCCAGGTCCAACCATCCTGCGAACCGTGCGCGCCCGTGCAGGTCCGCGTGGCTGCGCAGGCGATACAGCATCGCCAGTACCGCGAGCCATGCCAGCAGCGGCAGGCCGAAGCCGATCGCGCCGGCGCTGCGGATCCGCCAGGCGTAGGGCACCAGCTGTGGATGGTCGATGTGGCGCAGATACGAGAACCAGGTGCCAAGGCCGGCCGCGCCGGTATCCAGGCCCAGGAACAGCAGGCTGATCCACGCGGCGAGATAGCCGCCGGCCAGGAGCGCGAGGGCGGCGGTCAGCAGCGCGGCGAGATGTCGATGCAGGTGCATGCGTGGCCTTCCGTGGCGGGAAATAACGGCGGCAGTCAGCGCGTGGCCGGCTGCCCGGACGTGGCAGCGCCACGATGGATGAGGACGTACTGGTCGTTTCCCGACCAGCGCGGCGCACCGTCCTCCAGCCGGATGCAGGGATGCCCGTCGCAGGAAGTGATCGCGACATGGGCGAGCGCGTCCAGCACTTCGGCCTGTACCTGGGCGCGCTGCATCCGCTGCACGTTGTGCCAGGCCGCGTAGCCGCTTCCTGCCACCAGCGCGGCCGCGGCCAGCGCCAGCCAGCCCATCGTCTGCCAGGCCAGCAACCGCATGTGCGAAGCGGCCGCGACCTGTTCCTCGCGCAGTCGCTCGGTCATCGCGCGCAGTGCGCCGCCGGCTTCATGCAGCGTGCGCGTCGTCGTGCCGATCTCCGCGGCAAGCGCGCCGCGGATCGCGTCGCGCGCATGCTGCTGCAACTGCGCGCTCGCGTCGACAACACGACGGCCAACGCCATCGGCGCAGCGCGCCAGTTCGTCCGTCGCAGCGCGCTGGCCGGCAACCGACTCCTCGCATTGCCTGGTCAGGTGAGCGGCCAGCAAGGCAGCGCTCGCGACGAACTCTTCCAGTTCCGCACGTCCCATCCCTGGTACCCCCTTCGCCATCCTGGCGCGCCTGCATGGTGCCAGAGCATGGTGGGCCGCGCGAGCATGCTGCCGAGTGCGTGCGTCCGCGGGCGATCCAACACGCTTCGGCGCGTGCTCCCGGAGAAGCTGGCGCGCGCGTGGAAGTTGCTTTCGAAACCGCTGCGAGGGCGCTTGACGTGGTCGCAGGAGCGGGATTATGGTCGGCCATGACGCTGCAGGCAGCAGCGCGGGAGACCGGGGCCCAAGCCGCCGGGATCCGCGGGGACCAAAGGAGCGGCAAGCAATGGAATGCGCAGTCGGGGCCGGAGCCCGTATCCGGCGTTCGTCCGTTATCGATGATTCGCGCCAGACGCCCGAGGGCCTTGCGCGGTTTTGTGGTGCCCGTCCACAGCGTTCGGGCGATATCCGCTGCCGCGCCGCAACGATGTGGCCTGCCATGGGACGGGGCGTCCTGGCGCTGTTGCTGGCGGCATTGGCCAGCGCCTGCGGGACCCCGCGCGCCACCGACATCGGGGGGCGCTGGCAGCCGGTCAACCGCTACGCCGAAGCGCCGCAGGCCATCCCCCTGCAGCAGGGATACGTCTATCAGGCATCGCCGGCGGACGGGACTCTGAAGAGCATGCTCGGGCGATGGGCACGCGATGCGCGCGTGGCGCTGTCCTACGAGCATCCCAACGACTACACCCTGCATGGCGCCGTGGCCGGCATCCGGACCGCCAGCCTGGAGCAGGCGGCCGCGGCGCTGTCCAGCGCCTACGCGGGCCAGGGGGTGGACGTCCTGGTGCTGGAGCAGAACACGATCGTCGTCCGCCAGCGCAGCGCGGGCGGTGACGGTGGGGCCAACGGGCGGGACGGATAGGGGCGCGACATGACCGGCAAGGGAAATGCCGCCACACCCACCCTGGACAGGGCCATCGCCCAGGGCGTGAGCTACGAACTGTCGCTGGCCGAACGCATGCGCAACAGCGAGCGTCGGGCGTGGGTCGTCGCCGCCTGCGCGGTGGCGGCCTCGCTGGTGCTGGCCTGCGGCTACCTGCTGTTCCTGCCGCTGAAGGAGCGCGTGCCCTATCTGGTCATGGCCGATCCCTATACAGGCACGGCGACCGTCGCCCGCCTGGTCGGTGATTTCCACGATCGCGACGTCACCACCGAGGAAGCGATCAACAAGAGCAACGTCGCGCAGTTCGTGCTGGCGCGGGAGGCCTACGACTCGGGGCTGATCGGCCAGCGCAACTGGCGCACGACCCTGTCGATGGCCGACAGCGCCGTCGCGCCGGCGTACATCGCGTTGCATTCGGAGAGCAATCCGGAGCGCCCCAACCGCCTGTACGGGTCCTCGCGCGCGATCCGGGTCCGCATCCTCAGCATCGTCCTGATCGGGGAGCCAGGCGCGCGGCCGAGCGGCGCGACGGTGCGCTTCCAGCGCAGCATCTACGACAAGGGGCGCGGCCGCGCGGAACCGCTTGACAGCCGCATCGCCACGCTCGCGTTCCGCTACGACCCGGATCTGCGCCTCAGCGACCAGGACCGCCTGCTCAATCCGCTGGGCTTCCGTGTCACCAACTACCGGGTGGACGACGACTACGCGCCGCCACCGGAGCTGCCACCGGAGTTTCCGGTGCCTTCGACCACGGCTGGCAGCGGGAATCCGGCACCGCCGCCGCAGCCGGCCTCCGGCGAGGCCGGCACGGGCACGGGCGCGCACAAGGGTGCGGACGGGGGAGCGACTCCATGAGGACCTGCATGCTGCTGCTCCCATTCCGCGTGCTGGCCATCGCGCTCGTGCTTTCGCCCGCCGCCGTCGCCTCGGCCCAGGTCATCGAGGAGTACCAGTACGTCGCGGACCAGGTCTATCCGGTCCGCACCGGCCTGGGCATCACGACGCAGATCGAATTGAGCCCGCACGAGGAAATCCTGGACTACAGCACCGGCTTCAGCGCCGGCTGGGACCTGAGTCGACGCGGCAACGTGTTCTATCTCAAGCCCAGGAATGTCGACGTCGACACCAACCTGATGGTGCGCACCGCGGCGCATTCCTACATCTTCGAGCTGAAGGTGGTCGCAACCGACTGGCGACGGCTCGAACAGGCCAAGGCCGCCGGCGTCCAGTACCGCATCCGTTTCGCCTATCCGGGCGATACCGCGTTCCGTCCCGATTCCGGCTCCATCGACGCCCCGGAGCCTCCCACCGAGCTGAGCACGCAACTGCAGCCCGACCGGCATTACCACTTCAACTACGAGTACGCGAGGCGGCGCCAGGACCCCGGCTGGCTGGTACCCGCCACCGTCTACGACGACCAGCGGTTCACCTACATCAGGATGGGCGATCGCAACCGCTTTCCGAGCGGCAACTTCCCGGCGGTGTTCGCGCGCGACAGCGAGCGCGGCGACGAGTTCGTCGTGAACTCGACCGTGGAGGGCGACACGATCGTCGTCCACGGCACCTACCCCTACCTGGTCATGCGCCACGGCGAAGCGGTCGTCGGCCTGCGCAGGAGTCCGCAGCCATGAGGCAGTCACCTGGCGAGTACACCGTGGCCGGCCACGACGATCAGCCTCAGGCGCGCGACCGGACCGGTGCGGCGGCACCGCCACTGGACAGCGGCGCGCCGCGGCTGGAGGCGATGGAGATGCAGCGGCTCAACCGCAAGGCGCTGCTGTTCCTGGGCGGGATCGTGCTGCTCCTGTTGCTGGCCGCCTACTGGATCTTCAGCGGCGCGATGTCCCAGGCGGATGATCGCAGCCCGCGGCCGCGTGGCGAGCAGGTGGTCATTCCCGCCGCACCCCGCGACCTGCCCGACCTGCCGCCCCAGCGTCCCATGCCGGAGCCGATGCCGGTGGCCGACCTGCCTCCGCTTCCGCCGATCCCGGTCCAGTCCGAACCGCGCGCGCCACTGGCTGCGCCCCCGACAGCGATGCTGTCCGGGATGGCGCGCGGCGAGCAGCGCCTCTCCCTGCTGGAGCGGCGCATGATGGACGTCGCCGGAAGCTCCACCGCCATGGCGGGCACGAGCGAGGTGCCGGGCATGTTGCCGCCCGAGGAGTACGCGCGCCTGATGCTGGCCGCCGGCAGTCCGCAGGAGCCGTCCGTGGTCGATCGGGCGCCGCAGGGCGAGGCCAGTGCTAAGCCGGTGTACCGGCCGGACACGCTGCTGCTGCGGGGCACCTACATCCGCTGTGTGCTGCAGTCGCGGGTGGTGTCGGATTTCCCGGGGTTCACGTCCTGCATCGTGACCGAGCCTGTGTACTCGGTGACCGGCCGGCGGCTGCTGCTGCCGCGCGGGTCCAAGGTCTCGGGCAGCTATGAGCGCGATGCCGTCGTCGGCGACCGGGTCGCGGTGGTCTGGGACCGGATCACCACGCCCACCGGCCTGGACGTGAACATGCGCAGTCCCGGCGTGGACATGCTGGGCGCGGCCGGCAATCCGGGGCATTACAGCGCGCATTGGGGCCAGCGCATCGGTTCGGCGCTGCTGATCAGCCTGCTCAGCGACGCGTTCAAGTACGCCGGGGCCAAGAACGGTCCACAGGAGACCGCGTTCGCCAATGGCGTGGTGGTGCAGAGTCCGTACGAAAGCAATACCGCCCGGACCCTTGAGCGCCTGGCCAACATGGCGCTCGACCGGAACATGGCGCGCCCGCCCACGGTGACGATCCTGCAAGGGACGATCGTGAACGTCTATGTTGCGCGTGACGTGGATTTCTCGGCCGTCCTGCAGGCGGGCGCGCCATGAGCGCCGCCGCCTGCCTGGCTGCGGTGTCCAGCGACTTTCTGGACTACCAGTACCGCGTGCTTGGCATCGGCCCGCACCTGGAGTCCGCGGACGTCACGGAGATCTGCATCAATCGTCCCGGGGAACTCTACCTGGAGACCCGCCAGGGCTGGGAACGGCGGGACGTGCCCATGCTGACGTTCGAGCGCGCACGCCAGTTCTGCACGGCGGTGGTCAATGAAAGCAATACCGGCCAGAGGATCACCGATACCGACCCGATGGTGTCGCTGACCTTCCCGACCGGGCAACGCGCCCAGTTCGTCATCCCTCCCGCCTGCGATGCCGGCCGGGTGTCGATCACGATCCGGCTGCCGGCCAGGTTCAGCAAGAGCCTGGACGACTACGAGGCGGACGGCTTCTTCGGCAGGATCCTGGAAGTGGTCGACGGGCCAGGGGAACACGACCGCGAACTTCTGGCGCTGCAGCGCCGGCGGGACTACGCGGAGTTCTTCCGGAAGGCGGTGCAGTACCGCAAGAACATCGTGGTTGCGGGCGCCACCGGCAGCGGAAAGACCACCTTCATGAAGTCGCTGGTCAACCAGATCATGGATGGAGAGCGGCTGGTCACCATCGAGGACGCACGCGAACTGTTCCTGAAACAGCCGAACGTCGTCCACCTGCTCTATTCGAAAGGCGGGCAGTCGGCCGCCAACGTGACCGCGCGCAGCTGCATGGAAGCCTGCCTGCGGATGAAGCCGGACCGGATCATCCTGGCCGAGATCCGCGGCGACGAGTCCTTCTACTTCATCCGCAACTGCGCCTCGGGCCATCCAGGTTCGATCACCAGCTGCCACGCCGGCAGTACCGCACAGACATGGGACCAGCTGGCGTTGATGGTCAAAGGGTCCGCCGAGGGCGCCGGCCTGGAGTTCGACGTCATCCAGCGGTTGCTGCGCGCGACCATCGACATCGTGGTGCACATCAAGGCCCACGCCGGCAGGCGCCACATCACAGGTATCGACTTCCAGCCAGATCGGATGCGGGCCTGACAGGAGGCAAGGCAATGACCCAGGGACGTGGTCACGGGAATGCGGACGCGCGACAAGCGCGCCGCGCGGAGCGGAGGAGCCGCCGACATGCTGCCAGGACTTGAGCTGATCGGCTGCACGGGGCTGGCGGTGCCTGCCGAAGTCATGCAGCACGTGGTCCGTGTCGAATCCTCGTTCAACCCCTACGCCATCGGCGTGGTCGGCGGGCGCCTTGTGCGGCAGCCGAGCTCGCTGCCAGAGGCGGTGTCCACGGCGAAGATGCTCGAACAGGCCGGGTACAACTTCTCGCTGGGGCTGGCGCAGGTCAACCGCCACAACCTGGCTGCGCAGGGGCTGGATTCGTACGAGCGCGCGTTCGACGCCTGCGCCAACCTGCAGGCCGGGGCGCGGATTCTCGCCGATTGCCATCGGCGGGCCGGGCAGGACTGGGGCAAGGCCCTGAGCTGCTACTACTCGGGCAACTTCGTGACGGGCTATCGGCACGGCTACGTGCAGAAGGTCTTCGCCTCCTGGAGCCAGGCTGCTGATGCCGTGCCCGTGGCGGTCGGGACGACGGCTTCGCGCGGGCCCTCAGGCGCGCATGGCTCAGCGGACCCGGTCAACCTGGTCCATCGCCGTATCCAGACTCCAGGGGCAGGCATATACGCACCCGCGGTCGACGCCGGCGGGTCCGCGCCACATCCAGTCGCCGGTGCGCCGGTTGCGACCGCGCTCCACCCCGACGGGCCCGTCGTCGTCCAGCCGATGGGACAGCCGCCGTCCACGCAGCCGCCGCCGGGCGGTCCGTCGGCGGACGCCGCCTTTGTGTTCCAGCAGTAGCGTGCGTCCAGCGACGCACGGCACCACCGCAAGTTCCCGCCAACAACACCGGAGCCCGCCATGAATCGCACCACCGCAGCACCTCGTTCCAGGCCGCTTTCGAAGGTCCTCCGTCGTCTTCTTCTCGCCTCACCAATGCTGCTGGCGCCGGCGCTCGTCCTCGCCCAGGACGGAACCGGCGCCCGGGGGCGGGTGGAGACCTTCTTCACCAACATCAACTCGTTGTTGAACGTCGCATCCATCGCGGTGGTCACCATCGCGGTGATCTTCGCCGGCTATCAGGTCGCCTTCAACCACAAGCGCATCGGCGACGTGGCCCCCGTGCTGATCGGCGGCTTCCTGATCGGTGCCGCCGGGCAGATCGCCAAGATGCTGTTGCCGGACGATGTGACATCAACCGCGATGGCGGCGGGTCTGGCGCTGCTCGGCCATGCATAAGGACGTCCTGTTCCGCGGCTGCACGCGCCCGGCCATGTTCATGGGCGTGCCCTACGTGCCGTTCGCGATCGCGGCGGGTGCATGCCTGCTGATGACGTTCTACTTCAACATGTTCTTCCTTGCGCTCCTGCCGGTGGTGGTCTTCGTCATGCGCCAGATGGCGCGCCGCGACGAGATGATTTTCCGCCTGCTCGGTCTCCGCTGGCAGCTCCGTGGTCGGGCCAGGAACCTCGGTCACCACCGGGGTTCCTGGTCCTTCTCCCCCAACGCCTACCGTCGCGACCTCGGCACCCTTCCAGGGAACGGATGAGCCATGCACTCCGCCGATACCCCGATCCAGGCTTTCATCCCGCTCTCGTCCCATGTGGACGAGAGCGTGGTCAAGACCACCGGCGGCGACTTCCTGCTGACCTGGAGGCTGGAGGGCCTGCCCTTCGTGGGGCGTGAGGAGTGGGATCTCGAGCATCGTCACGGCACCTTCAACCGCCTGCTGCAGACGTTGCGGGCGCCGGACTTCGTGAACGTCGCCTTCTGGGTGCACGATGTGCGGCGGCGGGGTGGGATCCGGATGGACGGCCATTACGCGCAGCCATTCAACCAGGCGCTGTCGGACGAGTACTACGCCGGCCTCTCGGCGCGCAAGCTGATGCGCAACGAGCTGTACCTGACGATGCTCTACCGGCCGGTGGTGGGCGGCAAGCGGCTCGTGGAACGGTCGTCCAGCCTGGCCCGCCTGGAGGCCGAGCAGCAACAGGCGGTCGCGCGGCTGCTGGAACTCGCACGCAACGTGGAAGCCGTGCTGCGCGACTACGCGCCATCCCGTCTTGGCATGTACGAGGGGGCGAACGGAATCGTGTTCTCGGAGACCCTGGAATTCTTTGGCTATCTGGTCAACCGGGTCAGCGAGCCGGTGCCGGTGCTGCGCGCCCCGGTCTGCGACTACCTGCCGGTCAGCCGCCACGCGTTCTCGGCGCGAGGGGGCGACTTCGCCATCACTACGCCCTGCGGCGACCACCATTACGGGGCGATCCTCAACATCAAGGAGTACGCCGAGGGCACCTGGCCCGGCATCCTCAACGGGCTCAAGTACCTCGACTTCGAGTATGTGATCACCCACTCGTTCAGTCCGATGGGGCGGCAGGACGCCCTCCGGGTGCTCGACCGTACCAAGGGCATGATGATCTCCTCGGGCGACAAGGCCGTCAGCCAGATCGCCGAACTCGACCAGGCGATGGACCAGGTGGCCTCCGGTCACTTCGTCCTGGGCGAATACCACTTCCTCATGGCCCTGTACGCCACGGACCAGCCGGCGCTGTCGCGCAACATCGCGGCCGCGCGCGCCGAGCTGTCGAATGCCGGGTTCGTGACCGCCAAGGAGGACCTGGCGGTCTGCGCTTCGTTCTACTCGCAGTTGCCGGGCAACTGGAAGTACCGCACGCGGCTGGCGAACATCAGTTCGCTCAACTTCATCGGCCTGTCGCCACTGCACAACTTCGCCACCGGAAAGCGGGGCAACAACCCGTGGGGCGACTGCATCACCGCCTTGCAGACCACCAACGGCCAGCCGTACTACTTCAATTTCCACGCCACGCATCCGGCAGAGCGCTCCCTCGGCGAGAAAGCGATCGCCAACACGATGGTGATCGGCAAGTCCGGGACCGGGAAGACGGCGCTGATCAACTTCCTGCTCAGCCAGGCGCAGAAGTTCGAGCCGGCGCCGACGATCTTCTTCTTCGACAAGGACCGGGGCGCCGAGATCTTCGTCCGCGCCTGCGGCGGCAACTACCTGGCGCTGGCCAATGGCGAGCCGACCGGGTTCAACCCGTTCCACTGCGAGCGGACGGATGCCAACGCCCAGTTCCTGGGCGGACTTGTCAGGGTGCTGGCAGGCAAGGAGCACTACACGGCGCGCGAGGAGGAGGACATCCATCGTGCCGTGGCAGCGATGCTCGACATGCCGGTGGCGCTGCGCACGATGACCAACTTCCAGAAGAGCCTGCCGAACATGGGCGACGACGGGCTGTACGCACGCCTGCGCAAATGGACGTCCGGCCACGCCCTGGGATGGGTATTCGACAACCCGGTGGACCAGGTGGACCTCGGCCGGGCCAGCATCATCGGGTTCGACTACACCGACGTCATCGACAATGCCGAGGTGCGAGTGCCGGTGGTCAGCTACCTGCTGCACCGCCTGGAGGAGCTGATCGACGGCCGGCCGCTGATCTATGTGATGGACGAGTTCTGGAAGATCCTGGCTGGCGGCGGGGAGCTGAAGGAGTTCGCCAGGAACAAGCAGAAGACGATCCGAAAGCAGAACGGCTTCGGTGTCTTCGCCACCCAGAGCCCGGAGGACGCGCTGGCCAGCGACATCTCCGCGGCGCTGATCGAACAGACCGCCACGCTGATCCTGCTGCCCAATCCGGGCGCGGCCCGCGATGACTATGTCGATGGGTTGAAGCTCACGGAAGCCGAATACCAGCTGGTCAAGAACCTCGACGAGCGTTCGCGCAGCTTCCTGGTCAAACAGGGCCATGTGTCGACGGTCTGCCAGCTCGACCTGCACGGACTGGATGACGCTCTGGCAGTGATCTCGGCGAGCACGGATAACATCGCCGTCATGCACGAGGTGCTGGACGAATGCGCGACCGAGCTCGGGGTCACGAGGGACGCGCTGTCGCCGGACCAGTGGCTGCCGCGCTTCCAGCAGCGGCGCAAGGGTGCGCGTTCCAGCCCGACCCGCGGCTCGGCTGCCGGGTCCCAGCGCTTGGGCGGCATGCAGGGCGCGGCTCCCCGCCACATCAGCCCGGTCAAGGCGACCGCCATCGAGGAGGAAGGCAGATGAAGACTTTGCAGGGCGGCCGGACCGGCATCCGCGCCTCAATCCTGATGCTGGCCGTTGGCGTGCTGGGTTCCAGCGTGGCCTGGGGACAGGCGATCGTCGCCGACCCGATCCATACCCAGATCAACCGGTTCGCTTGGGTCGCGCAGTACCAGCAGAAGTACGATGAGTTGCGCCGTCAAATCCAGCAGTACGAGGCGCAGCTGCGCGACATCGAGCAGAAGTACGTGCGCGGGGAGGCCTTCAAGGGTGGGGCGGGCTACCGGGAGACCCTGGTGGAGCGCGGCCTGAACGATTCCGTCGAGGCGCGCTGCGGGACTGCCTCGGCGTTGCCCCGGGCGCCGCAGCGCATCGTGGAGGTGGCACGGCGGCAGCTCGAGAACTGCACCGCCATCGTGCAGACCGAGAACACGCGCTACAACGTCATGGTCAGGATCCTCAACCGGCTCGCCGAGCGCGACCGCGAGATGGACGAGATCCGCAGGCAGGCGGAGAACGTGCCGGCGGACCAGCCCGGCGCACTGGCGCGTGTGGACAACAACATCGCCCAGGTCGAAGCACGCCTGGAAGCGGACGTTCAGAACGCCAGCACGCTGCTCGGCGCCTACGATGCCGCCCTCCAGGCCCTGCATACCGAGCAGGTGTGGCTCGGGCAGGCCGCCTTCGCCGACGACGCCGCCCGCAAGGGCGGACTTGGCGGCGTGCTCGATACCGCGGTGCAGTACGGCACCCTGAAGGCGGCGCTGGGCGTCGCCCGCCGCCGCCAACGCTGACGACCGCCGAGCAAGGGGCAAGGACGACACGCCACATGGACGCTGCGCTACAACCCACTGCCGAGTTCCTGCTGGACGGGCTGCCTGCACTGCGGGCGTCGCTGCCGAACATGGCGTTCTTCAGCGAGATCAGCAGTTTCCTGGACGACGAGCTGATCGGCGAGTACCTGCCCAACCTCGGCGCCCGGGTGATCCGGATCCTGGGCGGCGCGGGCATCACCCTGCTGACGTTGTGGATCCTGCTGCAGGGCTACCGGGTAGTTACCGGCCAGTCGCGGGAATCGATGATGGCCCTGGTCGTCAGTTCGCTCCGCGCTACCTTGATCGTTGGCATCGCGCTGGGGATGGCGGTGTCCTGGGGATCGATCTACCAGACCCTGACCGACGGCCTCGCGCGCACCGTGAACGAGACCATGACCGGCGAGGAGGACGCGGACGGCGCCTATGGCGACATCGACCGCACGCTGGCGATCATGCAGGTTGCGCTGGAGGCCATCGACGCGGTGGACGTGCGCGACAACCTGGTCACCCAGCGGCAGAAGGAACGCGCGCTGCTTTTCATCGGCACGGGACTGGGCGCGCCGGCCATCACCGCCGCGGCCGCGCTGCTGCTGAACAAGATCGCGATCGGGCTGGTGGTCGCGCTCGGTCCCCTGTTCATCCTGTGCCTGCTGTTCGAGCAGACCCGCTCGCTGTTCCAGCGCTGGCTGTTCTACGGCGTCGGAACCCTGTTCTCGATGGCGCTGCTGAGCGTGATGGTGACCATCGCGCTGGACATGGTGATCGCGGTCGGCATGGCGTTCTGGGTGACGTCTGCCATGGGCTTCGGGGGCGAGAGCGTCAGCGCGATGGCCATGCAGCAGGGCGGGCTGGGCCTGATCCTCACCACCCTGATCGTCAGCGCGCCGCCGATGGCGGCGATGCTGTTCCAGGGCACGCTGGGACATTTCAGCCCCTACAACGCGTTCAACCAGCCGCAATACGGTGCGCCGGGGCAGCCGGGCGGCATTCCCCGTTGAGTTCACTGGACTCCCCGGATGGGGATGCCACTTCGTGGAGGGATCGGGCCCGCCTTCCAACGACACACCCACCGGGCCGCTGAAAGGAATCGATGCAATGAATGGAAGCAAGAGCTGTCTCTGGATGCTCGCCCTGTCGCTCGGTCTGACGGGGTGCGCCTCGTATGGGCCCGGTGCGAGCTCTCTCACCGACGAAAGGATCAGGTCCGAGTCGGCAGGGGCGCTGGGATACGATCCGGCCGAGCTCACCCTGGTGACGCGACGCACGGAAGGGACCAATACCTATGCGAACCTCACGACCGCCGATGGCAAGGAATTCACCTGCATCATCAATGGCGGTAATGCGCTCACCTTCGGCATGATCAACCCCCCGGCCTGCGGCCGGAAGGGCGAAGCGATCAACGCCAATCCGCTACGCTGACAGCGTGGCCGGCGTCCGCGAGGACGCCGGCCGAACAATGCCGGCATGGAGCAGGTCATTCGGGGTCGCCGCACCGGAAGGTCCGCGCGGATGCAGCCGGCGGCGCGGACGCACCCGGATGGGCGGCGGGTGCCCGACCACCCAAGGCGCGTGGGGGGCACGGCCGGACACGGCCGGGCGTGGTAGCAGCACTTTGTGCGCGGGATCAGCCCAGTGCGTCGTTGAGCAAAGCCGCCAGCCTCGCAGCGCCCAGCTGGGCCTGCCGCTCGACGGTCGGCAGATGCTGCTGGAAATACGCTTCGTCGAGCTTCGCCTTGCCCGGATACACGCCCGGCGTGGTCACGATGCGGCAGGACTGTTCCGCCCAGACCGCCGGGGCCGAGGGCGAGTAAGGGCCCACATCCGGGGCCAGCTGGTGCGGGGCCTGGCGCAGTTTGTCGGCGTGGGCTGCTCCGTCCAGGCCCGCGGTCGCCAGCAGTTGGCCGTCCCAGAGCGCGTGCAGGTTGCTGCCCTTGCCGCGCGCGTGTACCTGCACATGGTTGCCGCCCCGGTCGTGGCCGTAGCCGGCGTGCATGGGCTGGTGGACGTCGCCGACGAGATGGATCACGAACTTCAGCGCCTGCAAGCGCTCGGCGTCGGGCTGGCCGGGGTCGGCCAGGATCGCGGCCTGCTCCTGGATCGCGGCCACCACGCAGTCGCCGCCGGCGCAGTCGCGCGCCGCTTCGTAGGCGCAGCCGTGCTCGGCCATGTTGACGAAGTGCCAGCGCGCCGAACGCTTGCCGATGGGCTCGCCGGTGCCGCGCACCTCGTCCGCCCAGCTGGCCACCTGCGCCATCGAGGTGGCGCCTTCGAGCGCCAGCAGGCGCTGCACTTCGGCCAGGGCGGCGGGCTCGAGCTGCGGCTCGGCCAGGTCGGCGACCAGGCGGTGGCCGTGGCCGTTCCAGGCGTGCGCGACGCCGGAGCAGGCCAGCAGCAGGACCAGAAGAAGGCGAGGGAACGGCAACACAGGGGAACGAGGCATGGCGCGCACTCTAGCCCAAGCCCCCCGGCGCGGCGCGCGCCGGCCCGCGAGTGCGTGACAAAGGGCACGCCTTGTCCGCGGCCGACGGCGGACGCCGGGTTGGGGGCAGCGCGCGGCGGATGGGATACTGGACGCATGTCGCGCCGTTCCACCGATCCCCCCGCAGGATCCCGCCCTTGAAAGCCCGCCTGGTCGCAGTCGGAGAGCGGGCGCCCTCCTGGGTCGCCGAAGGCTTCGCCGAGTACCGCAAGCGGCTTTCGCACTGGCTGCCGCTGGAACTGGTCGAGGTCGAACCCGGCCTGCGTGGCAAGGGCCGCGATGCCGCGCGCGCCATGCAGGAGGAGGGCGCGCGCGTGCTGGCCGCCGTGCCGCGCAACACCCTGGTGGTGGCCCTGGACGGGCGCGGGCGGACGTGGTCGTCGGAGCAGCTGTCCCGGCGCCTGGAGCACTGGCGTGGACAGGGCCGTGACCTTGCCTTCCTGATCGGTGGGCCGGAAGGGCACGCGCCGGAGGTCCTGGCGCGCGCCGACGAGTCCTGGTCGCTTGGCCCGCTCACCCTGCCGCACATGCTGGTGCGGCTGGTGCTGGCCGAGCAGCTGTATCGCGCGGCGGCGATGCTCGCCAACCACCCCTACCACCGCGCCTGAGCGCGCGCGGCGGCCGGGCGCGCCCTGCGCTCAGTCGCCCTCGTTGGTGCCGTCGCCCTCCGGCTCGCGGTCCAGGCCGCCGGCATCGGGGTTGGGTTGCTTCCTGGCGCCGGAGCGGCGCGCTTCATCGTGGTCGCGCGGCGCGGGCTCGCGATAGCCGGAACGGTCGTCGGGCTTGCGTGGGTCCTTGGGCATCGGGGGTTTCCTCTTCGAGCAGAACGGATCTTCGTCGTGTATGGCGTGGGATCGCCGCACGACGGACGGTCAGCTTGCAGGCAGGTGCGTGAGGAACCCGAGCAGGCGCCTTGGCCCCCGGATTGTTTGCGTAATGATGCCGCGCGTTTTGCGTGATCTGTCGTCCCGGTTTGCACGGCAAGAATGCCGTGCACAACGCGCACGAAGTCAGCTTCGTGAGGGGCATTTCATCTTGCCCAACGCTGGTTGAAGCACCGCCAATGCCGGTCTTGTTACGTGCGCATTAAATCCGGCAAGCCGCCTAGCATCCGCGCTCAGAGCTATACGCGCGCGCCGGAGTGCCGCGCGGCGGGGCAGGGGGGAATGCGGTCCTTTTTCTCAACTTGCGGAGACTGCTCAGATGCCACTCGAATCCAACAAGCTCCGGCTTGCCATCCAAGCTGCGCTGGCCCTGGTCGTCAGCGGCGTCGCCTGCGCGCAGGCGCAGGAACCGGGGGCCGACGCCGCCGGCGAAACGGCCACGCTCGATCGCATCCAGGTCACCGGCTCGCGCATCCGCCGGATGGAGACCGAGACCGCTTCCCCCGTCCAGGTCATCACCCGGGAGGACATCGACCGCACCGGCAGGACAACGCTGGGCGACTTCCTGCAGACCCTGGCGATCGACGGCCAGGGCTCGATCCCCAAGAGCTTCGGCAACGGCTTTGCCACCGGCGCCTCGGGCGTGTCCCTGCGCGGCCTGGGCGCCGGCTCCACCCTCGTGCTGGTCAACGGCCGGCGCATCGCGCCCTACGGCCTGGCCGACGACGGGCAGAAGGTCTTCACCGACCTGAGCATCATCCCGATGGATGCCGTCGAGCGCGTCGACATCCTCAAGGACGGCGCGTCGGCGATCTACGGCTCGGACGCGATCGCCGGCGTGGTCAACGTGATCCTGCGTACCGACTTCGAGGGGCTGATCGCGCGCGGCTCGATCGGACAGAGCGACGAGGGCGATGGCACCGAGCGCAAGGTCTCGGCCACCGTCGGCCAGGGCGACCTCGACACCGACGGCTACAACTTCTTCTTCAGCCTGGAGGCGGCCAAGACGGACCAGGTCCACGTGCGCGACCGCGCCGGCCGCAAGTGGATCGGCACCGGCGACATCACGCCCTGGGGCTACGATCCTGTGGACTACGGCGGCCTTGTCGGCTTTATCGAGCCGGGCTCTGCGGCGCAGGCCTCGCCGGTGGGCGCGATCGAATACGGCCCTGGCGACTGGCGCTCGCTGCAGGGCGAGGCGGCCTGTCGGCAGCTGTCCACCCAGACCGACTTCCAGGACCCCAATCCAAATCCGCTCAACCGCGGTTGCATCTGGGATACCGCGCAGTTCCTGTCCCTGCAGCCCAAGCAGGATTACGTGAACTTCTTCTCGCGGGCCACGTTCGCGCTGTCCGACACCTCGGCGGTCTATGCCGAGCTGGCGCTGGGCAAGAAGAACAGCTTCTTCCAGCTCACACCCAGCGGCGTGTCCGGGGGCTGGGCCTCGCCGCTGGGTGGCGCGGTCAATGCCAACAGCGGTCCCAACGCCACCGTGCTGGGCGCTGACCATCCGGACAATCCGCTGGGCGTGGACACGCGCCTGCGCTACACCGCGTTCGACGTCGGTCCGCGCCGCACCTCCATCGACAACCAGTTCGTTCGCTTCCTGGCCGGCGTCGAGGGCGTCTGGGGCGAATGGGATTACGACCTGTCCTACCTGCATTCGGGCACGGTCCTGCACCAGGAGCGCACCGGCTTCCTGCACTTCGGCCGGGTGCGGGAGGTGCTGACCGACGGCGACAGCTCGCCGTACGGCTGGTGGCGGCTGGGCACCAACGCCGGCGCCAACTCGCAGGCGCTCTACGACTACATCTCGCCGACCATCGGTGCGCGCGCCGATACCGAACTCGATTCGGTGGAGGTGGCGTTCTCGCGGAGTCTTGCCGAACTGCGCGGCGGGGACCTGGGGCTGGCGCTGGGTGCGGAATGGCGGCGGCAGAAGGCCAAGCTCGACCCGGTCACATTCACCGACCAGAGCAATATCATCGGCCTCGGGTACTCGGCCTACGATGGCGAGGAGACCGTGCTGTCGGCCTACGCGGAACTGATCGCGCCGGTGCTGGAGACGCTGGAACTGTCGGGCGCCGTGCGCGTGGACAGCTATCGCGACGGCGATACCAAGGCCACGCCCAAGGTCGGCGCGAAGTGGCAGCCGATCGACTGGTTCGCCCTGCGCGGCACCTATGCCGAGGGCTTCCGCGCGCCGAACCCGGCCGAGACAGCCGGCTCTTCGGTGGGCTTCGCCAACTTCAACGAGCCGGGCCGCTGCAGCATCGAACCTACGCCTTCCAACTGCCCGAGCGCGGTCGCCCTGATCAACCGGCCCAACCCGGACCTGGAGCCGGAGGAGTCCAAGAGCTTCACGGTGGGCTTCCTGCTGCAGCCGACGGACAACACCAACGTGTCCATCGATGCGTGGCGGATCAAGCGCGAGAAGGAGATCACCACGCTCAGCATCACGCAGGCGCTGGAGAACCCGGCCAACGCGATCCGGAGCGACGACGAGGTGCCCGGATATCCCGGGAGCGGCACCCTGCTGGCGGTCTTCACCGATTACATCAACGCCGCCTCCACCACGGTGCAGGGCGTGGACGTCGACGCCAGGCAGCTGTTTCCGCTGGGGCCGGGCAACCTGACGCTTGACCTGCAGTGGAGCCACATCGACAAGTACGAGATCGACGACGGCGACGCCATCTACAACATCGCCGGCACCCACGACAACTGCAACGTGACCAACTGCGTGGGCACGCCGAAGAACCGGGCCAATCTCGGCGCGACCTTCGACGCCGACATCTGGAGCCTGAGCGGGGTGGTGAACTACCGCGGCGCCTTCGACAACACCGTGCCCTACTCCAGCGGCACCGGCGATGACTGCGCGGCGGAGTTCGCCGACGAGGTTGCGGCGCCGCGCGGCTGCGAGATCCCGTCGTTCTACAGCGTCGACCTGTCGGGCACCTGGGACCTGACCGACCATGTGCAGCTGTTCGGCTCGGTGCAGAACGTGACCGACCGCATCGCCCCGCTGGACCCGACCACGTACGGCGCGCTCAACTACAACCCGCTGGATTTCAGCGGAGCGCTGGGCCGGTTCTACTCGCTGGGCGTGCGCCTGGCGCTGTAACCAGGCGCGGCGCCGCGCCATCCGGCACGGCGCCAGGGGCCGGGTCCGCCACGCGGGCCCGGTTTCCGGCGGGCGGTCAGCGCCCGAGTTCGAACACCACGTCGAGGTTGGCCGAGAGCGTGGTTTCGCCCGGGGCCACCGGTGCCGACTCCATGCGCGCATCCATGGCTACGGCCTTCATCATCATCGGCATCGGCGGCTGGAAGCCGCCGCCCTCGCTGATGCTCACGATCCGGCGCACGCGCATCCCCAGCGTGTTGGCGTACATCTGCGCGCGCGCCTGGGCCTGGGCCAGGGCGGCCTGGCGGGCCTCGTCGTAGACCGCCTCGGGCTTGTCGATCTCGAAGTTCGGGCCGTCCACCTGGTTGGCGCCGGCGGCCACCAGCGCGTCGAGCACCTGGCCGAGCCGGGCGATGTCGCGGACCTTCATGTTGACCGTGTTGCGGGCCTGGTAGCCGGTGATCACCGGCGGCTGGTTGTCGGCGTAGCGGTACTGCGGCTGGATGCTGATGCCGCTGGTCTGGACGTCGCGCTCAGGCACGCCGGCGGCGCGGATCGCCGCGACCACGCGGGCCATCTGCGCCGAGTTTGCCTTGAGCGCGGCATTGGCGTCGGCGGCCTGGGTGACCACGCCGGTGGACAGGGTGGCCACGTCGGGCACGCGGCTGGCCTCGGCGCGGGCGCTGATCGAGAGCAGGGTGCCGTCGGCCGTGGCCGCGGGGGCCTGGGCAGGGGAGGTGTCGGGGGTCTGGGCGTGGGTCATGGCGGCGGGGCCGAGGGCGAGCAGGCCGGCGAGCAGCAGGCGTGCGGGCGAGGCGACAGGCATGGACAGGTCTCCGTTGTGCGAGGGGAAAGGTGGGGACGATCCGGTGAACGGTCGGTGAGCCTGAACGGGGTTGGGTCACGCTGCACGGGCGGCCGGGCACCTGCCGCAGGTATCCTTCCCGGATGTTGCATCTTGCCTCCCAATCCCCGCGCCGGCGCGAGCTGCTGGCGCGCCTCGGCGTGGACTTCGGCGTTCTCGATGTCGATGTCCCTGAACAGCGTCAACCCGGCGAACCGGCCGAGGACTACGTGCGCCGCGTGGCCCGCGAGAAGGCCGGCGCCGGCCTGCTCGAAGTGGTCTCGGTCCCCGGCGCGCTGGTGCTGGGCGCGGACACCGAGGTGGTGCTCGATGGCGAGGTGTTCGGCAAGCCGCGCGATGCGCGCGACGCGGCCGCCATGCTGCGCCGCCTGTCCGGCCGCAGCCACCAGGTGATCTCGGCGGTGAGCCTGGTCTCGGCCTCGCGCGAGGCCCAGGCCGTGTGCGTGTCGCAGGTCAGCTTCGCGCCCCTGGACGATGGCGAGATCGACGCCTATGTGGCCAGCGGCGAGCCCGTCGGGCGCGCCGGTGCCTATGCGATCCAGGGCGGAGCCGAGCGCTTCGTCAGTCGCCTGGACGGCAGTTATTCCGGGGTGATGGGCCTGCCCCTGCACGAGACCGCCGCGCTGCTGCGCGAGTTCGGGGTCGCGACCGGCTTCGCGCCCGTGGGCGCCGGATGGGGAGCCGCGGGCTGATGTCGGAGGAAATCCTGGTCAACGTGACCCCGCGCGAGACGCGCGTGGCCGTGGTCGAGAACGGCATGTTGCAGGAGCTGCACATCGAGCGCGGCTGGCGGCGTGGGGTGGTCGGCAACATCTACAAGGGCAAGGTGCAGCGGGTGATGCCCGGCATGCAGGCGGCCTTCGTCGACATCGGGCTGGAACGCACCGCCTTCCTCCACGCCAACGACGTGGTGCGGCCGGCCCAGCCCGAGGTCGCCGACGACGCGCTGCCGGCGATGCCGCAGCCGGTGCGTCCGGTGACCGAGCTGCTGCGCGACGGCCAGGAAGTGATCGTGCAGGTGGTCAAGGACCCCATCGGCAGCAAGGGCGCCCGCCTCACCACCCAGCTCAGCATCCCCTCGCGCTACCTGGTGCTGCTGCCGCAGTCGCGGGTGATCGGCGTCTCGGCGCGGATCGAGGACGAGGCCGAGCGGCTGCGGCTCAAGAGCCTGGTGGCCGCGGCCTCGCCGGCCGACGAGCCGCTGGGCTACATCGTGCGCACCAATGCCGAGGGCCAGCCCGCCGAGGCCCTGGCCGAGGACCTGGCCTACCTGTCGCGGGTCTGGAACATCGTCGGCAAGCGCGCCCGCGAGGCGCCGGTGCAGACGTGCATCTACGAGGACCTGAGCCTGCCGCTGCGCGCGGTGCGCGACCTGATCCGCAAGGACGTCGAGAAGGTGAAGGTCGATTCGCGCGAGACCTTCGACCGGCTGCAGGCCTTCGTCGCCAAGTACATGCCGGTGCTGGCCGAGCGCATCGAGCTGTACACCGGCAACCGCCCGATCTTCGACCTGTACGGGGTCGAGGACGAGATCCAGCGCGCGCTGGACAAGGAAGTGCCGCTCAAGTCCGGCGGCTACCTGGTGATCGACCAGACCGAGGCGATGACCACGGTCGACGTGAACACCGGCTCCTTCGTCGGCCAGCGCAACCTCGAGGAGACGGTTTACCGCACCAACCTGGAGGCCGCGCAGGCGGTGGCGCGGCAGCTGCGGCTGCGCAACCTCGGCGGCATCATCATCATCGATTTCATCGACATGGTCGATGCCGACCATCGTCGCCAGGTGCTGCGCACCCTGGAAAAATCGCTGTCCAAGGACCACGCCAAGACCACGGTCTACGACTTCTCGCCGCTGGGCCTGGTGGAAATGACCCGCAAGCGCACGGTCGAGAGCCTGCAGCGCCAGCTCAGCGAGACCTGCAATGCCTGCGGCGGCCGCGGCATGGTCAAGACGCCCGAAACCATCACCTACGAGATCTTCCGCGAGATCGTGCGCGCGGTGCGCCAGTTCGAGGCCGAGCGCCTGCTGGTGATCGCCTCGCCCAAGGTGGTGGCGCGGATCACCGAGGACGAGTCGCCGGCCGTGGTCGAGCTCGAGGAATTCCTCGGCAAGAGCATCCGCTTCCAGGCCGACGAGCAGTACCTGCAGGAGCAGTTCGATGTGGTGCTGCTCTAGCGGCCGGAGACCCGCGTGACCACGCCGTTGCGGCACCGGCTGCGTCTGGCGCGCCGCGGCGTTCTGTACGCGGTGGCGGGGCTGCTGGTGCTGGCGGCGCTGCTGACCGGCGCGGTCAGCCGCCTGCTGCCGCTGGCCGAGCGCCATCCCGACCGCATCGCGTCGTGGCTGTCCGAACGCGCCGGGCGCCCGGTCGCCTTCGACCGTCTGCAGACCGCCTGGACCCGCCGCGGCCCGCTGCTGCGCTTCGATGGCCTGCGGATCGGCGAGGACGCGGGCGCGGTGCGCATCGGCCAGGCCGAGATGCTGGTGTCGCAGTACGCCGGCCTGCTGCCCGGCCGCTCGTTCACCGAATTGCGCCTGCGCGGCCTGCAGCTGACCCTGGAGCGCGCCGACGACGGGCGCTGGCAGGTGCGCGGCCTGCCCGGCGGCGATCGCGACAGCGGTGATCCGCTGGCGGTGCTCGAACGCCTGGGCGAACTGCAGGTGATCGGCGGGCGCCTGACCGTCGATGCGCCGGCGCTGGGCCTGGACGTCACCCTGCCGCGCATCGACCTGCGCCTGCAGGTGCAGGGCGACCGCGTGCGCGCGGCCTCGCGCGCCTGGATCGACGAGGCCGCGCCGCCGCTGGACCTGGCCCTGGACCTGGACCGCCGCGATGGCGACGGCCGCGCCTACGCCGCCGCCCTGCGCACCGACCTGGCCGCCTGGGCGCCGCTGCTGCATTTCGCCGGGGTCGAGGTGGACGCGGGCGGGGGACGCGCGCAGCTGTGGCTGCGGCTGCGCGACAAGCGGGTCACCCAGGTGAACCTGGAGGCGGCACTGACCGGCGTGGACCTGCGCGGCGCACCGCTGCCCGACGGCGAGGCCCGACCGGTCCAGCTGTTCGAGCGGGTCGAGGCCCGCGCGCGCTGGCGTCTGGAGGACGACGGCTGGCGGCTGGACGCGCCGCACCTGCGGATGGGTCGCGCCGACGCGCCGCAGGTGCTCGACGGGCTGGCCGTGGCCGGTGGCGGCAGCGGCGGCTTCGCCCTGCACGCCGGACAGATCGATGCCGGCCCGCTGCTGTCGCTGCTGGCCCTGGGCGACCGGCTCGATCCGGGCCTGCGCCGCTGGCTGGCCGCCGCGCGTCCCGAGGTGGCGATCAGCGACCTCGAAGTGGCCCGCGACAGCGCCGGCCACGCCCGCGCGCAGGCGCAGATGCGCGCGCTGCGCTTCGCCAGCGTCGGCGACACGCCCGGGCTGTCGGGCTTGGCCGGCACGCTGGCCGGCGATGCGCTGGGATTCCGCTTCGTGCCCGATCCCGAGGCCGTGGTGAGTTTCGACTGGCCCTCGGGCTTCGGTGCGCCGCATCCGGTGCGCCTGCGCGGCGACGTGGTGGGCTGGCGCGAAGGCGAGGGCGTGCAGGTCGCGACCCCCGCGCTGCGCGTGCAGGGCGAAGGCTACGGTGCCGACGCGCGCGGCAGCATCTGGTTCCAGAACGACGGCACCCGTCCGCTGCTGGAACTGGCGGTGGAGCTCGATCCCACCCCGGTCGCGCTGGCCCCGCGCTTCTGGGTCCGGCACCTGATGCCCGACACCGCCGAGCGCTGGCTGGACGCGGCCCTGCTCGCCGGCGTGGTGCGCGATGGCCGCGTGGTCCTGCGCGGAGACCTGGACGACTGGCCCTTCAGCACCCTGGAAGGCGCGGCCGAACGCGGCGTGTTCCATGGCCAGGCGCGGCTGGAGGGCGCGCGCATCCTGTTCCACGAGGACTGGGCGCCGCTGGAGGACGTGGACGCGCAGGTCGCCTTCGTCAACGACGGCTTCAGCGTGCAGGGCGGCGGCACGATCGCCGGCGTGCAGGTGCGCGACCTGCAGGCGCGGCTGGACCATTACTCGCAGGGCAATCTGGACGTGCGCGCCCGCCCGGCCGGCGATGCCGGGCGGGTGCTGGCGCTGCTGCGCGACAGTCCGCTGCGCGAGGGGATCGAGGACAACCTGGACAGCCTCTCGGCCAGCGGCCCGCTGGCGGCGACCTTCGCCATGGGCCTGCGCCTGGACGGAAGCGGCACGCCGCCGGCGGTCTCCGGCGAGGTCGACCTGCGCGGCGTGACCCTGGCGGACGCGCGCTGGGACCTGGAACTGCGCCAGGTGCGCGGCCAGGCGCGCTACAACCGGCTCGGCTTCCGCGGCGACGGGCTGGCGGCGATGCGCCAGGGACGCCCGGCCACGCTCTCGCTGCGTGCCGGCGGCGGCCATGTCCGCGATGCCGGGGCCGTGTTCGAAGCCGAACTCGACGCGACGCTGGCCGCCTCCGACCTGCTGCGCCAGGCGCCGCAGCTGGACTGGCTGGAGCCGCACCTGGCCGGCGGTTCGCGCTGGCAGCTGGGGGTGTCGGTGCCGCGCGCACGCAGCGGCGGCAGCGCGCCGGTCCGCCTGCAGCTGCGCAGCGACCTGGTCGGCACCGTGCTGGACCTGCCCGCACCGCTGCACAAGGCGGCGGCAACCACGCTGCCGAGCACGATCATGGCGACCCTGCCGCTGGACCAGGGCGAGGTGTCGGTGGCGCTGGGCGACCGCGTCGCGCTGCGCGCGCGAGGCGGCGCGACGGGCACCGGCGTGCGGGTGATGCTGGGCGCCCGCGCCGTCCCGCAGCCGCCGCCGGCCTCCGGCCTGGTGGTGGGAGGGCGCGCGCCGACCCTGGACGTGATGGCCTGGACCGGCCTGGCCACGGACGATTCGGGCGACGGCGATGGCATGCCGCTGCGCGGCATCGATGTCGAGGTGGACGCGCTGGAACTGCTGGGCACGCGCTTCGCGTCCACCCGCCTGCGCGTGGAGCAGGACGCCGCGCTCACCCGGGTCGGCTTCGACGGCCCCGAGCTGGCCGGTACGCTGCAGCTGCCGCGCGGCCCCGGCGGCGCGGTGGTCGGCCGCTTCGCGCGGCTGCACTGGCAGCCGCCCAGCCTGCTGGCGGCCGGGGCCGCGCCGCCCGCGCCGGCGCAGCCGGCCGCGGCGACGGGCGATGCGCCGACGACCGCCGCCGCCGAGGCGACCGATCCGGCCAAGGTGCCGCCGCTGCAACTGCAGGTCGAGGATTTCCGCTTCGGCACGCTCGCGCTGGGGCGCCTGGACCTGCGCACCCGGCCGGTGGCCAACGGGCTGGAGATCGAGCGCCTGCAGACCCGCTCGCCCAGCCAGCAACTCGATGCCGCCGGCACCTGGACCGGGCGCAGCGCGCAGGCGCACACCCGCCTGCGCGTGGAAGCCGACAGCCGCGACTTCGGCGAGCTGATGGCGGGCATGGGCTTTGGCCAGAGCCTGGACGGCGGCACCGGTCGCCTCGGATTCGATGCCGAATGGCCGGGCGGCCCGGCCGATTTCTCGCTGGGCGCGATCCGTGGCGAACTGTCGCTGTCGGTCACCGACGGCCGGCTGATCGAGATCGAGCCCGGCGCCGGCCGCGTGCTGGGCCTGCTCGGCGTGGCGCAGCTGCCGCGGCGGCTGATGCTGGATTTCCGCGACTTCTTCTCCAAGGGCTTCGCCTTCGACCGCATCGGCGGCACGATCCGCTTCGCCGGCGGCACCGCGCGCAGCGAGAACCTGGCCATCGACGGCCCCGCCGCCGAAATCCGCATGCGCGGGCGCAGCGACCTTCGCGCCCAGACCCACGACCAGCTCATCGAAGTGCATCCGCGCACCGGCAACCTGCTGCCGGCCGTGGGCGCGATCGCCGGCGGGCCGGTGGGCGCGGCGGTGGGCGCGGTCGCCAACGCGGTGCTCAAGCGCCCGCTGGGCGAGATGAACGCGCGCACCTATCGCGTCACCGGCACCTGGAAGGACCCCAAGGTGGAAGTGGTCGAGGACGGGCGCATGCCGCAGGCCGCCAGCGCGCCGCGCGCGCCGTCACCGGGCCTGCGCTGACGCACGATCCGTTCCTCGGGCTTGCCATCGGCCCGGCAACCCCCAGACTGCACGCATGAACAATACTGATTCCGCGCTCACCCTCGCCCAGTCGCGCCTGCTGCTGCCGGCCGGCCTCGACGCCCCGCAACTCGAACGCATGTTCGGCGTGCTGCTGGGGCCGGGCATCGATTTTGGCGACCTGTATTTCCAGCATTCGCGGCGCGAGAGCTGGAGCGTGGAGGACGGCATCGTCAAGGACGGCGCCCACTCCATCGAGCAGGGCGTGGGCGTGCGCGCGATCAGCGGCGAGAAGACCGGCTTCGCCTACTCCGACGACATCAACGGCGAGGCGCTGCTGGAAGCGGCCCGCTCGGCGCGCGCCATCGCCCGCGACGGTGCCACGCAGGCGCCGCGGGGCCTCGCGGTTCCGGGACGCGGCGGCGGCCTGTATCCGGCGCACGATCCGGTCGACGCGATGGACAACGCCGCCAAGGTCGAGGCCCTGCGCCGCGTCGACCGCTTCCTGCGCGCGGCCGACCCGCGGGTCAGGCAGGTGATGGTGGGACTCACCGGCGGCGTCGACACCATGCTGGTGGCGCGCAGCGACGGGGTGCTCGCCGGCGACGTGCGGCCGCTGGTGCGGCTCAACGTGCAGGTGATCGTCGAGCATAACGGACGGCGCGAAAGCGGCTATGCCGGCTACGGCGGGCGCTACGGCTACGACGTGCTGCTGGCCGACGGCCGCCCCGAGGAGTTCGCGCGCGAGGCGCTGCGCCAGGCCCTGGTCAACCTGGAGGCGATCGATGCGCCGGCCGGCAACATGCCGGTGGTGCTGGGCAACGGCTGGCCGGGCGTGCTGCTGCACGAGGCGGTCGGGCACGGCCTGGAAGGCGATTTCAACCGCAAGGGCACCTCGACCTACGCCGGTCGCGTCGGCCAGCGCGTGGCGGCGCCGGGGGTCACCATCGTCGACGACGGCACGCTCGGCGGCCGCCGCGGCTCGCTCAACGTGGACGACGAGGGAACGCCCACGCGCTGCACCACCCTGATCGAGGACGGCGTGCTGGCCGGCTACATGCACGACACCCTCAACGCCCGTCTGACCGGCGTGGCGCCGACCGGCAACGGTCGCCGCGAGTCGTTCGCGCACCTGGTGATGCCGCGCATGACCAATACCTACATGCTGGCCGGGCAGCACGCGCGCGAGGACATGATCCGTTCGGTCAAGAAGGGCCTGTACGCGGTCAACTTCGGCGGCGGCCAGGTGGACATCACCAGCGGCAAGTACGTGTTCTCGGCCACCGAGGCCTATCTGATCGAGGACGGCCGCATCACCGCGCCGGTGAAGGGCGCGACCCTGATCGGCAACGGTCCGGAAACCATGCAGCGGGTGAGCATGGTCGGCAGCGACCTGGCGCTGGACGAGGGCGTGGGCACCTGCGGCAAGGACGGCCAGAGCGTCCCGGTGGGCGTCGGCCAGCCCTCGCTGCTGGTCTCGCAGATCACGGTCGGCGGGACCCGCGCCTGAATGATGCGGTCCCCGATCCGCCCGCGACGCCGGCCGGCGCGGCTGCGCCGGCGCGTCCCGGGTGCGTCAGTCGTCCTGCGGGTCGGCGGGCTCCGGCGTTTCGCCGTCGTCGTCCCCGGTCGCGTCCGGGCCTTCGCCCATCAGTTCGCGCAGCGCGCGGAACAGTTCGCGGAAGGCGCGCGGCGGCTTGCCGCGCGCGCGCTCGTCCAGCGCGTTGCGCACCAGCTGCCGCAGCTTCTGCCGGTCCGCGCGCGGATGCGCGTCCAGCAGCTCGCCCAGGGCCGCGTCGCCCTCGTCGAGCAGCCGCTCGCGCCAGCGCTCGATCCGGTGCAGCAGCGCGGTTTCTTGGCGCGCGGCCTCGCCGCCGGCATCCAGCGCGTCGCGGATCGCGTCCAGCACCTCGTCGTCCTCGCGCCGCATCTGCTTGGCCAGGAAGGCCAGCTGGCGCTTGTGCGCGATGTGCGAGGTGATGCGTCGCGCCTCGGCGATATGCGGCAGCAGGTGCTCGGGCACCGGCAGTTTCGCCAGCCGGCCCGGCTCCAGATCGCTCAGCGTGGTCGCGAGCGCCAGCACGTCCAGCGCTTCGCGCCGTTGCTGGCTGCGGCTGGGCGACAGGAAGTCGCCCGTGTCTTCGTCCTTTCCTCTCATTGCATCAGGATAAGCCATTGAACAGTGTTGCCGTGCCCGTTTCCGAAGACGACAGCCAGGAGCGGCTGCAGCGCCTCGAATCCTTGGCCGGAAGGCTGCTCGACGCCTGCCGTGCGCAGGGCGCCAGCCAGGCCGAGGTCTCGTGCTCGGAGGAGCGCGGGCTGAGCGTGGGCGTGCGCATGGGCGAGGTCGAGACCGTCGAATCCACCCGCGACCGCGGCATCGCCGTCACCGTGTATTTCGGCCAGCGCAAGGGCAGCGCCAGCACCGCGGACCTGCGCGAGTCGAGCCTGGAGGCCACGGTGGCCCAGGCCTGCGCGATCGCGCGCTTCACCGAGGACGATCCGGCCGCCGGCCTGGCCGACGCCGCGCTGATGGCGCGCCCCGGCGCGGACGGCTGGCCGGATTTCGACGACTGGCACCCCTGGGCGCTGGATGCAGGGCGGGCGGTGGACATCGCCCTGGCCTGCGAGGCCGCCGGCCGCGACAGCGATGCGCGCATCGGCAATTCCGACGGCGCCTCGGTCAGCACCAGCGCCTCGCTGAGCGTGTACGCCAACTCGCACGGCTTCGTCGGCAGCGAGCGCGGCTCCCACCACAGCATCGGCTGCGCGCTGATCGCCGGCAGCGGCGAGGACATGCAGCGCGACGGCTGGTACAGCTTCGCCCTGGCCGAAGAGGACCTCGAGTCGCCGGCCGCGATCGGGCGCCGGGCCGCGCAGCGCGCGCTGGCGCGACTGGCGCCGCGCCAGGTGGCCACCGGCGACTATCCGGTGCTGTTCCCGGCCGAGGTCGCGCGCTCGCTGGTCGGCCACCTGCTCGGCGCGGTGTCGGGCGGGGCGCTGTACCGCCGCGCCAGCTTCCTGCTCGACAGCGTCGGCACGCGGTTGTTCCCGGACTGGTTCTCGATCCACGAGGACCCGTTCCTGCGCCGCGGCCTGCGTTCGGCGGCCTGGGACAGCGAGGGCGTGGCCACGCACGCCGCGCCCCTGGTCGAGGATGGCGTGCTGCAGCGCTACGTGCTGGGCAGCTACTCGGCCCGCAAGCTCGGGCTGCAGACCACCGGCAACGCCGGCGGCGTGCACAACCTGCTGGTCCGCCCCAATGCCAAGGACTTCGAGGCCCTGTTGTCCGGGATGGGCCGCGGCCTGGTGGTCACCGAACTGATGGGGCAGGGCGTGAACAACGTCACCGGCGACTACTCGCGCGGCGCGGCCGGCTTCCTGGTCGAGCACGGCCGGATCGTGCACCCGGTGGACGGCATCACCATCGCCGGCAACCTGCGGCAGATGTTCGAGTCGATCGAGGCGGTGGGCGCCGACGTCGATCCGCGCTCGCACATCCGCACCGGCGCGATCCTGCTCGGCCGCATGACCGTCGCCGGCGCGGACTGACCTGCGGCGGTATGCTTGCCCGCGCGGGCGGCCGCGCCCACCGCCAGCGATCCTGTCCGGGCGAACTGGGGAGTCGGGAATGAACGAAGAACCTGTCGTGCATCCGTCGGGGAACGGCATCGCGGCCGAACAGCGCCAGTGGGCGATGTTCGCGCACCTGTCCGCGCTGCTGGGCGGCCTGCTGACCGCGGGCTGGGCATTCAGCGCGGGCTGTTTCCTCGGGCCGCTGGTGATCTGGCTGATCAAGAAGGAGACGATGCCTTTCGTCGACGACCAGGCGAAGGAAGCGCTCAACTTCAACATCACCGTGGCCGCGATCATGGTGGTGCTGCTGGGACTGGGGGTCGTCACCTTCGGGATCGGTTTCGTGATCGCCCTGCCGCTGATGGCGCTGCTCGGCCTGGCGGCGCTGGTGCTCGTGATCATCGCGGCGATGAAGGCCAACGACGGCATCGCTTACCGCTACCCGTTCGCGATCCGCCTGATCAAGTAGGCCTGCGGCGCGGCGGCCGGCCTCGCCCGGCCGCCGCGCTAGCCCATCGGTTGGGTTGAGTTCGCCGCCTGTTGCCGCAACATCGTTCCCGTACCGGACGGTTTCCGGGGGGAGCGCGAGAATGAATGCCATGCTGCAACGGGAAGACGTGTCGCAGGCCGACCGCCAGTGGGCGGCGGGCGCGCACCTGGCCGCCCTGCTTCTGGCCCTGCTCACCAGCTGGACCGCCGGCATCGCCGGCATGCTCGCCGCCGGCGTGGTGTGGCTGATCAAGCGCGACAACTCGCCCTTCGTCGCCGCGCATGCGCGCGAGGCGTTCAACTTCAACCTCAGCATGTTCCTGTACGCCTGCGCGGTCTGCCTGGTGGGCGTGCTGCTGCTGGGCGCGACGGTGCTGACCCTGGGCCTGGGCCTGATCCTCACCCTGCCTGCGGGCCTGGTGTTGCTCGCCGCGGTGGTCGCGATCGCGGTGATGTGGCTGGTGTGCAGCGTGATCGCCGCGGTGCGCGCCTGGAACGGCGAGGAGTACCGCTATCCGCTGACCCTGCGCCTGCTCTGACGCAGGCTCCGCCGGCTCAGTAGCTGCGTTCGATCACGCGGCGGCCGAGCAGCGCCAGCGCGGCGGTGTCGCCCGGCACCGCCGCCAGCGCCTGCGTCATCTGCCCGGCCAGCTCGGCCAGCCGCCGCCGCGAGGCGTCCACTCCGATCAGCGCGGGGAAGGTGGCCTTGTCCTGCGCCGCGTCCTTGCCGGCGGTCTTGCCGAGGGTGGCGCTGTCGCCCTCGATGTCGAGCAGGTCGTCGCGGATCTGGAAGGCCAGCCCGAGCGCCTGGGCGAACGTGTCGAGCGAGCCGCGCGCGGCCACGTCGGCGCCGGCCGCGATCGCGCCCAGCCGCACGGCGGCACGCAGCAGCGCGCCGGTCTTCAGCGCATGCAGGCGCTCGAGCGAGGCCAGCGGAATCGCCACGCCGGTCGCCGCCAGGTCGAATGCCTGGCCGCCGCACATGCCGGTCGCACCCGACGCGGCCGCCAGTTCGGCCAGCATGGCCACGCGCGCGCTGTCGCCGGCCGGCGCGTTGGCCAGCAGCGCGAACGCCAGCGTCTGCAGCGCATCGCCGGCGAGGATCGCCGTGGCCTCGTCGAAAGCCACGTGCACGGTCGGCTGGCCGCGGCGCAGGGCGTCGTCGTCCATCGCCGGCAGGTCGTCGTGCACCAGCGAGTAGGCGTGCACCAGTTCGACCGCCGCGGCGGGCGCGTCGAGCTGTGCCGGCGCCGCGCCGCAGGCGTGGCCGGTCGCGTAGGTCAGCAGCGGGCGCATGCGCTTGCCGCCCAGCAGCACGGCGTGGCGCATGGCCGCGAGCAGGCGCGGCTCGGTGGCGCCGTCGAGCGCGTCGAGGCCGGCGGCCAGGGTGGCGTCGCAGCGGGTCCGCCAGCCGCGCACCAGGCCATCGAGGCCGGCGTCGCCGGTATCAGGCATCGCCATCGGGTCCGGGGAAGGGCTCGGCCCGCTCCGGGGTATCGGGGTCGGACAGCAGCCGCACGCGCAGTTCGGCCTGCTCGAGCGCCTGCTGGCAGTGGCGGTACAGGCCCACGCCACGCTCGTAGGCGGCCAGGGACTCTTCCAGGCTCATCTCGCCGTGTTCCATCTTCTCCACCAGCCGCTCGAGCTGGTCGAGCGAGGCTTCGAAATCGGCGACGGGCGAGGCGTCGGTGCTGCGGGGTTCGGCGTTCTGGGCCATGCGTGAAGTGTAATCCAGCGCCGGGCCGGCGATGTGCTCAGCCGTTCGCGTTCCAGCGCAGGCGGCGGCCGCTGGCGCGCAGCCAGGCGTCCATGGACGCCGACAGCGCCAGGTCGCCGGCGGCCAACACGGCGCCGGCGCGGTCGGACAGCAGCGGCAGCCGTTCGCGCTCCCAGGGCGGCACGCCGAGGTCCTGCAGGACGTGCTTGAGCGCGTGCGTATGCGCGCGGCCGGGCAGGGCGATGCGCTCGCCGCCCGCGCGCGGATGCACCAGAAACGGCGCATCCGTCCCGCACGGCTGTGGCGGGAAGGCTTCGCCCGGCGCCAGGGGCGGGTCCAGCCGCAGGCTGCCGCCGCCCCAGCGCAGCGGCGCGCCGCCGTTCCAGTGCACCTGTCCGCCGCCGCCGGGCCGCGGGCGTCCCGCCCAGAGCAGGCCCCGCCAGCGGCGGATGCAGGCGTCCTGCCAGGCGAAGCTGCCCCGGGCCTCGCTGCCTTCCGCCAGCAGCCGCGCCGCTTCGGCCACGCCCTGCGCCGGCAGCGGCGGCAGGCCAAGCTCACCTGTCCACCGACGCAGCACGCGCGCTTGTCGTGGCGGCGCCAGCGCGGCCAGCGGCGCGACGTGCAGGCAGGCCGGGTCGGCCGTGCGCAGCCGCGCCAGCGCCTGCGCATCCTCCTGCTCCAGGAGCGCAAGCGCCTCCTGCTGCAGCTGCGCGGCCTGCGCCAGCGCCGCGCCGGCGTGCGGCCAGCGCGTTTCCAGCAGCGGCAGCACCCGGTGGCGAAGCAGGTTGCGATCGTGCACCTGGCTGTCGTTGGACGGGTCGTCCACCCACTGCAGGCCGCGCGCACGGGCATAGGCGAGCAGCTGCCCGCGCTCGCTGCCCAGCAGCGGCCGCCACATCCAGCCCGGGCCGAAGGACCGCCAGGCACGCATGGCCGCCAGCCCGTCCACGCCCGAGGCGCGCAGCGCGCGCTGCAGGAAGGTCTCGGCCTGGTCGTTACGGTGGTGCGCCAGCGCCAGCACCTCGCCGGGACACAGATGCGCGGCGAAGGCGCGGTGGCGCGCGCTGCGCGCGGCCGCTTCCAGGCCCTCGCCATCGGGCTGGACGGTCACGGCCACCACCTCCAGTTCCACGCCCAGCATCCGGCAGCGGCGCTCGCAGTGCCGGGCCCAGTCGTCGGCCTCGGGATGCAGGCCGTGGTGCACGTGGATCGCACGCAGTCCGCGCCGCCGCACCAGGGGGTCGTCGGCCAGCAACTGCAGCAGCACCCCCGAATCCAGGCCGCCGCTGTAGGCGACCAGCACCGGCGCCTCGGGTGGCGCGGGATCGAGCACGGGGACGGCGGCCATGGCGTGGTTCGGGCCGGACCGGCGGCTCAGGCGCCGGGACCGCCCGCCACGGACGGCTTGCGCACGACCAGCGCGATCGAATCGTGCTGGGTGTCGTCCCCGATCGGCGCGCCGTCCAGGTCGAAGGCCCGGGCATCGGGTTCGAACCCGGCCTCGGCCAGCTGGCGCCGCTGCTGCGCCAGGCTCACGTAATAGAGCATCGTGCCGTAGTCGTGGCAGACATCGTTGATCACCGCGTAGTCGTCCGCGTGGATCTCCAGCGGACGCAGGCGCCTGCGGTTGCGCACGCGCCTGAGCGTGTCGCGGGCGAAGCGCGCCGAGCGCACCAGCATGCGCAGCGGGTTGGGCGACCACTGCAGTTCCGGGAAACGGAAGCCGCGGCGGTACTCGGGCGAATTGCGGTTGTGGGTGGAGAACACGAACAGCCCGCCCGGCTGCAGCACGCGCTGCACTTCGCGCAGGATCCGCAGCCGGTCCTCGTGCGAGACCATGCCGATGCCGTTGCAGCTGAACACCGCCAGGAAGATCGATCCATCGGCCAGCTGCGCCATGTCGCGCGCGTCGGCGTGTTCGAAGCGCACGCCCGGGAAGCGCTCGCGGCACGCGGCCACCATGCCCGCGCTGTAGTCGATGCCGAGGTAGTCGTCGCTGATCGCGCGCAGCGCGGCGACGGTGCGCCCGCCGCCGACGCCGATGTCCAGCACCGGCTTGCCCCGCGCCTCCTCCGCCACCAGGGCGAAGCAGGCTTCCTCGGCCGGGCTCAGGCCCCAGGGCCGCGCGTAGTGCGCGACCACTGCGGCGTCGGTCATGGTGCGCAGGTTGACGCTGTCGATGGACTCGGTCACGGCCCCTCCCCCGTCATCGCCCGCGTCGTTGCGGCTCAGGCGTTCTCGTAGGCGCCGTAGCCGCGCAGGCGCTCGTAGCGGCGCTGCAGCAGCGCTTCGACCGGCAGCTGCTCGAGCGCGTCGAGTTCGTTCATCAGCACGGTCTTGAGCCGGATCGCGGTCTGGCGCGGATTGCGGTGCGCGCCGCCGATGGGTTCGCGCACGACCTTGTCCACCAGCTTCAGCTCGCGCAGCCGCCGCGCGGTCAGGCCCAGCTGCTCGGCCGCATCGCGCGCCTTGCCCGCGTCCTTCCACAGGATCGAGGCGCAGCCCTCGGGCGAGATCACCGAGTAGGTGCTGTACTCGAGCATGACCGTGCGGTCGCCCACGCCGATCGCCAGTGCGCCGCCGGAGCCGCCTTCGCCGATCACCGTGCACACGATCGGCGTCCTGAGCTCGGCCATCTCCATCAGGTTGCGGGCGATGGCCTCGGACTGGCCGCGTTCCTCCGCGCCGATGCCGGGGTAGGCCCCGGGCGTGTCGATGAAGGTCAGCAGCGGCAGCCTGAAGCGCTCGGCCATCTTCATCAGGCGCAGCGCCTTGCGGTAGCCCTCCGGGCGCGGCATGCCGAAGTTGCGGCGCACCTTGGACTTGGTGTCGCGGCCCTTCTGGTGGCCGATGATCACCACAGCGCGGCCGTCGATCCGGCCCAGCCCGCCCACGATCGCCGGATCGTCGGCGTAGGCGCGGTCGCCGGCCAGTTCCTCGAACTCGTCGCAGAACGCCTTGATGTAGTCCAGGGTGTAGGGACGCATCGGGTGCCGCGCCAGCTGCGAGACCTGCCAGGGGCTGAGGTCGCGGAAGATGTGCGCGGTGCGCTTGCGCAGCTTGTCCTGCAGCGCGTTGATCTCCGCATCGATGTTGACCGCCGGGCCATTGCTGGCCTGGCGCAGTTCGTGGATCTTGGCCTCGAGGTCCGCGATGGGTTGCTCGAAGTCGAGGTAGTTTGGATTCATGCCCGGGACTGCTGCGGGGAAGGGGAAAGTCTAGCCCACCGCGCCCCCGGCCACCGTACCCGGGCGTGCGGTCGCGCCCGGCCCCGGCTCAGCCGCCCAGCCAGGGCCGCTGCAGCGCCAGCCGCACCTGGCGCACGCCCTCCAGGCTGCGCAGGGTCGCGGGCAGGTCGGCCGCCACGCGCACGCCATGGCTGCCGTTCACGTCCAGCTTGCCGGTCGCGCCGCTGGGCAGCAGCAGCTCGTAGCGCAGCGGGGTGCGGCCCGGGCGGTGCTGGGCGAACAGCGATTCGACCCGGTCCAGCGTCCCGGGGACGCGCAGGTCCAGGCGCAGCGCCAGCCCTTGCGCGTTCTGGGCGCAGACCTGCTCGAAATCCCAGCAGCGGCGGGCGCGCAGGGCGAAGCCGCCGCTGAACTCGTCCTCGCGCAGGCCGCCCTCGATCACCAGGATGCGGTCGCGGGTGAGCAGCGAGGCGTAGCTGAAGTACTCCTCGGCGAAGAACGCGCACTCCAGGCGCCCGCGGCCGTCCTCGATCTGGACGAAGGCCTGCGAATCGCCGCGCTTGCGCATCGCCAGCACCTGGCCGGCGACCACCACGGTGGTTTCGGGGCGCCAGCCGCGCGATTCCGATTCCGAGCGCCCCGCCCACAGCTGGTCGAGCTGGCCCAGGTCGTGGCCGACCAGGCCGCGCAGTTCCTCGCGGTAGGGGTCGAGCGGATGGCCGCTGAGGTAGTGGCCCAGGGTCTCGCGCTCGCCGTCGAGCTTCTGCTTGAGCGGCCACTCGGCGCAGGTGGGCAGGTCGATCTGGATGTCGGGAGCCGCGCCGCCGCCGCCGAACATGTCGAACATGCCCGCGGCGCGGTTGCGCGCGATCTGGTCGGTGGCCTTGAGCACCTCGGGCAACTGCAGCATCAGCGAGGCGCGGTTGGGCGCCAGCGCATCGAGCGCGCCGGCCTGCACCAGCGCCTCGAGCGTGCGGCGGTTGAGCCTGGAGGTGTCCACGCGCTTGCAGAAGTCGTACAGGTCGGCATAGCCCGCCCCGCGCGCGTCGATCACCGCCTCGCAGGCGCCGCGGCCCACTCCCTTCACCGCGCCCAGCCCGTAGCGGATGGTGGTGCGGCGGCCCTGCGCGTCCTCGTCGCCCTCGATGGCCTCGAACATGTAGGCCGAGGCGTTCACGTCCGGCGGCAGCACGGTCAGGCCCATGGCCTTGGCCTCGTTGAGGAAGCCCACCACCTTGTCGGTGTTGTCCATGTCCGAGGACATCACCGCGGCCATGAACTCGGCCGGGTAGTGCACCTTCAGCCAGGCGGTCTGGTAGGCCACCAGCGCGTAGGCGGCCGAGTGCGACTTGTTGAAGCCGTACTCGGCGAACTTCTCCATCAGGTCGAAGATCTCGGTCGCCGTGCGCGGGTCGACCCCGCGTTCGGCCGCGCCGGCCTCGAACTTGGCGCGCTCCTTGGCCATCTCCTCGGGCTTCTTCTTGCCCATCGCGCGGCGCAGCAGGTCGGCGCCGCCGAGCGAGTAGCCCGCCAGGACCTGGGCGATCTGCATCACCTGTTCCTGGTAGACGATGACCCCGTAGGTCGGCTTGAGCACAGGCTCCAGCGCCGGGTGCGGATAGCTGACCTCCTCGATGCCGTGCTTGCGGTCGCACCACTGGCGGTCCATTCCCGAGCCCAGCGGGCCGGGCCGGAACAGGGCGGCGAGCGCGATGATGTCTTCGAAGGTGTCGGGCTTGGCGCGCTTGAGCAGTTCGCGCATGCCGCGCGATTCGAACTGGAACACCGCCACCGTATCGCCGCGCGCGAACAGCTCGTAGCTGGCCTTGTCGTCCAGCGGCAGCGCGCCGATGTCGAGCGGTTCTTCGCCGGCCGCGGCGCGGCGCGCGTTGATCGCCTTCACCGCCCAGTCGATGATGGTCAGCGTGCGCAGGCCGAGGAAGTCGAACTTCACCAGGCCGACGGCCTCCACGTCGTCCTTGTCGAACTGGGTGACCGGGTTCCTGCCGCGACCGCCCTCGTCGTGTTCGGCGAACAGCGGGCAGAAGTCCGACAGCGGCGAGGGCGCGATCACCACGCCGCCGGCGTGCTTGCCGGCGTTGCGGGTCAGGTCCTCGAGCTGCAGCGCCAGGTCGACCAGGTCGCGGACGTCGTCCTCTTCCTCGTAGCGCTGCTTGAACTCGGCCACGACATAGCCGCTGTCCTTCTGCGCGCGCTTGCTGCGCCCGATCGCGTCCTCCAGCGACAGCGGGTCGGCCGGCTGCAGCGGGATCAGCTTGGACAGCCCGTCGACGAAGCCGTAGGGATGGCCCAGCACGCGGCCGGCGTCGCGCAGCACCGCCTTGGCGGCCATGGTGCCGTAGGTGATGATCTGGCTGACGCGGTCGCGGCCGTAGCGGGCGGCGACGTAGTCGATCACCTCGTCGCGCCGGTCCATGCAGAAGTCGATGTCGAAGTCGGGCATCGACACGCGTTCGGGATTCAGGAAGCGCTCGAACAGCAGGTCGTAAGGCAGCGGGTCGAGATCGGTGATCTCCAGCGCCCAGGCCACCAGCGAGCCGGCGCCCGAGCCGCGGCCCGGCCCGACCGGGATGCCGTGCGCCTTGGCCCACTTGATGAAGTCCGAGACGATCAGGAAGTAGCCCGGGAACCCCATCTTGACGATGACGCCCAGTTCCACCTCGAGCCGCTCGAAATAGCTCTCGCGGGTGTGGCCCGGCGCCAGCGGGTACTTGGCCAGGCGCCGCTCCAGGCCCTCGCGGGCCTGGCGGGAGATCCAGCTGTCGAGCGTCTCCTGCTCCGGCACCGGATAGGCGGGCAGGTAGTACTTGCCCAGGCGCAGTTCCAGGTTGCAGCGCTGCGCCAGCGCGACGGTGTTGTCGATCGCGTCGGGCACGTCCGCGAACAGCGCGACCATCTCCTCGCTGGACTTGAGGTACTGGCCCGGCGCGTAGTCCTTGGGGCGCTTGGGGTCGTCCAGCACGCGGCCCGAGGCGATGCACACGCGCGCCTCGTGGGCCTCGAAGCCATCGGCGTCGAGGAAGCGCACGTCGTTGCTGGCGACCACCGGGATGCCGCGCGCGCTGGCGGCCTGCAGCGCGAAGCCGTTGAAGTCGTCCTCGCCGTCCAGCCCGCAGCGGGTGAGTTCGAGGAAGCAGTCCTCGCCATAGACCCGCTGCAGGTCGGCCAGCGCCTGTCCGGCCAGGTCGTCGCGGCCGCCGGCCAGCAGCTGGCCGGCCCGGCTGTGGCGGCCGGCCAGGGCGAACAGCCCGGTCGCGTCATCGCCCAGCCATTCGGGGCGCACCACCACGCCATCGTGGCGGTGGCCCTGCATCCAGGCGCGGGTGAGCAGGCGCGACAGCGACAGGTAGCCGGCGTGGTCGCGGACCAGCAGCGTCAGCGGCCAGGCCGGTTCGTTGCCCTCGGCCACCAGCACGTCGGCGCCGGCCACCGGCTTGACCCCGGCGCCTTCCGCGGCCCGGTAGAACTTCACCAGTGAAAACAGGTTGTTGCGGTCGGTGATCGCCACCGCGGGCTGGCCGAGCGCGGCACAGCGCTTGACCATATCCGGGATACGGATCGTCGAGTCAGCCAGCGAGTACTCGCTGTGGAGATGGAGATGGACGAAGCGGGACATCGCGACCGGGCCGGGCGGGCAGGGGGAGGGTAGGGGGAGGGGGCGGGTGGGACAAGGCTTGACAGTGGCCGGGCGGCAGCGCCGCGCGGCTTCGGCCCGCTCCCGGGATGGAGCGGTCTCGGGCTGCGGCCCTGTCATGCAGTCCGCCATTGTGGACCGTTGCCGTCGCAACCGCCGTGCCACGGTCTTCCGCCCCCACCTGAGGTACGCGTCCGGAGCCCGCGCGCCGTTGCCAAGCCGGTAGGATCCCGGCACTCTTGGTAGCGCTACCACGCTCGCCAGCGCCCCGCCACCAGGGCGCGACGGCGCCAGGGGAGGAAGATGGGCAAGCCAGCGGCCACCAGCAAGGACGGCACCGTGCGCGCGCGCCTGGGCCTGCGCGAGAAGGCCGGCTACGCCGTCGGCGACTTCGGCTTCAACCTGTACTGGGCCAACATCTCGGCCTTCCTGCTGATCTTCTATACCGATGTCATGGGCCTGGCGGCCGGCGCGGTGGGCACGATGATCCTGGCCACCCGGCTGGTCGATGCCATCACCGACCCGCTGATGGGCGCGCTGGCCGATCGCACCCGCACCCGCTGGGGGCGTTTTCGTCCCTACCTGCTGTGGGGCGCGCTGCCGCTGGCGGCCACCGGCGTGCTGACCTGGACCGTGCCGGACCTGGATGCGGACGGGCGCCTGCTGTGGGCCTATGCCACCTTCACCCTGATGATGCTGGCCTATACGGTGATGTCGATGCCGTACTCGGCGCTGTCGGGCGTGATGACCGCCGACAGCCAGCAGCGCACGGCCCTGGTGAGTTTCCGCTTCATCGCCGCCTTCGGCGGGACCATCCTAGTCAACTGGCTGACGCTGGACCTGGTCGGCTGGCTGGGCCGCGGCGACGACGCGCTCGGCTGGCAACTCACGATGGCCCTGTACGGCGCGATCGCCGCGGTGGCCTTCGCCATCGTGTTCGCCACCACCCGCGAGCGCATCGCGCCCTCGCCCACGCAGCGCAGCGCGGTGCGCCAGGACATCGCCGACCTGCTGCACAACCGGCCGTGGCTGGTGCTGTTCGTGCTGGCCCTGGTGATCATGGTGACCATCGTGATGCGCAGCGGCTCGCTGGTGTACTACCTCAAGTACTACGTGGACCGGCCGGAACTGACGGGCAGCTTCCTGGGCGTGTACTCGGTGGCGCTGGCGGTGGGTGCGGCCCTGACCCCGCTGATGACCCGCTACGTCGACAAGCGCCGGCTGATGGTCTGGCTGATGGCCGGGGTGGGCGTGCTCAGCTGCGCAATGTACTTCGTGCCGCCCGACCGGATCTGGCTGCTGCTGGGGATCAACACCGCGATCGGGCTGCTGCTCGGGCCCAAGTCGCCGCTGGCCTTCTCGATGTATGCCGACTGCGCCGACTACACCGAGTGGAAGACCGGCCGCCGCGCCACCGCCATGACCTTCTCGGCAGCCGCCTTCTCGCAGAAGCTCGGCGGCGCGCTGGCCGCGGCGGGCATCGCCTGGATGCTGGCGGCGATGGGCTACGTGGCCAATGAGGCGCAGAGCGACGCCTCGCGCCAGGGCATCGCGCTGCTGCTGACGGTGATCCCCGGCGTGGTGGCGCTGCTGGCGGCCTGGGTGATGCGCTTCTATCCGCTGGACGATGCGGCGCTGGAGCAGGTCCAGTCCGACCTGCAGGCGCGCAGGGACGCGGCGGCGTGAGCGCGCCGGTCCGGTTCGAGGAGGGCGGCCGGCGCTGCGTGCTCGACAGCCCCACCGCGATGCCCGAGGCGTCCACCTTCCTGTGGAACCGGCGCATGCTGCTGCAGCTCAACTGCCGCGGCTATGCCACCGCCCAGTTCATGCAGCCCGAACCGGCCAAGTACGCGCATGCGCCGGGGCTGGAAGCCAGAACGTTCATGCAGCCCGAGCAGCCGCATTACGCGCACCATCCAGGCCGCTTCTGCTACGTGAAGGACGTGGAGGACGGGGCGCTGTTCTCGGTCCCGCACGCGCCGGTCAACCGCGCGCCGGACCGCTTCCGCTTCGACATCGGTGCCGGCGATGCGGTCTGGACCGTGTGCGTGGACGGGATCGAGGTCGAACTGGGCGTCGTGCTGCCCGCCGACGACGTGGCCGAGCTGTGGACCCTGCGGGTACGCAACCTGTCCGGGCGGGCGCGGCGCCTGGCCCTGTATCCGTATTTTCCGGTCGGCTACATGTCGTGGATGAACCAGTCCGGGCGCTATCGCAGCGACCTGGGCGGGATCGTCTGCGACAGCGTCACGCCCTACCAGAAGGTCGAGGACTGGTTCCGCCAGCGCGACTTCATGGACCGCACCGTGCTGCTGCACGATCGCAGGCCCGATGCCTGGGAAGCCAACCAGGCCGCGTTCGAGGGCGAGGGCGGGCTGCACGCGCCGACCGCGGTGCTCGGTCGCCAGCTGCTGGCCTGCGGCGATGCCCTGTATGAGACGCCGGTCGCCGCGCTGCAGTATCGCGTCGAGCTCGAGCCGGGCGCTGAGGAGGTCTTCCGTTTCGTCTTCGCGCCGGTCCGGGACGACGCCGGGATCCGCGCGCTGCGCCAGCGTTACCTGTCGCCGCAGGGCTTCGAGGAGGCCGCCGCCGACGCCGCGGCCCACCTGCGGCGCGGGCGCGGCTGCGTGGAGGTCGAGACGCCCGATCCCTGGTTCGACGCCTTCGCCAACCACTGGCTGCCGCGCCAGGTGTACTACCACGGCGATTCCAACCGCCTCACCACCGATCCGCAGACGCGCAACTTCCTGCAGGACCAGATGGGCATCGCCTACCTGCGTCCGGAGGTCGCACGCGAGGCCTTCCTGCTGGCCCTGTCGCAGCAGGCGGCCGACGGTGCCATGCCCGACGGGGTGCTGCTGGTCGAAGGCGCGCAGCTGAAGTACATCAACCAGGTGCCGCATACCGACCACTGCGTCTGGCTGCCGGTCTGCCTGCAGGCCTACCTGGACGAGACCGGCGACGCGGCGCTGCTCGATGAAGCGGTCGTGGACCGCGCCGGCGCGAGCGCGAGCGTGGCCGGGCGCATCGACCGGGCCATGGACTGGCTGCTGGCCCAGCGCGACGCGCGCGGCCTGAGCTACATCGCCCAGGGCGACTGGTGCGATCCGATGAACATGGTCGGCTGGAAGGGCCGCGGCGTCTCCGGTTGGCTCACCCTGGCCAGCGCGCACGCGCTCGCGCTGTGGTCGGGGATCTGCGCCCGCCATGGGCGGGACGCGCAGGCGCGGGCGTACTCGGCCGGCGCCGACGAACTCAATGCCGCCGCCAACGCGCATCTGTGGGACGGCGACTGGTACGCGCGCGGCATCACCGACGATGGCCTGGCCTTCGGCGTGCGTGGCGACGAGGAGGGCCGCATCTACCTCAATCCGCAGGCCTGGGCGATGCTCAGCGGCGCGGCCGACGCCGCGCATCGCGCGCGCATGGTGGAGGCGGTGGAGGCCGAACTGGTCTCGCCGCACGGCGTGGCCATGCTCGGGCCGCCCTATACCGGGATGCGGGAGGATGTGGGCAGGCTCACCCAGAAGTTCCCCGGTTCTGCCGAAAACGGTGCGGTCTACAACCATGCCGCAGCATTCTGGATGCATGCGCTGTATGCGACCGGAGATGCCGATCGCGCCTGGCGCACGCTGCGCGCGATGCTGACCGGCCCGGAGGCGGGAGAATGCCGCCAGCGCGGGCAACTGCCGGTGTTCGTGCCGAACTACTACCGTGGCGCGTGGCGGCTGCACCCGCGCACGGCCGGGCGCTCCAGCCAGCTGTTCAACACCGGCACCGCGGCCTGGCTGTATCGCTGCGTGGTCGAGTCGCTGCTGGGCCTGCGTGGCGAGGGCGATGGTCTGCGCATCGCGCCCCAGCTGCCCTCCCACTGGCCCGGGGCGCGCGTGCGCCGCCACTTCCGCGGCGCGCGCTTCGATGTCGAGATCGTGCGGCTGCCCGGCCTGCGCGCACGCCGCGTCCTGGTGGATGGCGGCGCGCTGGGCGGCGATGCGATCGTACCGGTCGAGCCGGGCCGCCACTATGTGGTCCGGGTGGAACTGCCCGGATGAGCGGGGACGCGCCGCGGGTAGCGGTGGTGATGGGCGTCTCCGGCAGCGGCAAGACCACCGTCGCCCAGGGCCTTGCGGCCTCATGGCCGGCGAGCTTCCTGGATGCGGACGACTTCCATAGTGCGCGCGCGCGCGCCCGCATGGCCGGCGGCCAGCCGCTGACCGATGCCATGCGCCGCCCGTGGGTGCTGCGGCTGCGCGCCGAACTCGAACGCAGGGTGGGTGCCGGTGAGCGCGTCTGCCTGGCGTTTTCGGGCCTGCGACGCCAGCACCGCGACCTGTTGCGCGCGACCGGACTGCCCCTGCGCTTCATCTTCCTGCGGGGCGGGCAGGCGCTGATCGCGGCCCGCATGCGCGCCCGCAGCGGGCACTACATGCCGGTCTCGCTGCTGCAAAGCCAGTTCGACACGCTGGAGGATCCTGCCGGCGAGGCGGACGTCAGCGTGGTGGAGATCGACGCGTCCCCCGATAGCGTCGTTGCACGCGCGCTGGCGGCGATCGGCACGCATACGGCCTGATCCAGGGCCACACCTCCCTCCCCGGAACTTTTCTGCACGCGGGGCGTGACATCCCCGTTCGAGGGGCTTATGATTCGCGCCCCGCCGGTTCGCCAGCGGGGGCGTTGCAGGATGAATCGAAGGCTTCACGGCCTGTTGACGAAGCCGAAAAACGCGCTAGGATATGCGGCTCCCTTCGACGAAACGCCTTCACGGCGCGGACCACGAAGGGGTCGATTCCCCTCACGGGGTGTTGACAAAGCGAAAACGCCGTGACAGAATGTGCGGCTTCCTGGAGCGAA
>Ga0233369_1000082_pt1 | contig 48305 bp, 52 predicted proteins | sample ElkDunMinimDraft_26_FD_191537 | JGI IMG/M metagenome (GOLD analysis project Ga0233369, IMG submission 191537) | Fecal eukaryotic communites from dung pellets of Tule Elk in California, USA - Elk Dung D16 | ecosystem: Host-associated > Mammals > Digestive system > Large intestine > Fecal | place... | reverse complement strand
TACTATTTTCCAACACTACCGCAATGGAAATATCCTCAACTATATTAACAGGCAAATCCTTCTTCATTCTTATTTCTTTTTCGTTGTAGCCTTAGCTGTCGCTTTCTTTGCTGGAGCTTTTTTTGTTGTTGTCTTCGCAGCAGCAGCTTTCGTTGTTTTTGTTGCCTTAGCTTTTGGTGCTTTAGGGTCTTCTTCTGCCCACTTCAACACATCCGCATAAGTAATCGCATCCACTTCCATTCCTTTTGGAATCTTTAAATTTTGCTTTCCAAAACGTACAAATGGTCCCCAACGGCCTTTTTCGATTTGTGCATCTGGATTTTCATCAAACACACGAATCACTTTCTCAATATCTTTTTGACGTTTTTCTTTGATTATCTCAATTGCTTGCTCAACCGTCACATCTAAAGGATCCAATCCTTTTGGCAAAGAATAAAACGAAGAATTGTGACGAATATATGGGCCAAATCGACCAATAGCTACAGTCATTTCTTTCTCTTCAAATTCACCCACTTTTTTCGGAAGCTTAAATAATTCCATGGCTTCTTCAAAAGTGATAGTCTCGATCATTTGACCTTTACGCAATGATGCAAATACTGGTTTTTCCTCGTCATCTTGTGCGCCAATTTGAACCAAAGGCCCGAAACGTCCGACACGTACAGTTACAGGTTTTCCAGAAACAGGATCAACACCCAATTCACGCTCATGCGTAGCGCGATCAGCATTTTCTAATGTATCTTCTACTTCAGAGTGGAAAGGACGGTAGAAATTTTCCAACATGTCGGTCCACTCCTTATTTCCTTGCGCAATCTCATCGAACTCACGCTCTACCTTTGCGGTAAAATGAAAATCAACAATACCTTTAAAATGCTCTACCAAAAAGTCATTTACTAAAACACCGATATCTGTAGGGAACATTTTACTGCGCTCTACCCCCGTCATTTCAGTTTTGATAACTTCCGAAATTTGACCTTCTTTCAAAGTCAACACTTTAAAATCCCTTGGTTTGCCATCTCTATCTTCTTTTACCACGTAACCACGATTTTGAATCGTTGAAATCGTTGGTGCATATGTAGAAGGACGACCAATACCCAATTCCTCTAATTTCTTTACCAACGAAGCTTCTGTAAAACGAGCAGGAGGTCTTGAGAAACGTTCTGTAGCCGTCATGTCATTTAGATAAAGCGACTGACCAACTTCCAATGGAGGCAATAGTGCATTATCGGCTTCTTCATCTATTGAATTGTCCGATTCCTCATCTACAGATTCCATGTAAACTTTTAAGAAACCATCAAACTTCATGATTTCACCAGTCGCAGTTAATTCTTCATTACGTGTTGACACAGAAATCTTTGCAACAGTCTTCTCAAATTCTGCTTCACTCATTTGCGACGCAATCGCACGTTTCCAAATCAATTCGTACAAACGTACTTCTGAAGGATCAGCCGAAATACTATGGTTAGAAAAATAAGTTGGACGAATAGCCTCGTGCGCTTCTTGAGCACCACTAGACTTCGTTTTATATTTACGCATCTTATGGTATTTGTCACCATAAGCTTTAAGAATCTCATCTTGTGCGCCTTGAATTGCTGTATCCGATAAATTAACGGAGTCAGTACGCATATAGGTAATATGTCCGGCTTCATACAGGCGCTGTGCAACTTGCATCGTACGAGCAACTGAATATCCTAACTTTCTACTCGCTTCTTGTTGTAATGTAGATGTTGTAAAAGGTGCTGAAGGATTACGCTTTGCAGGTTTTTTCTCGAGATTATTTACCGCATATGTTGCAGCAATGCAGTCATTCAAAAACTTTTCTGCTTCATCCTTTTTAGCAAAACGATGTGGCAATTCTGCTTTTAAGGATTCTTTGGCTTTACCCGTATTGAAAATTGCTACGATCTTAAACGAAGCTTCCGCATTAAATTTGTTGATTTCACGCTCACGTTCTACAATCAAACGAACAGCAACAGATTGAACACGTCCGGCTGAAAGCGAAGGTTTTACTTTACGCCACAATACAGGTGAAAGTTCAAAACCTACTAATCTGTCTAATACACGGCGCGCTTGCTGTGCATTTACTAAATTGTAATCAATCTTACGCGGTGATTCAATGGCTTTAAGAATCGCAGGTTTGGTGATTTCATGAAATACAATACGCTTTGTTTTGTCTTCCTTTAAACCTAACGTATCGAATAAGTGCCAAGATATAGCCTCCCCCTCGCGGTCCTCATCGGACGCTAGCCAAACTGTTTCTGCAGCTTTAGCCAATTTCTTTAATTCACTGACTACAGCCTTTTTATCAGCCGGAACCTCATACTTTTGTTCAAATTTATTATCCGTATCAATTGCATCATCGGTTTTCACCAAATCACGAATATGCCCATAACTTGACTTCACCAAGAAGTCACTTCCTAGATAACCCTCTATCGTTTTTGCCTTCGCAGGCGACTCTACAATTAATAAATTTTTAGCCATTTAATATGTTAAGATTTCTGCAAATATTATTATTTCAAAATGGATTGACAATATTTTTTTGTGTTTACACCAAATAATATGTTAAAACATCCAATGTCCACTTGCAATATCCAGTAAATAAAACACTGCAAAAACTACCGACGCTATTCCATTTGTAGTCATAAATGCTCTATCCACTCGTGACAAATCGGTTGGACTTACGATACGGTGCTGATAAATTAATAGTGCTCCATAAAAAGCAATTCCTATATAATATAATAGTCCTACTTGTGTAAAAAATGCGGGCAAAAGCACCAATATGAATGAAAACAAGTGAAGTACTTCCGATATTTTAAGTGCCATCGTGCCTCCAAAATTAGCTGGTATTGAATTTAACCCATTTTCTCTATCAAACTCTTCATCTTGCAAGGCATATATTATATCAAATCCACTTACCCAAGTCAATACGGCCAGGCCATAAAAAATAGGAACAATATGAAATTGCCCTGTAACAACCATATAAGCACCAACTGGAGCTAAGCCTAAACCTAAACCTAATACCAAGTGACACAATGGTGAAATGCGCTTCATATACGAATAAAACAACACCACAAATAATGCTACTGGTGATAATGCTAGACACATTGGATTAATAAAATATGTCGCAATTATAAATACAATACAGTTTACGATTGTAAAAGAAAGAGCTTGTTTTGGGCTAATACGTCCTGCCGGAATATCGCGTACTGCTGTACGTGGATTTAATGCATCGATATCGCGATCCAAATACCTGTTAAATGCCATCGCAGCATTACGTGCCGTCACCATACACACTAGCATCAATCCCAATAATGACCATTTAAACTCAAATTGTGTTGTATTGATTGCCAAAAAGAAACCAATAAATGCGAAAGGAAGAGCAAAAATACTGTGCGCAAATAGCACTAAAGACATGTATTTCTTCATATCTCCTCCTCAATAATAGGATGCTGGAAACCAGTATTTATATCTTCAATCGTCTGTAATATTGGATCTAAACCCACTTTATCTTCAGCTGAAGTTAAGAAGCGTTGTGGCACTTGTTCAAACCATTTTAATAGCGCTCGTTTAAATTTAGCTATGTTTTGATCCGATTTCACAGTTGATTGCTTATCCCCTTTGGTGAATATAAGCATGAAAGGCAAGCCTTTCTCACCCAACCAACAACAAAAATCTAAATCAATTTTTTGTGGCTCTAAACGAGAATCTATTAAAACAAAAATGCATTGCAAATTCGGTCTGTTGGTCAAATAGTAACGTATAAATTTTCCCCAATCCGCTCTATTTTTCTTTGAGGTCTGCGCATAGCCATATCCTGGCAAATCCACCAAATACCAATTATTATTAATAATAAAATGATTAATTAGTTGTGTTTTACCTGGTTTTTGCGATGTTTTTGCCAAACCTTTCTTTCCCGTCAAAGCATTGATTAAAGACGATTTACCTACATTCGATCGTCCTATAAATGCGTATTCCGGTAAATTCGGAGCAGGCAATTTACTAACTTCTGTATTGCTACATACAAATTCTGCGGTTTTTACTAGCATAGAGCAAAGGTAGAATTAATTTTATGAAATATAAATGCCCGTCAATTTACACATACAAGGTCGGGGATTTATTAGTATTTTAGTCCACCTATATCATACATATGCTATCACTACAAAATATAGTAAAACAATACGCTAATCACAGAGCATTGGACGATGTATCCATAGATATTCCAGAAGGCAAAATATTTGGCCTTTTAGGTCCAAATGGAGCTGGAAAAACATCGCTGATACGAATTATCAATCAGATAACAGCTCCAGATTCGGGAAAGATATATTTTGACAACGAGTTGTTATCACCCAAACATATTGAACAAATTGGTTATCTTCCAGAGGAAAGAGGCTTATATAGAAAGATGAAAGTTGGGGAGCAAATGATTTATCTCGCACAGCTGAAAGGCCTTTCGAAAACGGAAGCTAAAAAAAAATTATCTTATTGGTTTGAAAAGTTGGATATCGCTACGTGGTGGGACAAGCGAATTGAAGATTTGAGTAAAGGAATGCAACAAAAGGTGCAGTTTATTGCTACTATATTACATGATCCTAAGCTTATTATACTCGATGAACCTTTCTCAGGTTTTGATCCTGTCAATGCGCAAATCATTCAAGAAGAAATACTAGAACTCAATAAAAATGGGGCTACTATTATCTATTCTACCCATAGAATGGAAACTGTGGAGGAACTTTGTGACAACATAGCATTAATCAATAAATCAAAAAAAATATTGGATGGTGCAGTAAAAGACATTAAAAAACAATACCAAAATCAATCGTTCCTAATTGACTTCCTAGCGACAGGTTCTTTGGTGAATCATAATAATTCAATTTATCAATTAATAGCACTGCATGCGCAGGACGATTTGGTCCAAATTGAAATCAAAATTAATACAGAATTTCAATTGAATGATGTGTTGAACTACCTCATTCCACAAGTGCAAATCCATCAAGTAAAAGAAATTGTACCTAGCATTCACGATATATTTATAGAAAAAGTAACCCACACATATGAACAAAATTAAACTTATTATTCAACGTGAATACCTGACTCGAGTACGCAAAAAATCCTTTTTGCTGACTACATTTTTGGTTCCGTTGTTTTTTATCGCGATGTATGTTGGTGTGATCTTTTTGACTAAAAAAAGTTTTGACGAAAGCCATTCCTATGTTTATGTAGTCGATGATTCGGCGGATGTATCCGCGAAATTAAATTCTTCAAAAAACGTCACATACCTTAAAGAAAGTCAAAATCTTAATGAGCAAATTAGTAAAATCACTAAAGAAGAAGCCAAAACAAGCATATTGCATATCCCTAAAGACTTCTATAAATCTGAGTCTGTGGAGTTCTTATCTAATGACAAACCTAATCTAGCTATTGAAGCTGAAATACGAGACAGTTTGAATCGTATCATAAAAGATAAGAAATATGAAACCTACGGTATAACTGCAGACATACGAAGATCGATCAAATCAGATGTAAAAATACGGTCTAAAGAGATCAAGGAAAATGGTGCTACAACTGAATCCAATACCGAAGTAGCAATGGCCATTTCTTTAGCCTTATCTATTTTGGTCTATATTTCATTATTCCTATATGGATCTCAGGTGATGCGCGGGATTATTGAGGAAAAAAATAGCAGAATAATAGAAGTTATAATTTCTTCGGTCAAACCATTTGAATTGATGATGGGTAAGATTGTAGGTATTGGTTTAGTTGGCTTAACACAGTTTGCACTCTGGATTATTGTTTCAATAAGTTTAATTGGTTTTGCCTCATCCTTTCTCGTCTCCAAACAAGAATTGGCAAATCAACTCATGAATTCTAATTCCCAAAGCATGGGTAATCTTAATAATCAGGTAGATCAAGCGCCTATTCTTAGCGGAGATACACTTGGTGAACTTTTAACTTTACTACAAACCGTCAACTTAACAGAAATTGTTGTTTGCTTTTTCGTCTTCTTTTTGGGCGGTTATTTGATTTATAGTGCTCTATTCGCAGCGGTAGGTTCTGCAGTAGATAGTGAGACCGAAGCTTCTCAATTTACACTTCCTATTACTATGCCGCTTTTGTTGACTTATGCGCTATCATTTGGTGTATTGATCAACAATCCACATGGTACTGTAGCTACTTGGCTGAGTTTCATTCCTTTCACCTCTCCTATTGCAATGCTAGTGCGCATTCCATTTGGCGTACCTGCATGGCAGATTGTTGTGTCAGCTTTTTTATTAATTCTAGGGTTTATTTTGACCACTTGGATTGCTGCGCGAATTTACCGTGTCGGTATTTTAATGTATGGCAAAAAGGCTAGCTATAAAGAGCTAATCAAGTGGTTTAAGTACAAAAGTTAATTATATTTGCGACCATAAATAAACTATTATCATGTCAAAACTTATCAATTTACGCACATTTAAAGAGTTTTTTGAGTCCAGCACTGGAGGTGGAATTCTCTTGTTTATTTGTGTTATTCTAGCTCTTATCATAGCAAATTCTCCATTAGGAGATGGTTTACTTTCATTTTTATCTACAAAAATTGGTTTTGAAAATGAATCTATCCAATTAAACTATAGCATCAAACAATGGGTGGACGATGGATTGATGGCAATTTTCTTTTTGCTAGTAGGACTAGAAATCAAGCGGGAATTGGTAGAAGGTGAACTCGCTTCTCCTAAAAAAGCGGCTCTTCCTATTTTTGCAGCTATAGGCGGAGCATTAGTGCCTGCAGCTATTTATGCTATCTTTAATCATGATGCCGTTACTCATCACGGCTGGGGTATTCCGATGGCTACGGATATAGCTTTTGCATTAGCAGTAATATCAATGTTGGATAAGCGCGTACCCGCAAGCCTCAAAATATTTCTTGCAGCATTGGCGATTGTGGATGATTTATTAGCCATTTTAGTTATTGCGATATTTTACTCTTCTGAATTACACTATACATACCTATTATATGCAGGTGGAATATTTGCATTGCAACTCGCGTTCAATAAGTTTGGTGTCAAAAATATATTGGCTTACGTCATACCTGGAATATTTATGTGGTATTTCATTCACCATTCTGGTATTCATGCAACCATTGCAGGCGTATTGACAGCCATGACGCTACCTACTACGCCGGACGATAAGGAGTCTCCATTGGAGAAATTAGAGCATATTCTTGCTAAGCCAGTAAATTTTATCATTATCCCAATTTTTGCGTTTGTTAATACTGCCATTGCTTTAAGTGCAGATATGATTGGTGGCTTATCATCACCGATGGGATTAGGAATTATTGTTGGTCTTGTTGTTGGTAAATCGATAGGTATATTATTTACGTGTTTCATCTGTGTTAAATCAGGTTTATCTTCATTACCAGAAGGGGCAAGTTGGAAACATATGTTTGGTGTAGGTTTGTTGGGAGGTATTGGATTTACGATGTCAATTTTCGTAGCGATGTTATCTTTTGCAGACCCGTTACATATTGAAGAAGCTAAGTTAGCTATACTTGTCGCTTCTCTGATCGCTGGTATTAGTGGATATGTTTTCTTATCATCTTTAAGCAAAAAAGATAAACCTACAGAAAATTAACTATAGTAATACAACTACAATAAATTTAATTTAAAAATAATTTAACCTGCGTTAAACATAACTTAAAGTTAACTTTAAATATAAGCAATCAACCTACCCCCCGTATATTTGAAGGGCAGTTCATTTTTTGAGTTGCCCTTTTTTATTTCATTGTAGCTAAAGTATTCATAAACGCGTTATATAAGCAAAGAATTAAAAACAAATTACTATGAATACGTATAATATTAAATTATTTTTCTTAGCAGTATTAAGCACGCTTATTTTGACTAGTTGTCTTAAAGACGACCTAAATTCACCCAATGTTCCTCAGGCTGGCTTCACTATGATAAATTTGTACACAGGAGCAAATTCCGTTATACATAAAGCAGACAACAATTTTATACAAACAATGAATAATCCTTTACCATTTAAGGGAATTAATTTTGTTTACCTCTATCCTGGAAATCGTAAAATTCAAACAATCGATTCATCAAATAAAATTTTAATAGATAGTACCTACGCCATTAAAGACAGCTTATTGTATACGTCTATCGTTTTTGATAAAGCTGACAATAAAGTTGGTCAGCGTGTTGTTAGCGACACATTATTAAGTAACTTATCAACCAACGGTGCATTCCGATTTGTGAACCTATCTTTTGATAGGATAAGTGTTGATTTGTTTATCGGAGATACAAAGGTCATTTCAAATAGAGCTTATGATGGTAATACATTAGTACCAAATAATTACAAATTTTTATCTCAATCATCAGGCAATAAAAAAATTACAGTCAAAAATAATGCAAACGAAATGTTGGCAGAAAAAGACATAAATATCCTAGCTGGAATGCACTACTCTTTTGTATTAATCAAACACACTACAGAAAATAAATATGAGTTAGTTGTTCACCAACAATATCGAAATTAATTCGATAAATAGTGATAGCCAAACTAATGTTGCAACATCAGGAGTGTTATATTACTGCTAATAAATTGCGGAGAATTAGTTAAAAACGAAAAGCAATCAAAATAAAAAAAGCTAATCGAATATTCGATTAGCTTTTTTTTATCTGCGGAGAGCGAGGGATTCGAACCCCCGAACCTGTGACAGTTAACGGTTTTCAAGACCGCCGCATTCGACCACTCTGTAAACAATTCCGCATTAGGTAGTGTTTAAATGAGGTTTTGGTTTAGAGTGCGCAAACAGTAGTTATAGTTGTAGTTAAGCATTTTAAAAGTGCGCATTACATAGTATTTCACGTAAGTGTGACAAGAACTATGACAAAAAACTACACAACACCACAAATCTTACAAGGTAAGGTATGTGCAACTAAGGCTAAACAAGCATTAGAAAAATGGTACATTGAATTTTACTACAATGGTAAACGTACTAGATTATCCAATCAACTTAACCGTATTAAAGACTATTCTGAAAAACTTGATGCATTTACCAAGTTGAAAGATACCATATACCAACAACTCAAAGATGGTGTTTATGGTCGACCACAAGAAAAACCTATAGTAATACCAAGTGTAAAAGATGCTGTTAAGCAGTTCGTACAATGGCATCTTGATAAGGGTTCTAGACCAAAGACTATTCAATCTTATGAATCTAAACTAAAATATCTTACTGATGTACTTGGTGGTATATCTGTTAATTATATCTATCACAAAGATATTGATGATTTATTAATCACATTATATAAAGAACTTAATTGGTCACCAAAGACTTTTAACAATTGTAGGTTAATCTTTAGTGGTTTATTTCAATATGCTATAGAATGTAGATATATATCTGTTAATCCTGTAAGCAGAATCAAAACAAAGTTTGTAGGTAAATCCACTCGTAATACTGCATTCAATCAACAAGATTTCAATCGTATTATGGTTGAAGTAGAAAAAGATACTATGCTTAGTATGTTTGTTAAAAGTATTTACTATACCTGTATACGACCAAAGGAATTAACCCAACTACAGGTTAAGCACATAGACTTTGATAAACGTACTATATCAATACCTGCATCTATCAGTAAAAATAAAAAAGATGGTATTGTACACATTGATGATAGCTATTATAACCTACTTAAAGAATTCTATTTCAATGCACTAAGTGAATCATATCTATTCTGTAATGATTCAGTACTATTTGGTGATGTAAGTTATCAAGCTAATAGACCTTACAAGCGTTTTGTTAAGATTCTCGAACGCTTAAACTTATCCAACAAAGGGTACACATTATATAGCGTAAAGCATTATTCAAACATCCAAAAATATCTTGCAGGCTTTTCTGTAGCTGAGATTATGGTGTGTAATAGACACGCAAGTTTATCAGAAACAGAGAACTATTTACGTGATTTAGTGCAGTTTGTAGATGTATCGAAAAAACTTATTCCAACAATCTAATTATTTCAATTTACCTACTATTTATAATAAAAGAACTATGAACTATAATAATAATAATATGAACACAATGAATAAACTTAGAACACTTTTAATGACTGCAATGACAGCATTAATTATTACAACTGGATGTACAAAATACAATGAGTTTTATGAACTGAATGAGGTTCGTATTCCTGCACAATGGAAGTACGAAGAAATTAAAACACTCAATAGCTGTACCGATAAAGATACAGTATTAACTTATCCTACCAATCAGATTATCAATATATCCAAAGATGATATAGTAGTAAGCAAAAACAGAATAAGTATTAATGGTTTAGGTATGTTTAATTATAAGTATCACCATACCAAACTTGTATTAACTAGTAATACATATACTAATGGATGTAATATATACGAGCAGATTACATTAATACGTTTACCGAAATAATCATATTTATTTATCTTCTATATAGGCTAATCATAATCGGTTAGCCTTTTCTCTATTTAAATATTCCTTAAGACTTTTGATACTTTTATTGGTCATATCAAAAGCTACTATGAAGAATATCAAATAGACTATCATAGCTAATGTTATTCCAATATCAATACTGTTAATACCTATAGTATCTAAGATATCTGTCAATGCAATTGTAATAAAATAATAACCACCCATTTGAATACCAAGAAAGGTTATTGCAGTTCTAACATAGTAATAGAATAGAATGAAATCCATAATTGTATATTATTAACGAATTTTCCCAGTCATTTTAAGCCAATCATTAAGTCTTATTTCTTGTAAATTATCCTCAGCTCGATAATTATTAATAATTGACATTATTTCAGTTTGATTACGGTATGAAGAATTTACTGATATTCTTTCTAAATATCTTCTTATGTCTTCAATTTTAGGTCTTAAATCAGTTTCATTATTTATTAAACTCAATTGATTTCCATCATTTACAAATTCCTTAATACTATTTAAAAATTTGAAAAATTTAAATTCAAGTGAATTATAAATAATCAATCTCAAAAGATTTATTTCCGATACATCAAACTTTTCTTGGTATACTAATTTATTGATTACTCGAAATTCTAAATCAAGTTTAGAAGTTTCTAAATTTAACATCTCAATATTCTCCCTAATAAACCTTAACCCCACATCTGAATTGCCAAGGTCATCTTTTAAGCTTAATATTTTAGTATAACAATCTTTAAGTTTTAAGTCATCTAATAGTTTAAGTATTAAATCTGTAGTCCACTGTAATCTAGTTGATATTTCGTTATTTTCTATATCAGTTTGTTGATATCTTAAAGTTTTATACAAAAGTAAAACGCTTATAAGTCCTATTAAAGAACCTACTACACCACCGAAGAAATCACCAACATTACCTGTTTCTTGAATTTTAAAATGACCACTAAACAATGAATAATCTTTTGATAAATTTATTATCAAGACAATAGTTATTATAATAGCAATAATAGATATTGCTAATATTAACTTATTAATTAAATTAATTTTATGGTTTTTCATTGGTTGGGTCTAAATAATTATCTAATATAAAAAAAAAGACTTGAATGGTTAGTTCAAGTCTTTTACAACAATAAATTCTTTTCCTGTATTTCTATCTAGGTAATGGTTTTCTAATTTCCCATTGCTATATGATACATCAATTAATTCACCCTTGTGATACTCTTGTTTTATAGCACTTAACACATCCTGTGTATTGTAACTTAATATATTTTTTTTATCCATACTACCAATATATATTAATAACAATGCTATATCAATACTAAAATTATTACTTTCTCATAATCTTCTTTACTTTGTTTACATAATGAATGTTTACCCCAATCTCAAACAAAGCTTTTAGTAAAAGTATTTCAGCAATTATATAAGCCAACAAAAAGATTATTTTAGAGAAAAAGTTAAATGATGATGGTTCATTATACTTTTTATAAATGACACTTAATTCATTGTTTAATTTATATTCTTTATTTAATTCTAATTTGTTTGCTTCTAAGAGTTTATTGAAATTTTCTTTAGCTAATATTGATGGTTTATAACTATTGATACTATCTATACTATTTCTCAGTTTTTGGGAAGGTATTTTAAATGCATTACTATCCAAATTGGAATATCCATCTTTATCTAAAATAGTATCATAATAACTATTAGTTTTCTTTAAGTTATCAAAATATAAACTATCTGCTAAACTTGAATCGTTGAAATCATTCTCATCATCCTTAATTAAAATTTTATCATACTTAAATTCGGTATTATAAAAGTAATATTCCTTTTCAGTAACAGAATTTTCTTTGTAAGAATTGAATATCAGTTTAGCGAAAAATAACATTATTAAAAGAATGCTAAAAAAGGCTACGAAGTTCTTTTTGTTATCATAGAATTCTTTAATATTAGAATTTACGTTTAAAAATCTTTGGTTTAATTTTAACTTTGTATTAAAAGATTCTAAATATACGCCTATATCAATTGTATCTTCATTATGAAACGTTTCATTATGAATTTCTATTTTGTTATCCTTAAGTTTTACAGTTGGTTTAAAGTTTTTTGTTGTTTTATTAACTTTAAAATCTAAAATTCTAGCATTTTCACCTATACCCTCAATTGTTAATGGAATTTTAATATCTTCTTTTTTAGTATCGTTATTTCCAATATAACATATAATTAAATTATGATAGATTAATCTAGTAAAGATTCTTTCATTATCATAGAATATATCATAGTCACTATTATTATCAATAATAGTTTTCTGAAATTTTCGTATTAATATGAATTTTGGTCTTTTAATTTTAAAGTATGAAAAAACTGAAAATAATAAACCTGCTACGGTTAAGATATGACCTAGATTATTGATTAAAAAATTCATAATTCTATTTTAGTGTAGAACTATAAAGATAAACATTCGGTACTTAATTCAATCAACACAACACTTTTATAGTAAACAAATACTATGAGTAAATACCGTGCAGAAATAGCAACATTATTCAATCACCAAGTTTATCAAGAACCAATTAACGAAGATTTATATAATCTATTGGAAAGTCTATATAATGAAGAAAACGAAGAAGATGATTATAACTTACTAAAACAAATCTATATTCTATTAAGTGATGAAGTAGATGATGAAGAATTTTATGATTTGGGATTAGACGAAGATTGTGATGATTTAGTTGATATCCTGCATCAATATTGTAGCACATTTCTAGTTGATAAAACAAAGCTATCTATTCAACTAGGTAAATACGTAACCACACCTTCAGATAGACATTTTGAAACATATGATGATTTCCACCAAGCATTAGCTAATGCATTAAAAGAATCTGTTACCATACCTGAAAATGATAATAGTTCATTCTTGGCTTGGTTGTTAAACGATGTTATTGAGAATGACATCATTCTAAAAAAAGAAATGTTAGAACGTAATAATGTAATTCAACCACAAGAAAAGATACCTACAAATTATTTTAAATTATTCTAACTCATAATCAAATAGTTAAGTTTTTGACCTGTACAACTTTTAGGTTTTGCACTATTTATAGATATATAAGATATAAGAAATATGAAAAATAATTACCTTAAACAACTAGATGAACAGATGATATTAATAAAGAATATCCTAACCAAAGACCAACTAAATATTATTTATTTGGGTGCTTGTATAAAGGATATTCAAAACAATTTAGATTATGATTTCAATGATGATTATGTACCTGTAAAGACATACATACAAGATTTGATTAAAGTGATGGAGCATAAAGAAGAATACGAAATATGCGCTAATCTTCAACTAGTTCTAAGTAATTTAAACTAAACCAAACCTATATAAATATTCCCTTTTAAGCCTGTTACAATACTGTAGCAGGTTTTTTTTATACACACTATTTAAGTAAAAATTAATACTTAAATGGAAGATTTAAACAAAAAAATATTAATACAGGTAGAAGTTGATAACCAAGATGCATTAACAAGTACTGAAGCATTAAAAAAGAAATTCAAAGAACTAACTAATCAAGCTTTGATGCTTGATGATATTGACTATGATAATAGCACTATAGGAGAATTACAAGATTCATTAACACGTGCTAACACCATACTAAAAGAACTTAAAAACAGTGGTATGGCATCTGACCAACAGATTGCTAGTATGGGTCAAACTGTAAATAAACTAAAGGGTACAATTAGTGGTGCTAAGTTCGATAGAGCGTTCAAGGGTTTTGAGACTTCAGTACACGGTGTGGTGGGTACTGCACAACTGTTAGAGGGTTCAATGCGTTCTTTAGGCTTAGAATCTGAAGATGCAGAAAAGGCTATTGAGCGAATGATGCAACTTATGACCCTGAAGGATGGTGTTGAATCCTTGGGTAAATACATCGATGGTATGAAGGGTATGACCACAGCAACAGGTGGTGCAACTAAGGCTACATCTTTACTAAGATTGGGTTTATCTTCTTTGGGTATTGGCTTAGTGATAACGGCTGTATCATATTTAGTTGAAAACTGGAATACATTATATGCTAAAGTTAAAGAATTTATTCCTGCTTTAAATGGTGCAGGTAGTTCATTCAAAAATGTTGGTGCTATAATGGAAGGTGTTGGTAAAGCTATTGTGGGTTTTATCGTTCGTCCAATTGGACAAGCTATTGAAGCATTTAATCTATTAAAAAATGGTGATTGGGCAGGTGCAGGTAAAAAAATATTAAGTGCATTAAATCCATTGGAAAGAATCAATAATGTTGTAAAAGACTTTAAAAGTGGTTTTGCAGATGGTGTAATTAAAAAAGAAGCTACTGAAAACATTAAAAAATTTAATGATGAAACTGAAAAAACTATTTCTTTACTGGAAGCACAAGGTGGTCAAGAGCGTAAAATAAATGCGCTTAAAAATAAGATGTGGAGTAATGAAATTTCACAACTTAAAAAGAAAAATAAAGTCTTATCTGATGCTGACCAAAAACGTGTAGATGAATTAACCGACTTAATGAAATTGGAATCTACCAAACATAATAAGTTTCTTACTGACCAAGGTAAAGCTAGTGCTGATGCATTCAAACAAGGTCTTGACGAATTTAAAAAATCATTAATTGAAGTAAATGAAATCATTCAAAATGTAGGTAAATCTGAAAGAGAAAAAGAACTATCTGCAATAGATAAACATTATGATGAATTAATTGCCAAGGCTAAAAAATACAAACAAGATACTGCTAAGATTGAAGAAGCTAGATTAATTCAACGAGGTGAAATAAATAAAAAATACGATAAAGAAGATGCTGAAAAAGCATTATCTACTTCTGACACAAAAGGTCGTACTAATGTATTAAATGCTAAAACTGGCAATGAAGAAAAGACAATTGATGATGTTAAACGTATTGCTGATGCTGAATTTTCTGCTTTACAAGATAGTTATGAAAAAAAGAAAATTTTAGCTAAAGATAATGCAGAACAGTTAGCATTAGTTGAAGCTGAATATGCTAATGAAGTATATAATATCAATAAAGGTTTATCTGATAAAGTAAAAGCAATTAAAGATAAGGAGTTACAAGATGCTAAAGATAAAATCAATGCTGTTAATGAAACGAATGTATTAAATACTGAAACTGATATTTTAAATGCTCAAGCAGGTTTACCTGTTGATGATGTTAAACCATTATCAGATGAACAAATTCAATTAGTAATTGATAATGTAAATAAACTACATAACGCAAAGCTTGAACAATTACGTCAAAATTATGAAGCTGAAAGAGCATTATATGCAGATAATGCAAAACAACTTGCATTGATTGATGCTAAATACCAAAATGATATTATAAAAGCTAATAAAGAAAGTACTGATAATATCATTGCTATCAAGAAAGATGAAAATGATAAAAAAGAAGCACTACTTGAAAATAACTTATCTGCTGTTAGTGGTGCATTTGGTGCTATTGCAGGACTTGCAGAAGAATCTAGTATTTTCAATAAAGCATTAAGTACAGCAAGTGCCATCATTGATACTTATGTTGGTGCAAATAAAGCACTTGCACAAGGTGGTACTTTCGGTATAGCTAGTGCAGTTGCTATAATTGCTACTGGTTTAGCAAACGTGAAAAAGATAATGTCTACTAAAGTAAGTGATAAAGAAACTTCAAATACAGCTAGTATACAAGCACCTGTAATTAATACTACACAGTTAGCACCAAGACAAACACAGGATGTTAGAGTAGTTAATATTGAAGAAAAACGTGACCCACTTAAAGCTTATGTAGTTTATTCAGATATAAAAACCAACGAAGAAAAGGATAAAATATATAAACAAAATTCATCTTACTAATTATATACAAGGCTAATCTTAACTGGTTAGCCTTTTCATTTTTAACACTATTTCGGTAAAAAGAAATATGAAAAAAGAACTTGATATATATAATATCTCAATTGATGAAGCTGAAAATATAATAATGGATTGTGTAAGTATTGTTGAACGTCCTGCAATTGAAAGAAGCTTTTTAGCGTTTAACAAACAATCTCAATCTATAAAAAATATAGCTTTTTCTAATGAAGAAAAAATGCAATTACTTGGTGTTGCTTTGATACCCAATATGCCAATTTACAGAAAAGATGAAGATGGTTATGAATACTATGTGCAGTTTTCTGTCGAAGAGATTGAAAAAATGGTTAAAGTATTTATGAAAAATGGGTTAACAAAAAGTATGAATATTGAACACGACCCAAATAAAAAAGCTGATTCTTTTATTTTCCAATCTTTTATTACATCTGATAAAATACAAGCACCTGCTGAACTGGGTGAAGTACCAACAGGTAGTTGGGTAATTGGTGTACAAGTTCAAAGTACAGAACTATGGAATAATATTAAAGAAGGTAAAGTAAATGGATTTTCAATAGAAGGTTTATTTAATCTTTTACTTAGTGAAGAAAAAGTACAAGAAGTTGAAATTGATATTACTGGATGGATGGATGAAGAAATTAGTGATGAAGAATTTCAAGTATTACTTAACCAAATTGAATACTATCTAAACCGTATTTAAGAGTATTTAATACGTCTCACACTATGTCTATAAAAGACATTATAAAATGAGCAAGAAAAATACAATTGACACGTTAAAGGACGCATTAAAAACTTTAAAAGCATCTTTTTCAACTCAAAAATCTAAATCATTTGCTGTCAAGTACAAATTTGAAATCGAAGAAACTGCTGAAGGTCAAACACTTTTAATTCCTGTATTGGAAGTTGGTGCGCCTGTAACAGTTGCTAGTGCAGAAGGTGAAACTCCTGCTAGTGATGGATGGTACAAAGTTGATGGTGATATTGAAATCAAAGTAGAAGGCGGTTTAATTTCTGAAATTATTCAACCTGAAGTAGGTGAAGATTTTGACGCTGAAGAAGACGAAAAAGAGAAAGAAGAAGAATTTGAAAATGAAGAAGTACCTGCTGATGCAGTACAAGCAATCGAAGAAGCTGTACAAGCAGTTCAGGAAGCAGTAGAACAAGTACAAGCAGTTCAAGAAGAAATCGAAACATTAAAATCTGAATTCTCAAAATTCTCAAAAATGAATGAGGATGTAAAAGCATTAACAAATGCAGTTCAAAAATTCTCAAAAGAGCCTGTTAACGTAAGCGTTACAGCAGACAAAATTGAAAAAGTAACATTTAGCAAGGAAGATAAAATTAAAGCACTTGCAGGTTACAAAAAATAAGAAATCAATTATAAACTAAAAATAAAATGGCATTAGATTTATCAAAATTACAAGATTATACAAGAGATGCACAAGGTGAGCACCTTACTGCAACTATTATGGAAGCTGACACAGTTAAACACTTAAATGCAACAGGTGGTACTGTAATGGTCGGTGTAAAATATCAAGAAAACATTCCTTTTATGGATGGTGATGTAACAATTCAAAGTGGTGAAGATTGTGAACGTAATCCAATTGGTACTACTTCATTTGACTTAGGAAAAATTACAGTTGTTCCTTTGAAATCCAACGAAGATTTGTGTCCAAAAAAACTAGAGAAAAAATGGTTAGGTAACCTTTTACGTGCAGGTCAAGAACCTTACACAGAGATGATTTTCGCTAACCAAGTAATGTCAATGAAGGCAAACAAGATATCCGTTATCAATGAAAATTTATTGTGGTCAGGAGATGTTGATTCATTAGACCCTAACTTAAATAAATTTGATGGGTTCATTAAAATTTATGATGAAGATAATATGACTGTATTACCTTCAGGCGCAACATTAACTGAGAAATTACAAAATGCACTTTTGACAGTTCCAAGTGAAATTAAAAATGCTGAAGACTTCTATATTTTACTATCTCACGAAGATTTGGAATTATTGAATCTTGAAAAAGCACGTGCTAACTATTTCGATAACGGTGATGAAAACAAATTATTTGGTACATCTGCAAGATTAGTAGCAGTAAAAGGTTTACAAAATAAAGGTCAATTTTGGTTTGGTCGTTCACGCTCATACGTTGTAGGTACTGACTTACTTGGTGAAATTGATGGTGAAGGTGCAACAATGGAATTCTTAAATGAATCGAAAAAAATTGCATTAGACTTTTATTACGCATTAGGTGCAGAATTAATCTTCAAAGATGAGTTATACGTATTCAAAAAAGCGTAATTAACCAAACAAAAATAGAGACATAAAAGGGTGGTGAAAAATAACACCATCCTTTTTTTAATTTAAAAAAATATATAAACAAAATGGCTTGTAAATCAATAACAACATATGTTAATTCAAACTGTGGTAAAGTACAAGGTGGTGCATCTGAATTATATTTAGTTGCTTACAATGACTTAACCAATATTGAAGGAACTTTAAAAAAATATAGTGTAGATGCTACATCAAATATGATTGATGAATTTGGTGTTGCTACACCAAAGAAATTTGTAAAAGTAGGAACTTTAAAAAATACACTTGGATATACTGAAGATTATGCAGGTAATGCAGATACAAACAGTTACGAAATTAATACAACTCTTAACTTAACTATCCAAAACATTACAGCAGAATCACGTTCATTTGTTCAAGATTTAGCTGATGCAGGTGAAGTAGTTGCTGTAATTAAATTACGTTCAGGACGTTATATTGCACTTGGTGCAGATGGGTATTTAGAATTATCTGCTGTTCAAGGTACTAGTGGTGTTGGTCGTACAGATATGAACGGTTACACAATTACCTTAGCAGGACAAGAAGAAAGTTTCGCAAAATTAGTTGACCCAACTATTATAACAACAATTATCTAAGCTATCCCAAATAGCATATAAAAAGTACTATTAAAGGCTTGTTACATCCCCCGTAACAGGCTTTTTTTATTAACAACACTATTACTATAAACAAGTAAAATGACCAAACTAATCAATAAAGATAGCGAAAATATAAACCTGTATTTCACCCTTGATAGAGATATTGAAGGTGATGTTAAGCTTATTGTAGTTAGTGATTATACCAACAATGAATTATACATTGATTTGGGTAATCCTGATATCACAAACAGCAGGTATACATTATTCATTCTTGCAAATCCATTTAAGGGATATACTGATGGTTTATACAGCTATGAACTAACTGATGGTATTGGTCAACTTGAAACTGGTTCAATCAAAATTCAAAGTGATGATTTTGGTCAACCTAATGACTTTAAAGAAATAGACAATGATGGTGATGACTTCATTGTAATCGAAGACTAACCAATTATGAAAAATAATAAAATAAACGTAAAAGCTATAAAATTATCATCTGAACCATCAATGTTACCTATAGAACGCCCGAAAGGTGGTAGAAAAGGCGCAGATGTTATGATGTATTGGGGTCATAATAACTTATATCCAAATTATTTATTGGATTTGTATAATAATTCACCAATAAATAAAGGAATATTAAACTCTAAATACACATTTATCCACGGTAATGGATTAATTTATAGTGAAACTGATGAAAAAGCTGAGTTTAAAATAAATGATGATGAAACAATTGCAGATTTATTTGAAAAAATAACTAAAGATTTCTTGATTTTTAATTCTTATGCTATTGAAGTGATTTACAATCAAGCAGGTGAACAAATAAAATATAATCACATTCCTATTGACCGCATCCGCACAAGCAGAAATAAAAAACATTTTTGGTATTGTGAAGACTGGTATTTACTTCAAAATCAATCTATCAAAATGGATGCTTGGTTTAGTAATTTCGAAGGTGATAATTATGAATCTAAAATATTTTACTACCAAGGCTATACACCAACACCTTCATTTACATACAGTGTTGCAGACTACAGTGGATGTCTGAAAAGTATAGAAAATGATATAAAAATACGTGATTTTCATTCAAATAACCTTAAATCAAACTTTTCAGTTAGTTCAATTATTACATTTTTCGGCGGCACTCCTGAAGATGAAGTTGCTGATTCAATTTTAAGAGATATTGAAAATTCATATACTGGGGTTGATGGAAAAAGAATGCTAATCAATTTTGCTGATGAATCAGGTAAATCTGCTGAAGTTACAAATATTTCTGCCAGTGATTTTAACGAATCTTTTTTAACTCTTAAGCAAAATACTGACGCTGATATTGTTATCGGTCATTCTCTACCATCACCTGCACTTGCAGGTATAGCTATTGAAGGTCAACTTGGTGCAAACCAAACACTAACAGATGCATATGCTATTTTCCGTGCAAACTTCGTATTAAACAAACGACAAGAAATTTTAAAAGGTCTTAACAAACTTTTTGATGGATATTTTCAACCCTTGGATATAGTTGATGATGCTGACCGTTTTGGAGCTGAACCAATTGACCCAATGTTTGAAAAAATAATGACTATTGACGAAATCAGAGCATTAAAAAATTTACCACCATTACCAAATAACCAAGGTCAAAAAATGATTGGTGGTGAAAAATTACCATCCGTACAAAATGCTTTAAAAAACGTTATTGAAACTAAATTTTCTAAAGAAGATGAAGATGTTGATGATGAAACATTTAATAAAATAGAACATTTTGGTTTAGATAAAGATGATTATGTAGTTCTAAGAAGTTATAAATTTTCATCTAATTTGAAATTTGAGAGTGACCAAAGACTAACCAATTATTTAATCAATAATCACCCATATGCAGGTGACTCATTACGAAGTATTCAAACCAAACTTGAAAATGAATTTACCATACAACAAATTCGTGAAGAACTAGCAAAATTGGTAAATGCAAAGGTAATACCAATGACTGGATTAATAGACCGTGTTGACATTCAAGAGCAAGCAAGAAAAATGAATGTAAACCCATCTGCATCATCAACAACTAACTTACAACGCATACAAGTAATGTATTCTTATGATGGTCCAATTGACGATAAAAACAGAAAATTCTGTTCTAAACTCGTGAAATCTAACAAGTTATATTCTAGGGAGGAAATTGAAACTATGTCACAAGTGCTTGGTTACCAAATATTTATACATAAAGGTGGCGTTAACTGTAGACATTCTTGGGTGAAGCATTCAGTGGTTAGAAAATAATTTATAAAATATAAAACAATGAGCATATTATTATTAAGCGAAAAATATATAAAAGATAACAGTATTCTTGATGAAAATCTATCATCAAAGGTTATCAAAATCACCCTAAAACAGGTACAAGATTTTAAATTACAACCAATACTGGGTCAAGATAAATACGATGAGTTAATCAAAGAATATACAAAATATTCAAATAATAAAAATTATGTTATTGATGCTGATATAGTCAAACTAAAAAAAGAGTATATCAATGACTATTTAATTTATTCTGTCCTGCACGAAATCACGACACCGTTAAATTATAAGTTCACAAATAAAGGAACTTTAAGCATTACAGATGCTAATGCAGAAAATATCAATTTGGGTGAAATTGAAAGTGTTAAGAAATACTATAAAGTTAAAGCAGATGCATATAGACAAAGATTAATTGAGCATCTAAATGATGGTGTAACACCACTTGGTACTACTTCTTACAACACTGGATTCTATCTAAAAAATGATGTGAATTACGAACGTATAGCGAAAGCAAAAGCCAATAAAACAGGCTATAAAGGATGGAGGGGTTAAGCAATGACTTTAAATAATTTAAAAAAATACTTAAAAAACTGGTTCAAATCTTCACCTTTCATTACTACAGTAGTTGTGTCAAGTAAAGATGATTTCAATGAATTAAATAATATTGATTACCCTGTTTGCCACATTGAATATTTGAATAGTAATACCAATGTTAATTATATCAATTATACCTTCGTTATCACCATTGCTGATATTCAGAACGATAAACATAACGCTAAAAATGTTGAAGAAATCCACAATGATTGTAATCTAATTGCACAGGATTTTATCGACTATCATAGCGAAAATAATGACTTATTTGAGATTGATGAAAACGTTCAAATTACACCATTCAAAGAAGAAAGAGGTGACCGTACAGCAGGTGTTACAATGGCTGTACGCATTCCAATTTTTCGTGATGTAAATACTTGCAACATCCCAAATGCAGGTGTTTAAATTAAAATATAAAACTAACTAATGACATTACAAGAATTAAAAAATATATGCTTAAAAAATAATATAAAAGTAACAGGTGACCACATAGAATTTAATGGTTCAACCCCGAACTTTCAATTGACCAAGAATTTTAAATTACAAGAATTTCTAACCAAAAATACAAAAGACACAGCAACCAAAATCAACCTTAAAATTGTATTGGAATTACAGAATCTTAGAACAATATTCGGTTCACCGATTGGTATAAGTTCAAGCTATAGGTCACCATCATACAATAAAAGCGTAAATGGTGCAACATCAAGTCAACATATTTTTGGTAATGCCTTGGACACATACCCACTTAACGGTGATGTAAAAGGGTGGTTAAATACGATTATAAAATATAAAAAATTTGGTGGTGTAGGACAGTATAAGACGTTTTCCCATATTGACTGTGGTGCAACTAGATTTTGGAGGGGTTAAAATGGATATTATAAAAGAATTATTCAATAACTTCATAACTTCAAGCATAGTAACGAAAATTTTAATATTTGTTTCTGCATTCTTTGCGCCTGTTTGGGAATTATATATTTTATTAATTTTTTTGGTTACTGTTGATTACATAGTTGATTTGGGTGTATGGTTTTTTAGTAAGGAAAAACAAAAACACTGGGAGATTACCCAACCATTCATTATTAAATTGATAATGTACTCAATATTGGTAATTGTGGTTAATGCGGTTCAAATGCACCTCATAAAAGAAGCATTTGAGATTTTTAAACTAATTATGGCTATTCCTATAGGGGCTGAACTTTTAGGAATTCTAAGTACGATTGAGAAGCATACAGGGGTTGCTATTGTAGATAAAGTACGTCAATATTTAGGTAATTGGATTAGTTCGAAAGAACCAAAAAAAGACGATAACGAATAAGGGATAACTGATTAAGCTATCCCTTTTTTAATTTTATACTTCGTATTCATATAGTCCAGTAAGATAGAATATAATATTATTAACCAATTTTTCGCAATAACTATTCGAAAAATTGTTATTGTAAATTTGATATTCTGTTAATTTCTTTGCTTTTTTGACTACAAAGTCAGTATCATCAATATCAAATTCTTTAATTGGTGTTACTTTTAACTTCCAATCATAATTTTTTTCATTATTTCTGATGCTAACCAAAAATTTTTCTAGTTTTTTTTGCTGTTCATCCCCAAAATCGTGACAGAATTTTATTTTATCTTCGTATTTCTTTTCCATTATTTATTTTTTAATTTATTAATTTTTGAATGTAATTCTTTTACCTCATTTTCAAGTTCGGTGATTACAATACCCTGTTGTTTTATGACAAAATCTTTGTCTACTAATTTTTCTTTTTTCATATTTAATTTATCCTAATACATATTTATTTACAATCTCTAATTGCTTTTTTGATAGTGAACCTTTTAGTTGAAATTGTTCAGCTACTGATGGTGCAAATGTTTTGAGAAATTTATTCTTACCATCTTCAGCAATTGTAAGAAGTTTTTGAATATTCTTTTTAATCTCAGCTTTTAATTCATTTTCACTTACTTCATAAAAAGCATTTACATCTGCACCAATTTCAACTAAAAGTTTTTCGTTAACATCCTTAACAGTATCCCATTTTTTATTATTATAATCGTTTAACTCTTTTTCAGTTATTAAATCTTTTTCGCATAAAAATGACAGTATTGAACGTGATACAATTGCATATTTATTTTTCATCAATTTTGTAAGAGATGCAGTAAAATCTACACCTATATTAATATCCATAAACTTATGCGCACAGGTACTACCAACTACTACAATATTATGATTGTATACATTTTTTAATATAAATTGATGCACAATACTTTGACCACATATACATTTATTTTTTTCTGCAAATTTTAATTGAACAAATGACCACTCATTTTTTGCTTGGTCGAAGTTGTTTACAGTGCTTTGTTGAATTATAATATCTTCAAATTTTAATTGTCTTTTCGTTTTCATCTTACATCTTTATTATAAATAGTCTCAAACTTTTAATTGTTACTATTTATTTTCATTTATTAATACTTGTATATCATCAAACATATATCAGAAACAAAAAAAACCAAGTTTTTTAAAAAATATATTATAGAATGAAACCTATTTACAATGAATCTAAATAAGACGATTTAACAGCATATAAGACAAAGGGATATTAAAGCTAAATATCAATTTAAAAAATCGCTTTAAGCAACTTTTGAAAGAGATTAAGCAATGTTGTTATTAAGTTTGAAAAGTGTTGTTTTTCAGTTGTTTACAATAATTAGTTGTTATTAAGAAACTTTTTATCTTAATTAAGCAACCCTGAAAAGTCAAAAACATTAGTTCTTTTGGCGAAAATATTATTACTAAGTTGATATACTATAAAATATATAATTCAATAACTTTTTACTTTGTTGATAAACCATATTTTACTTATACAATATTACTACCTTGAAATACTTATATTATTAACTTATTACAATTGATATAAGGTAGTTTTAACTTGTTTGAATACATTATACTAAGTTGAAATATTAATCTAATACATAAGCTTAAACTAAGTATTAACTATACAATATTGAATACATTCAACTACAATTATATTTTATAGTTTTTATAACTTTTTACTTAGTTGAAGAATTATATATTTTTAATAATTTATAAATTCTATACATCAACAATCATTAATATTAATAATAATCTAAACTATCATTGATATTAGTAATTTTTCTATACATCAACTGTATATATAAAATACGAACAATAGTGAAGTATTTTATATTAATAGTTTTTAATTCTTATTCTCAATTATACCTTTCAATCTTTTATTAAATTACAAATACAATCACTTCTATATTAACTTTTACTTTTACAAATACTTTTACTTCTAAAATAATGTTGCGTACTAACGTGACACAAGCGTGCTACTAATGTGCCACTAACGTGATACAAGTGTGCTACTAATGTGATATTAAAGTGTTACTAACGTGCCACTATTGTGCCACTGTTTATTAATTTAAAATCTTGCTTCAGTTACATTCTTTAAGGTTAAAAATAAATCTCAGTTAAAACTTGTTATTTTTTGATTCTGATATATCTTTGATTCAAGACCCAAGAAGTCCAAGATTATCCAAACATTTCTGTTTTGGAGCATTTCAATATAATATAAATAAAAGTAAAAATAATTTGCTTGATAATCAGGTGGTTGCGTTTTATTTCAAAAATAAATCATCATCTTTTAATAAAGCATTCTATTTAATAATATACAGGGACGGATACTCAAACCATCCATTGTTGTTTTTTATATAATTCAAAACGGTGAGGACTAATTACCCTCACCCTTCTTTAAAAAACAGCAGAATAAAAATTTGGGAAAAGAAGAATTTGAAAAATATATAAAAAATGAAAAATAATAAAACACAACAATCACAAGAAAAAGAAAAGAACTTTATCACAATCGATATTACACAAGAAGTAATTAATGATGTACTAACTGCTACAGCAGGAAAATCACCACTTTACCAAAGCAAAGCTTTATTTATGGTTTATTTAATAAACAGGGGTGATAGATTATTAGGTCAAAAAGAATATTCAAATAATACATATCAACTACACGTTAGAGCGCACAGGAATATCTTCAATAGTAAAGATTTTGAATCGATTAAAAAAATATTACTTGATTCAAATATCATTACACCATTTGGTGTTGCTAGTGCTGAAGAAAGTAGATGCCACACGTATAGAGTCGTAAAAAGATGGAAGTTTAAAGGTAGTAATACTACACTTATTCATTTACCAAATCAATACACTTTTGTCCAAAAATTCATTGACTGTAACTTTTGGATAATGCCAAAAAGAGAAGATGCGATTAAAAATCTTTTAATTGAAAATATCAAACCACAAGAAGTAGTAATTGAAGATGTGGTTATTGAACAAGTACAGGAAGAAGAAAAAGTTGAAGTATCAATTGAAAATACAGTTATAGAACAAGTGCAGGAAGAAATAAAAGTAGAATTAAAAAAAGAAAATATGATAGATAATAAAGAAGAAGAATTTGAAAATTATGAAGGTACTGGTTATGACCAAGAAATTAAAAGATACACAGATATAGGTATAAGAGATAATCTTCATATAGAAGAAAGAATAATTAAAAAATATGTGTATCCATCACAACCAACAGCACTAAAAGAAATTTCAATAAAAAATATAAAAAGTAGAGTAAAACAAAAATTAGAATTATTAAAATAAAAAAAAACAAAATGGAAATAGTTAAAGAACATTATACATCACAATATGGTGAATCTGTATTAATACACAGTGGTAGGTTAATAAGTAAATTAGGGGTAGAATATTTACCTACTGAAAATATTATAGATGAATTCTTTGTGGATGAATTCAGAATGTACTGTAGAGGGTTATGTGAGGGTTATCAATTAGATACTTTTGTGATAGATATATATCTAGAAAAATTCAAAAAATCTGATGAAGTGAATTTTAAAAAGTTTTTAGATGAACATTTTAAAAATCCAACCTTAAATTATTAAAATTAAAATAAAAATAAATATGACATACGAAGAATATGAAATTGAAATGTACTTACTCACTATGCTTAAGTACCAAGAAACACAACAAATTATTTTTTAAAAAAAATCGATACTTTAATAAAGTTCGTTGTATTTATAATAAAGAACTATTATGAACACACAATTTAAACAAGATTTAAGATTTACATTGAGAGCAATTTTTATTTGTCTATTGATAGCACTAAGTGTGCGATACTTCAATAATATAAAGCAAGAATACAATAATCAAAAAGTGGTGAAAACTGAAATAATAAAGTAACCATTTTTATTTTCTAACTATCATAATTTGGGGGTGCAATACGGCATCCCTTTTTTATTTTATAAAATTCCACTATTTACAAAAATTCCTTCTGTTATATATTATAAAAAAAAGTTAGGTGAAAAATGATGTTTTTTCTTTTAGCCTACTATTTATAATAAAAGGATAAAATATAAATGGATTATAAACAATATGAAGATTTAGGTAGAAAACGCCTACAGATGGTTTTTCCAACAATAGATTGGAAATTCAGAGAAGACCCCAACAGCTCATTTGATGCGTATGCTGAACACAATAACAAGTTAGTTATTGCAGAGATTAAGAATAGAAATTTGAATTCGTTTAAATATTCTACTTGTTTTTTAGAATTAAACAAAGCCATATCTAACCTCAAATTTAATGATGTTGATACAGTACTATATGTGGTGCATTATCAAGATAACGTTACTGCTACTTGGAATTTAACAAATATGAATTTGTTTGAAAATTATGAAGTGAGTGAGGAAAAAATGAATGAAAAAACAGCAGAAAATACTGGTAAAGTAAAAAAAGAAATATATCACCTGAATCTTACAGATGCAGATAAAAGAGTTACAAGTACTGGATTAAAAATAAAATAAAACAATGATAGATATACTAATAACAAGCGTAATGATAGCACTAACTGCTGTCTTCTTTACCTCATATAATGACCCATACCTATGGGTTTTAAAAAAAATAAAATTAGATAAACCCCCACTGAATTGTAAAACCTGTTTTTCGTGGTGGTTGGGAATAATTTACAGCGTATTGATGTATTCGTCACCTGTATGTTTGTTGATTGCACCAACAGCTTCAATGTTAGCAATCTACTTTGATAAAGTGATTAGTAATGAATCACTAAAAGCGTTAAATAATTTATAAATGTTAATAGACCTTGATAGAGCAAAAAATGAAATAATTAGAGAAATAGCATCAAGTAATGAATTTTTAATAAAAATAAAAAACTTGATTAAAAAAAATGGATTCAAAAATAATAACGGTCAAGTGTATGAGGATATCACACAAGAAGTTATTTTAAAAAGTCTTGAAAAAGACAGTTTTGAAATATATGAGCTGTATATATACCCAAAAAAGAACGGTGATAATCGTGTACTGGGGTATATGCTTGGGATAGCAAAAATGCTATTGTTAGACCATCCAAAAGGATATTCAAACCACAACATTAGTACAAAACTTAAACATATGTCCAACCTGAAAGAAGATAATGATGTATTTGGAAGTTGCACAGTAACGTATTCACCAACATATGGCGAAGATGAGAATGAAGAATACGATGAGCATAAGCACGCATTATATCAGTTTTTCCAATATTTAACTGAAGATGAAAAAGAATTTCTTTTAAATGATATGGACAGGACAATCACAAAAGGAAAATATACAAGGGAATATTCAGAACAAAAAGAAATAATCTTTGAAAAGATACGGCAAATAGCCATAGACAAAAAGATAATAATATAAAATACAGGGGTTGCATTAAGTTGTAACCCTTTTTTTATGCCCCACACTATTATATTAAATAATATAAAATAATGACAAATAATGAAATATTCGATGCTATTGACCAACTACAATATGTAATTGACAAGCATCAATCAAGCGGTGTGTACACATTCGCAAATCAAGAAGATATTAAACTATTGGAGAAAGTTTATAACCATATCACAAAACGCCAATACATCAAATTCAATGCAGGTTGCAGTTCGTGTATAAAGGAAAGTTTTTTGATAATCAATTCGTGGAAAAAAAGAGAATTGAAAAAAATGGAAGCTGAAGTTAAAGAAGAACCAACTATTGAACCAATTGCAGAAGTAATACCTGCTGAAGTAAAGATTGAAGAACCAAAAACAACAACTAAACCAAAAGCTAAAAATGTCAGAAAACGAAAATAAAAAACGTGGTAGACCTAAAAATTCAGCAAATTTAAATCCAAGTGTAAAACGATTAAGTGCTGATAGGGAATTGGTTAAAAAAACTACCAATAAAAAAATTGGCTTATTCGTGGTGAAACAGATGGATAAGATTGATGAACTGTACAAAGACCTTACACCATCCGCAAAAGCAAAGTTACTTATTGAGCTAATGAAGTACAGCACAACTACCTATGCACAAGAAGTTCAATTAAAAAATACTACCAAGGAAGAAAAGAAACAGATTTCCAAAATTGAAATTTCATATGAAAAACCTGTTTTGCCTGAACCAATTGAGATTACACCACACGAAGATGTGGATTATGAAAGCACAGATGATGCTGATGAGATAGATATCGATGATACCGATATCGATGATGAGAATGACCCATTTTAATAACCTATGGCTACAGCCAAAATAAAATTTCAAAATCCACATCCTGCACAAGAGAAAATCCTCAAATCTAAAGCAAAAAGAGTAGTAGTCAACACTGGACGCCAATTCGGGAAGACAAGTTTGATGTTACGTATTTGCATTGAGCATATGCTAACCGCTAAATTTCCAAACGGTAAACTACCATCTGTTATTTATACAACACCTACTGCTTCATTGGGTATTGATGTTTTTAAAGAATTTCTTTCTTACATACCTGATGATTTTATTGAGGAATCTAACCAAACAAGAATGTTTGTAAAATTCCAAGGTGGTGCAACATTCAGAATATTAACAGCAGAATCGGGTGGAATTGTTTTTCGTGGTAAGAGAGCAAGCCTTTTAGTACTCGATGAGTACGCCCATTATAAGAATGGAAAAAATTTATATTTGGAATCCATAGAACCTACTGTTTTAAGTTATGGTGATAAAGCACGTGTGTACTTTATCTCAACTCCAAACGGACGTAACCATTTTTTTGACGTTTATAATAAGGGTCTTGATAAAACAAAAGATAAGAATGGAATTAGACTTTATGAAAGTTTTCACTTTTCTACATATGACAATCCACATATCAGCAGGGATTATTTAGAATCAAAAAAAGCAGATTTACCCGAGATAATTTGGGCACAAGAGTACCTCGCAATTTTCAACAGTAATGCTAGCAACCCTTTTTCTAATCATATAAAAAAGAATATAATTCCATCATTAGCAAAAGGTACTTCAGATGTTTTTGGAGTGGATTTAGCAAAAAGTTTAGACTTTTCTGTTATTCTCGGATTAAAAACTAATAAAGAAAAAACTTGTGCTGAAATGTCATATTTTTCACGTTGGCAGGGTTTGGATTGGACTATAGTAAAAGAGCGTATTCTTGCATTACCTCGTTCTAGAGATATCAATCTAGACTCTAGCGGTCTTGGAGACCCAATGTTTGATTTCCTGAGAGCTGAACGTAATAAAATACACTCATTCAAAATAACAAAAGCAACTAAGGGTAATCTTATACGTGAATTAATCAAAGCTGTTGAAACTGGTAAAGTGAAATATACTGAAGAAGTGGCTAATGAAATGGAAGTTTTTGAATATTCATATAATGCTAAAACTGGTTACTTATCCTATCAAGCACAAGAAGGATATCACGATGACCAAGTAATAGCACTAGCACTTGCTTGGTATATATACAACAGAAGAACACGAAGAACAAACGCATACAATATGCGTAGAGCCTAACCAATTTTTAAAATAAATAAAATATGAAAATACAATCTTGGGATAATTTACCCTTTGAAAAATATATAAAATTATCTTCAATAAATACAACTGATGAACTGCAACAAATGATAGAATCAATTGCAATTATCAACGACCTATCTGTTGAAGAAGTAAAGAATTTAAAATTATCTGATTTTAATAATTATGTTGATTCTGTAGCATTTTTAGCACAAGAACCTAATTATTCCAATTCAAAATTCAATTGGAAATTTAAAAACATAGAAGACATAACCACCGATGAATTTATCACCTACGAAAAAATAAAAGGTGATGTTAATAGTATGGCTTATATAGTAAGTATGTTAACAGGTATAAAAGAAGAAAAGGTTAATCAAATGTCTACAATTGATGTGTTGTATGCTTTTTTTTTGTTCAAACAACATTTAACCAAATTTATCAATCGTTCAGCACGGTCTTTACTATGGGAGATAACGAAGCAGAAGATGAAGAAAGTTCTATTTTGGCACAAGAGATAAATGAACAAAAGACATTTTTCAATCAAGTATTTGGATATCATAAGATGGTTAAAGATGTTAGTGATTATACAAAAACACCATTTTTTGAGTTAATGAATCGTGCAATAATTGAGGTACTATTTATCGTACAAATGATGTTAGAGGAAGCAGAAATAAACCAATTTCAAAGCAATAACAAGGATAGTAACTAATGCTATCCTTTTTTTGTTTCCAACACTATTTATATAAAAACAATAATGGCTAAACAAAGTAATGCAAGACAGCAATCATTAGATTTTTTAGATAATCTTGGAACTGATAAAACACAATTTTCTGAACCTGCAAAAGGATTGGAAGAAGTATGTGCAAACTTTGTGGGTCGTGTGGTGGATAACATTACTAATGCTGATTTAATAGCAACTGGTAAGATTGCAAATTTCGAAATTGAAGTTGCTTCACCAACCCAAATTTTTATATGGGGCGAAAGCTACATTTCATTTATTGACGAAGGCGTACAGGGGGCTATTAATGCAGTGAAAGCCCCACTATCACCTTACAGATATAAAGACAAAATGCCACCTATTGACCAATTTGTTCAATGGATAAAATTAAAAAATATTAAAGTCAGAAATACTAGTAAAACGCTTGGTGAAGGTAAAGATGAAGTATTTGAAGGTGATAATGATGCTATTAATCAAATGGCTTATGCAATGGCAAAAGACCGTTATCTTAATGGTGTTGAACCTGTTCCAATATTCAAAAAAGAGATTCCAAAATTATTAAATGATGCTAGTCAACAAGCATTAAATATCACCATCAATAATATTTTTTCAAATTTAAATTTATAATAAAAATGATAACAATAAATTCAGCACCTGCATTATTTAATGGTGCTTATAACGATAATACTTTTGATATAGTAAGTGACAATAATAATGTAATACATTTTAATGTTGAATTGTATAATTCGTTCAATGATAGCTTAATAGGTAGGTTTAAATATTTTAAAGCACCAGGTGAAAGTGGAGTAAGTTTTTCAATTAATCAAATCCTAATTGACTATACAGCAACTGAAATTAAAAACGGAAATAACATATTTTATAATTTAAACGGTGGGTTTTCCTATTACCTTAAAATTACAGGTATAGATTCTTCTAATGTACTTATTGAGCCTGCAATTACTTCTGAAATAAACACGGTTATAGATGGTTATTTTGATTTGTTCAATAATGACTTACCTGAAAATTTTATTGTAGATGGAGTACGTCAAGGTAAATTTTTGACAGATTTTAATTCAAACATTTCGCAATTTGTAACAACAACCCAACCTATATTTTATTATCTGTATTCGACAATAGAAAATGAAAATATTTTATTGAATTTCAGCACCAATAAGGGTTTAACAGGTAGTAGAGTAATCAATTTAAAAGAAGGTATAAATTCAATTAAAATCAAAGTTGAAGATTTTGTATCTTCTGATTTAGACACATTCACATTCCATTTAAGTTTTGGACAAATACAAATAACTGAATCTATAACGTTAGGAATAATAAAGGCTTGTAAGGATAAAAACTTATCAATCATTTATCAAAATAAAAAGGGTGGATACGATTCTTTGAGTATAGAAAAAGCATCACTTAAGTTATTAAAAAGTGCAACCAAAACAAGCATCCAAAACAATAAACAGAATCAATTAATTAATGGTGTTTATACGAGTGATAGAAGAGTTTTTAAAGTGAATGAGCGATTCACTTATAATGTTATAACTAGTTATCTAACAAAGGAAGAGGAAATAATTCATTCCAATATAATATCATCAAAATCGGTGTTCATTGTTTTACCTGATAATTTATTGTTACCCATTAATATTTTAAATGATAGCATAAATGTTGATTTTAAAACTAATAAAAGAAGAAGAATTAATTTATCATTTGATGCACAAACACCTTCTTTTTTGAATGAAAAAAAGAATACTATAGTAAGAAATGCGATTGAACAATTGAATTATATAATCAATAATTTTTATTCAATTATTAATCCTGATAATCCAATTACAATAATTTAAAAATGCCAAATACAGAATATAATTTGATTGGTGCTATTACAGCAAACAGTGCCACAATAAGTACAAAAATACAACATACACCACCGCAAGCAGGACAAAGTGAATTAAAGATACTTAAAGTAAGATATCATTCATCAACAGGTATGAGAGTGTATATTAATAATGAATTGGTAAGTACTGATACAAGCAGAACAGGAAATTTTGCATTTGTAGAAAATATGATGCTTGGTGGCGATGCAGATGAAGTTGATTATTTCAAAGGTTGTATTGCAGAATTAGTTATATATAATGACTATTCAAGCAATAGTAATGTTGATGGAAATATACAATTAGCTGAAAGATTCTTAGCTGATAAATGGCTTAAGACAGGTGCAGTAATGGGTGATGGCTATGTAGTTGGTCAAGCACAAAATGGTGGTCATCCGATGGAATTAGGACTACCTGATAATTTGAGATGGTTGCAAATAAATGAAACATCATATGTGACTGATAGTAATGATAACTGTACAATAATTAATGACTTTATCGGATATGGTGGTGTTTTAAAAAATGGTACACCAACATCAGGTGCATCACCTGCAAAGGTGTTAAGGAATCATTATAAAGGTAAAGATGTGCTACATTTTGATGGAAATTCAAATTATAAAATCACAGGATTAAGACAGAGCGGTGACCCTGATTATATAACATTGCTTTTGGTATTTGCATTTGAAGATTTAACAGGAGACCAAACAGTTATTGGTGCAATAAATGATGCTAATGATACATATAACAATGCTATTAGAATTAAAAAATATAATAGTGATTCATATTTATCTGTAAGACTTAATACAGGTGGTTTTGCAAATGGTCAAGTACCATCAAATAAAGTGTATAGTGTTGGTACACCTGCAAATATTTTATTAGGTCAATCAAAAATAAGGTATTCAATTAATGCAGATATGAGTAATAGTATTACTACATCTTCGTTGCCATTAAATACTAATCAAAATGGAGTAGCAAAACATATACTAACAGGATTAAATCCTAATACACAATACTATGCAAAAGTATTAATTGATGATGTTGAAGTAGATGATATTAGGTTTAAAACTTTCCCAACAGTAGGTACACCAACGAGTTTTAAGTTTGCCGCAGGTTCTTGTAATTATACTGGCTCAAACACGGAAACTTGGGATGAAATAAGAAATGAAGAACCATTATTTTGGTCTCATTTAGGTGATTGGCATTATGAGGATATTACAATAAATGATATTCAATTATTTCGTAATGCGTTTGCTGAATCTGCAAAGCAACCAAGATTTAAAGCGTTGAATAATAATGTACCATTGGCTTATATGTGGGATGACCACGATTATGGTGATAATAATAGTGATAAGAATTCACCAAGTAAGGAAGCTTCAACAGCTTTTTATCTTGAAAATATACCACATTATGATTTTTTAAATAATCCATCATCCAATGCATTAACAGATAGTATTGGACAAAGTTGGATTGTTGGAAGGGTGTTATTTGTGATGACTGATTTAAGGTCACAAAGGGATAATTTTTTAATTGATGATTATGAACCAACTAAAAAAATGATGGGTGATGTACAAAAAAATTGGTTCAAAAATACATTGTTATCAGCTAAAAATAATGATAATATAAGTCTTATTTGTTGGTTATCTACTTCAGGGTGGACAGGTGAAAATCTTGACGGCTATTCTTGGGATTATGGCAGTAGCGGTGAGCATTGGACAGCTTTCAAAAGTGAAAGAACCGAGTTATGGAATTTCATAAATGATAATCAAATAAGTAATTTATTTATAGTTAATGGTGATACACATCAAATCGCCATCGATGATGGAAGGAATGCAATTTTTGATACTATGTACCCTACAACATTAGATTGGAAAACATTACCTGAAAATATGTTAACACCTGTAATTGAAGCTTCACCATTTCATCGAGATGTTGACCGTGGTAGTGGTCAATTTCAAATTAATGATATAGGTGATAGTGGTAGTGTTGCAGTACTTTCGGAAAAAACATATTCAACATTTGAAATAGAAGATAATGGTAGTGAGTGGATTAAGGTTATTATCAAACAATATTGTTTACCTGATGAAATAGTATATTATCAAGAAAAAACATTAGTAAATCAATTTGAGTTTGTGCGACATACTAAAGGGTTTTCAGCACCAAAACCTGAAATTTTTATTAAGGAAGGTGTAAAGAAATTAGTAGGAAAAATAAATACATCATTAGTATTACCAACTGCACCTTCGCCAATTACATTTACATTACCTTCATCATTTCAAAATAATTGGAAAGCACCAATTACAGGTGTAGTTAACGGTGTTACAGCTAATAGAATTGTAAGAGTTTATAGAAGGTCAGACCAAGATTATTTGGTTGGTGAATGTACTGTTGATGCTGTTACAGGTGAATTTAATTTTGCAGGTAGTAAAGGTATTTCAACATTAATTTTCAAGATTTATGATACAATAACTAATACTTTTATTGAAGAATTAATTAATGATGGTGTAAATGGTGAGACATATACAACTATTGAAGCACAATTATTTGTTGTTGCTGATATAGATTATTACCAAGCAAGTACAACAATCGGTGTTGAAAGTGGTTACTATTTCAATGTTGATAATACTAATGAAGATAAAATTTATAAGGTTAAAATAGTTGATAAAAGTACAAATGCAGTATTAGGTGAATCAAAGGTTAAAGGATGGTTACCAAGAAGTTACACATTGGAAGAAAATGACCCTGCATATATTACACCATTTGCTTCAAAGAATTATTTATATGATGCAGGTTTAGCATTAATATCCTTTGTTGGTACAAATAAAACAAAAGATGCTGAAAGAATAGCTAAAGGAATAATTAAAAGTCAATTTGTAAATGGTGCATTTCCATTCTCTACCAACCATATTAATCCAACAGGTGCAGATGCTTATTTACGTAGTGGTGCTGTTTGTTGGGTTGCTTATGCTTTAGGTTACTACCTTAAATATATACCTAATACACCAATTAGAAATGAGGTGCAACAGTCATTAACCAAAGTATTAGATTATTTAATTACACTTCAAGACCCTACCAAAGGTGGATTAATAAAAGGTGGTAGTGGTAGATATACAACAACAGGAGGAATTGAAACTTTTGACCCTGATTATATTATACCTTGGGTGAGTTCTGAACATAATATTGATGCTTATTTTGCTTATAAAATCGGTGGTGAAGTATTAGATAATCCAAGCTATATAGCTATATCAAATCAAATAGGTGATAGCATTATCAATCTATTATATGATGAGGTTAATGGTAGAATGTACCAAGGTATTAACGCTGATGGAACACCCGACATAGCTGATGCACTGGATATAAATAGTTGGGGTGCTATTGCAATGGTTGCATTAGGTCGTAATGATTATGCAGAAGTATTATTAGAACGTGCAGAACGTTACTATTACTGTACAGATATAACCACAGGGGCAAAAGGTTTTAAACCATATTCTGCTGAATTGGGTTATCCATCCGCATTAGACACTGTTTGGTTTGAAGGTTCATTTGGTGTGGCACTTGCTTATGCTAAATTGAATCAAACAACAAAATATAATACTCTTATGAATGAGCTATATAAATACAAAGAATACGATGATGGAGCTTTTAGATATGCAACGTTACGAGATTCTACCTATGAAATAAGTAATAATAAGAGTGTCGCAAGTACTGCGTGGTATATTATATCTAACAACCTTACACAATCTGTATGGGAATAAGATTTGTATATAATATTCGAAAGGGATAGCTATAATGGTTATCCCTTTTTTTGTAACACTATTTTTTAAAATATATAAAATAATGAACTCAATTTATAACCTATACATATTTTCAAGTACAACCAATAATTATATGCAATTGGATGTTGACCAAGTACAAATGCAGAACATATACAGTATTGAAAACATCCAAGATATAACTAAGCGAAATGATAATATCACACAGGAATTAATACTTAAAGGAACTCAAAAAAATAATATTGCTTTTGGGAATTTATACAATATATCAAGATATTCAAGCGATGAATTTGTAACAGATTTAGCATTCAATTTCAAAGCAAATCAAAAAGTAAGATGTATTTTACTTGAAAACAATATTCAGATTATGAAGGGGTACTTAATGGTAACTAAAATAGAGGTTAGTGAAAACATTGAATACCATACACTTATTCAAGGTGCATCATTTTCTTTTTTTGCTAACTTAAAAGATAGGGACTTATCCGAACTAAATAGCCTTGATGAAGATGTGAGATATACCTTTGGTAATATTCAAGATAGTTGGTTAACTACTTCAATTAATAATTGGAATTATGTTTATCCAAGTATTGACTATGGAGTTGATGAAAGACCTGAAAAAATAGTAGTAGATGGTGAAGACGTTTATACTAATTGGTATGATTCAAGTTATGACTACAAAAATTTTAGACCTGCAATTAAATTAAAAGCATACTTACAAGCGATATTTAAAGGGTTTAGATTTGATAATAATACTGGTAAATGGACACAATTAAATGAAGATAATACAAAGCTTAATCAATATTCATATAGTTCAAACTTATTAGATGACCCTGGATTTAACCGTTTAATTATCCCATATAACAAAGAAGTTTTATATACAAAAAGAAATGGTGTATGGGCAAACATTAATTTACCTGCATCTTCATTTGATGCAGGCTTGGGTCGTATTCGAGTTTTCCAAGGAGTTGAATTTTCAGGTTTTGATTCGCAATATTTTAGAAATATTGTGAACACGTCACCAACTAAATATGATTCATTTATATCTTCAAGTACACAAAGTAATGTTAGTGTTTTAGAAAGTCGTGAACCATCTTTAAAAACTACTTTGAAAATTACTTTCAATCTGACATTATATAATGAAGGTGATTATTTGGTGGGATTAGCTGATATCAGTAATGGTACATTAATCGATGAAAATAAAATGATTTTTCATCAAGTAATAAATAAAACAAATGATTCTACACAACTATATACAATTAACATAGAAAAGCCTGATGAAATTGATTTTGGTGGTAAATATGTATTAGCAATTTTAAAAAAAGGTGGTCAACAAGGTATACGCTATGATGCAACACAAGTAAATATACAATTGGGTACACCTCAAAGTATAACTAAACTACCTTTGGTGGATAACCAAGTTCTTAAGCTTTTTGAATTCATACCTGAAGGTGTAAAACTAACTGATTTTCTTAAATCGGTAATGACATTATTTAATCTATATCTTATAGAAGACCCTAATAAAGAGAATCATTTTTTACTTGAAACGTATGATGAATTCTATAAAGATGTAATAAACCTGAATAGAACAAATTCACTGGATTGGACTAACAAAATAGATTATTCATCATATACATTAAACACAAATATCAACTTACCAAAACAGTATAATTATACATTCGAAGAAGATAGTGATGTATTAAATGAATTCTATAGTGATAGATATAATAAAAGTTATGGAGAATTAACCGTAAACGATAGTAAAGGATATGCAGACCCAAAAGAGATTGAAGTAATATTTGCACCTACAGTTAATATATCACATTCGTTAAATAGTAAATCTTTACCTGTACTTTATAAGTCAGATTCACTATTACAAGGGAAGAAAAAGCCATTTCAAACTAAACTTAGGTTATTATATTTCAATGGTGAAAAATCAACAGCAACATATGATATACATTATAGAGGTAATACATTTCAAACTATAAATAGATATGGTCATACCTCTATGTTAAGAATAAACAGTAGTAATGAAATTTTAGATACGTTATTTTGGGATATTCCAAGTGAATTTTTTACACAAGAGATAACACAAGATGAATCTTTAACATTATATAATAAATACCATAAAAATCAACTAAAAAGTTTAATAGACGATAATCTTATTGTAGCTGAATTTTCTGCACATCTACACGAAAATGATATTTCAAATTTAGATTTTAGAAAGCCAATATTTATTGAAACACCATATGGTAACGCATATTTTAAATTAATTAATGTAGAATATAGAAATTCAGAAACCATTAGTAAAATTCGTGTTATGAAGATTGTTAACTAAATAATTTTTTAATAATTTGGTATTAAATTATAACCTAAAAAATAATGGAACAAGATTTAAAAATGAAGTTAGAACAACTTCATCAAAGAGTGGATGCACTTAAAGACCAAATTAATACTGAAGAAGCCACTAAGAATGCATTTGTTATGCCTTTTATTCAGATTCTCGGTTATGATATTTTTAATCCTACAGAAGTGATACCTGAATTCATTGCTGATATAGGAACAAAGAAAGGTGAAAAAGTAGACTATGTGATTAAAAAGGATAATGAACCAATTCTAATTATTGAATGTAAGCATTGGAGAGAAAAGGCGGATGCGCATAATTCGCAACTACATAGATATTATCACGTTTCTAAAGCTCGATTTGGAGTCCTAACCAATGGACATATCTATAATTTCTATGCAGATTTAGAAAAGCCTAATATAATGGATGAAAAACCATTCTATACTTTAGACTTAAATAACTTAAAGGATTCAAGTTTAAAGATATTAGAAAAATTTACAAAGAATGGATATAGTCTTGAAAGCATTTTAGATTCTGCTGAAGGTCTTAAATATATTAAAGCAATTAAGAATGAATTCGAAAAAGAAGTTCAGAATCCATCTGATGAATTAGTTAAGCTTTTGGTTGCTAGATTTTTCGATAAGCCTTTAATAGCATCTAGATTGGCTGTTTTTAAAGATTATACCAATAGAGCAATATCCAATTACATTAATGAAAGCATAAGTTCACGTTTAAAAAATGCATTAAGTATCAACGATACTATTCCATCAAAGGATGCAGAAAATATTGAATCCATAGATGAAAATGCAGTAGTAGTAAATGATAAACAAGATTCCATTGTAACTACAGACGAAGAAATGGAAGGATTCCAAATTATAAAAGCAATTTTAAGAGAAGTTATTCCTGCTAATAGAATTGCCCAAAGGGATACAAAATCTTACTTTGGAATATTATTAGATGATAATAACAGAAAACCAATTGCGAGATTACATTTCAATGCTATTAGTACCAAGTATATTGAATTATTTGATAAAGGTAAAGATAGTGGTGAAAGAAAATTAATTAATTCTGTAGATGATATTTATCAATTTAAACAGGCTTTATTACAAACTATTAAAAACTACGAGTAATGTCATACTAAGTATTAATTATATAACCCTTTACTAAAAATAGTAAGGGGTTTTTTATTAGCTTTGTTTACTAAAAATATTAGCAAAATGAGTAATAAGAATTTAAAACAAAAAGAACTTGTTGATGAATATTTAACAGTGCAGTCATCTAAAATTAAGACGCCACATAACAAAGGTGAACTTAGATTTACATACGACAATGATTATATATTGTTATCTGTGATTAATAGAGCAAGGAAATTAAAACAACTGGGATTTATTGAAAGTGCAGAAGGAATGATTAAAGAATATTGTAATAGATATTACCCACATAAAACAGATGATACTTTAAAGCTATTGTAATTAGGGAAATAAAGTTTAAACTAGTCCTAGCTTGATAATATTATCTTAATTAACAATTAGATATATAAACTTCATTTTGTATTTTTAAAATAACAAATCATTAATTATACGCGTTTTATGATACAGAATTTCAAGCTTATTAAAACAATTTATTTCATACTAATTTTTATTGTGTTTGCAGTCTTGGTACACCTTGTTGGATTTAGTTTATACAATTATTGGAAGGAATTTGTACCACCTAATAAGGAAGATAGTTATGATGGTATAAGTGTTACAATCGCGTATGCAGGAGGATTTTTAAATATAATTACAATTGGCTTTCTTCTAATTAATTATGCTCAACAAAGAAATCAAATAAAAACAAATTATCAGAATACAGAATTAAATAGAGTTGTTGATATAATTTATAGACAATTAGAATTAACAATACCACAGATTAAGAATAAACTTTATTTGCATTTATACAAATTGTTTTCCGATTTCGAAATGAATAATGGAGAACGTCTAAACTCAGTAGATGAGGACATTGAAGTCTTTCATTCTTTATTAAACACTGCATCACACATAGAAAATTTTTTATTTATAATAAATAATTCAAGTCTTGATGTAAAAGAAAGGGAATATTTAAGAACAATAGTCTTTAACAATCTTAATAAGGATTTCTTTGACGTAATGGATTCATTTTATAATCTTACAGAAAAAAAGAGGACAATGTTTAACCTCACGGATACAATAGATAGAATATTAAAAATAAAACAACCCATCACAAATTAACAAAAAATAATAGTTATGATACAAAACACAGATTACAACAGAGTTCTAAAACTAATTAATTTACAATTAGAGCAAACAAATAAAACCTTATTAATGAAGGGATTTAATGATATTTATGTTTTATTGAAAGAAAATTTAGAGCATAATAATTATAATCATAACAAAATACTTATACAAAATGACGAGGTTCAGAATCGTATATCATTAAATTCTTTTTTTGAATGGATAAACAAAGAAATTCAACCTATTAGGGAAATTATATTAACTGCTGATACATTAAGTATTGAGGAAAAAAAGCAAATTGGGGAATACATATCTAACAATCTTGAAGACGGATTTGGAATAACTATAAAAAGATTTATTCAATTATGTGAAAAATATTTTCAAGAAAATGAATTTATAGAAAGAATTGACGAAGATAAAGAGTGGAGACTTAGAAATCTCGAAACAGCAAAAGATATATATAGTATATTATATCCTACCGATAATTAATTGTATTATAATGTATCCTTTATAGACAACCAACTTAAATTATACAAACTAATGTATCATCCTTATTGAATGAAAGATAAATCAATATTACCTAAATCGACAGTACTACCATTAGCAATAGTCATTTTAGTAATCGTTTTTGGAGTTGTATATATATTGGTAGATAAAAATGCTGAAGATAAAGATTATAAAGTTTTTGATGTTGTAACACCTTTATTAGCATTGTTTATTTCAGTTATAGGTAGTATTTATGTTTATAATGCCTATAAGGCACAACAGGAACAATTAAAGATTCAGAAGGATGAAATAGAGCGCAATCAAAAAGATGTAGAGTATAATAGAGTACTAGATACAGTTTATCGACAACTAGAATTTAGTAACAATGAACTCAGAGAATACTTTAATGAAATAACCGAACCTATAAAATTACTAATTTCATTAGAAGATTCATTTGATAGACTTTTTGCCTATTGTTGGATGTTTAAAATTTTAGATGTGAATTTTAGAATCTTCGATAAAATATTAGACAATACAATACTTGATGAACAGGATAAGATTCTAATTGTAGATATTATCAGTACAAATTTATATTTAAAACCTTCTATGTTTTATATGCAATTTTCAAATACCGTTAAAAAAATAGGTGGAAAAGAAAAGTATATAAATGAAATGATAAGAATTTCTGAAGATAGAAAAAATATATTTCGAAGTATTGTGCATTCACCAATACCAAATAAAGAACTGGAATATGAGCATTTAATAAATAATGCGCAAGAATATTTAGTTGATGTATTCAAAAATTCCAAAGACCTAGATTTTTATTTGAATAAGTATAAGAAGTAATTGAATTAACCTAACTTTTATTACATATGAAGAAATTGAAATATATATTAATAGGTATAATTTGTCTACTTGTATTAATATTAATAGTTAACTTATATCTGTACTGGAAAAGTACAGTAAATGATAATCACGGTTATAATAGTATAAACGCCTTAATTGCCTTACTAGCACTATTAGTAAACATAATAACAATATTTTTCTTATATATCAATTATCAACAACAACAAAAACATATAAAGACACAAGAAGAAGAATTAAACAATAACAAACAAGATACTGAATTCAATAGATTATTAGATATTATATATAAACAATTAGAATATACCAATGATGCGTTAGAAGAATTAGATGGGGATGTATTCACAAACTTAACTAATTCATTAAATTTAGAAGTAGATGAAAAACTTAAGGATGATATTTCAGCAATATATTTCGCAAGTAATGATGAATTAATAAGTTATATGCATCACGTTAATGATAGGTTGCAAGTATATAATACATTATTTAAATCAAGTGGGTTAGATGATAAATTATTAGATAAACTAAAAGTAATCCTAATAACAAATTTTGGATGGGAAACCCTTCATTATATTATTAAAATAAATAATACATTAGATAAATCATCTGATAAATTTGTTGAATCAAAGCTACCAATATCTAATGAAAAATTTGTTGAGTTTATAAGTATAGCAAAAGAAATTAGTGAAGATTATAAACATATAGTTTTATACTAATTTCTAATTCTAATATACTCTAAAAACACACATCTTAATCTAAGCTATTTTAAAGCGTTTTAAGACACTCATCTTTAATTTGAGGTCTACATATTAAATCTGAAAGATAATTGATTCTAGACCTGTTTAATGAAGCTGAATTTGAAGATTGAACGCTATGTAATAAAAATAAATTAGTTTAACGTGGATTTATAAAATATATAAAAGGTAAATTGAAGTATACAGAATATTATTCTGTTTGAATGTAGTAAAAAAGTATAAAATTCTGTTATGATATTGTTGTTATAATCCTTATAAAATGCGAGGTTATTTAGATAGAATTATGTTCGGTTTATGGTATAATAAAATGAATAATATTCTGTTTGAGGATTGAGATATTAAAATATATTATTGGGTTATTAGGGGTTCAGGTAGAATATATAGTATTTTTGGTTGTTTATGTGATGGGAATTTATTAGGTTTGAAAAGTGTAAAGAATTGAAAAAGAGAATGTTACTATATTATATTGGAACGAGGTAGTAAATGCCCCTTTCTATTTTACCAAGACCAACACCCCAACATCAAACTATCTTCAGAAACTTTTTCCTGTTCACTATAACACACCATCACAACCGCAACGAAAACATTTTATAAAATATAACACAACCTAATCAGTGCGCTGTAATCCCCACCTAAAAACAACAGAAACAAACAGTGCCAATCTAGTGACAAGTTTATATTAATTAGTATAAAGTATCTTATAAAATATATAAAACTAATACCTAATTATGATTTTAATAATTTGAATGGGGTATTTTTATAAATATCATAATGGGTTTTACTAAGGAAGTACTGTTGTAATATTTATAATTTGAATGGGGAATATTTATAAATATGATAATTTGTTCTTTAACAAAAAATGTGCGCTGTTTAATGTAATACTACTTTTATATATGATTGAATAATAGTATCTTTACGATTGTAATGAGCATTAAAAAAGGCACTTAGTACTTGCAATACTAAATGCCCCACAAATGTGACTTACAACTATGACATTGTAAGATGCGGAGAGCGAGGGATTCGAACCCCCGAACCTGTGACAGTTAACGGTTTTCAAGACCGCCGCATTCGACCACTCTGCCAGCTCTCCGCCACAAAAGTAGAAATTCTAACTAGATCTGCAAAATTTATTTTAAAATAAAACGCTTTTAAACAACATCAAGCGAGTTTTAAATTGAAAATTAGGATTTTACAAATTGGATATCTGCAGAAAACTTAACCTCTTCTGACACCATTACGCCACCAGTTTCTAAAGCTGCATTCCAAGTTAATCCAAAATCAGTTCTATTAATCTTACCCGTTACAGTATATCCAACCTTATCATTTCCCCAAGGATCTTTTGCGACACCTCCAAACTCAACATTCAATTTAATAGATTTTGTGATACCCTTAATCGTTAAGTCGCCAGTTACGTTATAATTCTCATCATCTTCCTTGTCTATTGATGTTGATTTAAAAAGAATAGATGGATTATTTGATGCGTCAAAAAAGTCAGAACTTTTCAAATGTTGATCACGCTGCTCATTTTTAGTATCAATAGAATCTACATCTATCTTTACTTCTACCTGTGCCTGTGTAATGTCGTCAGAAGCATTGCCTACCAATACTTCAAAAGATTTAAACTGACCCTTTACAGTTGAAATCATCATGTGACGTACTTTGAATTCTAGTTCGCTGTGCGCCGAGTCTAATTGCCAATTTGCCATAATTTTAGTTTTTATAATGTGCTTAATTCTATTTATTATTTGTTTTACAAAGGTAAACACTCCATAAGTAGTGAATTCTTAATCTATATTAAGAAATTCATTTAATTTTATTCAATTGTAAAGCAAATAGTTATTGAAATTTAAGGAATTTTTAGCTTATATATTTTGCAAATACTATTCAAAATACTACTTTTGTACTACCGAAAGGGAAGCGCCAATAGCTCAGCTGGATAGAGCATCGGTTTTCTAAACCGACGGTCAGGGGTTCGAATCCCTTTTGGCGTACGAAAATTCAAAAAAACCGTCTTTATTTAACAATCAAGGCGGTTTTTCATTTCCCACATCAAAAAGCGTTGTATTTAAAAAATAGCGATTTAAAAACACAGGAGCATTCTTCAGTTTTTATCATTTACGTATTTTTTACCACACAATGCATTATTCACAAAAAATTTCCATCAAAATAAGAATGCGCAACCGCACAGGTGCACAGATGGGAAATGTCATTTTACAAGCAATTATAGATTCACGTCCAGCCAAAATCCCGATGGGTATCGCTTGGCCAGTCGATAAATTCGACATGAAAGAAGAGAAGCTCCTTCCGAGATTTGATGAAGACGAAGAGTGTTATCAGCACAATATGGTGTTGATGAATGAGAAAGCAAAAGCAAATAAATTAATACTTAGGTACTATACTGCGGAAAAAACAATCAGTGCTGAGCAATTTCGCGCATCATTTACCGTTGCCAGTTCCTCTGAAGACGTGATTGAAACATTCAGAAGTTTAGGCACGCAATTATTAAATGATAATCTAATAGACAAAGGCACGCACAAAAATTACGTCACACATTTTAATAGGATGGACAAATATTTTGTGGGCAAAAGCCGATGGAAGTTCAATACTGTTTCAAGCATAGATATTTCCAAACTGGACTCCTGGATAAGAGATAAATTTTCCCATAATACAGTTGCTGGAGCAATGCGTGTATTTAAAAAATTCTTTTCACTTACACACAAACAAGGTTTGATGGTAAACAATCCAATGGAAGGTTATAAAATGCCTGCATTCGCTGAAGGGGTGAGAGACATTTTAGAACCAAAGGAAATAAAGCACCTCACAAACTTCTACCTTACCGAACCAATGACCGATCTTGAGCGCGATTGCTTGCGTAGATATTTGGTAGGATGCTATACGGGACTTCGAAAATCAGACATTGAGCAACTGGATCCAAGATTTCATATACGTGCAGGTAAAATATTACGGCTACACATGTTCAAGACGCGCAAATATGGTAAATCAGTAGAATTTAATCTATCAGAAACAGCATCACAATTAATCGGAACAAAAAGAGAATTACTATTTCCGCCGATAGAATCTGCTTTATTAGGGAAAACTATTCGTAGAGTGGTATATCGTGCAGGCATTGATAAGTATGTGAAGTTTCACTCCAGCAGGGATTCTTTTGCTACAACGTATTTGGAATTGGGTGGTAATGTAGTCGACCTTCAGGAGATTTTAGGACATTCGGACCTTAAGACGACTATGATATATGTAAAACTAACATCTAGGACAAAAAATAATATCATGACTAAGTTCGATCATTTGTAATACTATATTGTTATATTTCAATAATCTTATTTACCAATTAACCATGGATATGAAACATAATGAAAAGTTCCAAATACCTAATACTTTATATTTGGTTGGAAATGGGCTTGATAGAAATAATGGTTTAGATACTTCATATAAAAGTTTTATTATTTTTTACCTAAAAAAAGCTATAAAAATGGCTGTCGATAACAATTATCCTTTTATAGATAATTGTATGAGAATCGAAATTGATTTTATACGATTTAAATCAGATTTTGACAAAATGGATTCTTTTTTTGACAACTTTGAACAGGAATTCATGCCCGAAAATTATTTTGTAAGTCGTGACAGAAAAAGAGAATATCTTATAAGTAATTTCCCTTTTTTAATAATTACTCCAGCTTCTAAATTTATAGAAGCTATTCTTAAAAACTTCAGTTTTTCTACATGGGCCGGAATAGAAAATGATATTTATAAAGTTTTGAAACAGAGTTATCATGACACAGAGAAATCTCAAAGAAAACTAAATGATCCTACAGATACATCTTACGGAAATAATGTTATTAATGATCTAAATCGAAGTGTTAAATGTCTTACAAAAGAGTTAGTTTATTATCTACAAAGTCAAAATTCTCCACTAAAACCTAATTCAATTATAAGTGAATTAACAAGAACTAAGACAACAAAATTAGAAAGGCACAACAAATTAGTTATTGATCCTACATCTAGTTATTTTCATATTCTTAATTTTAATTATACGACATATTTGGAAAAGGAGGTGCTCGCTTTATCAGATTATTATAATGGAATAATTGATGCAAAAGTCTTTGTGCAAGATATGAATAACATACACGGAAGGTTAGACGAAGAATTTGATGACATTATTTTTGGCATTGGTGATGAACAAGAACGTTTTTTACATGATGTTGAATCTTATTATTCAGACAATTGGCTGGAATCATTTAAGTCTTATAAATAT
>Ga0233369_1000081_pt1 | contig 48856 bp, 41 predicted proteins | sample ElkDunMinimDraft_26_FD_191537 | JGI IMG/M metagenome (GOLD analysis project Ga0233369, IMG submission 191537) | Fecal eukaryotic communites from dung pellets of Tule Elk in California, USA - Elk Dung D16 | ecosystem: Host-associated > Mammals > Digestive system > Large intestine > Fecal | place... | reverse complement strand
CATCAGTTCGTGCGGGAGATGATCCGGCGCGCTTCGTCGGGGTTGCGCACGCCCTTGTCGAGCGCGGACTGCGCGGCCTGCTTGGCCTCCGCCAGCCGGCCCTCGTTGGCCAGCAGCTTGGACAGGTTGAGGTAGGTCTCGCCGTTGGGGGCAAGCGGGGCGGCCTTCTGATAGGCGGAAATGGCCTGGTCGATGCGCTGCGGCTCGCCGAAGTAGTAGGCCTGGGCGAGGGCGACGTAGGTCTGGTAGTCGGGCTTGAGGATGTTCTTCTCCAGGCCCTCGTTGATGATCTCGATCGCCTTGTCCTGGCCGTCGTCCAGACTCAGGTAGGAGGCCATCAGGTTGCGGTATTCGCGCTCGTCGGTGAGCTCGCCCTTGGCGCGCAGCGCCTCGTACACGGCCGCGGCCTTGTCGTACTGGTCGGTCTGCAGGTAGGTGGCGGCGAGGTTGAGCTGCGAGCGCTTGTCGTCGGGGGTGGCCGCGGCGATCTGTTCGGCCAGGCGAGCGGCTTCGGCGCCCTGGCCGGACTCGGCGTAGGCGGCCATCAGCAGCTGCTGCCACTCGGGCTTGGCCTCGGGCGCATCGACCAGCGGGCGGAGCAGGGCGATCGCGTCGGCATAGCGCTCCTGGCGGATCAGCACATTGGCCTTGAGCGCGGTCATCGCCGGGTCCTGGCTGCGCGTCTCGGTCTGCAGGCGGTCGATGGTGGCCAGCGCCTGGTCGTACTGCTCTTCCTGCGCGTACAGCTGGGCGACGATGTTCATCACCTCGTAGTGGTCGTTGTTGCCCAGGCCGTCGAACTGCAGGGCGCGCTGCAGGTAGTCCATCGCCTTGGCGTCGTCCTGGCCGATCAGCAGGGCGCCGGCGATGCGCGCGGCCATGGCCTTGTCGTAGGCGCTGGATTTCTCGTCGCCGATGATCTCGTCGGCCAGGACCTGGGTCTGGGCCACGTCCTGCGCCTCGTAGGCGTCGGAGAGCTTGTTCAGGCGGCTGGCGCCGCTACGCGAGGGCCGCGCCTCGGGTTCCTGGCGGGTCGCTTCCGGATAGCGCTTGGCAGGCGCTTCGGCGCCGCGCTTGGCGCGCTCGGCTCGGCGCTCCTGCTGCGCCGAACCCGACTGCGCCAGGGCCGAAGTGGTCGCCAGCATCAGGCCGGTGGCCATCATCGCGGTCAGCAGGCGGGTCGGGAGGGACTTGTGGGACATGGATCTCACCTAGGTCGGGCGCCAGCGGCGCGAGGGGTTCGAAAGGATGGCACGGGCCGCGGGCGGTTTGCCCGTCCCGGACGCCGTCAGCCGCAGCTGGGCCGCCGGCCCGCGGCGCGCGCCTGTTCCCAGGTCGGGAGCAGGCTGTCGGCGCGAGCCTGGAGTTCGGAGATCCGGCTCTGCGGATCGGGGTGCGTGGACAGCCACTGCGGCGGACGGCTGCCGCCGGCGGCGATCATGTTCTGCCACAGGGCGACCGCCGCGCGCGGGTCGAAGCCGGCCTGCGCCATCATCCGCTGGCCGACCACGTCGGCCTCGGTTTCCTGCATGCGCGAACCCGGCAGCAGGAAGCCGGTCTGCGCCAGCAGGCTGCCGCCCTGCGCGGCGAGCTGTCCGTAGTTGCCGGCCAACGCGCCCAGCAGCTGGACCGCACCGGCCGCGCCCATCTGCCGGGTGATGCGTTCGTCGTGGTGGCGCTCGACGACATGGCCGATCTCGTGGCCGATCACCGCCGCCAGCTGGTCCTGGTTGCGGGCCACGTCGAACAGGCCGGTGTTCACGCCGACCTTGCCGCCGGGCAGGGCGTAGGCGTTGGGTTCCTTCTGCGCGAACACCGCCGTTTCCCAGGCGATCGTCTGCTGGTCGGCCGGCAACTGCCGCACCAGGGCGTCGACCACGCAGCGCACGTAGGCGTTCTGGCGTGCGTCGGTGCTCAACGGGCCCTTCTGCTTGGCCTCGGTGAAGGCCTGGGCGCCGAGCTGGTTGAGCTGCGCCTGCGACACCGCGCCCACGTACTGGGTGCGTCCGGTGGACGTGGTGCTGGTCGCACAAGCCGCCACGGAGGCGGCAATGACCAGCGCTGCGATGGCGTGCCTCATATTCCGGAGCCCCTGCTGTTCACCGCGAGTGTGGCGGCGGGCATCTTAAGTTTTCGTCAATCACACCGTCCGCGGCAGGCCATCGCCGCGGGCGTCGCAGGGTCCATTGCGTCGGTGCCGGCGGCCGCAGGCGCGGGCGCGCCATGGCCGATTCCGTTAGATGTCGAGGTTGGCCACCTTCAGCGCGTTGTCCTCGATGAAGGCGCGGCGCGGTTCCACCACATCGCCCATCAGGGTACTGAAGATCTGGTCGGCGGCAATAGCGTCCTCGATCCGGACCTGGAGCAGGCGCCGGGTGTCGGGATTGACGGTGGTATCCCACAGCTGCTCGGGGTTCATCTCGCCCAAGCCCTTGAAGCGCTGGATCTGGCGGCCGCGCTTGGCTTCCTCCAGCAGCCAGGCCTGGGCCTGGGCGAAGCTGGTGACCGGCTGGGCGCGGTTGCCGCGGATGATCTGCGCGCCCTCTCGGACCAGACCGTGCAGCAGGGTCGCCGCATCGCGCAGGGCGCGCAGCTCGCCGCCTTCGAACACCGAACGCGGCAGCACCTGCACCGTCTCCACGCCCATGTGTCGGCGGCGCACGACCAAGGCAGCCGGACGCTCCTCGCGCGCGGCCTGCCATTCCAGGACGTAGCGCGGGCGACCCAGCCCCTCGCGGTTGAGCCGGCGCTCCAGCGCATCGAGCGCCTGGCGCTGGGCGACACTGTCGTTCCCGGCCTCCGGATCGAGCGGGGCCAGGTCGATCAGCGCCTCGAGCACCAGCGGGTCGTAGCGGTGCGCGTTGCGCGCGATCGCCTCGCGGGCGGCGGCGTAGGTGAGCAGCAGCTTCTCCAGCGAGGCGCCCTCGATCGGCGGCTCGCCGTCGGCCGGCACCAGGGCCGCGCCTTCCACCGCGTTGCCGGCCAGATAGGCGTCGAGCGCGGCGTCGTCCTTGAGGTAGAGCTCGGTCTTGCCCTGCTTGATCTTGTACAGCGGCGGCAGGCCGATATAGACGTGGCCACGCTCGATCAGCTCGGGCATCTGCCGGTAGAAGAACGTCAGCAGCAGGGTGCGGATGTGGGAGCCGTCCACGTCCGCGTCGGTCATGATGATGATGCGGTGGTAGCGCAGCTTGTCCGGGTTGTATTCGTCCTTGCCGATACCGGTGCCCAGCGCGGTGATCAGGGTGCCGACCTCGGCCGACCCCAGCATGCGGTCGAAGCGCGCGCGCTCGACGTTCAGGATCTTGCCGCGCAGCGGCAGCACCGCCTGGTTCTTGCGGTTGCGGCCCTGCTTGGCCGAGCCGCCCGCAGAGTCGCCCTCGACGATGAACAGTTCCGACAGGGCCGGATCCTTCTCCTGGCAGTCGGCGAGCTTGCCGGGGAGGCCGGCGATATCCAGCGCCCCCTTGCGGCGGGTCAGGTCGCGGGCCTTGCGCGCGGCCTCGCGGGCGCGCGCGGCGTCCACGATCTTGCCCGCGATGGCCTTGGCCTCGTGGGGGTGTTCCTGCAGGAACTCCTCCAAACGTGCAGCGAACGTGCTGTCAACGACCGGCCTGACGTCGGAACTGACCAGTTTTTCCTTGGTTTGCGAGGAAAAGCTCGGGTCCGGCACCTTCACCGACAGCACCGCGATCAGGCCTTCGCGCATGTCGTCGCCGGAGAAGCTGACCTTGGCCTGCTTGGCGATGCCGTTCTGCTCGATGTAGTTGCTGAGCGTACGGGTGAGCGCGGAACGGAAGCCCTGCAGGTGGGTACCGCCGTCCTTCTGCGGGATGTTGTTGGTGAAGCAGAACATCGTCTCCTGGTAGGAGTCGGTCCACTGCAGCGCCACTTCCACGGTGATGCCGTTCTGCTCGCCCGACACCGAGATCACGTGGGGGTGCAGAGGGGTCTTGAGCTGCGCCAGGTGCTCGACGAAGCTGCGGATACCGCCCTCGTACTGGAACACGTCGCGGCGGCCTTCGCCGCGCTCGTCGGCCAGCACGATCTTGACCCCGGAATTGAGGAACGACAGCTCGCGCAGGCGGCGCGCCAGCACGTCGTAGTGGAACTCCGTATCGCTGAAGGTCTCGACCGAGGGCCAGAAACGCAGGGTGGTGCCGCGCCGGGTGGACGCTTCCAGCCGCTTGAGCGGGTAGATCGGCTCGCCGTGGGCGTATTCCTGCTGGTGGTGGAAACCGTCGCGCCACACATCCAGCATCAGCCTGGACGACAGCGCGTTGACCACCGACACGCCGACGCCGTGCAGGCCGCCGGAAACCTTGTAGCTGTTGTCGTCGAACTTGCCGCCGGCGTGCAGCACGGTGAGGATCACCTCGGCCGCCGAACGGTTTTCTTCCTTGTGGATGTCGACCGGGATGCCGCGACCGTTGTCGGACACCGAGACCGAGCCGTCCGCGTAGATGGTCACCAGGACCTCGTCGGCGTGGCCGGCAAGGGCCTCGTCGATCGAGTTGTCGACCACCTCGAACACCATGTGGTGCAGGCCGGTGCCGTCGTGGACGTCGCCGATGTACATGCCCGGCCGCTTGCGCACGGCCTCGAGGCCGCGCAGGACGGTGATCCTGCTCGAATCGTAGGCCTGCTCGGGCAAGCCTGCCGGGGTCTGGGTTTCTTCGGTCATTCGCACCACCATCGCGCCGGGCGCAGGGTGCGCCCCGACGCTTAAGTTATTGGGCCGGAAGCACGAATTATACCGCGCCGGCCGGGGCGCCGGGCCGGCGCGCCAGGACGGCCGCCAGAGAGGCTCCATGGCGGTGGTCACCGTTCAGGCCGGAGCGATCAGGCCGTGTTCCACGTGGAACGTGCGCAGCGGCCAGTCGCCGCCGACCAGCCCGGGAATCGGCTCGGTCCCGGTGACGAAGACCTGCGCGCCGCTGGCCCGCAGGTCCTCGAGCAGTCGCTGCTGGTGGGCGCGATCCAGCTCGGAAGCCAGATCGTCGAGCAGGAACACCGGCCAGTGTCCGCGGCACGCGGCGAAGTCCTCGGCCTGGGCCAGCAGGCAGGCCAGCGCCGTGAGCTTGGCCTGGCCGCGGGACAGGGCCTCGGCCGCCGGACGGCTGTCGTGCAGGATGCGCCAGTCGGCGCGATGGGGCCCCACCGACGTGAACCCGGCGGCAAGGTCGCGGTCGCGGGCCACGAGCAGGGCGTCGGCCAGCGACAGCTGGTCACGGCGCCAGCCCGGGCGGTAGTCCATGCTTGCAGGCCCCAGCTGGGGCGCCAGGCGCGCCGAGAGCGCGTCCAGGCGCGGCTGCAGGCGCTCCACGTACAGGCGACGCTCCTGGTCCAGCAGTTCCCCCGCCTGGGCCAGTTCCGCATCCCAGGCATCCAGTTGCCCGGCCCCGGCGCGCTGCTTCAGCAGGGCGTTACGCTGGCGCAGGGCCCGTGCGTAGCGACGCCACAGGGGATGGAAGCGTTCCGTGCCATGTTCCACGTGGAACAGGCCCCAATCGAGATAGCGCCGGCGCGCTTCGGCGCCCGCCGTGACCAGGGCGTGGCTGCCCGGCTCGAAACTGACCGCGGCCAGCGCCGCGCACAGGTCGCCGAGCTGCTGCACCGGCGCACCGTCCAGGCGCCCAGTCCAGTCCTGCCCGGTGTGGCGCAGGCCCGCGCGGCGGCGGATGTCGCCCGGCTCGCCCCACTCGGCGAACACCTCCAGGGCTCCGGCCCCGGTCTGCAGCAGCCCGTCGCGCACCCGGCCGCGGAAACTGCGGCCGTAGGCCAGCAGGTGGATGGCCTCCAGCAGGCTGGTCTTGCCGGCGCCATTGGGGCCGACGACCAGGTTCAGCCGCGGGCCGGGCGCGAGGTCCAGCGGCGCCAGATTGCGCACGCCGGCCACGGTGAGGCGGGTCAGGTACATGACCACCCGCCGGAAACGGCCGCCAGGGGCGAGCGCCAGAAACGCATTCGCCCGGCCGGAGCCGGGCGAACACAAGGTTCCACGTGGAACACGACCATTGCCGTCACAGGCGCAGCGGCATCACCACATGCCTGCAGCGCTCGCTGGACGCCTCGCGCACCAGGGCCGACGAATTCGCGTCGCGCAACTGCAGCACCACCTGTTCGTCGCGCAGCGCCGACAGCGCGTCGAGCAGGTAGTTGACATTGAAGCCCACCGCCAGCGCGTCGACGCGGGTCTCGGCCTCGACTTCTTCCTGCGCCTCTTCCTGCTCGGGGTTGTGCGCATTGATCCGCACCAGGCCCGGCGACATCTCCAGACGCACGCCGCGGTACTTCTCGTTGGACAGGATCGCGGCGCGCTGCAGGGCCGCGCGCAGGGCCTCGCGGTCGATCAGCACCTCGCGGTCCGCGCCGATCGGGATCACCGCCTCGTAGTCCGGGAAGCGGCCGTCGATCAGCTTGCTGGTGAAGGTGACATCGTCGCGCTTGATGCGGATGTGGTTGCGGCCCATCTCCAGCACCACGGTGCGGTCGCCGCCCTCGAGCAGGCGCTGCAGCTCCTGCACGCCCTTGCGCGGCACGATGATCTGGCGCTTGGTCGGCACCGCTTCCTCCAGCGCGGCCTCGCACAGCGCCAGCCGGTGGCCGTCGGTGGCCACGCAGCGCAGCCGCTTGTCGGCCAGGTCGAACAGCAGGCCGTTGAGGTAGTAGCGCACGTCCTGCTGGGCCATTGCGAAGGCGGTGCGCTCGATCAGTTCCTTGAGCGCGGTTTCCGGGACGCTGACGCGCTCGGTCGCGTCGACCTCGTCGACCGAAGGGAAATCGTTGGCCGGCAGGCTCGACAGGGTGAAGCGGCTGCGGCCGGCCTGCACGGTGATCTTCTCGCCCGACTGCGACAGCGTGACCTTGCTGCCATCGGGCAGGGCGCGAACGATGTCGAACAGCTTTCTGGCCGGGATCGTGGTTTCGCCGTCCTGGGCATCGTCGACCGCCACGCGCGACACCATCTCGACCTCGAGGTCGGTACCGGTGAGCGAGAGCTGGCCGGCGGAAACCTGGGTCAGCAGGTTGGCCAGAACGGGCAGGGTCTGGCGCCGCTCGACGACGTTGACGACTTGCGCCAGCGGCTTCAGGAGGGCTTCGCGTTGCAGGCTGAAACGCATGCGTTGGGGTTCCTGTTACAAGGCTTTTAGAAGGATAAAAACTTTAAAAGCGGTGGTGCTGGGGGGCCTGCACAGCGGGTATAACAGCTTTAAGCTATTGTTTTAAAAGCTTTTATTGCTGCATTTCTGGTGTGGACAACCGCGACCGCCTGAGTGGGGGAACCTGTGGATGGTTTGCACCCCTCAACCTTGTCCACAGCTTGTGCCCGCGCTGTCCACGACAAACACAACATGTAGTGTAGCGAAGGTTTCCGGGTGCGGCGCGCGCTGCGGCAGCCGCCTGGCGGGGCGTCGGAAACCACCCTCCTGGAGGGCCTGTGGGAGCCTGACCGCCGTCCTGCGAGAGCAGTTCCGCGGGCGTGCCACGGGTGCCTGCCCGCCCATGGCGTCGGAAGGGGGGCGGGCGCGCCACTCCTGGGTTTGGAAACTGCGGTGCCAGAGGCTGTACAACGCGCCCACGACCCTCTGGGGCTGTGGGGCCTGGCCCCCGGGGCGATCAGGGCGCGCTCAGGGGCGCTCAGCGGGGCAGGAAGGCAGGAAGCGGGCGCGGCCGGCAGGAGCCGCAGGCCGCCGCAGGAGGCCGCAGGAGCCGCAGGAGGCCGGCAGGGCGGGTGGCCCCAGCTGCGGGGAGCGTGGAGCGCAGCCGGCGGGGGGCGCTAGCCGGCCGGCACGGGCAGGGGCGCGGCGGCGCCGAGGTGACCGCAATCGCGCGGGACGGGCCGGGGGATGGGCGCCACGAGGCGGGCGCAGCCGCATCCCCGCGTCCATGGTGGGCGCAGGGCAGGGATTGGAACGCAGGGGCGGGTCGCGCGGCGGGGGATTACTCGCTGAGCTTGCGGATCAGCTTGTCCCAGTCCTCGCGCAGCTTGCCGTCGGTTTCCATCAGGTTGCGGATCTGGCGGCAGGCGTGCAGCACGGTGGTGTGGTCGCGCCCGGCGAAGGCATCGCCGATCTCGGGCAGGCTGTGCTCGGTCAGTTCCTTGGCCAGGGCCATCGCCATCTGGCGGGGGCGCGCCAGCGAGCGCGTGCGGCGCTTGGACAGCAGGTCCTTGATCTGCAGGCCGTAGTAGTCGGCCACGACCTTCTGGATGTTGGGGATGCCGATCGACTGCTGCTGCGCGCGCAGCAGGTCGCGCAGCGTTTCCTGGGCGAACTCGACCGTGATCGCGCGGCCCGTGAAGTTGGCGCGGGCGGCCAGCGAGTTGAGCGCGCCTTCCAGGTCGCGCACGTTGCCGTGCATCTTCTTGGCCAGCAGGAACGCGACCTCGTCGGGCACCATGGTGCCGCGCTCGCGCGACTTGGCCAGGACGATCGCCGCGCGCGTCTCGAAGTCGGGCGGATCGATCGCCACCGACAGGCCCCAGGCCAGGCGCGACTTGAGCCGCGGCTCAAGCCCCTCGACCTCGCGCGGATAGCGGTCGCAGGTCATGATGATCTGCTGGCGGCTGTCGAACAGCGTATTGAAGGTGTGGAAGAACTCTTCCTGGGTGCGGTCCTTGCCGGCGAAGAACTGGATGTCGTCGATCAGCAGCGCGTCGATCTGGCGGAACTGGCGCTTGAACTGGTCCGAGGTCTTTTCCTGGATCGAGCGGAAGAACGCGCTGTAGAACTCCTCCGAGCGCAGGTACAGCACGCGCGCGGCCGGATTGGCCTGGCGCATCGCGTTGCCGGCCGCGAACATCAGGTGGGTCTTGCCCAGGCCCGTGCCCCCGTACAGCAGCAGCGGGTTGTGGGCGCGGTCGCCGGGCTTGAGCGCGGCCTGCCAGGCCGCGGCGCGGCCGAGCTGGTTGCTGCGGCCCTCGACGAAGTTGTCGAAGGTGTAATGGCTGTCCAGGTGCCCGGCGAAGGGCACCGGCGCGGACGGCCGCGCCACCGGCGATTCGCTGGCGGCGGCCGGCGCGGGCGCCGGCGTGGCGCGCGGCAGCGAGCCGATCTCCAGCTGGACGTCGCCGCTGCCGGCGAAATGCGCCAGCAGTTCGCGGATGCGCTGCAGGTAGCGGCTCTCGACCTCGTCGCGGACGAAGGCGTTGGGCGCGTAGAGCACGGTGCGGCTGTCGTGGCGACGCGCCTGCAACGGCTTGAGCCAGGTGTGCACGTCCTCGGCCGGCAGTTCGGCTTCCAGGCGTTCGAGGCAGCGGGGCCAGGCATCCATAAAGCGATTCGTGTTGCAGTCGTGATCGAAAACGGGACCGCCGGCACGCGGCGGTCGCCGGCCGGGAGCGGTCCAAAGGGGAGGGCAGACTACCACCGGCCCCCTTCCCGCGCATCCGCGCCAGGCGCGGCGGCGACCTACGCACTTGACCGAGGCACGGCCACGTGGCTAGAATCGCCGGTTCTTTCCGCCCGCTGTAACCAGCTAATCAAACGCCATGGCCACCAAGCGCACCTACCAGCCCAGCAACCTCAAGCGTAAGCGCGACCACGGCTTCCGTGCCCGCATGGCCACCGCCGACGGCCGCAAGATCCTGGCCCGTCGCCGCGCCAAGGGCCGCAAGCGCCTCACGGCCTGAGCCGCGACCAGCGCCTGCCACCCGGCCTCGCGACAGGCCGGGCCACTGCCCCGGCCATGACCGACGCCCGCTTCCCGCGACAGGCGCGGGTGCGCGCACGCGCCGACTTCGACCGCATCTTCCGCGACGGCCGACGCGTCGCGCAGCCCATGCTGGCCCTGCACTGGCTGGCCGACGGCCAGGCGCCGCGCATGGGCCTGGCGGTCTCGCGCAAGGTCGACAAGCGCGCCGTCGGACGCAACCGCATCAAGCGCGTCCTGCGCGACGAATTCCGGCACGGCCGCGCCACGCTGGCCGCCGGCGCGTATGTCTTCGTCGCCCGCGCCGCGGCGGCCACCGCCAGCGGCGAGGCCCTGCGCGCGGCCATGCGCAGCCTGCTGCGCCGCGCCGGCGCGTTGCCGCACCCGGCCACCGGCGGCACAATGCCCGGCGCCGTTTCCTCCAGCACGGCCTCCCCGACTCCTCCCACCGCGCCGTGTCCTTCCGGCGAATGAGCCTGCCTGTCCGATGAACCAGACCCGCACCTTCCTGATCGTTGCCTGGCTGATGGTGGCGACCCTGCTGTGGATGGCATGGAACAAGGAGCAGGCCACGCCGCCCGCGCAGCCGACCGCGGCCATCGCCACCGGCGGCAGCGTGGTCCCGGGCACCCCGCAGCCGGTCGCCGGCGCGCTTCCGGTCGCGCCCACGGTTCCGGCCGCGCCAGGCGCGGTGCCCGAGAGCAGCGCCGCCCCCGAGCGCGCCAGCGCGGTGCAGGTGGAGACCGACGTGCTGCGCCTGGTGGTTGATGGCGGCAGCGTGCTGCGCGCCGAGCTGCTCGACTACCCGCAGACCCGCGACGAGGGCAGCGCCCCGGTGGTGCTGTTCGACGCCAGCCCGGCCGACTACTACACCGCGCAGAGCGGCTGGGTCAGCGCCGGCGGCGCCGCGCCCAACCATGAGCAGGGCTTCGTGCCGGCCGGTCCCGAGCGCAGCTTCGCGCTGGCGCCGGGCCAGGACGAGCTGGTCGTGCCCTTCGTCTGGCACGGCCCCGACGGCCTGGAGATCCGCCGCAGCTACGTGCTGCGCGCGGGCCAGTACGCGGTCACGGTCCGCGACGAGATCGTCAACCAGGGCAGCCAGCCCTGGCAGGGCCATGCCTACCGGCAGCTGCTGCGCGGCACGCCCAACGTCAAGCGCGGCATGACCAACCCCGAGTCGTTCAGCCTCACCGGCGCGACCTGGTACGGCGACCAGCGCGGCTACGCGCGGCGCTGGTTCAGCGACTACGACGACGGCGCGATCAACGCCACCGACACCAACACCTGGATCGCCTTCGTCCAGCACCACTTCTTCGCCGCCTGGCTGCCGGGCGAGGCGACCGCCGGTGCCGATGCGATCACCCTGGACACCGACACCAGCGCCGGCGTCGAGCGCTTCCTGATCCGCGAGATGGCCGCCACCCCGGTGGTGGTCGCCCCCGGCCAGCAGGCGGTGGAGACCGCGCGCCTGTGGGTGGGCCCGAAGCTGGTCGAGCAGATCAAGGCCCAGCACGTGCCGGGCCTGGACCGCGTGGTCGACTACAGCCGCTTCTCGATCATGGCCTGGCTGGGCGAAGGCCTGTTCTGGGTGCTGGACAAGCTGTACCGGCTGTTCGGCAACTGGGGCTGGGCGATCGTGGGCCTGGTGGTGCTGGTCAAGATCCTGCTGTTCCCGCTGGCCAGCGCGCAGTACAAGTCGATGGCCAAGATGCGCAAGTTCCAGCCGCGCATGCAGCAGCTCAAGGAGCGCTACGGCGACGACCGGCAGAAGTTCCAGGTCGCGATGATGGAGCTGTACAAGAAGGAGAAGATCAATCCGGTCGGCGGCTGCCTGCCGCTGCTGCTGCAGATGCCGATCTTCTTCGCCCTGTACTGGGTGCTGCTGGAGTCGGTGGAACTGCGCCACGCGCCGTGGATCGGCTGGATCCAGGACCTGACCGCGCGCGATCCCTGGTTCATCCTGCCGGTGCTCAACATCGCGGTGATGTGGGCCACCCAGAAGCTCTCGCCGATGACCGGCATGGATCCGATGCAGCAGCGCATGATGCAGATGATGCCGCTGATCTTCGGCGTGATGATGGTGTTCTTCCCGGCCGGCCTGGTGCTGTACTGGGTCACCAACGGCGGCCTGGGCCTGGCGCAGCAGTGGTACATGCTGCGCAAGTACGGCGACAACGCGCCGGCCAAGGCCTGACCCCCGTCCCGCCCATCCCCGAAGCCCGCCCCTGGCGGGCTTCGTCCTTCCAGGTCCCGATGCGCCAGTCCTCCGCCGCCAGCGACACCATCGCCGCCATCGCCACGCCCGCCGGGGCCGGCGGGGTCGGCATCGTGCGGGTGTCCGGCCCGGCGGCGCTGGCGATCGGCCAGGCGCTGTGCGGCCAGGCGCTGCGCCCGCGCCACGCCCATCACCTGCGCTTCCGCGACGAGGCGGGGGCGACCATCGACGACGGCATCGCCCTGGCCTTCGTCGCCCCGGCCAGCTACACCGGCGAGGACGTGGTGGAACTGCAGGCCCACGGCAGCGCGCCGGTGCTGCGCCGGCTGCTGGCCCGCTGCTGCGACCTGGGCGCGCGGATCGCGCGGCCGGGCGAATTCAGCGAGCGCGCCTACCTCAACGGCCGCCTCGACCTGGCCCAGGCCGAGGCCGTGGCCGACCTGATCGCCGCCGGCGACGAACGCGCGGCGCGCGCGGCCCGGCGCGCGCTGGACGGCGAATTCTCCCGCCAAGTGGACGCGCTGGCCGAGCGCCTGGTCGCGCTGCGGGTGCAGGTGGAAGCGGCGATCGACTTCGTCGACGAACCGATCGAGACCCTCGGTGGCACCGCCCTGCGCCGGGAACTGGACGCGGTGCGGACCCGGCTCGACGCCCTGCTGGTGGCCGCCGACCGCGGCCGCCGGCTGCGCGACGGCCTGCACGCGGTGATCGTGGGCCCGCCCAACGCCGGCAAGAGTTCGCTGCTCAATGCGCTGTCGGGCAGCGAGCGGGCGATCGTCACCGAGATCGCCGGCACCACCCGCGACCTGCTGCAGGAAACCCTGCGCATCGACGGCTTCGAGCTCAACCTGGTCGATACCGCGGGCCTGCGCGAGGACGGCGACGCGATCGAGCGCGAGGGCATGCGCCGCGCGCGCGCGGAGCTGCGCCGCGCGGACCTGGCCCTGGTGGTGCTCGACGCGCGCGATCCGGAGGCCGGCATGCGCGCGGTGGCCGCGGACGTGCTGGGCGTGCCGCAGCGCATCGTGGTGCACAACAAGTTCGACCTGGTCCAGGCCGATGCGCCGCTGGCCGAGGGCGCGCTGGCGGTGTCGGCGCGCACGGGCCTCGGGCTGGAGGCGCTGCATGCGCGGCTGCGCGAGGCGGCCGAGGACAGCGGTCCGGCCGATGGTGCGTTCACCGCGCGCGCGCGCCATGTCGATGCGCTGCGCCGCGCCGCGCAGGCGCTGGTCGACGCGGCCGCCGTGCTGTCCCACGAGCAGCTCGACCTCACGGCCGAGGCGCTGCGGCTGGCCCAGGACGCGCTGGGCGAGATCACCGGGCGGACCTTGCCCGACGAACTGCTCGGGCGGATCTTCTCCACCTTCTGCATCGGCAAATAGCGGTCCTCCGCTGCAGAGGCGCCTCCGCCCGGGGTCATCGGCGTTTTTTCGCCAACTGCGTCACAGTTTCATTGGCGCCCATCCCCGCAGACTCGGCAGGCACGGGCCGTTGGCGGGGATTCAGCCTGCCCGGCGCCTTCGTGCATTCGCGAATCTGTCTTCTCAGGGGAAAACCGATGTCCACCAACACCACCGCAGGCGGCCGGAGGGCGCCGCAGAGGCTGCTGACGGGTGCTGCACTCGCGCTGGCCGGGGCCGCGCTGCTGGCCTCATGCAAACAGGAAACGGGGAAGGAATCCGCCGCGGCGCCCGCCGCGGGGCCGCAGGCGCCTGCGGCGCAGCCGGCCGCGCCAGCCGAGGCGGTGTCGGCCGAGGTGGCCGCGCTCAGCGCCGAGCAACTGCGCGAGGCCGCGTCCAAGGCCTACCAGGAAAGCCGCCTGTACGCCCCCGGTGGCGACAATGCGATGGAGTACTACCTGGCCCTGCGCGACAAGGAACCGGCCAACGCCGGCGTCTCCAGCGCGCTGGTCGACCTGATGCCGATGACCGTGATCGCCACCGAACAGAGCCGCGACCGCGGTGACTTCGTCGAGGCCCGGCGCCTGCTGGCGTTGATCGAGAAGACCGACTCGTCCTATCCGGCGGTGCAGCGCCTGCGCACCAGCATCGCCAGCGCCGAGACCGAGGCCGCGCGCCGCGCCGAACAGGAGCAGCTGACCGCCGAACAGGAGGCGCAGCGCCGCCAGCAGCTCGAGCGCGAACGCCAGGAGCAGCAGCGCCTTGCGCAGGAACAGGCGGCCCGCGACCTGGCCGCGCAGCAGCAGGCGCAGGCGCAGGAGGCCGCGCGCCAGGAAGCCGCCCGCCAGGAGGCGGCGCGACAGGAGGCCGCACGACAGGAAGCCGCCCGCCAGGAAGCGGCGCGCCAGCCGGCGCCGGCGCCGACCCCGGCGCCCAGCCGCGCGGCGACCGCCGCCGACCTGCGCGCGATCAGCACCCCGGCTCCGCGCTACCCGCCCGACGCGCTGCGCGCCGGCACCTCCGGCGAAGTGCAGGTCGAGTTCACCGTGGCGGTCGACGGTTCGGTGAGCGCGGCGCGCGTGGTGCGCGCCGACCCGCCGCGCGTGTTCGACCGCGAAGCGCTCAACGCGGTGCGCCGCTGGCGCTTCGAGCCGGTGCCCGGCCCGGTCACCACGCGCCGCACCATCAACTTCAGCCCCGGCCAGTAGGCAGGGGCCGGACACAAGAAAGCCCGGCGCGAGCCGGGCTTTCTTGTCGGTGCGATGGCGACCGGTCAGGCCGAGATCGCCAGCCGCTCCTTGTGGTACAGGCGCGCGGCCAGCAGCCACAGCACCAGGCCCAGGCCGAAGCCCGCGCCCAGGTACACCGCCCACTCCTGCAGCGCGATCGCCTCGCTGCGCACCAGCTTGAGGATCATCTGGTTCTGCGCCAGGAACGGCACGGCGAACTGCCACAGCTGGTTCTTCACCGGATTCACCATCAGCATGATGGTCGGCACGATCGGCAGGAACATCAGCACGCTCATGTAGCTCTGGGCTTCCTTCACCGACTTCACGCTGGCCGCGATCAGGGTCAGCAGCGTGGTGCCGATCAGTACCATCGGCAGCAGCACCAGCAGCAGCTGGGCCATCACCGGCACCGAGACGTCGATCAGCTGCAGCGGGCCGGGGGCCAGCTGGAAGCTGAACTTGAACGCCAGCACGATCAGCAGCAGCGAGAGCATGCCAAACAGGCAGGCGGCGAGAATCTTGCCGCTCATGATCGCGGCGCGCGCAGCCGGCGTGGCCAGCAGCGGTTCCAGCGACTGGCGCTCGCGCTCGCCGGCGGTGACGTCGATGACCAGCGCCGCGCCACCGAGGAAGCTGAAGAGGATCAGCAGGTAGGGCAGGAACGCCAGCAGCATGCCGCGCCGGGCCTCGGGCGTGGCGACATCGCGCTGCCCCACCTGCACCGCGAAGCCCGCCTCCGGGCTGACCCCGCGGTTGATCCCGCGCAGCACGCCGACGGTGCGGCTGTACTCGACCAGCACCCCGCGCACGCGGTTGACCGGGATCTGCGAGTCCTGGCGCGAGCTGTCGTAGATCAGTTCGACCACGGCCGGCTTGCTGTCGCGCCACTGCTCGCCGTACTCCTCGCCGATCTTCAGCACCACGTCGAAGTCCTGGTCGCGCACCGCCTGCTCCGGATCGGCCGGCGCCGGCTGGGCCTCGATGTTGCGGCCCTTGAGGAAGGCGACCAGGTTGGGGGCGTGCTCGGCGCCGATCACCGGCAGCTCGAGCGTGGACTCGAGCTGGGTGCGCATCTTCTTTTCGGCCAGCGCGCCCATGCCCAGGATGATGGCGGGCATCACGATCGGGCCCAGCAACAGGCCCAGCATCATCGTCTTGCGGTCGCGGAACAGGTCGACCAGCTCCTTCCTGGCTACGGTCCAGATCGCCTTCATGCGCGCGCCCCCATCGCAGCTTCGCCTTCAAGATCGGCCAGTCGGACGAACACGTCCTCCAGGTCCGGCAGCCCGGTCTGCTCGCGCAGTTCGTCCGGCGTGCCCACCGCGCGCACTTCGCCGTGCGCGATCACCACGATGCGGTCGCACAGCGCGGCGACCTCCTGCATGATGTGGCTGGAGAAGATCACGCAGCGGCCCTCGTCGCGCAGCCCGCGCAGGAATCCGCGCAGGCCCCGCGTGGTCATCACGTCCAGGCCGTTGGTGGGTTCGTCCAGGATCACGTTGCGCGGGTCGTGGACCAGCGCCCGCGCGATCGCGGTCTTGGTGCGCTGGCCCTGCGAGAAGCCCTCGGTGCGGCGGTCGAGGAAGTCCTCCATCACCAGGGTCCTGGCCATCTGCGCGATGCGCGCGGCGATGGTGGCCTCGTCGATGCCGTGCAGGCGGCCGAAGTATTCGATGTTCTCGCGGGCGGTCAGGCGCTTGTACACGCCGCGCGCGTCGGGCAGCACGCCCAGGCGCTGGCGCACCGCGGTGGGGTCCTTGGCCACGTCGATGCCGTCGACCTCGATGCGGCCGCGGTCGGGCGACATCAGGGTGTAGAGCATGCGCAGGGTAGTGGTCTTGCCGGCGCCGTTGGGGCCGAGCAGGCCGACGATCTCGCCGTCGCGCGCCTCGAATCCGACGCCCTTCACCGCATGGACGGGACCGGTCTTGGCCTTGAACGACTTGTGCAGGTCATGGAGTCGGATCATCTCAGGGCTCCCAGCCATAGTTGCCGGCGAACGGCGGTTGCGCGGTCAGGCGTTCCAGGCACTTGCCATCCAGCGCCGAGGCATCGGCGCTTTCGACGAACTGCGCGAACAGCTTGGGCATGCAGCCGGTGCCGAGCACGCTGTGGCCCTGGCCCGGCAGCACCAGGTGGCGGGCGTTGGACAGCGACGCGACGACCTCGTCGCCATAACGCGGCGGGGTGACCGGATCGAGTTCGCCGCTGATCGCCAGCAGCGGCACCGCCCCGGCCAGCGGCTGGCGGAAGTTCTCCGCGCGCGCGCCCTTCGGCCAGACGGCGCACTGGTTGCGCAGGGTCTCGACCAGCAGCGGACCGAGCACGGTGCCGTCGTCGCCGGCGGCATCGCCGAACTCCGCGGCGTCCTCGCTGCAGCTCACCGACAGGCCCATGCCCATGGCCATCGCATCGTTCATCTGCCCGGTGAGCATGCGCGACTGCGCAAGCAGGCTCTCGTAGCGCTGCTGCGAGGCCTCGTGCAGCAGCAGCGGCAGGGTGGCCGCCATCGACGGCTGGTAGGCGTACATGCGCAGCAGGCTGGCCAGGTGGGCGAAGCGCGGCACTTCCTCGCGCCACTCGCCCGAGACCGGGTCGCGGTAGCGCACCGGCGCGATGCCGCCGGCCTGCAGGCGCTCGCGCACCTGCGCCAGCTGCGTGCGCGGGTCGCCGAGGTTGCTCACGCAGGCCTCGGTCTGGCGGCAGCGCTCGAACTGCGCGTCCAGCGCGTCCTCCAGATTGCGCGCATGGTCCTGTCCGAGCACCAGCGAGTTGGGCACGACCGAATCGAGCACCACGGTGCGGGTCTGCTCCGGGTAGGTGGCCGCGTACTGCTGCGCCACGCGGGTGCCGTAGGACACGCCGACCAGGTTGATGCGCTCCACGCCAAGCTTGCGCCGCACCAGGTCGAGGTCGCGCACGTGGTCGCCGGTGGTGTAGTAGCGCAGGTCGCTGTCGGCCTGCAGGCGGTCGCGGCAGGCCTCGGTCAGGCGGGTCAGCGCCTCGGGCGTGTCGTTGGCCGGATCGGCCAGGAATCCCTCGTCGCTGAACTCGGGGCAGTGCAGCGGGTTGGAGCCGCCGGTGCCGCGCGCGTCCAGCAGCAGCACGTGGCGGTTGCGGCGCACGTCGGCGAAGGCGCTGCGCACCATCGGATAGGACTCGATCGCCGACTGGCCCGGGCCACCGGCGATCAGGAAGATCGGGTCGGCCTCGGCCAGGCCCTGGGCGGGGATCATCGCGAGCGCCAGTTCGATCCGGCGGCCGTCTGGCGCGTCGTGGTTCTCGGGCACCGCCAGCTTCGCGCACTGCGCTTCGACCGATTCGCCGCCGGGACCCTTCAGGGCGCAGGCGTCGAAGGACAGTTCGCCGTAATGCAGCCGACCCTGGGCGTCGGCCCGCGGACTGGACTGCTGGCGGCTGCCGCCATCGCAGGCCGCCAGCAGCAGCGTGCCGGCGACGAGTGGAACCAGGAACTGCAAGCGCGTCATGCGAAGCCTCCGGGAAGAATTCGGTGTTCGCCATCCCGCCACGCACGGCTGCGGCGGTGCGGGCGAGGGCAGGGTTCGGACATCCAGTGACGTCCGCGATGCTGCGTTTGTGACCGCGCCCCTCCCCGGGCGCCGGCTACTTGCTGCTGACGTACTTCTCGCGGCGGATCTGCGGCACCGGCAGGCCGGCTTCCTTGAGCGCATCGAAGCAGGCGTCGACCATGTTGGGATTGCCGCACAGGTAGGCGATGTCGCCTTCCGGGTCGGGCGCGAACTCGGCCAGGAACTGCTGCACGTAGCCGTGGCGCACGTCGGCATGCGCCTGCGCGCTGCCGGGTTCGGGCAGCTCGCGCGAGAAGCAGGGCACGAAGCGGAAGGCCGGGTGGCGCTCGGCGAAGGCACGGAACTCGTCGCCGTACAGCAGCTCGGCCGGCGTGCGCGCGCCGAACAGCAGCACCACCTCGATGCCGCGCTCGGCGATGGCCTTCTCCAGCAGCGGCAGCATCGCCCGGTACGGGGTCACGCCGGTGCCGGTGCCGATCAGCAGGTAGCGCCGGTTGGCGTCGCCGGGCATCAGGCAGAAGCGCCCGAACGGGCCGCTGGCCATCACCGTGCCGCCTTCCTCCAGGCCCTCGAACAGCGCCGTGGCCGCGCCGCCGGGCACGTAGCTCACCGCGATTTCCACCGAATCGCCCGGGCCCTGCGCGTGGTCGTGGATGGTCGCCAGCGAATACGAGCGCTTGGTCGGCGTGCCGTCGGCGTACTGGAAGTGCACCTGGATGAACTGGCCGGGGATGTAGTCCAGCGGCAGCCCGTCGGCGCGGCTGAAAGTGAGGTGCGCGACCGAGGGCGCGAGCATGCGCCGGCCGGTGAGCTTGAGCGGGAACTGGACGATGGCCACGTCGGGAAATGGGACGGTCCGGCCCGGGATTGGGCCGATGGGCCGCCTATACTAGCGGCTTGCCGCGAAGCACGCGGCCAAGGCCCACGCGATGACCCCAGAATCCACCGCGGCTCCGGGCGCGCCCGCGCTGCGCATCCGCGATCTCCGCAAGACCTACGACAACGGCGTGGAGGCGCTCAAGGGCGTCTCCCTGGACGTGCAGCCCGGCGATTTCTACGCCCTGCTCGGCCCCAACGGCGCCGGCAAGAGCACCCTGATCGGCATCATCTCCTCGCTGGTGAACAAGACCTCGGGCGGGGTGTCGGTGTTCGGCATCGACCTGTCCGCCCAGCGTGGCGCGGCCATGCGCCAGATCGGCCTGGTGCCCCAGGAAATCAACTTCAACATGTTCGAGAAGCCGCTCGACATCCTGGTCAACTACGCCGGCTTCTACGGCGTGCCGCGCGCCGAGGCGCTGGTGCGCGCCGAGGAGGAACTCCGCCGCGCCTTCCTGTGGGACAAGGCCACGCTGATGAGCCGCACCCTGTCGGGCGGCATGAAGCGGCGGCTGATGATCGCGCGGGCGATGATGACCCGGCCGCGGCTGCTGATCCTGGACGAGCCCACCGCCGGCGTGGACATCGAGATCCGCCGCGACATGTGGCGCGTGCTGCGCGAGATCAACGCCGCCGGCACCACCATCATCCTCACCACGCACTACCTGGAGGAAGCCGAGTCGCTGTGCCGCAACCTGGCGATCATCGACCGCGGGGTGATCGTCGAGCAGGGGCCGATGCGCGCACTGCTGGCCAAGCTCGACGTGGAGGGTTTCCTGTTCGACGTCGACGGGCCCCTGCCGGCCGTGCTGCCGGCGATCGAGGGCGCCGCCCTGGTGGCCTGCGACGACCACACCCTGGACCTGGAGATGCCGCGCGCGATGGACCTCAACCGCGTGTTCGCCGGCTTCGACGCGGCCGGCATCCGGGTGCGATCGATGCGCACCAAGTCCAACCGGCTCGAGGAGCTGTTCGTGCGCATGACCGGCAACCACGCCGGCACCAAGGAGCAGGCGGCATGAGCGCTTCCACGACCCCGACCACCGCGGCGGACGCGAGCGTCGCGCGCGGCAACTGGATCGCCCTGGTCACGATCATGCGCCGCGAGGTGGTGCGGATCCTGCGCATCTGGGGTCAGACCCTGGTGCCGCCGGCGATCACCATGACCCTGTATTTCCTGATCTTCGGCGGCCTGATCGGCTCGCGGATCGGCGACATGGGCGGCTATAACTACATGGAGTTCATCGTCCCCGGGCTGGTGATGATGAGCGTGATCCAGAACAGTTACGGCAACATCTCCTCGAGCTTCTTCGGCGCCAAGTTCGGCCGCCACATCGAGGAACTGCTGGTCAGCCCGATGCCGAGCTGGGTGATCCTGGGCGGCTACGTCGCCGGCGCGGTGCTGCGCGGGCTGATGGTGGGCGCGATCGTGCTGCTGATCGCCATGTGCTTCACCACCGTGCGCGTGCCGCACCCGCTGGTCACGTTCTCGACCGTGCTGCTGGGCGCGACGATCTTCTCCCTGGCCGGCTTCGTCAATGCCGTGTACGCCAGGAAGTTCGACGATGTGGCGATCGTGCCGACCTTCATCCTGACCCCGCTGACCTACCTGGGCGGCGTGTTCTACTCGATCACCCTGCTGCCGGGCTGGGCGCAGGCGGCTACCCACGCCAACCCGATCTTCTACATGGTCAACGCCTTCCGCTACGGCCTGCTGGGCAGCTCGGACGTGCCGCTGTGGATCGCCTATGCGCTGATGCTGTTCTTCGTCGTCGCGCTGGGCACGCTGTCGCTGTGGCTGCTCAAGCGGGGCGTGGGGCTGCGCAGCTGATGCGCGTGCTGGTGCTCGGCGCCGGCGGCACCGGCGGCTACTTCGGTGGCCGCCTGGCGCAGTCCGGCGCCGAGGTCAGCTTCCTGGTGCGCCCGGCGCGCGCGGCCCTGCTCGCACGCGAGGGCCTGCGCATCCGCAGCCCGCTGGGCGATGCGCAGCTCGCGGTGCGGACGATCACCGCCGACGCCCTGCCAGGCGCGGTCGCGTCCGCGCCCTTCGACCTGGTCCTGCTCGCATGCAAGGCCTACGACCTGGACAGCGCGATCGAAGCGGTGGCCCCGGCGATGGGCGAGGCGACCACGCTGCTGCCGATCCTCAACGGCCTGCAACACTACCCGGCGCTGGACGCGCGCTTCGGCCGCGCACGGGTGCTGGGCGGCCTGTGCTTCATCAGTGCGGCGCTGGACGCGGACGGATCGATCCTGCACCTGGGCCGGCCGGCCTCGATCACCTTCGGCGAGCGCGATGGCGGGGCCAGCGCGCGCGTGGACGCCTTCGCCGCGCTGTGCGCGCGCGCCGGCATCGACCACCGGGCGAGCGCCGACATCGCCCGCGAGCAGTGGATCAAGTTCAGCTTCCTCGCCGCCCTGGCCGCCGGCACCTGCCTGATGCGCGCCAGCGTCGGCGACATCGTCGCGACCGACGAGGGCGCCGCCTTCATGGCCGCGCTGCACGACGAATGCCTGGCCGTCGCCGCGGCCGAAGGCCAGCCGGTGCCGGAGAAGGCGCGCGCCACTGCGCGCGCCAGCCTGGTCGACGCGGGGTCGGATGTGAAGGCCTCGATGCTGCGCGACCTGGAGGCCGGCGCCCGGGTCGAGGCTGCGCATGTCGTCGGCGACATGCTGCGGCGTGCGCAGGCCGCGCGCATCGAAGCCCCGCGCCTGCAGGCGGCCTGGGTGCACCTGCAGGCCTACGGGCTGGGCGCCGCGCGCTGAGCCCCTGCGCCGGCGGCATCGCTGCGCCGGGCGCCTGTTGTACGCTGCGCGCTTCCGTCATGAGGGAGCGTGCAGATGGGGAAGGGAACAGCTGTGGCGTGCGCGCTGGCGCTGGCGTTGTCGGCCTGCGGCGGCAGTTCGCCGGAGGCCGGGCAGGCAACGGACACGGCGACCGCGGCGCAGCCCGACGCGGCCGCTGCCGGGGGCCAGCCGCAGCAGGAACCCGCCACGCAGGAACTTGCGACGCAGCATGGCCCGGCGCCGGCCGCGAGCGATGTCGTGTACGACAGCGACGGCAATCCCGTGCCCCTGCTCGCGTTCGATATCGGCAGCGTGCCGGCCAGCACGGTGGCGCTCGGCGAACTGCCCTTCTTCTCGCTGCCCGCAGGTTACCGTCCGCAGAACCGCGCGTACGTCCGCGCCTACGCGCGCTTCCCGTTCCGGATCGGCGACGGCCTGCACTGGGTCGAGGGCGCCAGCTGGAACGCCATCATCACGGTCGATCGCGACGAGAACCGCGACAAGGAGTTCTCGTCCCGCGAACTGCGCCGCAACCTGGAGGCGGTGCTGGCCCAGGCCGGGGCGCGGACCGTGTTCGAGGGCCGGCTCAACCGCGGCGCCTACTACGGCCCCACGCTGGAGCATGAGATCGGCGGCGGGTTCATCGATGGCGTCAACCTGCACCAGGACACGCCGACCAGCGTCCACGTCATCCGCCAGACCGACCGCAATATCTGGGTGCAGCTGTCCACCGCCAGCAACGAGGCGGGCCTGGTCGTCGTGGAGGAGCGGCCGTTCGTCGCCAGCGCCCGCTGGAGCGGTGAGTTCCCGTACCTCTCCATGCCCGCGGGCTATGACCAGGGCAACCGGCCGAACCAGCGCGACTTCGACATGTATCCGTTCTGGACCGGCAGCGACTTCGAGGAGGTCGAAGGTCGCACCTGGGCCGGGCAGGTCGCCGCGCCAGAGCGGGCTCGCTCGATGCATGAAGTCAGGCGCAACCTCGAGGCGATGATGGCCGAGGCCGGCGGCACCCTGGTGTTCGAAGGACGCATCCCCAGGGAAGCCTCCGAGCGCTACGACTTCGACCTCAAGAGCCCCTACAGCGAGGGCACCAACTTCAGCTGGCACGACTACGAGTCGCGGGTGTACCGGGTCGATCTGCCGCCCGGTCGCCAGGTGTGGGTGCATGCCAGGCTGGAGTACAACAGCGCGGGCTGGGTGGTGGCCGAGCGCGAGGGCTTCGTGCAGACCACCGCGCTGTTGCCGGCGGTCGCGCTGAAGCGCCAGCTCGATGCCGACGGCCGGGTCGCGATCCAGGTCAACTTCGCGGTCGACAAGGCCGACATCCTGCCCGACTCGCAGCCGCAGATCGAACAGGTGCTGGCGCTGCTGCGCGAGGACCCTGCGCTGCGCCTGTCGATCGACGGCCACACCGACGCCAGCGGCGATGCGGCGCACAACCTTCGCCTGTCCGAGGCGCGCGCCAGGAGCGTGGTCGCGGCCCTGACCGGGGAGGGGATCGACGCTTCGCGCCTGGAGGCCAAAGGCCATGGCCAGTCGCGGCCGCTGGCCGACAACGCCACCGACGACGGCCGCGCGAAGAACCGCCGGGTGGAGCTCGTCCGCCTGGGCTGAGTGCCGCCGGAGCCACCGGCGGGCCCGGATCCTGCGCGCAATGAAGTCGCCCGGCCGAGCAGGCCGGGCGCAACGCTGAAGACCGCGCCCCGCCCGCGCCGCACCAGGCGCGCGGCCCTCAGTCCGGCAGCCTGAAAAAGGCCCGGGTGGTGGCGGTGGCGGAGGCTGCGGTCGCCGCGACATCCTCGCCGCGGTCGCGCGCCAGTTCCTCGACGATGTGCGGCAGGAACGCCGGCTCGTTGCGCCGGTCCTTGGGCGCGGGTTTCAGCGTGCGCGGCAGCAGGTAGGGCGCATCGGTCTCGACCATCAGCCGATCGGCCGGGATGTTGCGCACCAGTTCGCGCAGGTGCGCGCCGCGGCGTTCGTCGCACAGCCAGCCGGTGATGCCGATGTGCCAGTCCTGGTCGAGGTAGTCGAACAGCTCGGCGCGGGTGCCGGTGAAGCAGTGCACCACCGCCGGCCCGATGCGGCCCTCGAAGGCCTTCATCACCGCCATGAAGTCCGCATGCGCGTCGCGCTGGTGCAGGAACAGCGGCTTGCCGGTGTCGGCGGCGATCTGCAGCTGGTGTTCGAAGGCGCGGCGCTGTGCGGGGCGCGGCGAGAAATCGCGGAAGTAGTCCAGGCCGGTCTCGCCCACCGCCACCACCTCCGGGTGCGCGTGCAGCGCGCGCATCTCCGCGTCGCATTCGGCGGTGTACTCGCTGGCATGGTGCGGATGCACGCCGGCGGTGGCGAACCATTCGCCCGGCCGCGTGCGCGCCAGTTCCAGCGCCCTGGGCGAATGCGCGCGGCTGGCGCCGGTGAGGATGGCGCGGCCGACGCCGGCCTCGCGTGCGCGCTGCCAGACCGCGTCGCGATCGCGGTCGAAGCTTTCGTGGGTGAGGTTGAGGCCGATGTCGATGAGCTGCACGGGGATGTTCCTGTTGGCCGTTGGCGCCGCGCCGCTGCGAGCGCATGGCTGCGGCGCGCGGTGCACCGGCCAGTCTACCGGCTCGCGCCACGTAGACTTGCGCGGGTGAACGCCCCGGTCTTTCCCATCTCGCCGCTGCTGCCGGAGATCCTCGGCAGCCTCGCCACCCATCCGCGCCTGGTGCTCGAGGCGCCGCCCGGCGCCGGCAAGACCACCCAGGTGCCGCTGGCCCTGCTGGATGCGCCGTGGCTGGCCGGAGGCCGGATCGTGATGCTGGAACCGCGCCGCGTGGCCGCGCGCAGCGCCGCGATGTTCATGGCGCGCCAGCTGGGCGAGGAGGTTGGCGGCACGGTGGGCTACCGCATCCGCTTCGAAAGCCGCGTCTCGCAGCGCACCCGCATCGAGGTGGTCACCGAGGGCATCCTCACCCGCATGATCCAGGACGACCCGGCGCTCGAGGGCGTGGGCGCGCTGCTGTTCGACGAGTTCCACGAACGCCACATGGCCAGCGACCTCGGCCTGGCCCTGGCGCTGGACGTGCAGGCGGGGCTGCGCGAGGACCTGCGCCTGGTGGTGATGTCGGCCACGCTCGATGGCGAGCGCCTGGCGGCCTTCCTCGACGCCCCGCGCCTGGCCAGTGCCGGCCGCGCGTACCCGGTGGACATCGCGCACTTCCCCGCGCGCCGCGACGAAGCGCTGGAGGCGCAGGTGCGGCGCGCGGTGGAGCAGGCGCTGGCGCAGCATCCGGGCGACGTGCTGGTGTTCCTGCCCGGGCGGCGCGAGATCGCGCGGGTGGCGGCCGCGCTGGCGCAGCTGTCCGCGCCTGCGGACGCGCCGGAGCTGCTCGAACTGCATGGCGACCTGCCCGTCGAGCAGCAGGCGCGCGTGCTGCAGCCCGCGCCCGACGGTGTGCGTCGGGTGGTGCTGGCCACCAACGTGGCCGAATCCAGCGTCACCCTGCCGGGCGTGCGCGTGGTGATCGACAGCGGACTGGCGCGCGAGCCGCGCTACGACCCCAACAGCGGGTTCTCGCGCCTGGACGTGGTCCACGTCTCGCAGGCCTCGGCCGACCAGCGCGCCGGCCGCGCCGGGCGCGTGGCCGAGGGCTGGGCCTACCGGCTGTGGCCGCAGTCCCAGCGCCTGGAGCCGCAGCGCCGCGCCGAGATCGGCCAGGTCGAACTCGCGTCGCTGGCGCTGGAGCTGGCGGCCTGGGGCAGCGACGCGCTGCGCTTCGTCGACCCGCCGCCGGTCGGGGCGATGGCGGCGGCGCGCGACCTGCTGGCGCGACTGGAGGCACTCGACGCGCAGGGCAGGATCACCGCCCACGGCCGGCGCATGCTGGCGCTGGGCACGCATCCGCGCGTGGCGGCGATGCTGCTGGCCGCGCGCGGGGACGATGCGCGCGCGCTGGCCTGCGACCTGGCCGCCCTGGTCGAGGCGCGCGATCCGCTGCGCACCCGCAGCGACAGCTGGCGCGCGCGCTGGCTGGCGCTGGACGCATTCCGTAGCGGACGCGCGCAGGCCGATGCGCATCGCGCCACGCTGGCGGCGATCGACGCCGCCGCGCGCCAGTGGCGCCGCCGCCTGGGCGGCGTGCCGGGACCGGCGCGCGAGGCCCCGGGCCATGTGCTGGGCGGCCTGCTGGCGCATGCCTTCCCCGACCGCATCGGCCGCCGCCACGGCCGCGACCTGTTGCGTTGCCAGCTGGCCAACGGGCGGATGGCGCGCCTGGACGAGGACAGCAGCCTGCGCGGCGAGACCTGGCTGGTCGCCAGCGAACTGCGGTTCGAACACCGGGACTCGCTGGTGCTGCGTGGCGCGCCGCTGGACGAGGCGCAGTTGCGCGCCGAGGTCGGCACGCGCTTTCTCGAGCGCGACGAGGTGCGCTGGGATGCCACGCGCCGCGCGCTGGTGGCCGAGCGCGTGCAGCGCTTCGACGGCATCGTGATCGACGCGCGCCCGGGCGGCCGGGTCGATCCGGCGCTTGCCGCGCAGGCGCTGGCCGATGCGGTCGGCCAGCTCGGGCTGCAAGCCCTTCCCTGGACCGACGAGCTGCGCCAGTGGCAGGCGCGGGTGCAGTCGCTGCGCGCCTGGATGCCGGCCCTCGGCCTGCCGGACCTGTCGGACGCGGCGCTGCTGGCCAGCCGGGATGCCTGGCTGCGGCCGCTGCTCGAAGGCGCCACCCGGCTCGATGCGCTGTCGCCCCAGGCCTTCGCCGACGGGCTGCGGGCGCGCCTGGACTGGTCGCAGCGCCAGCAGCTCGACCAGTTCGCCCCGGCCCGCATCCGCGTGCCGTCGGGCATGGAGCGGCCGATCGCCTACGCGCTGGAGCACGACGGCAGCCCGCAGCCGCCGGTGCTGGCGGCCAAGCTGCAGGAACTGTTCGGCCTGGACGCCAGTCCCGCCATCGCCGGCGGCCAGGTGCCGCTGACCCTGCACCTGCTCTCGCCGGCAGGACGGCCGCTGCAGGTCACCAGCGACCTGCGCAGCTTCTGGGAGCGCACCTATCCCGAGGTGCGCAAGGAAATGAAGGGGCGCTATCCGCGCCACCCTTGGCCCGAGGACCCGTGGAACGCGCCGGCCACCCACCGGGCCAAGCCGCGCGGCACCTGAGCGCGGCGCTGAACCGCGCCTGCGCGGCGCGCGCGGATCACGCCGAGGCCACGGGCGCTGCCGCACACTTCGTGGCCAACGCAGCCAAGGACAACGCCATGCGCAGACACCAGCACACGATTCCGGGCAGGATGATGGAGTTCGTCGACCACGTGGGCGACAGCATCCGCGACCACATGCCGAGCCGCGCCGGAGCCCTGCTCCAGACCGGCGCCGCGCTGGGCATGGCCCGCACCGGCACCCATGTGGCCGGTCACTTCATCCGCCGCCACCCTGCCGCGATCCTGGCCGCGGTGGCCGGCGCGGGCGTGGCCTGGTACGTGGTGCACCGCTATCGCAAGAAGCAGCAGGCCGGCCTGTCGATCGACGGCAAGTCGCGCCGCCTCGAGCCGCAGTCGCGCAAGCGCCGCACCTCCAGCGAGGAGCGCGCCGAGAGCACCTCCCGCAGCGGCAGCACCCAGGCGCACGCGGGCATGGACACGCGCACCGAGGAGTAAGCGCGCGCATCCCTGGCCCGCCGCGCTGCGCGGCGGGTCCGCGTGCGCGTCGTCGCGATGCGCGAGGACTCAGGCCTCGCGCAGTTCCAGCACGAAACTGGCACCGCCGCCGTCGCGATCCTCGTAGCGCAGTTCGCCGCCCGAGGCGCCGACGATCTGGCGTGCCAGCGACAGGCCCAGGCCCGTGGACAGGCCATCGGTCGCCGCATCGCCGGTGCTGATACGGAAGAACGGGGTGAACAGGGAGGACTGCTGGTCGGGCGGAATGCCGGGCCCGCGATCTTCCACCCGCAACTGCAGGAAGCCGGGCGCGCCCGGCAGCACGCGCAGCTCGATGTCGCTGCCCGGCGCGTACTTGATCGCGTTGCTGATCAGGTTCTCGCACACCTGCCGCAGCACCAGCGGATCGATGCCGACCCCGGTGCGTTCGGGCAGGTTGCCCACGTGCAGGCGCGAGCCGCGTTCCTCCAGCTGCAGCGCGTAACGCTGCTCGATCCACTGCGCCAGTTCGGCCAGGCAGGCGCGCGCGCCGGCATCGTCCGCGCGCGGGCGCGCGGCCTGCTGGGTTTCCAGGTAGCGGCGGATATAGCCCAGCGCGTCCTCGGCGCTGTCGCGGATCATGCGCAGGTAGCGCGGAATGCGGTCCTCGCGGGTCTGCCCGGTGATCAGCAGGTCGCTGGCGAAGAAGATGCTCGACAGCGGGTTCTTGAGGTCGTGCGCCACCAGGTTGACCAGCTCCTGGCGCTCGCGGGCGACCCGCTCGAGGCGGTCGCGGGTCAGCTTGAGGCCGATATGCGCCTGCACGCGCGCCAGCAGTTCCTCGGGCATGAACGGCTTGGTCACGTAGTCCACGGCGCCCGAATCGAAGGCGCGCAGCAGCAGGTCGCGGTCGTGGGCGGCGGTGAGGAACACCACCGGCACCGAGGACCACTGCGGATGCCGGCGCACCTCCTCCAGCAGCTCGAACCCGTCCATGCCCGGCATCATCATGTCCAGCAGCAGCAGGTCGGCGCTCTGCCGCTCCAGCGCGTCCAGTGCCTCCTCGCCGCTCTCGGCGGTGTGCACGGTATAACCGTGGCGCGACAGCAGCGCGCTGATGATGCGCAGGTTGGATGGCTGGTCGTCGACGACCAGGACACGCCCAGCGATGATCTTGCCCGTCGACATGTGCGCGCGAAGGTTCCAGTCAGGCCCGGTCCATACCGGGGCGGCTCAGGCTGAACACGTTACCAGACCGGCCGCGGACCCGGAATCGCCGCGCGTTCAACGGCTTCGCGAACCTGTTCCCGCCTCGCGCCATTGCCCGGGCTGCAGCGCGTCCAGGCACCAGGGACCGATCGCCACGCGCACCAGGCGCAGGGTCGGCAGGCCGACCGCGGCGGTCATGCGCCGCACCTGGCGGTTGCGTCCCTCGCCGATGGTCAGCCGCAGCCAGGCATCGGGCACGCTGCGCCGGTAGCGCACCGGCGGATCGCGCGGCCACAGCTCCGGCGCATCGACCTCGGCCACTTCGGCCGGGCGGGTCGGTCCGTCGTTGAGCACGATGCCCTGGCGCAACTGCTGCAGCTGCGCGGGCGAGGGCGTGCCTTCGACCTGCACCAGGTAGGTCTTGGGCTGTTTGTGGCGCGGGTCGGTGATCCGGTGCGCGAGCCGGCCGTCGTCGGTGAGCAGCAGCAGGCCCTCGCTGTCGTGGTCCAGGCGCCCGGCCGGGTACACGTCCGGCGGCAGGCCGAAGCCGGCCAGGGTGGGCCGCGGCGGCTGGCTGCGGTCGGTGAACTGGCACAGCACGCCGTAGGGCTTGTTGAACGCGATCAGCATGCACGGCCCCGGTGGCGTGGCGGGGCGGGAAGGGCGGGCAGGACTCTCATACGCGAAACCATGGAACACCGGCCCGCGCCTGACGGGCGGGCCGGGGTGGCTGGCTTTCAGTCGGCGGCGGGCTTCACGAAGCGCAGCGTCATCCGGTCGCTCTCGCCGATGTCGCGGTACTTCTGCGCGTCGGCCGCGTCGTGGTTGTTGCCCGGGGGCAGGGTCCATACGCCGTTGGGGTGGTCCTTGCTGTCCTTGGGGTTGGCGTTGACCTCGCTGCTGGCGTCGAGCACGAAGCCGGCGGCCTCGGCCATGGCCACCACCTGGTCCTGGCCGACGTAGCCGCTGCGGTCGTCGGCCGGCACGTCGGCCTTGGCGCGATGCTCGACCACGCCCAGCACGCCGCCGGGCTTGAGCACCTCGTAGAAGCCCTTGAACATGCCCTCGGCCTGGCCGCTGCCGCGCCAGTTGTGGACGTTGCGGAAGGTCAGCACCAGGTCGGCCGAGCCGGGCGCGCCGAAGCTCGGCGCCGCCGGGTCGTAGCCGACGACCGTGGCGCCGGCGAACTGCGCCGGGGCGTCGGCGAAGCGCTTTTGCAGGCCGTCGCGGCTGCGCTGCTGGTAGTCGCGGCCGCGGCCTTCGGGCACGGCCGCCGGATCGACCACGGCCGCCACGTACCGGCCGTTGCCGCGCAGGTAGGGCGCCAGGATCTCGGCATACCAGCCGCTGCCGGGGGTGACCTCGACCACGGTCTGTCCGGGCGCGAGGCCGAAGAAGGCCAGGGTCTCGGCCGGATGGCGGTAGGCATCGCGCGCGCGGTTGTCAGCGCTGCGCCAGTCGCCGGCCAGCACCGCCTGCAGCGCGGAATCGGCGGCCGGGGTGGCCTGCGCCGGGGGGTCGGCGGCGAGCACCGGGGCGGCGCCGGCGGCGGTCATGGCGAAGACCAGCAGGGTGGCGCGGAACGCGGAAACGGCGGGTTGGCGCATCGTGGACTCCGGTGTCGGAAGGTGTGCGCAGCCTGACACATCGCGGGCGCCGCCCGCATCAGGCCGGCGTGGCGGCACTGTCGCGGGTGTAGTCGGCCGCCTGCGCCAGCAGCCAGTCGCGGAAGGCCGCAAAGCCCTGGTGCCGCCGCGAGCGTTCGGGATAGACCAGCCAGTGGCCGGTGCCGGTGCGCAGCCGCTGCGGCGACAGCAGCACCAGCTGCCCGGCCTGCAGCAGCAGGCGCGCGCGGGTCATCCGGCCGAGCGCGACGCCCACGCCCGCCGCCGCCGCGCGCAGGTGCGCTTCGGTGTCGTCGAGCATGGCCACGTAGCGCGCAGGCGGCTGCCCTCCGGCCTGGGCGAACCAGCGGTTCCACTGGCCGTCCTCGTCGCCCAGCAGCGGCCACTGCGCCAGCGGACGCGCACCGATCCCGCCCATCCGCGCAACCAGCTCCGGGCTGGCCATGGGCGCCATCTCATCGTCGAACAGGTGTTCGGTCACCGTGCCGGGCCAGTGGCCCTGGCCCACGCGCAACGCGGCATCGACCTCGGGAGAGCGCTCGAAATCCACCACCGCCGTCTGCGACTGCAGGTTGATCTCGATCCCCGGATGCGCGGCCAGGAAGCTGCCCAGCCGCGGCACCAGCCAGGCCGAGGCCATCGACGGCAGCAGGCTGATGGTCAGTACCTCGCCGCGCTGCGCGGCATAGGGCCGCAGCGCCTCGGCGATCGCGTCCAGGTGCGGGGCGATGTGCTCGAGCAGGCGCTGGCCATCGACGGTCGCGCTCACCCCGCGCGCGCCGCGGACGAGCAGGGGGTAGCCAAGCCGCTCCTCCAGCGCGCGCATCTGGTGGCTCAGGGCGCTCACGGTGAGGTTGAGCGAGGCCGCGGCGCGGGTCAGGTTGCCGTGCCGCACGGCGGCCACGAAACCCTGCAACGCGTGCAGCGGAGGACGCGACATGTTGAATCCTGCTCAAGACTGGCTTGCGAAACATTCGCTTTTTCGCGGCCGATGATGCTCCTAGCCTTCGCTTCACTCAACAAGGAGGCGAGCGATGAACATCTATGCCGGACTGCTGTTCAACCAGGGCCACGTGGGCGACGTGGCGACGGCGCGCCTGCTGGCCGGCGAGCCCGACCCCGCGCCCGCAGCCGCCGGTCCGCCGCCACCACAGGCGCCGGCCGACGGCGCGGCCCGCCCGCTGGCGGCAGGCGGGCCGTGGGCGCTGACCCTGCGGGCCGCGCTGCTGGCGGCCCTGCGCTGAGGCCGGCGAGGGCCGGCGGGCGACGCGCCAGGCGGCATGGCCGGGCGCGCATGGCCTGCCTCAGCCGGCGGCGAACGCCGCCAGGGCGGCGTTGAACGTCTCGCTGGGACGCATCGCGGTCGAGACCTTGTCCATGTCGGGCCGGTAGTAGCCGCCGATGTCGACCGAGCGTCCCTGCACGCCGTTGAGTTCGGCGACGATCCGCTCCTCGTTCCCGGCCAGGGCCTGGGCCAGCGGCGCGAACTTCGCCTTCAGCGCGGCATCCTCGTCCTGGGCCGCCAGGGCCTGCGCCCAGTACATCGCCAGGTAGAAGTGGCTGCCGCGGTTGTCGATCGTGCCCAGCTTGCGGCCCGGCGACTTGTTGTTGTCCAGGAAGCGACCGTTGGCCTCGTCCAGCGCCTTGGCCAGCACCGGTGCGGCCGAGTTCAGCCAGCGCTGGCTGATGTGCTCGAGCGAGGCGCCCAGGGCCAGGAACTCGCCCAGCGAATCCCAGCGCAGGTAGTCCTCTTCCAGGAACTGCTGCACGTGCTTGGGCGCCGAGCCGCCGGCGCCGGTCTCGAACAGGCCGCCACCGGCCATCAGCGGCACGATCGACAGCATCTTGGCGCTGGTGCCCAGCTCCATGATCGGGAACAGGTCGGTCAGGTAGTCGCGCAGCACGTTGCCGGTGACCGAGATCGTGTCCTGGCCCTTGCGGATGCGCTCGAGCGAGACCTGCATCGCCTCCACCGGCGGCAGGATGCGGATGTCCAGCGCGCTCGTGCTGTGGTCCTTGAGGTAGCGCTCGACCTTGGCGATCACCTGCGCGTCGTGGGCGCGCGCGCCGTCGAGCCAGAACACCGCCGGGGTCTTGCTGATCGCGGCGCGGTCCACCGCCAGCTTCACCCAGTCGCGGATCGCCGCGTCCTTGGTCTGGCAGGCGCGCCAGATGTCGCCGCCCTCGACCTCGTGCTCGAATACGGTGTTGCCGGCGCTGTCGGTCACGCGGATCACGCCGTCGGCCGGCGCCTGGAAGGTCTTGTCGTGGCTGCCGTACTCCTCGGCCTTCTGCGCCATCAGGCCGACGTTGGGCACGCTGCCCATGGTGGCCGGATCGAAGGCGCCATGCGCCTTGCAGTCCTCGATCACCGCCTGGTAGATGCCGGCGTAGCAGCGGTCGGGGATCAGCGCCTTGGCGTCCTGCAGCTGGCCCTGCGCGTTCCACATGCCGCCAGAGTCGCGGATCATCGCCGGCATCGAGGCGTCGACGATCACGTCGCTGGGCACGTGCAGGTTGGTGATGCCCTTGTCGGAGTTGACCATCGCCAGCGCCGGGCGCTGCGCGTACAGCCCGGCGATGTCCGCCTCGATCGCCTCGCGGGTGGCGTGCGGCAGCGCCTCCAGGCGCGCGTACAGGTCGCCGATGCCGTTGTTGGGATTGAAGCCGGCCTCGGCCAGCGCGCCGGCGTGCTTCTCCAGCACCGGGCGGTAGAACTCCTCGACCACGACGCCGAACATGATCGGGTCGGAGACCTTCATCATGGTCGCCTTCAGGTGCACGGAGAACAGCACGCCCTGGGCGCGGGCATCGTCGATCTGGCGCGCGACGAAGGCCGCCAGCGCCTTGCGCGACAGGCGCGCGGCATCGACGATCTCGCCGGCCTGCACCTTCACCGCTTCCTTGAGCACGCGGGTGGCGCCGTCGCGGCCGTGGAAGGTGATGGTCAGGGTGTCGTCGGCCGGCATCGTCGTCGACTGTTCGCTGCCGTAGAAATCGCCATCGTCCATGTGCGCGACATGCGACTTCGACGCCGCCGACCACTTGCCCATGCGGTGCGGGTGCTTGCGCGCGTAGTTCTTGACCGAGGCCGGCGCGCGGCGGTCCGAATTGCCTTCGCGCAGCACGGGATTGACCGCACTGCCCATCGCCCTGCCGTAGCGGGCCCTGATGTCGCGCGCGGCCTCGTCCTGCGGCTCGTCGGGATAGTCGGGCAGCGGATAGCCCTGCGCCTGCAGCTCCTTGATCGCGGCCTTGAGCTGCGGCACCGAGGCGCTGATGTTGGGCAGCTTGATGATGTTGGCGTCCGGGGTCTTGGCCAGCTCGCCGAGTTCGGCCAGGTCGTCGCTGACCTTGCGCTCGCCCAGCAGGTCCGGGAACTGCGCCAGGATCCGGCCCGACAGCGAGATGTCGCGCGTCTCCACCGCGATGCCGGCGGCGCCGGCGAACGACTGCACGATCGGCAACAGCGAGGCAGTGGCCAGGAACGGCGCTTCGTCGGTGAGGGTGTAGATGATCTTGGGCGTATCGGACATGCGCGGGTTCTCGGCTCGGGTCGGGTTCGGTCAGCGCCGCATTGTCGCGCGTCGACTGGGGCAGGGCAAAACCGCGCCGGCGCCGTGGCGCGGACAAAACGAAAGCGCGGCCCCTGGGGGCCGCGCTTTCGTTCAACGCCCGGGCAGGGGGATCACTGCACGGTGAACTCGCTGGTGTTGACCAGCCTGCCGTCCTCGCTGATCTCCACGCGATAGCGGCCGGTGGGCCAGCCGTCGGGCTTGCTGATGTGGAAGTCGGTGGTGTGCGCGCCGGCGGCCACCTCCTTGGTTTCCTCGGCGACCGTCTGGTTGCTGCCCAGGTGGGTCCACTTCGCGGTCAGGCGCACCGGCATGCTGGCGTCGGTGGCGACGGAGGCGTGGATGGTGTCGCCGGCGGAGAAGGTGGTGCGCGGCGTGGCGATGGTGTTGTTGGCGCCGATCGCGTTGCCCAGGGTGACCGTGGCGGTGCCAGCGGTGGCGGTTCCGGCCGGCGGCGGCGCGGGGCTGGTGGCAGGGGTCGTCGCCGGTGTCGTCGCCGGCGCGGCCGCCGGCGTGGCCGGCTTGTTGTCGGCGGTGGCGTGGGTCTGGTCGTCCTTGCGGCAACCGGCGAGGGCCGCGGCGCCGACGACGGCGACGAGCAGGGCCTTGGAAAGACGGGTCTGGTTCATGGCGATGTCCTGTGGTTGGTCGGCGGGGTTGCGGTCAGGCGGAGGCGGGCGGCGCGCCCTTGCCCGTGCCGTCTTCCTCGATCTCGGGCAGGGTGATCACCTGGCCGGGGTGGATGCGGTCGGGGTTGTCGATGGTGTCGCGGTTGGCTTCGAAGATGCGGTTCCAGTAGCTGGCCTTGCCATACACGCGCTGCGCGATCGCCGAGAGCGTGTCGCCCTTCTCGATGGTGTAGCTGCGCGCGCCGATGCTGCCGGGGCCGCCCTTGGGGACGGTGTCGGCGCCGCTGGAGACGTTGGAGAAATCGGGCTTGCCGCCGGCCAGGGTCCCGCTTCCGCCGCTGCCGGCGTCGGGCCTGGTGTTGGCGCCGCTCTGGACGTTGGAGAAATCGGGCTTGCGGTCGTTGCTCATGGCGCAGCGCTCCTCGCCGTGGGTGGCGGGGAGGACGGTGGCACGCGCGGCGTTAAGGGCGCATCGCGGGCGCGCGCACGCGCCGTGGGCCTACTGGCGCAGTTCGCGCCGCGCCGCAGGCGGGGGGCAACCGGGGCTGCCGCGCCATGGATTGATGTCCAGGCCCCCGCGCCGGGTGTAGCGCGCCTCCACCGACAGCTGCGCCGGCGCGCAGCGGGCCATCAGGTCGACGAAGATCTGTTCCACGCACTGCTCGTGGAAGCCGGCGTGCTCGCGGTAGGACACCAGGTAGCGCAGCAGGCCTTCGCGGTCGATGCGCGGGCCGCGGTAGGCGATCTCCACGGTGGCCCAGTCGGGCTGTCCGGTGACCGGGCAGTTGGACTTGAGCAGCGCGCTGCGCAGGGTTTCGGCGACATGGCCACCGTCCTCCACGCGCAGCAGTTCCGGCGCCGGCGGGCCGTAGCGGTCGATCTGCACGTCGAGCGCGTCGATGTCCACCGCCGCCTCGCCCTCGCCGATCGGGGGCAGCCCGAAGGCCACGTCCACCGCGCCGCCGGCCGCGCGCGACAGGTCGGCCGCGATCATGGCGCGCACCGCCCCGGGCGTGTCGAAGCGGCTGGCGTTGAGCGAATTGAGGTAGAGCTTGAGCGACTTGGACTCGATCAGCTGCGGCGTATCGGCCGGTACCACCAGGGTGGCGGTGGCCACTGCCGGCTTGCCGCGTCCATCCAGCCACGACAGCTCGTAGGCGTGCCAGCGGTCGTGCCCGATGAAGGGCAGGGCGCCATCCAGCCGCAGTGGCTGGCGGCCGGCCGCGCGCGGGATGGGGAACAGCAGCGACGGGTCGTACTGCCGGGGATAGGCGACCTCGCGGCCGAGCAGCGAGTCTTCGGGTCGGGACATGCCGCCATTCTATCGCCGCGCGCCGTCGCGCTGGCCCGGGGCGACGCTCAGCCGGCGCCGCCCATGGCATCCAGCGTCACCTGCAGCATCGCGCGCAGGCCGATATCGAGCGCCGATTCGTCGAGGAAGAATTCCGGCGAATGGTTGCTCGGCGCCTTCAGCGGATCCTGGCCCTGCGGCGTGGCGCCGACGAAGAAGAACATCGCCGGCACCTCGCGCGCATAGAACGAGAAATCCTCCGCGCCCATGGTCAGGCCGGGATCGACCAGGTTCGAATCGCCCACCACCTTCGCCAGGCTCGGGCGCATCCGCGCGGTGAGGCCCGGATCGTTGACCGTGACCGGGTTGCCCTTGCTGTCGGGCACCTTCGCGACGGCGCTGGCGCCGTGCGCCTGCGCCACCTTGTCGGCGACGTTGGCCAGGTCGGTGAACACCTGCTGGCGCATGTCCTCGTCGAAGGTGCGGATGGTGCCCACCAGCTCCACGCTGTCGGGAATGATGTTGTAGCGGATGCCGCCGTGGATGGCGCCGAAGCTCACCACCACCGGCTGCCGCGAGATGTTCTGGCGGCGGCTGACGATGGTCTGCGCGGTGCCGACCACGTCGGCCGCGGCCACGACCGGATCGATGCCGCCCCAGGGTCGCGAGCCGTGGGTCTGGCGGCCCCGCACCACGATGTTGAAGCGGTCGGAGGCGGCCATCAGCGGACCTTCGCGCACGCCGATCTGGCCGGCGTTGAGGGTCGAGAACACGTGCAGGCCGAACACCGCCTCGGGCCGGAAGTCCTGGAACAGGCCCTGCGCCAGCATTTCCTCGGCCCCGCCCTCCTCGCCGTCGGGCGGGCCTTCCTCGGCCGGCTGGAAGACGAAGAGCACCTCGCCGGCGAGCTGGTCGCGCATCTCCACCAGCGCCTGGGCCACGCCCATCAGGATCGCGGTATGGGCGTCGTGGCCGCAGGCATGCATCACCCCGGTGGTCTGGCCGCCGTAGGTGGTGGTGACCTTCGACGCGAACGGCAGGCCGGTGCGCTCGGTCACCGGCAGCGCATCCATGTCCGCGCGCAGGGCGATGCGCGGTCCCGGGCGGCCGCCCTTGAGCACGGCCGTCACGCCGGTGGTGGCGATGCCGGTACGCGGTTCGAGGCCCAGCGCGCGCAGGTGCTCGGCGACCACGCCGGCGGTGCGGGTCTCGCGGTTGCCCAGTTCCGGGTGCTGGTGCAGGTCGCGCCGCCAGGCCAGCACCCGCGGCTGCAGGCGCTGCGCGGCCGCGGCCACTTCCGGACGCTGCCCGGCCGTGGACGTGGCGCCCTGCGCGGCGTCGCGGGCGAAAACGGGCGTGGCGAGGCAGGCGGCCAGGGCCAGGGCGAGGGGCAGCAGGCGGGTACGGGGCATCGGGACGCTCGTGACCGGGAGGAAGCCTTCGATCCTAACCGCGGCCGCGCCGCCGCGGCCGGCGTAAGATGCGCGGCCTTGCGCGGCATCGGGCCGGCACCGGGGGGACGATGCACGAACTGGCGGTCCATGTCCTGGCCGGGCTGTTCCTGGTCGCGGTGCTGGCCGGCTTCATCGACGCCATTGCCGGCGGCGGTGGCATGGTCACGATTCCGGCGATGCTGCTGGCCGGCGTGCCGCCGCTGCAGGTGCTGGGCACCAACAAGCTGCAGGCGGTGTTCGGCTCGGGTTCGGCCAGCTGGAGCTATGCGCGCCACGGCCATGTCGACCTGCGCGCGCAGTGGCCGATGGTGGCCACCGCTGCGCTGGGCGCGGCGGCCGGCGCGCTGCTGGCCACGATCGTGCCCACCGGCTGGCTGCGCGCGCTGCTGCCGTTCCTGCTGCTGGGCATCGCACTGTTCTTCTGGCTGCGACCGGGGATCGGTGAACTGGAGCGGCAGCGGCGCATCAGCCCGACCGCGTTCGGCCTGAGCTTCGTGCCGGCGATCGGCCTGTACGACGGCGTGTTCGGGCCCGGCACCGGCTCGTTCCTGATGCTGGGCTTCGTGTCCCTGGCCGGCTTCGGCATCCTCAAGGCCACCGCCCACTCCAAGGTGCTCAACTTCGGCTCCAACGTCGGCGCGCTGGCGGTGTTCGTGGCCGCCGGCGCGGTGCTGTGGCAGCTGGGGCTGGTGATGGGCGCGGGCCAGTGGATCGGCGCGCGCCTGGGTTCGCGCTTCGCCATGCGCCAGGGCGCGCGCGTGATCCGGCCGCTGCTGGTGCTGGTGTCGGTGGCGCTGGCCCTGCGCCTGCTGGCCGATCCGGCGCACCCGCTGCGCCTGTGGCTGGGGCTGTAGCTCAGCCGCCGTCGAGCAGGGCCAGGCTGGCCTGCAGCATCGCGCGCATGCCAAGGTCGAGCGCGCTTTCGTCCGGCGCGTAGTGCGGGGAATGGTTGATCGGCGCCGACTCCGGGTCCTGCCCGGGCGGGGTGGTGCCGACGAAGAAGTACAGCCCCGGCACCTCGTTGGCGAACACCGAGAAGTCCTCGGCGATGGTGTAGCGCGGCACCTCGACCACGTTGCCCGCGCCGGCGGCCTGCTCCAGCGCAGGGCGCAGCCGCTGCAGCAGGGCCGGATCGTTGCTGGTGGCCGGTGCGTTGGCGGCGACGTCCAGCGTGGCGCTGGCGCCGCTGGCCGCGGCGAAGTGTTCGGCGGTGCTGCGCAGGCGCGCGATCACGTCCTCGCGCACGCCTGCATCGAAGGTGCGCAGGGTGCCGACCATGGTCGCTTCGTCGGGGATGATGTTGAAGCGCGTGCCGGCCTGGATCTGGCCGGCGGTGAGCACCACCGGATGCGCGGTGATGTCGACCTGGCGGGCGATGATGGCCTGCGCGCCGAGCAGCACCTGCGCCGCCACGGTGATCGGATCCACGCCCGCCCACGGCTGCGAGCCATGGGTCTGGCGGCCGCTGACCTTCAGCGTCCACTCGTCGGCGCTGGCCATGAACGGGCCGGCGCGCACGCCGATCTGCCCGGCCGGCAGGCGCGACCACACATGCAGGCCGAGCACCGCCTCGGGCCGGAAGTCCTCCCACAGCCCTTCGTCGAGCATGCGACGCGCGCCGGCCACCTCGCCGGCCAGGGGCGGGCCTTCCTCGGCCGGCTGGAACACGAACATCACCTCGCCGGCGAGCTGGTCGCGCCTCCCGGCCAGGGCCTCGGCCACGCCCATCAGGATCGCCACGTGCATGTCGTGGCCGCAGGCGTGCATCACGCCTACCGGCTGGCCGCGATAGCTGGCGCGGACGGTGGAGGCATAGGGCAGGCCGGTGGCCTCGGTGACCGGCAGCGCATCCATGTCCGCGCGCAGGGCGATGCGCGGGCCGGGACGCGCGCCCCTGAGCACGGCGGCCACGCCGGTGCCGCCGATGCCGGCGCGCGGCTCGAGGCCAAGGCTGCGCAGGTGGTCGGCGACCACGCCGGCGGTGCGCGTTTCCTGATTGCCCAGCTCGGGATGGCGGTGCAGGTCGCGGCGCCACTCGACCACCTTCGCGCGCAGTGCATCGTCGATGCCGGCGGCAGGCGCGGCGCTGGCGCCAGGGCTGGCCACGGCCAGGGCGAGGGCGAGGGCGAGCGGCGCAAGCAGGCGCGTGGGGAGCATGCGGGGCATCCGGGAGGCGTCGCGCCGATTGTAGGCGAGGGCCGGGGCGGCCCGTGCCGCCCGCTAGCGCGCGCGCTGCGCGAGCTGGCGCACATGCATGGCCGGCGGCGCGCCGAACAGCCGCGCATATTCGCGGGTGAACTGCGGCACGCTGGCATAGCCCACGCGCGCCGCGCTCACGCTGGCCGGCGCGCCCTCGTCGAGCATCAGCCGCCGTGCCTCGATCAGGCGCAGGCGCTGCTGGAACTGCAGGGGCGTGAGCGAGGTCATCTGTTTGAAGCGCCGGTGGAAGGTGGTGCTGCTCATGTGCACGGCGGCGGCCAGCTCTTCGATCGCGATGCGCCCGCGGAAGCCGCGACGCAGCCTGCGGATCGCTTCGGCCAGGCGCGGCGCGGCGGCATCGGGCGAGGTCAGCTGGCGCAGCTGCGGGCCGTGCGGTCCGGCCAGCAACCAGTAGTGCAGCTCGCGGGCGATGCCCGCGAGCAGCAGCGCGGCGTCGTCCTGGCGGTCAAGCAGCCGCAGCAGGCGCTGCACGCAATCGAGCGCGGCCGCCGCGGTGTCCTCGGCGAACAGGCGCGGCAGCGGCGCGCGCGAAGGGGGGGGCGGCGCCATCTGCGTGGCCAGGTCGGCGAGCAGGGCCGGCTGCAGTTCGAAGGCCACGGCCAGGTAGGGCTGTTCCGGCGCGGCCTCGACGATGCGTCCGGCCACCGGCGCATCGACCGTCACCAGCGCGGTCTGGCCGGCGTGCACCGTGCGGGGCTGGCCGGCCACATCGAGCCGCTTCGCGCCCTGCAGCACGAAGCACACCAGCGGCCGGTAGATCGAATGCAGCGGTCCGGTCGGATGCTGCGCCCGCATCATGCGCAGGCCCTCGAACGGCGTCGCCGCGATGCCATCGGCATTGGCATGCAGCGCCGCATAGCGGGCAACGGCCTCGAGCAGGGCGGGCGGCGTGGGCATTGCCGGAGCCTAGCGCAGGCGCCGGCGCCATGTGCCGCGTACGCAAGGATCGGGCAAATGCCGCGGCGGATCGGGCAAGGCGCCGCGCGCCGGCAGGCCTAGCCTGCAATCGTCCCGGCGCACCCCGCGCCGACACCCGACCCGGAGCCCGCCATGTCCATGCCTACCCTGTCGCAGCCCATCGATCCCACGCGCCGCGCCCTGATTGCCGCCGCTGCCGCTGCGTCGGCCGCCGCCGCCCTTCCTGCCGCAGCCGCCGCGCCCGCCGCGCCGCCGGCGTCCGCGCGCGCCGGCCGCGGCCAGGGAGCGGCGGCAGGCCACGGCCGCGCGGCCCTGGTCACCGGCTCCTCGCGCGGCATCGGCGCGGCTACCGCGCGCCGCCTGGCCCGCGACGGCTATGCCGTCACCGTCAACGGCAGTCGCGATCGCGCCTCGGTGGACGCGGTGGTCGGCCAGATCGAGCGCGACGGCGGCCGCGCGCAGGCGGTGCTGGCCGACGTCGCCGATCCGGCCGCGGTGCGCAGCCTGTTCGACGCGCACCACGCGGCCTTCGGCCGGCTCGACGTCGTCGTCAGCAACGCCGGCATCATGCGCCTGGCGCCGCTGAGCGACATGAGCGACGAGGACTTCGCACGCATGAGCGATGTCAACTTCAAGGGCGGCTTCCTGGTGATGCGCGAGGCCGCGCGGCGGGTCGGCGACGGCGGCCGGATCATCGCGCTGTCATCCAGCATCACCCAGCTGCGCTCGCCGACCTATGGGCCCTACGCCGCGACCAAGGCCGCGCAGGAACTGATGGCCAGTTCGCTCTCCAAGGAACTGCAGGGCCGCGGCATCTGCGTCAACGCCATTGCGCCTGGCGTGGTGGACACGCCGCTGTTCACCGAGGGCAAGAGCGCGCAGGAGATCGCGGCCTTCGTCGCGCGCACGCCGCACCGGCGCCTGGGCCGCCCGGAGGACATCGCCGACGCGATCGCCGCGCTGTGCAGCGACGACGGCGCCTGGATCAATGGCCAGGTGGTCTTCGCCAATGGCGGCATCGTCTAGACGCCGCCGCCTGTCGCCACCCCCTGCACGGGGCGGGCGGCGCCCGTGTCAGGGAAAGCTGATCGCCGAACCGCCGCCGGCAGGCGTGGTGGGCGATCCGCCCGCATCCGTGGCCGCCGGCGCGGCTGGCGGCGGCGGTGGCGGGCCGCGCCAGCGCCGCGTCGCGCGCTGGAAGAACAGGCTGTTGGGCACGCGCAGCACGCTCTCGCCGCCGGCCGGATGGGTTTCCTCCAGCGTCACGTAGATCGGATTCATGTCGATCACGCGACCGCGCAGGCCGGGCTTGTCGCCGCCCTCGACCAGTTCGATGTGGTCGAGCAGGCGGAACGGGCGCGTGAGCAGGATCAGCAGCGCGCAGAACACGTTGGTCAGCACGCTCCACAGCGCGAAGAACGCCACCGCCGCGACCGTGGCGAAGCCGGTGAACGCGCCCCACAGCACCGCGCCGGACACGCCCAGCACGCGCAGCACCAGCAGCAGCGCGCCGAAGCCGAGCACGAAGCCGATGATGCGCCGGGCCACGACCACGATCTGGGTCGGCAGCTCGTAGCGCTGCGCGACGCGCCGCACCAGGCGCAGCAGCAGCGCCCGCAGCAGCATCGCGCACAGCACGATCGCCAGCACCTGCAGGCCGAGCGTGATCTCGCCCAGCCAGTCGTGCAGCCACGGAGGCAGCCACTGGTTCATCGGCGCAGGCCCAGGGGGCCGCAGGCCGGTCGGCGGGGTCCGCCAACGGGCGGGAAGGGCGCGCTCATGCAGGATCCTGCCGGCGGCAGGCTGGCCGGGGGGCGCCAAGCTTGCAACAGCGCCCAGCTACCGGGCAAGCGGGAAAACAAGCAGAATTATCTTCTGAACATCGTGGTTGTGTCTTTTATACGGCGCGGGATTGCGCAGACTGCCCGATTGCAGGAGGGGCGATGCGCAGCAAGCTGTTCGTACCGGGCGCGCGCCCGGAACTGTTTTCCAAGGCCTACGCCAGCGCGGCCGACGCCGTGTCCTTCGATCTGGAGGACGCCGTCGCCGAAGATCTCAAGACGCAGGCGCGCGCCGATGTCGCCGCCTTCGTCGCCGGTCCGGCGCGGGGTGCGCCGAAGCTGTCGATCGTGCGCGTCAACGCCATCGACAGTCCGCACTTCGCCGCCGACATGGCCGCCATCGTGCCGGCGCGCCCGCATCTGGTGAACCTGCCCAAGGCCGAATGCCCCGACCAGGTGCGCGAGGCCGCCGCGCTGCTCCAGCGGCTGGACCACGACGGAGATGCCGGTCCCGGCCCGCGCCTGCTGCTCAACATCGAGACGCCGCGCGGCCTGCGCCGCGCCGCCGAGATCGCCGCCGCGCATCCGCGCGTGGCCGGCCTGCAGCTGGGACTGGGCGACCTGTTCGAGGCGCAGGGGATCCGCCGCGACGATCCTGCCAACCTGCACGCGGCGATGTTCCGCCTGGCGATGGCGGCCGCCGAAGCCGGCGTGTACGCCTGCGACGGCGCGCATCCGGACTTCCGCGAGCCGGAAGGCTTCGAGCACGAGGCGAGGATGGCGCAGGGCCTGGGCTTCATCGGCAAGAGCTGCATCCATCCACGCCAGGTCGAGTGGGCGCACGCGGTGTTCACCCCGTCGCCGGACGCCCTGGCCTGGGCACGCAGGGTGGTGGCCGCCGCGGCCGAGGCCCGTGCGCGATCCCTGGCGGCGTTCGCGCTGGACGGGCGCATGGTCGACCGGCCCTACCTGCAGCGCGCGGAGCGGTTGCTGGCCCAGGCCGGCGAGCTGCCCGACGGCGGCACGGCTTCGTGACCGCGGCGTACCTGCCGGGACGGTCCCGGCCCGTGCCGCCGCTGGCGTGGCTGCTCGCCCTGCTGGCGCTGCTGGCCGTGGCGGCGTCGCCCGCCCATGCCGAAAGCGTGGTGCTCACCCGCGAGAGTGAACTGCCGGCGCTGCCGGCGCACGCCGCCCCGGCCCGCTTCGAATCCATCGCCGGCCGGGTGGTCGCCAGCGCCGGCGACCAGGCCTGGGTGCTGGCCGCGGACCGCTCGGGCTGGCAGGCCGCGACGCTGCCAGGCGGCGACGGCAGCGCCGTGCTCGCCTCCACCAGCCAGGGCTCGCGCGGCTACCTGGTGCTCGGCACCGCGCAGGGCGCCACCCGCGTCGAGACGGTGGACTGGGCCGACGGCGGCCTGCAGGCGAGCGGCCTGCCGGCCCTGCCCGAACCGCTGCGCGATCCGCAGCTGGCGGTGCTGGGGGATACGCTCTACGTGGCCGGCAACGCCGCCGACGGACGCTCGCAACTGTGGGCCGTGCCCACCCATGGCCGCAACGGATGGCGCGCGCTCGATGGCTGGCCGGGCGACGCCGCCCCCGCGGGACTGGCGGCGCAGCGCGGCGCCATGTACCTGGCCGCCACCGACGGCGGCCTGTGGCGCTGGACCGCCGAGGACGGCTGGACACGCCGCGGCGACGTGCCGGCGCCGGTGGTTCCCGGCCAGGTCACCGCGGTCGGCCAGGCGCACCTGCTGTACCTGACCCGCGGCGCGGTCGGTGCCCAGGCGCGCCTGTTCCACGTGATCACCGAGGCCTGGTCGGACTGGCCGGGCGACACGCCCCAGGGCGCCACCGGGCTGGTGCACGGCAACGGCGTGGTCTGGCGCGGCGCGGACGGACGCCAGGTGGATATCCGCCTGGATGCCGGCAAGCACCTGCTGCGTGTGCTCGACTGGGTGGTGATCGCGTTGTACCTGGCGGCCATGCTCGGCATGGGCCTGTGGTTCTACCTGCGCGACCGCAACGAAACCACCTCGGACTTCTTCGTCGGCGGGCGCAGCATCCCGTTCTGGGCCGCCGGCATCAGCCTGTACGCGACCAACACCAGCTCGATCAGCTTCATCGCGATCCCGGCCAAGGCGTTCGACACCAACTGGCAGTACATGACCAACAACCTGATGGCGGTGGTCGGGTTGATGTTCGTGGCGGTGTGGATCGTGCCGCTGCTGCGGCGACTGGACCTGATGAGCGTGTTCTCCTACCTGGAAACCCGCTTCCACCCGTCCATCCGCATGCTCTCCAGCGCCCTGTGCATCGTGATGCAGATCGGCGCGCGCATGAGCGTGATCCTGTTCCTGCCGGCGCTGGCGATTTCCACCATCACCGGGCTGGACGTGATCTGGTCGATCATGATGATGGGCGTGTTCACCATCATCTACTCCACGATCGGCGGCTCCAAGGCGGTGATCTGGACCGACGTGGTGCAGGTGCTGGTGATGTTCGGCGGCGCCCTGTTCGCGATCGGCTTCATCTTCTGGCACTCCGGCGCGGACCTGCCCGGACTGCTGGCCGCGGCCGCGGACCAGGACAAGACCCGCCTGCTGGACTTCAGCTTCGACCTGACCAAGGCCACGGTCTGGGGCTTCATCTTCCTGGTCGTGTTCGACGTGGTGCTGACCTTCCCCAAGGACCAGGTGCTGATGCAGCGCACCCTGTCGACCAAGGACGACAAGGCCGCCGGTCGCTCGATCTGGGCGTTCGCGGCGATGATGATCCCCGGCGGCATCGTGTTCTACGGCATCGGCACCGCGCTGTGGATGTACTACCGCAACAATCCCGAGCGCCTCAACCCGCTGCTGCCGGTGGACGCGACCTTCCCGCTGTTCATCGCCGCCGAGCTGCCGGCCGGCGTCACCGGGCTGATCATCGCCGGCATCTTCGCCGCGGCCATGTCCACGCTCTCGAGCATCATCAACTCGGTGGGCACCCTGGTCTCGGTGGACTTCTACCAGAAGATCGCCAAGGCGCCGCAGGAGCGGACCGCGGTGCGGGTGGCCGAGTGGTCGGGGGTGATGGTCGGCGTATGCGGGATCCTGATCGCGCTGCTGATGAGCCGCTACGACATCCACTCGCTGTTCGACATGTCGATCGAACTGGCCGGCCTGCTCGGCGGCGGCTTCGCCGGCGCCTACACGCTGGGAATGTTCACCACCCGCGCCAACTCGGCCGGCGTGGCGATCGGCGTGGCCGGTTCGGTGGCGATCACCCTGGTGTGCTGGTCGATGAGCCTGGTCCACCCGTACTTCTACCTGGCCATCTCCATCGCCCTGTGCATCGTCATCGGGTACGTGGCCAGCCTGTTCTTCCCGGCGCCGACGCGCTCGCTGGAGGGCCTGACCATCCACACCCCGGCGCCCGCGGCCCGCTGAAGACGGACGCGGACCATGCCTTTCGGCCCGCGCCGCAGCGGGCCCGGTCGGCCACACTGCCACCGTTGAAGGTGTGGTGATGGATACGCAGTTCCTTTTTACGTTCGTGAATGTGGTCGACCGCGGCTCGATGGCCGCGGCGGCGAGGTTCCTCAACATCACCCCGGCGGCGGTCGCGCAACAGATCCGCACGCTGGAGCGCGAGCTGGGGGTACCGCTGATCGCCCGGGCAGGGCGCACGGTGACCGTGACCGAAGAGGGAGCGCGCATCCTGGAGCGGGTGCGCGCGGTGCTGCGCGACGTGTCCGACTTGCGCAGCGTGGCCAACGACCGCGCCATCGCCGGCGAACTGCGCCTGGGCGCCTGCCCGACGGTGCTGGTGGGCATGCTGCCGGACGTGCTGGCGCGCATGGTGCAGCGGCTGCCGCAGATCAACGTTTTCATCAAGCCCGGGCATTCGGCCGAGCTGTACGGCGATGTCGAGCGCGGCGAACTGGACGCGGCGCTGGTGCTGCAGGCGCCGTTCGAACTGCCCAAGACCTGCCGCTGGGACCTGCTGCGCGAGGAACCGCTGGTGGTGCTGGTGCCCGAGGCCTTCGCCCATCGCGACCCGCACGAGGTGCTGGCCAGCGAACCGCTGATCCGCTACGACCGCCACCAGTGGGGCGGCCGCCTGGCCGAGGAATACCTGCGCCGGGTCGGCATCGTCCCGCGCGAGCGTTTCGAGCTCAACGCGCTCAACTCGATCGCGGTGATGGTCGATCGCGGCCTGGGCGTGTCGCTGGTCCCCGACTGGTTGCCGCCCTGGCCCGAGGGCCTGCGCCTGGCCCGCCTGCGCCTGCCCGAGGCCAGCGAGGCGCGCCGCATCGGACTGGTCTGGGCCAGCAGCAGCGTGCGCGCGCGCGCGGTGGCGGCGCTGCGCGAGGAATGCCTGCAGGCATTCGCCGCGCGCGAACGCTGACCGCGGGACTTTCAGTCGCCGAAGGCGGCCGGATCGGGCAGTGCCACCGGCACGCCCGCCGCGTCGCAGGTGCCGGCCGCGCACAGGCGCGCGCGCAGGCGCGGCGCGGCCTGCACGATCAGGTGGTACAGCACGTTCTGCTCCATCGTGCCGCGGAACGCCTCGCTGCCCGGCCCGTGCGCCCACACGCCCACGTCCTCGCCGCCGTGGGTCTCGTCGTGCATCGGCACCAGCGCTTCCTGCAGGTAGTCCGGGTCGGCGGTGTCCACGTCGCGCAGGTCCGGCCGCCCGGTCGCCGGCGCATAGCCGCCGGGCTTGTGCGGGAAGCGCTTGGGGCCGTCGGGCTGGCTGCCGCTGCGGCCGGTGTATCCCGAGCCGTTGGCGTAGGACAGGGTGGTGTAGGGCAGGCCGAGGCTGTCGAGCATCTCGTCCTGCGCGTGGCCGTGTTCCGACAGCCGCCCGCGCACCGTGCCCAGGATCGGGTTGCCGCGCGCCGGGTAGCCGGCGAAGGACAGCGTATGCGCGTGGTCGGCGGTGACCACGATCAGCGTGTCCTCGGCCGAGGTCGCGGCCAGGGCCGCCTCCACCGCGCGCGACATGGCGATGGTCTCGTCCAGCGCACGGTAGGCGTTGCCGGCATGGTGGGCGTGGTCGATGCGCGCGCTTTCCACCAGCAGCACGAAACCTTCCGGCGCCGACGAGAGCGCCTCGATCGCCACGCGCGTCATCCCGGCCAGGTCGGGCGTGCCCTGGGCGCCCGCGTCGCGTTCGTGGTGGTAGGGCATGTGCTCGCTGGCGAACAGGCCCAGGATCGCCGGTGCGCCGATCGCGGCGCGCAGCTGCGCGGTATCGCGCGCCAGCACGCCGCCGGGATGGCGGTCCTGCCACTCGCGCGTCAGGTCGCGGCCATCGCGCCGGCGCCCGCCCGCCGCTTCGGGCAGGAAGCGTCCCAGGCCGCCGCCCAGCGCCACCCGCGGACCGCGCCCGGGCGCGAAGTCGAGGAACTGCCGGGCGATGTCGTGGCATCCGGCCGCGGCCGCGGCGGCGGGCAGCTCGCGGTCGCTCTCCCATTCGCGGTTGGGCGAATGCGCGTAGGTGGCCGCGGGCGTGGCATGGGTCAGGCGCGCGGTGGTGACGATGCCGGTGCCCATGCCCGCGCTGGAGGCCAGCCGCAGCCACGACAGCAGGTGCTTGCCCTGGCTGTCGGCGCAGTCGTCCACGTGCCCGGCCGAGACCCCGATCGCGCCCAGGTGTGTTTTCACCCCGGTGGCGATCGCGGTCATGGTGCCGGCCGAGTCGGGGGTCTGGTGGTCGGTGTTGTAGGTCTTGCTGAGCGCGGTGTACGGAAAGTGCTCCCACGCCAGCAGGTGCTGCTCGCCTTCCAGGCCCTGGCGCTGGCCATCGAGGATGCGCGCGGCCGCGACCGTGGTCAGGCTCATGCCGTCGCCGAGGAAGACGATGACGTTGCGCGCGCGCGCCTGCCCGGCGCCGAGTCGATGGGCGTGCAGCGCGCCGTTGCGGTACCACCACGCCGCGCTTTCGGCGGCGGGCGCTTCGTCCGTGGCGACGGCGTGTGGCGCGTGCGCGCCGGCAGGTGGCTGCGCGATGACGCGGCCCTGCGTGCAGCCGGCGACGGCCAGCGCGGACAGCGCCACGAGGGCGGTGGTGCGGAACGGATTCACTGCGACGACTCCCATGGCGAGGCGATGGCGACGGCTCCCGCGCATGCGCCAAACGGCTGCCGGACCGCCCCCTGGCTAGTCTTGCTGCGCCGCAACATAGATTGCCTGACATCAAAGGCAAGAAAAACTGTCGAGTGAACGTAGCGTTATGCGATCCGTGCCGCGGGCACGCGCACCTACCATGCGCTCCGTCCCGGGGGGCCGTCCGGCCGTCCCGCATTCCAGAAACAAAGTCGGAGCCATGAATGCTCAAGCCGCTTAGTCTTGCTGTCGCGACGGTGCTCGCCCTCAGCACGATCCACTCCGCACGCGCGGACGATGCCGTCACCGGGGCACAGGAGGCCAGCGACAACGCGCCGGCCATGCTGGACAACGTGATCGTCACCGGCACGCGCCTGCCGCGCGCGGCCGACCGCATCCCCGGCGCCGTCAGCGTGATCACCAAGCAGGAGATCAGCAACTCGCTGAGCCTGACCGAGGACGCGACCGCGGTGCTGTCGCGGATGATCCCGGGCTATTCCGAATCGTCGCAGGCGCTGACCAACTCCGGCGAGACCCTGCGCGGCCGCATCGCGCTGCGTCTGTTCGACGGCGTGCCGCAGACCTCGCCGCTGCGCGAGACCAACCGCGCCGGCAGCTTCACCGACCTGGGCATCGTCGACCGCATCGAAGTGATCAACGGTCCGTCCGCGGCCGAAGGCATCGGCGCGGCCGGCGGCATCATCAACTACATCTCCAAGCGCCCGGTCAACGGC
>Ga0233369_1000079_pt1 | contig 49141 bp, 32 predicted proteins | sample ElkDunMinimDraft_26_FD_191537 | JGI IMG/M metagenome (GOLD analysis project Ga0233369, IMG submission 191537) | Fecal eukaryotic communites from dung pellets of Tule Elk in California, USA - Elk Dung D16 | ecosystem: Host-associated > Mammals > Digestive system > Large intestine > Fecal | place... | reverse complement strand
TACAGTTTAGGGCTTTGGCTTGTGTTGCAGCCTCACCCAACACTTGCGGCCTTGTATGTAGTTTCTGTTCGTCGGACCGAAGTTTTGCCGCAGACTTCCTTCAGATTCCACCTCGCGGTGAACACCCTTGTCATAAGCTAACACTTCCCACTGTAAAGGCGTGTTCGGGACTTACACCCTAGAGTTATTGCCCATGCTGGGCACACAACATAAAGAGGCTTCCATAATGGAAGCCTCTTTATGTTTAAATTACGCCATCAATGGATCTGAAATACTTGGTTTACCATTCTCCATGCGTCCAGCATATTGTCTTTGCCAACCGTCTACTTTTAATGTAACATCGTACCAACGACCAAAATCTTGCGTATTAATTTCAATCGTAGTTGATTTATTTGGCTTAAGGGATACTGTCTGATTGCGCTTAGTATAGGCATTTTGGACAATGATTTCTTTGCTCTTAGAAGAAATGCTTTCTATATAAATTAGCAAATTACTTTTTGCCGAATAGCTGATTTTAATTTTTAATGGTTCAACTCCTCCTCGCGAAACTAATTTTTGATAATACCCATTAGGCCCATGTATGGCAATATCATAAGCACCATCCGCTGCTTTATCCCAACTATACTCCAAGTGTTGTCCAGCAGCTACAGCAAAAGATTTGTTGAAGCGATTTTTTTGCAGCAAATCATATACATTGAAAGCTCCAGCCAGTGATTTTTCACCAAAGAGCTTATTCGATGCTTCAAACCTTAATTCCAATTTTCCATTACCGTGCTTTTCCTGCACATACAATTCGTAGCAAATCGCATTTGAAGGTTTTGTCCCTAATTCTTGGTAAGGCAATGCCTTGTGCTTTGCACCTGATTTTATCTTTTCTATTTCAGATGGAGTGAAATTCTTAAATCCATCGGGTAAAGGCTTGTTTTTCGCGCTATCAATTTCTGAAATCTGCTTTTTCATCTCCAGAAATTCAGGCAAATTCACTTTCTCTCGTGAATTGTATGTTTGAAACACCGATGTCAAATCGCCCGTAATTGCTCTACGCCATTTCGAAATATTGGACTCTAAAATTTGCTTATTGTATTTTTTATTCAAAAATACTTCCAAAAACTGAATTGTAGAGGTAATATCACATATTTCAGAATTGACCCAACCACCGCGCGTCCAAGGAGAAGCAATGATTAACGGCACGCGATAACCTAAACCAACAGGTCCTTCCGTGGCATTGGCTTCACTGATACCCGAAGCCAATTCTTGATCTTTCGTCACAAATTCAGTCTGCAAGCCTTCGCACAATTCTGTAGAAACTATACCTGATGATTCATCTCCAGGTTTTGGTGCGACAAAAGGAGGTACATGATCAAAATATCCATCGTTCTCATCATAGTTAAGAATAAAGATGGTTTTCTTCCAAACTTCAGGATTTTTGGTCAGAATATTCAATATCTCAGAAACATACCAAGCGCCATACATTGGTGCGCTAGGATGATCCGAAAAATTCTGTGGCGCACACAACCAACTTACGGTTGGCAGTTTTCCAGATTCGACATCTTTACGAAATTGATGAAGAATGTCTCCTTTTGGAATTTGAATTTTTGAGCCTTCAAATTCGAACTCTTCTATTTGGTGGTAATAGGGATCACCTTCGTTTGTTTGTAATGCGCGTTCGTGCAATTCCTTCTCAAAAGATGAAAGCTTCGCATATTTTTCTTCCGAATATTGTTCTACTTCGCGCTTGAAACTCTCTACCTGATTTTGTTTTTGGGTTAGTGTAATCTTGAGCTTTTGTGCATTGGATTCAGACGCGAGCTGTTTCTCCAATTCAGCTATCTCTTGTGGCAACTCTGCTATTCTTCGTTGATAAAAATCGATATGACTTTTCTTAAAACGCACATTATATTGGGAAAACCATTCTAAATTATTATCTGTGAAATTACCCAACAACCCCTCTCCATTACCCGATATTTCATTTTGAAGGCTGATTTCATTTTGATAAACTTTCCAGCTCACAGCATTTTCTTGCAAGCGCTCTGGAAAGGTTTTCCAGCTAGCCATCTTGTTGTAATAGGTATCCGAATTTCGAGTTAATGGCTTACTTTCAGAATCTGGAGCGCATTTCCCAGTCCAAAAATAATGGCGATTAGTCGTTGTACCAGTTATCGAAGAACAAAAATGTTGGTCACATATCGTGAATGCATCCGCAAAAGCATAGTAAAATGGAATATCCTCGCGTGTATAATACCCCAATGTCAGCGGTAAATCTCTGTATTCTTTGCGACCAGATTGTTTCCAATCCAACCATTTATCAAATTTTCCTTCGTTCCATGCACCGATTTGATTTTCCCATGAATGGGGTAAATCACCACTCCAACTCGCCTTCGAATTTTTGATATCCATGCGGAATGGTGCGAAAGTGTGCCCGTGCTTATTCGATTGAAGCCAAACAGGATTACCATTTGCTAGCGTGATGGCACGACGATCATTGAATCCTCTGACGCCTCTTAACGTGCCAAATGAATGATCAAAAGAACGGTTTTCCTGCATCAACATCACGACATGTTCCGCATCCATAAAGGTGGATCCTTCTATAGGATTGATGGCTAATGCTGCTTCAATTGATTTTGGTAAATGGGCGAATATCCCGAAAGAACCTGCTAATATTCCAGCTTTCTTAATAAATGATCTTCTGTTATCCATGCAAAAGGAAGGTTGGGTTTATACTGTGTACAATATATAAAAACATCTAAAATAAATTACTGTTGTGCCCATTAAAATAGATGTAACAAAAATGAATCAGAGCGACATTCTTTTAAGTGTGATGCATTTATCTCAGAATTGTTAACGGGTAATACAGACAAAATCAATGAAGATTTATTCATCTGTGAGCCTCTAATTTTCAGCAGTACTACATATAATTTTTGATTGTGTATATCTGCTAAAGAAATTAAAAATCAAATATTTCGTATTTGGTTAAGTAAATTGGAAACAAAAAAGGTGTTCCTAATAAGAACACCTTTCCGAATATAGTTTTAAAATATCTACTTTACCAATTCTTCTAACGCTTTCTCCACTTTTTCAAAACCAAAATCTGCCTTTACTTCCTTAAACATGCGTTGGATTTGATCATTACAAAGATTTCCAATGCTTCCTTCGTGTGTGTGATTAACTTCTTTAGAAGGTTGGAATGTTCCTTCTTCAATAGCCAGACCGATATTTTTATAAGCTTCGCGGAATGGTATACCTTGTAATACTTCATTGTTTACCACTTCCACAGAAAACAGATAATCGTATTTTGGATCGTCCAAAATACTATCCTTTATCTCAATATTCTCCAACATAAATGTAGCAATCTCCAAACATTCATTTAAAGATTGGAATGCAGGAAATAAGTTTTCTTTCAACAATTGTAAATCACGGTGATAACCAACAGGAAGGTTTGTCGTCATCATGGCAATCTCTGTCGGTAATGCTTGGATTTTATTGCAACGTGAACGAATTAGTTCAAAAACGTCAGGATTCTTTTTGTGCGGCATAATGCTAGAACCTGTTGTCAAATGCGCTGGAAAGGAAATAAACCCGAAGTTTTGGTTGATAAACAAAGTTACGTCCATTGCGAATTTGGCTAACGTAGCGGCAATAGAACTCATCGCTTGCGCAAGAATTCGCTCCGTCTTACCACGTCCCATCTGCGCGTAAACTACATTGTAATTCAAATCTTCGAAACCCAATAATTCCGTAGTCATCGTACGATTCAATGGAAATGAAGATCCATAGCCTGCGGCTGAACCCAACGGATTCTTATTACAAACAGACCAAGCAGCTTTCAACATATGCAAATCATCTACTAAACTCTCAGCATAAGCTCCAAACCACAATCCAAAAGATGATGGCATCGCTATTTGCAAATGCGTATAACCTGGCATCAACACATTTTTGTACTGCTCACTGAGCTTAATCAATTGGTTGAAAAGCAATTCTGTAGTATTAAAAATGTTGTGTATTTCCGAACGGAAATACAATTTCAAATCCACCAAAACTTGGTCATTGCGCGAACGACCAGAATGGATTTTTTTGCCAGCTTCGCCAATGCGTTGTGTCAACATCATTTCCACTTGGGAATGCACGTCTTCTACACTAGCTTCGATTTGGAATTGACCAGCTAATATTTCTTTGTATATATTTTTTAGTTCTTGCTGAACCGCAGACAAATCTTCGTCCGTCATCAAGCCAATGCTATTCAACATACGGGTATGTGCTAGAGAACCAAAGACATCTGCACTTGCCAAATGCATGTCCATCTCACGGTCTTTGCCTACTGTAAACGATTCAACAAAAGAATCTACATCAATGTTTTTTTGCCAAATTTTCATTCAAAAGTCGTTTTGAATCACAAAAATACCATAAATTTAGATATAACATTTATAAACTTAATCTTTTCACAGGATGAGGAAATTACTAAACTTTCGATTTAATCCTGTAAAAGGTATTTTTCTCTCTGTCATATTATTTTTTGGAGTACCAATAATGAGTTTTGTACTTCTTGGACTAGCTACAGACTATTCTTTCGAATTATTAGCAACGTTGATGCAAATTATTATATTCAATCCTTATATATTAGGCACTATATTATTATTCTCCTTTTGCCTATTTATAACTTCCTCCATAATCCTAATCATTAAAACAATTAGGAACAAAGCCTTGGACTGACATTTTATTTTCAACGCTTATAACATATTTAATACAGTATAAAAGATTGAAAGATAATAAATACCTTTATGTCGTATTATTTAACCTATAGAAAATAAATGACAAAAAAATCAATATTGTTTTTCGCGTGTCAACTTGCTTGGTTTACACCATTTGCTCAAGAAAGTTCAAAACCTCTCACTTGGCAAGATATCCCGACCTGGGAATACGTACGATTAAATGGTGCTTCTCCTTCACCTGATGGCAAGTGGCTGGCTTATGTATCAGGACCGACACAAGGGGACCTGACTTTGACATTGAAAAGCACAGCGGATACGACGAAGTTTGATTACAAAATTGGCGGCACTACTTCCCCAATATTTTTCAATAATAATGCGCAATATTTCAGCTTCTTTGAGAATCCAAAATATACAGAGATTAAGGCAAATGAAAAATCGCGTAGACCTTCAAGTAAGAAATTGAAAATTGTGGCATTAAAAGATACCGCATCAGTGACTTTTGATAAAGTACAGAGTCACAGTTTTTCGAATGAAGACAGCAAATGGGTAGCCATTCGTTTTGAAGGACAAGGCGGTGCACCAGCTTCACCAATGGGTCCACGTCCTGAAGGTGCAGTAAAAGGTTCGGACTTATTGTTGTACAATTTAGTTAACAAAAAGAAGTATAATTTAGGTAATGTGAGCGAATACAGTTTCAACAAATCGGGACAGTATTTAGCATATATAATCGACGCCAACGGCAAAAATGGAAACGGAATCTTCCTGATGGATTTGAATACAGGAATAGTCAATGCGCTGCACAATGACGATGCTAACTTTTCAAAATTGGCTTGGAACAAAGAAGGTACAGCTTTTGCATTATTAAAATCCAAATCTGACAAAAAGTACAAGTCTCCCGTTTACACTTTGCTAGGTGTTAAAAATTTAAAGGCACATAATGCAGATGTATTCACGTACAGCGGATTGGATGAAAATCAAATAACGGCAGGGTATGGCATTAGCGAGAACTCTTCGGCATATTGGAGTAAAGATTTAAAAACAATTTTCTTTGGCGTAGCCAAATTAGAAAAAGCGGATGAAACAAAATCTACTGAAAAGAAGATCGACGATATCGCGAAAGCGGATGCTAAAAATGCAGCAGAAAAAGATTCTATAGCTGCCAAAAAAGATACAACGCAGATTGCTGCAAATACAAAACAAAATTCTGCGCCTAAAAAGCCTGAAGTTAATAAAAAAGACTTAGAAAAACCAGATATGATCATCTGGAATTGGCAAGATGTCCGCTTGCAATCTGCACAAAAAATGCGTCTGCAATCAGATAAAAATTATACAACAATGAGCGCTTGGCACGTAGACGAAAACAAATTCGTCTCTCTAGCTGATAGCGCCATCAAATCAATCGCACTTTCGCCAAATCAATTGGTAGGCTATGGATTTGATTACAAACCATACGAATTCGAAGCAAATTTGAATGGACAAACTTTTGGTGACTTGTACATTGTAGATATCAAAACAGGGAAAAAACAGTTAGCCTTCAAAAAAATGTATTTGAATGCGATGCGTGCTGTACAATTCTCTCCACTGTCTGATTACTTGTTATTCTATAATGATGGCAATTACCATACATTGAATACGAAAACGTTAGCTGTAACTAACATTACAGAAAATATCAATAGTTCTTTTGTAGATATGTTAGCCGATCACAACGTGGATAAGCGTGGAATTGGTCCATTTGGATTTAGCGCAGACAACAAATTTGTATTGTTGAGAGACAATTTTGATGTTTGGAAAGTGTCGATCGAAGGTAAATCTACTATTCAATTAACAGATAATTGGAAGAACCAAAAGCTTTTAACTACAAATCTCAATTATATTTATCCTGACGATGATTTCATTGATCTAAAAAAAGACCAGTATTTCAATTTGTACAATCACGCCACTAAACAAAAAGGTGTGGCTTTATTACATGCGAATGGTAAGAAATTGGAAATTTTGAAATTGGATGACATCAACTTTGGAGGCATTCGTAAACCTAAAAACAGCTCAAACTTATTCTACACAATCGAAAAATCGAATGTCGCTCCTGATATTTTTGTGTCAACAGATAAAAATTTAGCGCAAGAAAAAGTTTTGACTAATAATACGACAGATAATCAAAAAGATGTACTATCTGCTGGTTCGAAGCTCATTTCCTATGTTTCTGCACATGGTGATACATTGGAGGCAACATTGTATTTGCCTGCTAACTATGTAGAAGGTCAATCTTATCCGACCATTACCTATATCTACGAGCGTCTGACAGATGAGAAAAACAACTATTCGCAACCAGCTTATCCAGGTGGTGGTTTTAATCGTGCAATGTATACCAATAATGGTTATGCGGTATTGATGCCAGATATTAAATACAAATTGAATGATCCGGGTATGTCTGCAGTAGCATGTCTCGTTCCGGCTGTAAAAGCTGCAATTGCATCTGGGATTGTAGATGAGAAAAATGTAGCAATCCACGGTCACTCATGGGGTGGTTACCAAACATCATTCCTTATCACACAAACTGATATATTCAAAGCTGCAGTTGCGGGCGCACCATTGACCAATATGATTTCAATGTATTCTTTGATTTATTGGAATACAGGCTCATCAAATCAGAGTATTTTTGAGTCAAGTCAAGGTCGTCTCACAACAGGTTATTGGGACAATTGGGATGCTTATGTACGTAACTCTCCAATTTACCATATCAAAAAAGTGAATACACCATTAATCATCATGCACAATGACAAAGATGGAGCTGTAGATTACACACAAGGCGTGGAATATTACAACAGTTTGCGTCGTCTCAACAAACCAGTGGTTATGCTAACTTACAATGGCGAAAATCATGGTCTAGTGAAAGAGGTAAACCGAAAAGATTATGCAGTACGCATGATGGAATATTTTGATTATTACCTAAAAGGCAAACCAGCACCGGATTGGTGGGCAAAAGGAATAGATTTTATTAATCTACCTAAACACTTAGAAGATCGCGCATTTTAAAATTAAAAGCTAGTCAACTGACTAGCTTTTAATTTTTTAGTATATTTGATATTGAAAAACAAAAAGAACATTTACCATAACATGGATATATTTTTGGCTTTTCCGCATTAAATAGTAAACATTTCAACTATTTTTATGTTATTATTTCAGTGTTAACATTTTTAAGTAGATAAACTCAGGTTTGAATAGATTTACCCGTGTCGCTGTTCGTATTTTCCTTTGGATAATAGGTTCAATAATAGCCCTATTGCTTTTGGTCGTATTTTTAATACGTCTGCCTGCTGTACAAAATTATATAGCAGGAAAAGTATCAACCTACCTAGAAAACAAAATTGGAACTCCAGTAAATATTGGCTACGTGAATATCACTTTCCCGAAAATGTTGGTATTGGAGAATGTGTATTTCGAAGATCAATCACGCGATACCTTGATCGCTGGCGAAAAGATCAAAGTGGACATCGATATGTTTAAGATTTTCAAAAACACAATTGAAGTTCAAGAAATACAACTAGCTGGTATTACCTCTAAAATAAAACGTACTGCCCCTGATGGGAATTTTAATTTTGATTATATCGTAAAAGCTTTTGCTTCGGAAGAAGAAAGTACGCCTACAGCTACAGATACGACTTCCGCATTGATCTTTAAATTAGACAAAGTTGGTTTAGAACGCATTCATTTTGTGTACAATGATGATATGATCGGTACTTCAGCCGATATTCGATTGAATAAATTGGACACTAGGGTGAAAACTTTTGATTTGGCAAACAACATGACTTTTGATTTGCCAAATATTAATATTGATGGTTTGTCGGCTATTGTTAAGCAATGGGCTCCAGCAACCGAAAGCAAAGAAGTTAAAGCGGAAGATTTTGGTATTACAGATGCGTCTGTAACCGAAACCTCTCTCCTACCAAATCTAGGAACAGAAACCATCACATTAAAAAATATTTTTGTCAAATATGACGATGCATCTACGGCGATGAAAACTCAATTTGACATAAAAAATCTTTCTGCGAATGTTGGCCAAATTGATTTAAACAAGGAAATGGTCAATCTCAAAGAAGTTATTTTAGATCAATCTGATTCGTATGTTGTCTTTGATAAATTTACTAAAGTCAAAGAAACGGCAGACACAGCTTCTGCTCCTGTCAATTGGATAGTATCAGTAGATAAAATTGCTGTAGACAAAACGAATTTCTTATTCCGTGACGACAATCAAGCGCGAATTAAGGGCTTTGATTATAGCAATATAGGGATTAAAGATCTCGCAGGAGCAATTAAAGGTATTTACTACTCCAATGATTCCATTTCAGGTTCTGTTCAAAATTTAACAGCAAAAGATCATTCTGGCTTGTATTTAAAACAAATGAAAGGTGATTTTGTGTACGGAAACACCGGCGCAGTTATTGAGAATCTGTTAATTCAAACCCCTAAAACAATCATTCAGGATTATATCAAAGTTTCATATCCATCCTTAGATGCTGTATCTAACTATCCACAACTTGTCACTATTGATGCGCGCATTCGAAAAACGCAAATCGATATGACGGATATCAAATTCTTTGCGCCAGATTTGGAAAAAATGGATGTGATGAAACCATTAATGACACGTAAATTTTACATAGACGGTCGTGTGGTAGGACGTTTAGATGATTTAACTATCCCAAATTTGGAATTCAAAACGCTGGATAAAACACACATCATTGCGTCAGCTAAGATTAAAGGATTGCCAAATACAGATAAGCTTAACATCGATTTAAATCTTAAAAAATTAACAACAGGCAAAGCAGATTTGGATCGCTTAGTGGCAAAATCCTTGTTGCCAAAAGATATGACGATTGAATATCCGAATTCAATATCATTGGCAGGTACATTTAAAGGTGGGATGAGTGGATTTGACGCCAATATGAAACTTGTCACTGATAAAGGAAATGCCGCTGTAAATGGTTATCTCAATATGGCTGGACGAGACACCACATACGATGCGCAAGTTTCTATTGATAATTTCAATTTAGGTCATCTTTTAAAACAAGATTCTGTATTGGGTATTATCTCCGCTGATGCACAAGTAAAGGGTAAAGGATTAAACCCCAAAACCATGGCTGCTGACGTCAAAGGTACCATCAATCGTTTTGATGCGATGGGTTATGCTTATCATGACATCAATTTGGACTTGATGGCGCAAAGTGGCGATATTGCTGGCTCTATAAACAGTTCCGATCCGAATATTCGTTTTCAAGCCAATCTTGCAGCCGATATGCGCGATATGTATCCTAAGGTAAAAATGAATATGATGATCGACTCCGTCAATTTGCAAAATCTAAAATTGATGGATCAAAATTTCCGTTATCACGGTAAAATCGACGCCGACTTTGAAACTGCAGATTTAAATTATTTGAATGGAAGACTTCATGTTTCTCAATCGTCTATTGCTTACAATGAAGAACGTTATGCCTTAGATACCATCTCCTTGATTGCACGAGCAGATACCTCGCGCAATATGTTGATGTTGCGCTCAGAATTTTTACGTGCCCATTTAGTCGGAAAATATAAGCTGACTGAACTCGGAGCCTCCATGCAAGACGTTGTAAGAGTTTATTATAACCCGAATAATGAGCCACCAAAAGAATTGAAATATGATGCACAGAATTTTGAGTTTTCTGCGACTTTAAATTATTCTCGATTCTTAAAAGATTTCTTCCCTGACATTCAGAAAATGAGTGATATCACCTTGGATGGTACATTCAACAGTCAGCAAAAAAGCATAATGGCAAAACTCTTGGCGCCTAGTATTATTTACGGCGGTATTGAGGTTGATCGTTTGGGTATGGATTTTATTACGGTCGATAGTACATTGTATTATTCTGCGCTAATTGACAAGATAAAAGTCAATCAAATTGAGCTAAAAAACACCACTTTAAGTGGACAAGCCGTTGAAAATAATTTAGATTTTGGGCTTTGGATAAAAGATAAGGAAGATAAAGATCGTTACCATTTGGGTGCACGAATGGCCGTAGATCAAGGAAATTACCTATTGAGTCTGTTGGAAGACGGCTTAATGTTGAATTACGATACATGGCAAACTTCTCCAAGCAATCAGTTGAGCTTTGGAAAAGATGGAATTCGAGCGCATGAATTTGTGTTGAATAATAATGGTCAAGAGCTGCGTATACAATCCCAAGATTCTACATTGAATGCACCAATTGATGTGACTTTTAACAATTTCCGTATTGAGACCTTGACAGAAATTTTAGAGTCGGATACGTGGAATGTTGGTGGTGGAATCAACGGTGCGGCGACAATTTCTCGTCTGGATGCAAAACCTGTTTTCGTGTCGGATTTGGAAATCAACAAATTCTATTTTGGACAAGATACTGTTGGAAATATTTTAGTGAATGTACACAACCAACAAGAAAACACGTTTTCTGCGGATGTACGCATCACAGAAAATGGCAATGATGTGCAATTATTGGGTGAATACATTGCTCCTCCTAATGGCACTCCGACATTCAATGCAAAATTGAATTTAGCTCCACTAAAAATGAAAACTATCCAAGCATTTAGCATGGGTTATCTAAAAAATAGTGAAGGGGATTTAACGGGTGTGCTGGACATTTCCGGTAATTTGGATGCACCAAAAATCAATGGTGATCTAACATTTAATAAAGCCAGACTAAATGTTGCGATGCTAAATGCTGACTTTTTGATGGACAATCAAAAGATTAGTTTCACGAATCAAGGTCTTCAATTTAGACAATTCTTGTTGAAAGATGGAAAAGGAAACGAAGCCAAATTGAATGGTACGATACTCACTAAAAACTATACAGACTTTGATTTCAATTTGAATTTAACAACGAATAATTTCGCTGTCGTAAATTCTACGCGCGAAGACAACGATTTGTTTTACGGCAAACTGTATGCGACATCAAACATCCGTATTCGTGGAAATATAGACAAGCCAGTAATCGACGGAAATGTGTCTGCCAACGAAAACACAGATTTTGTTTTCATTGTGCCAAATGAAAACCCTGGTATCGCCGAGCGAGATGGAGTTGTGAAATTCGTAGATAAAAGTGATACAGTGCGCAATAATGTATTCGCGAAATTGGACTCGATGACTACCGCAACGCGTCTTACAGGTATGGATTTATCTTTAAACCTAAGTACAGATCGCGACGCCAAATTTAAAATAATTATCGATGAAGGCTCGCAAGACGCCTTGAATATTCAAGGTGTTGCGGAATTGACTACTACAATTGATGCCAGCGAAAAAATCACCATGTCCGGAACTTTCACTGTTGAAGATGGAAATTATTCATTCAGCTTTGGACCAATCAAAAAAGAGTTTGATTTCCAAAAAGGAAGTACCATTACATGGAACGGAGATCCGCTAGATGCTAGACTAGATATTACAGCCTTGTACAAAGGTCGCTTCCCTACGCTAGATTTGGTAGCCAACCAAATTGGAACAGAAAGTGGTAATTTGTACAAACAACGTATTCCTTTTGATGTAAAATTGATTTTGAATGGCGAATTATTCAAACCACAAATCGCATTTGATATTGATCTTGACGAGAATAACGCGATAGTTTCGCAAGATGTCGTATCAAAAGTTAATAATGCTTTGGTTGCATTGCGTGATGATCCAGCAGAATTGAATAAACAAGTCTTTTCGTTAATCATCATGGGCAGATTTATGTCAGCGAATCCATTCGAAAGTTTGTCTGGTGGTGGCGGTGTAGAAGGCATTGCGCGTAGCTCAGTAAGTTCGTTCTTGACTGGTCAATTGAATAATTTGGCTTCCAACTTGATACAGGGAGTTGAGCTAGATTTCAATTTGCAGTCCGAAAAAGATTACCTTTCTGGTTCTGCTCAAAATAGAACGGATTTGAACATCGGTGTTTCCAAAATGCTATTTGATGATCGCTTAAAAATTACGATTGGATCGAACTTCGAAGTCGAAGGAAAAACCCGTCCAGGCGAGAAACCGAATAATATTGCAGGTGATATTTCTTTGGATTATCAATTATCAAAAGATGGTCGATACTTCGCCCGAGTGTACCGCAAAAACCAGTATCAAGCCACTTTGCAAGGACAATTCGTGGAAACAGGTATTGGTTTCATTATCAACATGAGCTACAATCAATTCAAGGAACTATTTATGAATGAGAAAGCTTTGGCAGCCTATGCAGACCCTAATAATAGCAGTTTCCGCAGAAGATTTAATGTAGAACGAATGGAAACCGATTCAGCTTATCGTGATAGTGTACGTTTGGTCATTCGCGATAGTATGATGACACATAATCCAGCATATCGCAAACGTGTAGAAGAACAACAAAAGAAAGAAGAATTAAATAGAATCCAACGTGATTCTACCGAAAATAAGAATGATACGACAGACGTTAAGTCCATCAAAGACACAGCTATTCGCAACGAAGACGAGGAAAGGAGATCGAATGAAAAGTAAAAGAATTGGCATTGCACTATTAAGCACATTGTGCTTGTATATGATTTCTTGTAGTACAACGAAACATCTTCCAGAAGGTGAAAAATTGTATGTAGAAGGTGATGTCAAGCTGCAAATGGATAGCAATGCAAATGCTGAACGTAAGCAACTCTTTGAAGAACATTTGGAGGGACTTCTTATGCCAAAGCCAAATAAAAAAGCTTTTGGTGCAAAATGGAAACTGATGATGTGGAATGCAGGTGGTGGATATGACACGACGAATAACTTCTTTCAGCGTTGGTTGAAAAAACGTGGTGAAGAGCCAGTACTCCTAAGTGACGTTAATCGCGAATACAATGAGAATTTACTCCGAAACCGTATGGAAAATTTAGGTTTCTTCAATGCAACTGTTAGCTCAGATACGAGTATTAATGGAAAGACAGCCAAAGTTATCTACACAGGAATTCCGCGTAAAATCTATCGTATAGACACAGTAGTGTTTGCAATTGATTCTGCAAGTAATATTGGAAAAGATATAGCGTCTACAAAGTCCGAATCCCTTCTTAAAAAGGGTTCCAACTACAACTTGGATGTAATTCTGAATGAGCGCGATCGTATTGACAATGATTTGAAAAATAAAGGTTATTACTATTTTAATCCAGATAATATTTTGGTAGAAGTAGATAGTACCGAAGGCGATCATGAGGTAGATATGTTTTTAACTATTAAACCTGAGACTTCCGCTCAAGCGAAAGAACCACAAAAAATTGGCGATATTTTTATCTACCCCAATTATACATTAACCTCACAAGGCTATAGCAGAAGACCTAATACGGAGTATATGGAGCTATTCAATGATAATTATTATATCATAGATAGACAGAATACATTCAGAAAAAAAGTATTAGCTAATCATATTTTCTTTCAAAAAGGACAAGTTTACAATAGACACGATCACAATCTTACGATTAATCATTTAGTAAATCTTAATGCATTTAAATTCGTCAAGAATAGCTTTGAACCAAATCCTGATTCAGCAAACACATTGGATGTATATTATCATTTGACACCATTACCAAAGAAATCATTACGTTTTGAGTTGTTGGCAAAGACCGCTACAGTCTATAATGGTTCGGAGGCGAATGTAACCTGGACACTGCGTAATGCCTTCAAAGGTGCTGAAACCGTTTCTGTAAATGTATTTGGCGGTTATGAGACACAAACAGGTGGTAATGTAAACTTAAATTCTTCGTATTACCGCTATGGTGCTGAAATGGCTATTACTTGGCCAAGGCTTTTGTCACCTTATAAATGGACGCCTGGAAGACGTTTTATTCCCAAAACCTATTTAAAATTTGGCTATGAGTTTTTGAATCGTCGTACTGCTTATACCTTAAATTCATCGAGTTTGAACTATGGTTATATGTGGAAAGAAAATGAGCAAAAACAACATGACTTAACTTTAGCAGAAATTATCTACGTACAACCTCGCAATATATCCGAAGCCTATCAAGCGCAAATGGATACCGTTCCTACGTTGCGCCGTATTGTAGAACCTCAATTTTCTTTCGGTCCAAATTATACGTATACCTTCACAAACACCATGGAGGAGTCTAGAACAAATACATTTTATTTCAAAGGTGGGATGAATTTGTCTGGAAATGTATTGGGGTTGATTCAGGGTGCAAGCTATAAAAATGACAATCAGAAAGAATTATTTGGAACTATTTACAGTCAATTTGTGAAGATTGAAGCCGATGGTCGCCATTATTGGAAATTGGGTCAACATGCTCAATTAGCATCTCGCGTAATGTTAGGAATGAGTTATTCCTATGGTAATTCGCGTTCACTGCCCTACTTGAAGCAATTCTATTCGGGTGGACCGAATGGATTACGAGCATTTCGTGCTAGAGCTGTAGGACCTGGTTCTGCTCTTCCAGAAAATTTAGGTGAAGATAACTTCTTTGCGGATCAAACTGGTGATTATAAATTGGAACTAAATACCGAATACCGCAACCGTATAGTTGACTTCGGTGTTGGAATTCTGAATTGGGCTGCTTTTGTAGATGCAGGTAATGTGTGGTTGCAAAATAGAGATGACGGCAAGTTGGGTGGAAAATTATCGAAAGAATTTTTGTCTGAATTGGCAGTTGGCGCGGGTGCTGGTTTACGTTTTGATTTTACATTTTTAGTTCTTCGGACAGATTTAGCTATTCCAGTTCGCGTACCTTACTACCCTAAAAATGACCGTTGGGTCATCAAGGATATTGACTTCAAGAGTTCACAGTGGAGACGTGATAATTTGGTCTTCAACTTAGCAATAGGATATCCTTTCTAACCTGAAAGGATATTTTATTTTAAGGCTATTCTTCATTAAGTGATTGATATTAACTATATTTAATCAACACAAATAATCCTCTTTAAACATGAAAATAACGGTCATTGGAGCGGGTGCTGTAGGTGCTACCACTGCAGACAACATTGCTAGAAAAAATTTTGCTGAAGAAGTCATTTTATTGGATATCAAAGAAGGTTTTGCGGAAGGTAAAGCACAGGATATGATGCAAACTGCCGCCTTATTAGGCTACGATACCAAAATAAAAGGTGTAACAAATGATTACTTGCAGACAGCGGGTTCGAGTATTGCAGTTATTACATCCGGTATTCCACGAAAACCAGGTATGACTCGTGAAGAATTGATCGGCACCAATGCCAATATCGTAAAGGGTGTAGTGGAAAATCTTGTGAAATATTCTCCAGAGATTATTATAATCGTCGTATCGAATCCTATGGATACGATGACATATTTAGCCTTAAAATCTTCTGGTCTTCCAAAAAATAGAATTATAGGTATGGGCGGAGCATTAGACTCATCACGCTTCAAGTATCAATTGGCAAATAAACTCAATGCTTCTCCAGCGGACTTGAATGCAATTGTAATTGGTGGACATGGTGATACGACAATGATTCCATTGATTAATAAAGCTACTTGGAACAGCATTCCAGTAAAAGAATTTCTTGAAGAAGATGAGAAAAATGAAATAGTACAAAAAACAATGGTCGGTGGTGCGATTTTGACAGCGTTGATTGGCACATCAGCTTGGTATGCACCTGGTGCTGCCACAGCAGCTATGGTCGAAAGTATTGCGCTCAATCAAAATAAGCTGTTCACCGCTTCAGTTTATTTAGAAGGTGAATTGGATGAAGACGATATCTGTATCGGTGTACCTGTGATTATAAATAAAAATGGTTGGGATAAAGTTGTTCCTATTCAATTAGATGAGGATGAAAAAGCAAAATTCAAAGCTAGCGCAACCGCTGTTCGTGCAATGAATGCTGTTTTATCAGAAAGCAATATTATCTAAATTGATTAACAAACTTTCTATTATATTTGAGAGGACTTACATCAGTCCTCTTTTTATTTATTTGCAAAAGACATTACATGAAGATCATTCCGTTTGAGATTTTAACGCTACAACAAGAAGGATTTCACATCATCCTACATATCGAATTATTAGATAAGAAATTTAAAATGGTATTGGATACAGGAGCATCAAAGACTGTTTTGGATCGAAATACATTGCTAGAAGCAGGAATTGACGAACAAAAACTGATTGAAACCAGTATACTTTCCTCGGGATTAGGAACGAATGAAATGCAGTCTGCTATGTTTACCCTTCCCTATTTAAAAATTGGCGATTGGGAATGTAAAAAGTTTGAAGTAGCTGTTTTGGATCTTTCTACTATAAATTATGCATATAGCCAAATAAATGCTGATCCCGTAGTAGGTGTACTAGGTGGAGACATTCTGTACAAGTATGGTGCTGTAATCAATTATAAGAAAAACATTCTTCAACTGAATGAAAGGACAAGTCGGAAGAAATAATTTCATTCTAAAATAGAAAATGCTCCAACTTGTAGAAATTGGAGCATTTTTTATTGCAATTATATTTAAATACTACGTATTTAACAGTTTCAAAGCAGTATAGAGCATACCGCCGATTGATTGATCAAATGCATCTTCATCGATCTGAAAAGTTGGCGTATGTAATTCTGAGTTTATTCCCTTTGCATCATTAGAAATACCAACCATATAAAATGTAGCGGGATAAACCTCTGTGTAATACGCAAAATCTTCTGCTGCCATCCAAATATCAGATTGTAAAACGGCATCTTCACCATGATATTCGGTAAGCGATTCCGTTACAAATTGTGTTAATTTGCTATCATTTATCAAAGCTGGGTAGCCTTTTCTGATTTCAAATTCTGCAGTTGCACCATACAAAGTTGGCAGTTCCTTAATTTGTTTTTCGATTAGCTGTAATGCCCTTTCTCTCCACGCTTCATCCATAGTTCTAAAAGTTCCTTCCAAATACACTTCATTTGGAATAACATTCGTCGCGCCATTCGCAATAAATTTTCCAATAGACAATACAGAAGGAATAGCAGGATTAGCAACACGAGAAACTACTTGTTGTAATGATAATACCAATTGAGAAGCGATTATTACCGGATCAATATTCAAATGCGGTTGAGCTCCATGTCCACCTCTACCTTTTATAGTTATATATATTTCATCTGCAGAAGCCATAAATTTTCCGGGACGAATTGCTACATGACCAACCCTATGTTTGGGCGAAACATGTAAACCTAATACGGCTTTGACAGCGTACGGCTTAAGTTTTCGCGATTCTAAAATAGTCTTAGCACCACCAGGAATTTTCTCTTCTGCAGGTTGAAAAATTCCCAACACAGTACCAGCAAATTCATGCCGATGCTGATTCAAAATTGTGAGAACGCTCAATAAATTTGCCGTATGAAAGTCATGCCCACAAGCGTGCATAACATTCTCATAAATCGAATCGAAGTCTGTGCCGTTTATTTCTTTAATAGGAAGTGCGTCAATATCTGCACGTAAGACCACACAATCTACATTCTGCGCTTTCAAACCGTCTATTTTGACAAGGATGCCTGTATCTGCTACTTCTTCAAAAGTCAGTCCTTCTTGCGTTAAGACTAATTTTATATAAGCTGAAGTTTTGTATTCCTGAAATGATAATTCAGGATGCTGATGCAAATAGCGTCTCTTGTGAATAGCATCTTCTTTGATATTCGCGACAAGATCTTTGATTCGATTAATATCCATTTAATTCTTATACTGTTACCTTATACTTATTCAAAAAATCCTTTACAAAATCATCATCATGCAAAGTCGGATAATCTTGATAAACGCGTGTCAGCTCTTCTGATTGTCCCTTCGAAAGCACTTCATTTGGATTCAGACACCAGATACCTTTCATTAAGCCTTGTCTGTACAACACTTCGTGAATACCAGGTATACAACCGTGAAAATCATTTGCTACATCAAATAAAACGGCATTTACATCAGTCGTTTGATTCGCCAATACTTGAAGCTCTACCCACTTTTCGTGCGTAGGAATTGCTTTAAAAGATTTCACCTTGTCCATTAGTTCTACGGCTTTACTTGTCCATACTGCCCAATGTCCTAACAAACCTCCTCTAAATTGTACTTCCTCTTCTTTGCCATTGACATTGAATTTATAAATGGAAATCAAATCACTAACAATATTGTCATCATTACCCGTATATAATGCAATTTGATCTTTTCTTGGCGAATTTGCAATAGCTCGTACAACATCGAGTGTTTGGTATCTATTGAAAGAGGCACATTTAATTGCTTCCACATTTTCAATGTTCACAAATTCTGTCCAAAATTCGTACGTAAAAATTCGTCCTCCAACAGATGGTTGTAGATAAAATCCAAACACAGGAATCACTTGGGCAACAGCTCGCGTACGATCCAATATTTCTGCTTCTGTCAAATCTTGCAATCCACCCATCGACAATAACCCCATGTCATAACCATACTCAACTGCCAATTTTGCTTCTTGCAATGCCTGTTCTACAGGCCCGCAAATACCTGCTATTTTAATAAAAGGTCGATCTAAATTAGCCTCAGAAATAACATCTGCTGAAACTTGCAAGACTTTTTCAAAAAGGTTGTGCTCGGGTAATCTGATTTCAAATTGAGTCGAATGCACGCCTACAGCTACACCGCCAGCACCACTTTCGATGTAATAATTAGTTAACAAACGTTGATTCTCTTCATCAAATTGTCTATTCTCATCCAAACATAATGGATGCGCTGGCAAAACCGTCCCCTCCATTAATAGCTGTTTCAGCTTATTATCTAATTTCTTCATTAAAATTTACCCTTTCTTTCTTGGAAATGTGTGTCTTTACCAAATTCGTCTCCGCCATTCAATATCCATTGCGCTGTAATATCAATAATTTCTAAAATGCTGACTTTTGGATAACCAAAAAGACGGAAGCACTCCGAAGCGTTATTCAATAAAGCAGTAGGTTCTGGATCATTAACAAATTGTGGTTGCTTATTTAACGCGGTTCCCAATTTCTCTGCAATCCATTTAATAGATAGAATCTCTGGTCCCGTTACATTCAACACTTTTGCTGGAGATTCACAATGCAATAGACTGCGTAAGGCAATTTCATTGGCGTCACTTTGCCAAATCACATTTACATTGTTACTACTTAAATCAATTGGAGTATCATTATTTACTTGTTTCGCGATCTCACGAACAACACCATATCTAAAATCTACAGCATAATTCAATCTATAGAGCAGTATTGGTGTATTATTCTTTTTGCTGAAATAGCTAAATATACGCTCACGTCCTAAAGTACTTTGTGCATATTCACCAATTGGCTCAGGCACAATCGTTTCATCCACTCCACCCGAGGTCACAGGTACAAAAGGCAATACGTTACCGGATGATAAAGCAACTATTCTGGAGTTTTTAAATTTTTCAGCTACACGCCCTGGTAGATACGTATTCATCGCCCAAGTAAAATCTTCTTTCCCGGTGGCTCCAAATTTAAACCCTGCTAGGTAAATTACATTTTTCACCTCAGGAAGCTGTTGCAAGGCTACGTCATCTAGCAAATCACAAGCTATAGTTTCTACACCCAAATTTTCTAAATACGCTCTTCCCGCCGCATCCGAAAATCGAGAAACACCATATACCTTGCGCGATAAGCCCAGTTCTTGAAGACCATCCAACAATAATTTGGCCATACTCGGTCCCATTTTACCGCCTATTCCTAAGAAAATAAAATCACCATCAATATTCTTTAAATCCTCTAAAAAAGCACCAGAAGGTCTGGTATACTTTTGCTCTAACACATCTAAATTTTGATTTTCCATATTACTTCAAAAACATATCGTATACATTACTAAACATTAAGACAAAAATGACCGCCAAACCCAATGCTCCTACAATTTTGTAAAAAACATTGTTTGCGTGCACACCCATTATCTTTTTATTATTTGCTATCACAAAAATTGAAATCCCTATAAAAGGAACTAAGAAAATAGTTACACTTTGTGCCAAGACTATTAATTCTAATGGCAACCTACCGAATGATATTGCCACGATACAGCCCAATACCATAAAAATAGAAATTAGAATTTTCACTTTTTTGGAACTCAGACTGCTCCCAAAGCCTAAGGCATCACCTAACAAGGCGCCGCCTACAGTCGCATTACCCACCAATGATGAAAAAGATGCGCCAAACAAACCCACAAAAAACAATGAACTTGCGTAACTGCCGAATAAAGGTTCTAATGCTTTTCCCATTTCTGCTGCGCTACTTACATGAATTCCTTTGGGATTCAAAACAGCTGCTGCACAGATCAATACCGACGCGCTCATAAATCCCAATATTGCTACGCCTGTAAATGCTCCACGCTCTGAACTTTTAATATCAACATTCTGCTGACTTATTTTTTTTCTTTCTTGAATCAAATATGTCTGGTAAAACGCCCCTACTAACGAAAAGCATGAAGCTGTAAAAGCTATGATAAGACCTATAGAACCTTCGGGAAGGCTAGGCACAAATCCTTTAAAGAAATGTGAAAAATTAACATCCGTCAAAAATAAAGTAGCTATAAAACAAGCCAACATCACTAAAACCAAGCCTATCATTAATTTTTCCATTACCTTATAAAAAGATGGAAAAAACAACAACGCAATACCTAATACGGTAAAAGTGACAATCCAAATAGTCATCGGTGTACCCGTAGCTTCGCCAATAGCGATTCCCACGCCAATACTATTACCAGCTTGAAAAGATGTTGCTACCAAAAAAATTCCTATTCCAATAGCCACACCAATACCTTTATTAAAATGTTCTTTGATAAGGGTCAATAATGTTTTGTCTTGTGTGGCACCAATTCGAGAGCACATCGCCGTATAGGCTCCCATAAAAAATAAGGCAACAATGACAATCCACAGAAGTGAATAAGAGTAATCTGCTCCCATCTTGGAAGTAATTGTCATCTTGCTAGGACCAAATACTAGCGCAGCTGTAATGATGCCTGGTCCCAAAATACTTATGATTTTTTTCATACTGATTAGTTCTTGATTGAATCCTGTCTACTTAACATCACTTCTGTCTCACCAATTGCTGACAATGAATTGCCAAAGCCTGTACGGACGTAACTTGCGATTTTAGCGATTTCTTGATCAGATAGGAATTTAAATGAAGGCATAGCTTGATCATATTTTACACCGTTTACCTTTATTTTACCATGCAATCCATTTAGTATGATCCGTATCAATTTTTCCTTGTTTTCAATTGTCGGTGTTTTTACTAATGGCGGAAATGTCCCTGTAATACCTTTTCCATCTTCTTTGTGACAAGACATGCAATACATATTATAAAGGGTTTTCCCGTCTTTGATCAATGACTTATCTTCGACATATTCACTCAAATAAGTTTCAGGTTTAGTAACAATTTTCTCGATTTTTAAAATACGGTCATCCGTTTTTACTGGAAATCCCTTTTGTGGATTCCAATCTCGGTTACTCGTTGCGATATATACATTGCCTTTATTATCTGTAGTGACGGCTCTCATTCTACCATAATGATCTTTCAAGTAGGTTTTCTCTTCGACAATTTTAGTTTGGTTTGCATCCAATTTTAATACGCGCAAGCTTTGATTTTTAAGACTTACTAACAATAAACTATTTTCCCATTCGGGAATAGAACTATGCGCATAATATTTCAATCCTGCTGGTGCGATTACTGGTGTCCAAGCTTTTATAGGTTCTGTAAGCGGACCTTTAGACGCTATAATTTTTTCTTGTTCAGTATCGTGATAACCTTCAATTTCAATCCAGCCATAATTATGTCTTGGTCTGACCCAATTGATCTCATCTTCAATAGCATCACCATGTTCCGAAGTCATGATATTTCCTTTTGCTGTCAACGTCATGCCCTGAATATTTCGGAATCCCCACGCATAGACATATGAATTTGCGATAGGATTATCTGTCGGGATATGACCATCTTCAGTCATGCGCAACACTTTTCCATTTAAAGTCGTAGAATCTTGCGCGTGTGTCAATGAATGTGCATCTCCTGTAGCCCAATATAAATAGCCTTCGTTATCAAATAGCAATCTTGAGCCATTGTGTCCATTTGCACCCTCAATTTTTAAGACAATCTTGCTACCTACGACTTTTCTATCCTTGTACTCCAATTTTGCTAACTCAGAAAATATTTTCTCCCCATTTTTTACCGTGTAACACACGTAAATAAATGGTTTTTTAATAAAATCAGGATGAATTGCCATTCCTAATAGTCCTGCAGTCCTTTCATGAAATACATTGGGTACATCGTAAAGGTGGTGCATACTATTATCCGATAAATCAATTTCAGAAAGTCTACCTTTAATCTCCGTCACAAACAAAGAGTTAGTACTTTCATTGAATTGAATATCCCAAGGAACATCCAGATTCTCTTGAATAGTTGAAATACCTACGTAGGAATTCTCACCTATTTTTAAATAGTCAATAAATTCTTTTTGAGAGATGCTATCACAAGCTATGGTACTAATCAGAGAACCAAGCATAGCGATTATGATCAATGTATTTAATTTCACAGGTTATTGTTTAGTGGCAATTTAATATCCTTGTGGAGTATAACTCCATAAGTCCGTCCCAATCCTAAAATAAACCTTATTATTTGTTCCTAAAATCATTAAGCTAGGTTTATCCATTAACATCTTAAGTTCATCATTTTTAATGTCATAACTATAAAATTTATCTGTTAATGTGAAATAAATCAAACCATTGGGATGTGAGACCGCCAAACCATTTCGCCAAATATGACTTGGAAATTGGTTATACTTGTAAACTTCTTTCTTAAATACGACTTTACGTTTGTGCACATCATATTTCACTAATGTACCATCTGCGAAAGCCCATAATTCATTGTCAGGACCTTTAAAAAGTCCTGTTATAGACCAATGGTTATCGATGGAATCAGTCCAAAGCACTTTCTTATTGATAGGATCCCATTCAAATATTTTACCTCTTTTTTCTGTTGGAATAGCTCCTAATCCACCTGAAATAGACGTTCCTCCGATTATTTTCCCATCAAATTCGATGAGCGACATTACGGAATGGTTAGGTATTACATTTTCATAAGTTTCATATTTATCCGTTTTCACATCCAAATGTGTAATTGCTCCGCCCAAACGTCCATAGCCCGGAACTGTACCAAATAAAACCTCTTGGCGACTCGCTATTGGTAACACAGCAAATGGTCTATCCTGATTTTTGATTGCTCCAATAAATTTTGGACTCCCAACGCGAAGATTCCATGGTTTCGTCACATCATATGAAAATAACTCGGCATGGGTATAATTACCAAAATAAATTGTATTACCTAAACTTCCCATCCCCTCACTTTGGTGCAAGCCCATATAGTCTTCGTGCTTGCCAGTTTCCGGATCGTATGTTCCATGATTACCGGCTAAGTAACCTCCACTCCATACTTTATTGTCTGGTCCCCAAAAAATTGACTGAATACTAATTGGTGCTTTGGGTACATCCAGTGTAATTTCTTTGACAATTTCTCCTGTAGTCACATTTACTGTGTACACTTTATGCGAAGCAGTAATCACATTGTAATGTCCATTATTATCGAAATAACCAGCTCTTCCTCGTCCATTGATTTTAGCAATTTCTTTTGGCTCTAACTTATTATCTGCAAAATCTAATACAAAAACTTTTCCTGCAGCAGTATAATAAATCAGATTAGACTTATCCCTCTTTGCTATTGATTTTACCTCAATCGTCGAAAATCTCTTTTCGTACCTTTTAGTTTTAAGGTTATAAATAACAGTTTCAAGTTTTTTTGCACTATTGAACCAACCGATAATACGATCACCTCCTTTGACATCAGCAATCAATTCCATGTCGTACATGAATTCGTGATGCTTATCTTCTTCTGCTAATAATTGTGATTTAACACTGGATTTCAAATCGATTTCGACCAATCCCGCATGCGAACCAACACCTGCATACACCTTATTGGTTTTCGTATCAAACACTACGCTACGGACATAATCTTCGCCTTGTTGTACAGCGCCCATCCCAACATCTCTGAATCCTGTTTTGGGATCATATTCAAATACCTGACAGCCGGGATATGTTCCTCCATATATTTTACCGTCTTTACCGGCTACCAAATCCCACACTACTTTCTGATTTGGTAATACAACGCCTAAGTCCTTCGCTTCTTTATCACCTAATGAATAACTATACATTTTTCCGTTTCCAGAAATGTAAATTACATTGTCCGAAGAAACCTCCATATCCCACGCCCCATCTGTACCGTGCAATTCAGAATTGACAATCAACTTTTGTGACGATAACTCATAACCAACTAATCGTGCTGGTACGCCTCTCACTACAGTAAAGACATATTCCTTGTTAGATTTATCTTTGATAAAATGACTGCCCTGAATTGCTGCCGCAAAAACTTGTGGACCGTGATTCACAAATTGTGCTTCAGCACTATAGCCTAAACAAATAGCGAAAGCTAGTATTAAATATTTTTTCAGCATTTTATATTTTAGTTAGTATTTTGAATCTTCTCTTAATTGTCTGTTAATTATAATTGTTGCTAAATCATGGTATGCTTTTCGCAATACAGGGTCATTCGATCTAAACATCTTCAGCCAAGTACCTCCACCTTCGTAGTATGCTATAGGTAATATATCCCATGCTTTAGCATTTTGAAAAGCATCAATATAATCATAGTATCGGGCTCTAAATTGAGGATCTAATATATTATCATCAAATTCCATCTCTAATCCCATCTTGTATTGTTCACTATTAGCTATAGCTCTATCAAACAATGCCTTAGGCCGATCTAGTTGAAAAAAATAATTTGGCTGTTGATAAGCCACATCAAAACCCGCTTCTTTCCATTTTTCAGCTCCTTGTGCATACATATAGGGTATCCAATAAAATTTCAACCCCTTACTACGTATGTAATTTCCAATTTCAACCAATATATTATCTGAATTCTTTTGAGTCTCTGCTACCCAATAAAAACCATCTAATGTTACATTCTCGAAATTTTTCTTTTTCCACTCTTCCAAAGCATAATCAATATACCATTTAGATGCAGTTACTCTGTCCGTGTTATTTCTAAAATTTAATTTTTTAGCATCCGCCAAACCCCAATTTTCAAAATCTTTAATTGGTTCTGGTAGCGTAAGAACTACCTTTCTATCTCGCTTTGGTAACTCTTTACGCTTATATAATTTGCCAAGTGCACTATTTAATGCAGAAACTCCTTTACCTTCTTCTAAATTTCTCGATATTAACCACATCCATTCATTTTTACCTGCAGGTTTTCCTCCATAACCTTCTGCATACATAGAACCTTTATTATCTTTAAATTCGATAAAAAGAAATCCATCATACAGCCAACTACGTTTTCCCTCATTCGAAATGGATATATATGGAGCCAATTCTTCTTCCGTATAATCTAATCTATGGGTTCCACCATGATAAAGTAAAACTAAGTCTGAGATATAATTTGTTTTAATCGGCTCAATAACTTCTGTCGTATCTTTAGATACAATATCTGGAGCTGGCAGCTGTTCATTTGGCGAACAGCTAACCAATCCCAAATAGGTAAAAATAATATATTTAATCACAATCAATATTTTATAGGTATTAATTGTACAGGGGCATAGAATGTGTCAATTGCAGCTGTATCAGGCTTATACATTGTTCTATATTCCATGTTAATATTGTTTTCAACACGAGTATAGGATGAAGATGACACTGTAGGTAGCGCAATCGGGTATCTCGGTAGGTTTCCTGTAGCTGCAGTTGTAATGTAGTATAATTGTGTACCAATAGATGTATTGGGCGAAGGTCCCCAAGTAATAGCTACACCTTGATTAGATGGTGTAAATGCGACATTAGTAATGATTCTATTAAACAAAGTTGATTTATAAAAATCACCATAAGATCTACCACTTACATTGCTTGACAATGATTTAACACCATTATCATGAAAATGAACGACATCAAAACTATAGACTCCCTCTGCAAGAGGAATGACTGTCTCTATCGTATCAATGCCAGGTTTTCGAGAAATAGATACATCTACAGAATCAGACTTGTTTCGCCAATAAACTCTTGCTTTTACAATATTTGGATCCGAAAGAATATTCCATCTTAACATGATACGATTGTCTCCCGATAAGGCGACCAAATTTTCAGGTTTTGCAGCGTATTGAGTTTCTCCAGCCGCAATGTATTTTGAAATATCTCCATTTTTCGCACAATTGTAAAATGTTGATAAAAACATACAGCCAATAATTGTTACAAATATTTTTTTCATAGAATGTATCTTAAATTTCACTACCCCAGAACATTACCTCAGCAAAACTCATGTTCTTGCTATTTGACCAATTTTTAAGTCCTTTTATTCGTATATAACGAACAGTCGGTTCACTGTCTAAGTTAAGATTGTCTCCACCTTCCCAGAATTTCTTATCTGTTTCTGTCACAACACTTGCTGCTGAGCCTGCTGCTGTGATACCTGAAGGTTTAAATTGTTCGTACTCTCCTAATTTAATCCAACCGTCCCAACTACCATCTGCAGGAGGTGGACCTGGATGTCCCCAAATTTCAAAGGCTTTTATTGCGCGATTCTCAAATTTGTAATAGTGCATCAGGCGCATACGTGTAACTTTAGCATTTACCCCTAAATCCATTGTAATGTGGAGCGGAAAATCGCGTGTATCATTCGTAGTCATTGTTTTATAAGTCCAACCTTCTGCCCAAGTACGCATAAAAATATTGTCCCATAGAAACTCAAAACGTACAGTAGGCTCTGATAATGGAAATAATATAGCATCTCCTGGAAGCTCTACCTTTTTGAATTTACTGCGATCTAGCAAACTTTCGTATAATGGCGTAAGGTGTTTATATAATGTATCTGAAGTATTGCCCCATCTATCTTTGACAAATAATCCAAAATAATTTTCTTCAGTCTTCATTCCTCTGAATGAATGTGTCAAACTTTTCGCATTAGAATAAATGGAATTATATTGACCAAATTCTCCCAAGCTGTCATTAGCCAATAATATAGCTCCCAAATTAGCTTCACTATCATTATTCCATCTGATTTTTACGCCCCCAAAATCAGGCTCAATTGATAGACTTTCAAATACTTTTAAATAAGGAGGAGTCAATGGAGTTAAATTCATTGTTGTTGGCTCTGACTTAACATTACCTCTGCTTACAGCATATACATTTACTTTGTGAACTTGCTCCTTTGCCAATCCTATAATCTCAATCGTATTGATATATTTGGAAGAAACGAATTCTCGCTTAGAACCATCAGGCATTTCGACTTCAGCCAGCACATAGGATAATGATTGGTCAGAAGGCAAACTGTAAGTTAAGATTCCTCCTCCAGCTGTTGGTTCTATCTGAATATTGGAGACTTTGCCTTCTATTGCAAGACCGTCTTCATAGGATATGTGTTTTTCTTCAGTACACGAATTACTGAGCGCAATACTTATTGCTAGTATGAATGTATTAAATATCTTTTTCATAGTGTTACAATTATTATTACCATCCTGGATTTTGAACCAAATTTGGATTGACTAACAAATTATTTTCACGAATTGGCCAGAAGTAATCTCTTGGTGCGACAAATTGCATGTTATATAAATTAATAATGCGCCAGTATTCTGTATCCGTTCTTCCGTCTGTATACCATCCGCGAATTGGCTGGTTTTGAAGTAGCTCGGCTGTTTTCCACCTGCGTAAATCCCATATACGATGTCCTTCAAAAGCCAGTTCAATTCCTCTTTCTTGCATTATAATAGATCTTAAGCCTTCTTTTGTAGTTGGTTTATTTGGATTCTTTGAATAATTTGTCCATGAACTAATTACACCAGATAACCCTGAACGCTCACGAATTTTATCCAAATATTGAATAGCCTCCTGTCTTCTATCTGTTTCATTCGCGGCTTCTGCAAACAACAAATACAAATCAGCCAACCGCATTTCTGGTTTTGGATATTTTTCGGTAGTATACTTAGCTCCAGGATTCGTACCTATCATCACATAATTCCAATTCACGAGTTTTTTTGCCCAATAGCCTGTCACATTATAAGAGTCACCATATCCTTTACCTCCTACTTCACCATTTTTACCTTTGACATAGAATGTATTTTGTTCATCGGAATTTCCCGTATTTCGCATAAACCATTTTGCGCCATCGAAAGCAACTGAACCATAAAATCTATTTTCTCTGTTGAAATGTAATTTTGGACCTTTATGTCCTACTACAAGATTAAAACGATCCGCATCAGTAGCTGTCTGCAAATCGTAACGACCTTGGTAATCAAAATTTATATCTTCTTCTAACGGCACGCCATTATCAGAATAGAATAATTCTGCCATCCTCAACGTCACGGATAAATAAGAACTCCAATCTGGAGTGTACGTAGCAGTAGCACTGTGATTGATTTTACCCGCCATATTTGAATTTTGGACGTCATAAATATTCGTTTCTTGATGATTATTTATGCCCCAAATTAATTCCTCATTCCACTTTTCTGTTACTGCACCACGGACATTCATTTGATAAGTAGTCGAATCTGACAAACGAAGCGAGAAGTTATTAAAATAATACAATTTGTGATTGCTGCGTTCAGCTACTTCTATAGCTTCTTTACCAGCCTCGTAAGCACGTTCCCATTTGGATTGATCATAAGAAGGATTAAATAACTGTACACCATCTCTATCTTTAAAACTTGCATAATCAGGATTTCCATTAAACAAAGGACTTGCTACTGTCACCCATAATTTTGTTTTCAGCATCATTGCTGCAGTTTTACTTACTCGTCCTGCTTCAGTTGATAAATTGGTGATGGCATCTGGTAGTCCAACTGCTGCCTCATCCAACAAATTAGAAATAAAGACTGCAACTTCATCAACAGGTTGTCTTTTTACACGTACTTCTTCAGGTGTAGCTGAAATCGGTATAGCTATATCCATAATCGGAATTGGACCATACATACGCATTAGACAGAAATGAAAATATGCTTTAAGAAATTTGATTTCACCAATCCAACGCTCACGTTCAACATCATCTAAATCTGGAACCGCATGCTTTGTTTCAACATAATCAAGAAAAATATTACATTCACGTATAGCTTGCCAAAAATTGACAGCATGATTGCGTCCATCCCAAAAACTAACCAATGGATCAATAATATTTTGCTCTCCTCTAGCTATTTTCCAAGGCGATTCTATTGCATAGTTTTGACCAAAATAAGTCCACATTTCATCCCCACCCAAAAATGAAATATTTGCTTGTGCATTACCTGTTCCAGTCCTAGAAAAAGTATAGGAGTAACATTTATGAATGAATTTTTCTGCCTCCTGTCGACTAGAAAAAGCGTGATCTAAGGTTGGAATATTATCAGGAATTACGTCCAGATAATTCCTGCAGCTACTTAATCCTGTTATTGACAATAAAATAGTTGCAAGTGTTATTTTTATATATTTGTTATTCGCATTCATTTTTCAAAAATTAAAGACCTATACTCATACCAAAATTATATACCCGTTGAATTGGATATCCTAAACCATTTCCTCCCATTTCAACATCCCAAAGTTTAAATTTGCTCCATGAAAGTAAATTTAAACCTGAAGCATATAATCTTATATTGTCCAATTTCATTCTCTTAAGCCAATTCCCCTTGATATTATATCCGACTTCCACACTTTTTAAGCGCATAAATGAGCCATCACGCATCCACCAAGTGGAGGTTTGATTATTGTTTGTGACCTGATAATTCGAGAGTCTTGGAAAAAATGCATAAATATCCCTATTATCCTCAGACCAGTGACTATTTGCAATCACATCAAGTAAACCATTCTTTGTTTCCAATCCACCTACTGTCGATGTGACAAATGGAGTGATGCTAGATGGTGATATGAAAAGTGATGATCTTGCTGATCCTTGGAAGAAAGCATTAATGTCCAAATTCTTAATCCCGTAAGAGAAGCCAAATCCATAAATAACTTCAGGAACCGTTGGCTGACCAATAGGAACTCTATCTAGGGCAGAAATTATTCCATCACCATTAATGTCTTTGTATTTGATATCTCCTCCTTTATAGTCTTCAAATTGGGTTGGTGAGTTAGCTACCTCATAATCATCTATAAACAATCGTTCTGCTATATATCCATAAGATTGATGGATAGAATTACCCACTCGGGATAGATATTGAGAATTTGCATTGTAGTTTGGCTCTTCATACTTCAAATACTTGCTTGATGCATACGTAAAATTACCTCGTAGGGTCAGCCATGTATTGTTGTAAAAGCTCTTAGTATAATCTACAGACATATCAACACCTTGCTTTTGGCTTTCACCAACATTCGCTTGCACTGCAGCTGTAAGCCCCATTTCGACTGGTATGTATGATCTTGTCATCAATACATTCTTGTAGAGCTCTCTAAATGCGTCAATTTCTAAATTCAAACTATTAAAAAGACCTAATTCTAAAGCAACATTTGATTTATAGGAAGTTTCCCATGTTATATCGCGATTTTCATACCTTGTTACGGCTACACCAGGTTTTGTATAATCGTAATTATAACCAAATGTATACCCCCCCGTATTCAGATTAACATTGGCTAAGAAAAAGAAACGATCTAACTCATTCCCAATTTGGTCGTTACCTACTAGACCATATGTTCCTCTAAGCTTAAATTTATTTATAACAGGAGTAACTGGTTTAAAGAAGGATTCATTATGAATATTCCATGCTAAACCCACTGATGGAAAGAATCCGTATTGTTTGTCTCCCCAAAATCTTTCTGAACCATTATAACCAAAATTAACTTCTGCTAAATATTTAGAATCGTATCCGTACGTTACACGTCCTGAAATTCCTTGGTTTCGTTTCGGTAGAGAAAGTTGGAGCGAAGCTTCATTTGCTGATTGATAATGAGACGCAAGATAAATTAACGTCGCACCAAAATCACTTTTATTAATACTTCCGTTATAATTTAGCGCTGCTTCCACATAATTATATTTGTTAATTAATTTCGATCCAGGGGTATAGCTTAAATAGGGCGTACCTGGTGTACCTTTCAAATATTCCAATCCAACAAAACCTAATTCTTTATCAAAAACAGATGTGTAATAAAATGGATCTTGAGATCTAGAAAGAGAATGCTCCGAATTACGTCTTGTATAACCCATGATGCGAGCATTCAAACCTTTGGTAATGAAATCTAAATTTTGCTTAATTTCACCTTGCACAGTCACATAAGAACGTTCATTCAATTGATAGCCAGATAATGAATTCGCTAATGGATTCACATAGCGCGCTGGGGTAACAGATTCGCCTCCAACCTGAATAGCATTATATGGTGCATTTCCAAACAATATGTGATCAACTCCTGGAAAATACGAACTTGGGAAATACGCTGGGAACGATACAGGATCGCTTTTTAACACTTGATTGAATATTGCTGAACCACCGCCTATAGGTCCATTGTATTCATAGAATTGGCCTTGCATACGTACAATTGCCTCTGTAGTAGGCGCAAGCTTAAAGTTAACATTCGATCGAGCTTCATAATTTGTTGCTTTAACATTGCTATTAAATCCCTGACCTTCAATATTTTTAAGCACACCATTATCAATATTCGCAGTACCTGCTATATAATATTGCCCCTTAGCACCTCCACCACTGATATTTCCATTCACACGTGTATTGTTAGTGTAATCTTTTATCATCAAAGCCATCCAATCATTATTCGGAAATAAGTAGGGATCTCTATTTAATTCAGTCATATCAATTTTCGTCTGACTATAGGGCTCATCACCCAAAGGATCTCTTGTCTTAATAGCTTCATTTGACAATCTCATATATGCAAGATTATCTGCTAATTTGAAGTTTTGAGTATTAGATGAAACAGAATTTTCTAATCTCATATTAATCTTAGTAGGCCCTTCTTTACCACTTTTTGTAGTAACTAAGATCACACCATTAGCACCACGTGCACCATAAAGCGCAGCAGCAGATGCATCTTTTAATACAGAAAATCCTTCTATATCATCGGGTTGTATCCGTGCCATCTCGTTAGCAGAGATTTCCATTCCATTCAATAGAATTAATGGATCTACTTTACCAGTTCCAAATGACCCTACTCCACGAATAAAAAAAGATGCGTTATCTTGTCCTGGTTCACCGCTACGCTGATATCCTATCACACCAGAAACTCGTCCAGCTAGCATTGTTGTTAAATTAGAGGTTGGACCTTTGAGTTCTTTAGGGTTAACATTGGTGATGGAACCAACTAGTGTTTCCTTTTTCTGTTGACCAAAAGCAACGACCACCACTTCCCCGATTTCGTTTGGATCTTCTTTCAACACAACTGTCAACATAGATTGATTATTAATTGGTACATCCTGAGGTAAGTATCCTGTGTACGTTACCGTAAGGATAGCTGTCATCTCGATATTCGGAAAACTAAATTCGCCCTTTGAATTAGTTTGCGTTCCGACAGTTGAGCCCTTAATAGTAACCGTAGCACCCGTAATAGGAGTTCCTAGTGAATCTATCACCACCCCTCGAACCAGAGATTGATAGTTTTCAATACCGATTACACTTGCTTCTGTTAACGTTACCGTAAACAAGATTGTAAAAATTGTCAATAATAATTTACACCCCTGTTTTGGTAAATGAATGAGATCTAACAATAGATTTTTTCTCATAATATAGGTTTTTTTTAGGATTAAAAAATTGTTTCGTAATACATTTCATAGGCTTTCTATGTAATACACTGCAAGCTATATAAAAAAAAATACATATTAAAATTTTTTTTAATTTTCATAAAATGCATAATTTTCTTTGGTCAGTATATCTATCGGCATAGACTTGAATTCATTAGTACTCTCTTTCAGTAAAAAATAACGGTACAAGTGATTTAATGCTAGGTATCCTTGCTTATCTGGACGTTGACAGATTAAGAAATCGACATAGCCTTTGGAGAGGTAGTCAACATTCGATTTCAAGAAATCAAATCCTATAATGTGGGGCTTGGAAACTTCTTGATGTTCGTGAAAAAACTTTGCAACGATGGAAACACGTGAATTCGTCACAAAAACTACATCAGGTCTCAGTTCGTAATTCAATCGCAGTAATTCCGGCTCGATTTCATCGTAATTGTTGAATGGAATATCTTTTACTTCAAGTTGATATGCTTTGTTCAGCTCATTTAAATAATCTCTATACCCTTCTATCTTAGTATTTAGGTATTTGTAATTTTCGAGTCCTTTGGCAACATTCAAGATCAAAACTTTAGAGTGTTCTTTAACAAGGTAAGATGTCAAATTACCGGCTAACTTACCTGTACTATACAAATCGGGACCTATATAGCCCATGGACGAATGACCAGGGATATCTGAGTTGATAAAAATCGTATGAATATTCCTTGCCTTACATTCCTTGACAAATTCCTTCGTTTCTTCAATAAAAATTGGAGCGATGATAACTGCATTAAATTTTTTACTTAATAATCTCTCTGTTGCATCATGAAATGTCTGCTCTGCCTCTTGATCAAAAAAGAAGACTTCAATGAAAATCCCAAAAGAACTAAACTCGGAAATTCCTTTATTAATTCCGTCCAAACACAATTGCCAATAACCCGTTTCTAATGAGGTACGTGGAATAACAACAGCAAAGCTTAAATTATTTTTTACAGATAAAGATCTTGCATACAAGTTTGGCTGATAATTATACTCTTTGATAATATCCTTGATTTTTTGTCTTGTGGCCTCCGATACATCCTTTCGATTATTAAGCACGCGATCCACTGTTGCGATGGACACATTAGCGATCCGCGCAATGTCTTTTATACCAAACTTTTTTCTCTCTTCTTTTTCACTCATAATTATTCGTTTACCTAAAAATATATTAATTACTAAAGTATTAATAAATATTCATAGACCTTTAATAGAATTATATGATTTAAGAAAAAATACCAATAAAATCAGCCTCTATTAATCAAATTTTCAATAACAAAGATTACAAAATCGACACTATAGTTAATTATTTAATAGCCTTAATAACCTCAATTGGGAAATCGGACTCAAGGATAGATGCACCATCCGCGAATACAGCTTTGTATTTTTGAGCTCTCTCTTCCAGAGTTTTAAGTTTGTCGTAAGTCGGTGCTGTAGAAATCATACACATCACTCCTTCGTCCAGAAAGTATTTGTACATGTCTTGATTGGCGTCGTTAATCTCTGGGCCAATGTATACAATCATGCGATTGAATGGCAACCCCGAATGAATGAATTTGTCCAATGCCGCTTTATTCTTGATGTGCATAGACAAGTATTGATTGGGATTCTTATCCAAATAAAACTTTGCTTGCTCTATAGTATGCACTGTGACCCATACCCAATTGTATGCATTATGTTTTCGGATGATTTCGGCAGTAGTTTCTAAAGGCAGGTCTTTTTTGTCAAGATTCAAAATCGTTTTACCTTTTGCCCATTTTATCATTTCATCCAAGGTGTTGATTTTATACGTAGTGACATTGCCCTTGGCGTCTTTGAGATTTAGCTTCTTTAATTCTTTCCAGGTGTAGTCACTTACCTTTCCTGTACCTGTTGTAGTACGATCCAATGTTGCATCGTGCACCATCACCGCAATGCTATCCTTTGTCAAGCGCGGATCTACCTCAAAAATTGCGTAAGTATGCTTTAGCACTTCTTCCATGGCTACAATTGAATTCTCTGGCATACCATGCTCTATCGTTCCACGATGACCGCTAATGATCTTCTTATCCTTTTCATATGTAAAATAAGCCTGCATTTCAGCGATGGTCTTAAAATTTAGTTTATGCAATTTTTGAGCAAACACATTGTTTTGAATACTTAAAAAAGTCAGAAGTACAAGGAGGAATATTGGTTTTTTCATAGTACATCAAATTTAGAATATTGCTGCACTTTTCGAGCATTTTATAGATTATATTTTGGTTAAATCAATTGTGTCATAAAACAAAAAAGGAACTCTTACGAGTTCCCTTTATATCTAACAAATTGATAGCGGTTTAAAAACTAAATTATTTTACTGCGTCAATAACTGCTTTGAAAGCATCTGGGTTATTCATTGCTAAGTCAGCTAATACCTTACGGTTTAAGCCGATGTTTTTAGCATTTAATTTACCAATCAACTGCGAATAAGAAATTCCGTGTTGACGAGCACCAGCGTTAATACGTTGAATCCATAAAGCTCTAAACTCGCGTTTTTTGGTTTTACGGTCGCGGTAAGCGTACTGTAAACCTTTTTCTACTGTATTTTTAGCAATAGTATATACTTTGCTACGTGAACCGAAATAGCCTTTAGCTAATTTCAAAATTCTTTTTCTTCTTCTTCTCGAAGCTACTGCGTTAACCGAACGTGGCATATTTGTAAAAATTAAATTTGGTATGAGGCGCTGTGTTTTTCAACTAGCTTACAACCTAATACCCGGTTATAAAATATTGTGAATTTTGCTGAAAACGATTGATTATTTACCAATCGCTAACATGCGTTTTACGTTACCTGTATCAGCGTCAGAAACTAATGCTGCGTGAGTCAAGTTACGTTTTTGTTTTGTAGTTTTCTTAGTCAAGATGTGGCTTTTGAAAGCACTTTTTCTCTTGATTTTACCTGTTCCAGTCAATTTGAAACGTTTCTTAGCGCTGGAATTGGTTTTTACTTTTGGCATAATACTTATTATTTTATATCAATCTGTTAGAATATCTTTTTATTTTTTAGTTCCTTTAGGAGCCAATGTCAAAAACATACGTTTACCTTCCAATTTTGGCAACAATTCTACCTTACCGTACTCTTCTAACGCTTGCGCGAAACGCAACAACAAGATTTCACCTTGCTCTTTGAATACGATAGCACGACCTTTGAAGTGAACGTACGCACGTACTTTTTCACCTGCCTCTAGGAAACGCATAGCATGTTTTAATTTGAATTCAAAGTCATGCTCACTTGTATTAGGTCCGAAACGGATCTCCTTAATAATCGTTTGCTTCGCATTCGCTTTGATTTCCTTTTGTTTTTTCTTTTGTTCGTAAATGAATTTACTATAATCCACGATTTTACAAACAGGCGGCACAGCATTTGGCGAAATCTCTACTAAATCTAACTCCAACTCATCAGCCATTTCCAATGCCTTACGCGTAGGATACACTCCTGGCTCAACATTATCACCCACTAAACGTACTTCAGGCACGCGTATAAATTCATTTATACGATGCTCTGGTTCTTTCTTTCTCATTGGTGGTCTTGGACCACTAGGTCGTTTTAATGCCAAATGTTTAAATTTTTAAACGGTTATTTCTTTTATTAATAAATCTCTAAATTCTTGTGCTGTCATAGAACCCAAATCCACTGACCCGTGTTTACGAACAGAAATTGTGCCACTTTCCATCTCTTTTTCCCCTACAATCAACATATAAGGCAATTTTTTAACTTCGGCGTCACGGATTTTGCGTCCTACCTTCTCGTCTCTAAGATCGATCAGACCGCGAATATCGGAATTATTTAGCGAATCTAAAAGATTTTGAGCATATTCTTCGTATTTTTCTGACACTGGCAAGACGATAAATTGCTCAGGCGCAAGCCATAACGGGAACTGTCCACCACAGTGTTCGATCAATACCGCAACGAATCTTTCTAATGAGCCAAATGGCGCACGGTGAATCATCACTGGACGATGTTTTTGATTGTCCGAACCGGTATATTCTAATTCAAAACGTTCTGGCAAATTGTAATCTACTTGGATTGTACCCAACTGCCATTTACGTCCCAACGCATCCTTCACCATGAAATCCAATTTTGGACCATAAAATGCTGCTTCACCGTATTCTACAACAGTTTTTAGTTCTTTTTCAGCTGCTGCTTCAATGATTGAATTTTCGGCTAATGCCCAATTTTCATCCGAACCAATATACTTAGAACGGTTTTCAGGATCTCTTAGCGACACCTGTGCCGTGAAATCTTCGAAACCTAATGCGCCGAAAACGTATAATACTAAATCAATAACTTTTTTGAACTCGTCTTTCACTTGATCAGGACGACAGAATAAGTGCGCATCATCTTGTGTAAACCCACGAACGCGTGTCAATCCATGCAACTCGCCCGATTGCTCATAACGATATACTGTACCAAACTCCGCAAAACGAACAGGCAAATCTTTGTACGAACGAGGTTTTGTTTTGTAAATCTCGCAGTGATGAGGACAGTTCATCGGTTTCAAAAAGAATTCTTCCCCTTCCACTGGTGTGTGGATCGGTTGGAACGCATCCGCACCATATTTTTCGTAGTGACCCGAAGTGATATACAAGTTCTTGTTACCAATATGCGGTGTGATTACAGGCTCGTAACCTGCTTTCAACTGTGCTTTTTGTAAAAAGTCTTGCAACTTTTGACGTAATGCAGCACCTTTTGGCAACCACAATGGCAGACCTGAACCTACTTTCTCCGAGAAAGCAAACAGTTCCAACTCTTTACCCAATTTGCGGTGATCACGTTTTTTCGCTTCTTCGATGAATTTCAAGTATTCTGTCAATTCAGAAGCTTTCGGGAAAGTAACACCATAAATACGTGTCAATTGCTTGCGACTTTCATCACCTCTCCAATACGCACCAGCTACGTTTGTTAATTTGATAGCTTTGATGAATCCCGTATTTGGAATATGTGGACCACGGCACAAATCCGTGAAATTTCCTTGTGTATAGAATGTGATAGAGCCATCTTCTAGATCTTTAATCAAATCCAGTTTGTACTCATCACCTTTTTCTGTGAAATATGCAATGGCATCAGCTTTGGAAACTGCTTTGCGATCAAAAACTTCTTTTTGTTTCGCCAACTCCAACATCTTGTCTTCAATCTGTTTGAAGTCATCTGATGAGAATTCTCTATCACCAAAATCTACATCATAGTAGAATCCTGTTTCGATATTTGGACCAATACCAAATTTGATACCTGGATAAAGCGCTTCTAACGCTTCAGCTAATAAGTGTGCAGATGAATGCCAAAAGGTTGATTTACCTTTATCGTCATTCCAAGTCAACAACTTCACCGCTGAATCTTGCTCAATTGCACGAGAAGCATCCCATACTTCACCATTTACTTCGGCAGCTAATACATTTCTAGCTAATCCTTCAGAAATAGACAACGCCACTTGCATCGCTGTTGTCCCTTTTTCGTACTGACGTACTGAACCGTCAGGTAGTGTAATATTAATCATCAACAATTATGATTTAAAATTTTGAATTTAATAATGCTGTATTTAGCGACAATGCTTACAAACACACTGCATACCTACTAAAATCAGCGAGGTGCAAATTTACTAATTATTTAACCAAATAGAGAAGGATGTGAAAAATGAAAAGGCTTTGACGTTGATTTCTAATAATAAGAGTACCTTTGGAATGAAAATACATAATACATGCATAAAAGAAATAAGCACTTACATGGATATGATTTGAAAAAGCTCAAAGCAGCCTACAAAGGATTGAGCAGTCACATCATCCAATTGAATGAAAAAGATACCATCGACTTTTCGAATCCAAAATCTGTTTTGGAATTAAATAAAGCCCTTTTAATTGCGGATTACAAATTAAAATATTGGAATATAATGCCGAATAGTCTTTGTCCTGCTGTGCCAGGAAGAGCGGATTATATTCACCATTTAGCGGATCTATTAGCAACAACTAATAACGGCGAAATTCCGACAGGAAAAGATGTCAAAATATTAGATATCGGAACAGGATCTAGTATCATCTACCCTATTATTGGTGCGCAAGAATACAATTGGGACTTTATCGGAACTGAAATTGATCGCGGATCTATTCAACAGGGTGAGGTAAATGTCAACAAGAACATTTGGCTTAAAAAGAAAATCAAATTACGTTTTCAAGACGAGCGCGAAAATATCTTGGACGGCATTATGTTTCCAGAAGATAAATTTGATGCTGTAATATCCAATCCACCATTCTTCAAATCAAGAGAAGACAACTGGACGAAGAGTACGAAAAAATTTCAAAACCTTAAAAAAGGTACTGAAGCACCGACAGTTCAAAACTTCGCAGGTCATCCCAATGAATTATGGTGTCCTGGAGGCGAAAAAGCGTTTATCACCAAATTGATTTACGATAGCCAGAAATACAAGAAACAAATCAAATGGACGACATCATTAGTTTCAAGTAAAGATCACTTAAAACCATTAATTTCGGTCTTAGAATACCACAAAGCTGCGCAAGTCGAAGTAATCGAAATGACGCAAGGTCAAAAGAAAATGAGAATACTCGCTTGGCGGTGGGAATAAAAGTTAAAAAAGCTTTCAGATACAATCTGAAAGCTTTTTTAATAGAATTTGTATTGATTAACGTGAGTTCGGGATAAGACAAATCCTCATTAGAAAGCGTCATTTCGACGATAGGACAAATCTAGCATTTTACTTTCACTATACTATGTATTATTGACTTAGCATGTATAATACCCAAAACGATTAGATTTCTCCCATTCGGTCGAAATGACGTGGAAAACCATGCAGTGCTCACTAGTTAATTATTCAGAATAACCTATCGGCAAAGCACAGTAGATCTTCGATAATTAAAAAAGCTCCTTTGTAAATTCTACGCGTATACGAGATTGAAAGCCTTCTATAGTTTTGAAGATTTCCTTAAGTGTCACCTGTTCTATTTTTGTTAAACTTGTAGGGTCAATAAAGTTATTAGGTTCTGAATTATCCTGAATAATATGATTAGCCTGTTTTTGCAGGCGTAATGCCATTAGGTAATAATAGGAATGAAGCAATTCGTGCGCAGCGGATTCCAAAAAAACTCCAATTTTTTGAAGCGCCTTAATCCTTTCTCCTGTATTCACGCTGAATATACGGTGTTTTAAAGCATATACACGTACCAAATCCACGATCGGCGTCATGGCTTTCTTAATATCAAATACCTCCCTGTCTCCTACATTTATCGTACGAATATTCTTAAGGAACGATGTCAGCGGTGGTTGGTACTGTAAAGCATTTTTCGCCATCTGAAAAAACAGTTTTTCTAAGGGTTGTTTCAACTTTTCATCTAGGAACTCATTAAGTTCATCCATGATAGTCGGATCCCCATAGATATATCGGCAATCAAAAAAAGTCGAAAATTTTATACTAGTCTCAGGAACAGATTCCTGCAACCAAAGCTCATAATTATTTTTCCAATGCGACAAAGAATGCGTCCATTTTGGATTTTTAGCCATGAAACCACCTGTACAAAAGCTAAACCCAACAAAATCAAGATGCCCGGAAACCATATCAGCAAACTGAAGGAAATAGGCTCTGACTTCTTCCCTATGCTCATTAGCTTTGTCTTCGTAGATAATAGCATTGTCTTGGTCCGTTTTTAAGGTCTGTTCTTTTCGTCCTTCACTACCTAAAACCATAAAGACAAATTTGGCTGGTGGCTTGCCTATTTCAGCTATAACACTGTCTATTATCTTAATCAAGATTGTATCTGCTATAGACGTGATAATTTGATTTACGATCTCTGCATTGACCCCTCTCCCTACCAGCTGCTTAATCATGTGAGGCACATTCTCCCACTTTCCTTTAAGCTCATCTACAGATAACGCCAGCTTTACAGATTGAATAAAGACTAGAGGCGACTGAGCTTGCTCACTTAGTAGACGGTTTCGGCTAATAATACCATCGAGAAGTCCTTTGTTCTCCACAAGAAGGTAACGGGTCTTCGAACGAAACATCATCAGTATCGCTTCGTATACATATGCTTGATTATCGATGGTCACAACAGGTGTGTCCATTATTTCCTTCGCCGCGATGCTGTTATCAAATCCACGCTGGGCTACTATTTTGTCCCGCAAAATTATATCGGTAATATATCCTACGGCCTTTCCGACTCCATTACGCACGATGATACAACTTCTTTTGTGATTTGCCATTAGCGTTGCAGCTTCCCAAGCGGGCGTATTTTCTTCACAATACAATATATCTTGGGCATCAACACTTTCTATCCGTCTCGAATATAGTTGTTCGGAAGCGATATAGCTTTGTTCGAAGGAAGGTGGAGCTTTAGTAAAATGCGCAAAATCGTCATTCAACATTAGACGCCCATATTCGGCAGTGAAATACTGAAAAAAAGCGTCGTTAGACTGACAAAGTCCAGCAAAATATTTACGTTTCAACGAAAGGACAACAGTACCCTTGGTAGCAATGACAGTACGCAACGATTTCTTTCTATTCAAAAGTATGGAGATGCCGCCATAGCAATATCCTGGCCCATGTGATTCGGGTAATCTTTTATTCTGCTCCTTATCGTAAAAAAAAGATTCGTAACTCCCCTTAACAATGACATCAATACCTTTCATTTTGGTGATTTCCTGTTGATAAATCAAGGTGTCTTTGCTGTATTTTGTTTCTGTAAAAAGATCCGCAAAGTCATCGAGTACTTCCGGAGACAACAAATTGAACGGGGGATTATTTTTCAGAAATTCAACTCTGTTCATTGTAAAAGGGCTATTATAAAACTACTTTAAGATAATCGTTACTTATTTTTCTTTCGTTGATTTGTTCCAAAATGGATTGTTCGGTGATATAGCCACTTTTTGAAAGTTCAAAAAAACATTCTGCTGTAGCCAAAGTATCGCAAAGGGCATCATGGTAATTTTGGAGCGTTCTATAGAAAAGGATAGCATACAATTGAGACAGATGGAGAGGTCTAGCCTTCGCTGTACCTGCCAGAAATCTTGTCGCCAACATAGTGCAAAAAGCAGGAACTTGATCCAAATCATATTGAATCTTTGCTCGATCCAACTCAACCTTAAGTAAATTGATATCAAATTTTAAAAAATGACAGATTAATACAGGATCATATTTCTCTAAATCCAGCAGAAGCCGACTCAATAAATCTTTGCGAGAGTTACCATGTTGCTGCCTGAAGAGGTCCGTAATCTTATGTATTTTTAATGCCGAAGGAGTACTTTTAAAATCTCGCTCATTGATATAAAATTTTTCCCGCTTAATTTCTTTTCCATCAATCGTATAGATTACCCAGGAAATCTGCACCATATACGGCCAGTTATGACAATCCATTGAAGATACATCCCAACTTACTGGCTCTCCAGAAGCCTCCGTATCCAAAAACATATAATGCGATTTTCTCATTTATTAAGCCTAGATTAATCTAAAAAGCAATGGTTATCAAAATATAACGCCATTCGTAACAAGCAATCTTATATTTCGGAAGAATAAGATTTACCTGATAAAAACAATAATAGCTTCTAAAAAACAAACTTAAATAAAGTTGATGGCATCATCAATATAATTCGCTTACTAATAAGATTTTGGTAAGATTTACAATTTGATTAGCAAAATTTTAAATTGTAGCATCATTGTTTTTATTTTCGTTTTAACACTAAAGTTAACTAACCAAGACAGCATTATGCGTATTCTATTATCCTTAATTACACTTGTATTGTTTTTAGGTTGCAAAAAGTCCAAAGAAAATACGACAGAAATCCTTTGTCACCAAGAAATGAAAGAGCGCTTAAAAAGTGAACTCCGATGTGAGGAGAAAGATAAGCTAGAAGTAAATTTATACTCAGGAAGTTACGAAGGACAAAAAATCTTTTTTCCAATGACAATGTGTCCAGCGTGCAATACCATCCCCCCACAATTTGGATATACCTGTGATGGTTCAAAAATCACCATCTCAGAATTCAACACCAAAGTTTCGGCTATAAAAGAAATTTACAACAGTTGTACGAATAAATTCACTGATTAAGTTCATAAACATTAACCCTTTAATCTGGAAGGGCTAATGTTTTTGCATATTCGTTCACCATAGCCAAATGAATCTTTGCTCCAAAATGTTGCTGATCCAACATTAAAACTTCTCCAAACGATGCTTTTGCTTCTTGAATTTGGCCTAATCCCAATTGCCCTAATCCAAGAATATACAAACAATGGATTTTGTTTCTCAAATTCAAATCATCATCAAAAGTCATCATATTCGGCAACGATACAGCAAAATAATCTATTTCAACAACGTCCTGCATATGTTGCTCTCCATAAGTAATTAGATTAGAAAAAACTGATTGAGCTTCGCTCTTTTCTCCTAAAGCATGTAGCGCAAGTCCTTGATAAAATATTTTGTCAGGTTGCTGATCGTTATAGAAAATAGCTGCCGAAGGCTCACGTAATCCTAAAGTTGCTCTTATAAAATTTTCTTTGGCAAGCGATTCTTCATTCAAGCCTTCATATGCTTTTCCCGTCCAATAAAACACATCATTATCATGCGTCCCGTATAATTTACCTTCACCAAGATTTTCTGGGAATTTTTGCGTCTTGGCCAAAAGTTCCAATGCTGCTTTATATTCATTATTTTTAATAGCTGATTTCGCAAGTTCAACCAACGCATTTAAATATTCAGCAGTGACTTTTCCTTCTCCACCTTCCCAAGGATGGAATTTGCGAGCCATAATGAGCGAATATGCTTTCTTAGAAGTACCTAAAAAATTATGTAACGAAAGATATTCCAGATACAGATCGTCACGTTCCACTACGACTGTGAACTCTTCTTCCAAAAGTTGTAATCTTTCGCTAGGACTTCTATTCACACGCTTGTATAATTGATGCAATTCCATTAGCACACGCGCATCAGACTTATCTAAAGCAAAAGCTTTCTCATAAAATTCAATCGCCTTCTCTTGATTTCCCTTTTTATTAAAGTAAGCGATACCGAGATTACGATAAGCTGTAGGAAAAGTAGAACAAGTCTTTACAGACTCTTCCCAATTAAAAATTGCATCCTCATATTGCCTTTTATCGTACCAAAGATTACCCAAATAATAAGGTACTAAATGATCCTGATTATTATGTTGTATAGCACATTCAAGAACAGCAATATCGTTTACATCATTCGGAAAACACAAATAAGAATCTTGTTTAAAAGCATTTTTCAAATAAAAATCTCTTAGCTCAATATCACCCAATTTATCCGCATAATATGCAAGATAATATTCTGTCAATGGCGTGCGACATTCCGAATCCAATAATTCAATAAAGCTCCTAGCTTCTGTATATAATCCAGCATCCGCGTAATCTCTAGCATAGGCAAGCATATTATTCCCTTTATTTCGTGACAAGGAGATAATTTTGTCTCGACAACATTGTGATTCCTGAGTTTTATTTTGCACAGCAAGTACATTCATTTTTTCGAACAATGCCCCCAAATTGAAACGATCTCTTCGAAGTGCTTCCTCTATAACTAATAAGGCTTCTTGTTGTCTATCTAATTTTCGTAACACAAAGGATTTGAGCACATACGACTTGCCGTTATTAGCATTTCTATCTAGCGATTTGGAAATGTGATCCAATGCTTCTTCATATTTTTCGTTACTAATATCAATCTGTGCTAGAGAGAAGTATCCTACATCTTGCCACTTATTAGTCCAAATCGCTTTATAGAATGAGTCATACGCTTTTTGTAAATTCCCTACAGCTTTATAAGCTAAGCCTAGATTGTAATAAGGTTCACTGTCATACGGATTTGGATTACGAGATGTTAAAGTTTCTATGGCTTTTTCGAAATAAGGAATAGAATTTTCAGATTTCCCTCTTCGCAGATACCACAAACCCAAAGCATTATTACAACGTATATCCTTTGGATCGCGATCCAATGCCTCTTGGTAATAATCTATTGGATTATAAGTCGCATGACGATAATGTTCCAGATGTAATCCTGTAAGATAGAGCTGCTCATTATTTTCAACTTCCGAAGGTTTCAATGCTGCCTTTGCGGGAGAAGGTAATTCGTTAGATAAAGCATGAACATCATATTGATATTCCAACAATACCTTTTGCGGATCGCATATCTTGACAGAATATTTGGATAGGTCTAGATTCTGGGTTAACTCAATTTGAGAAGAAAATACCTGTTCAGGATTGACATTAAAACTTTCTTCATGAAACAACTTCTCATCAATAAAAAACTGAAGAGTCAGATTTTCAAATGCTGAAGTTGCATAAACTTTTATTTCAGCTTGCTGATTGTTTAAATCGACATTCAACAAAAGGTCTTTTGTAGCATTTTTTACTAATCCTAATTCGGCATAAGGCAAAAAATACTGCGTAAAAGTTTTCTCTTCATACGGATTTAGCCAACTAAAATCAGGCTGATTGTCCGTATACATACCTGTCATTAGTTCGATATATGGACCATCTTCGTCGGTCAAATTTCTATCCCACGCAATTCCAAAATCACCATTTCCCCAAGTCCACTGTTTCTTTCCTGGACTAACATGATGATTTGCCACATGCAATACACCGGCTTTAGTATCGTGCTCATAGCCCCCCATAAAATCATATTTCGAATTGATGGCCATATAGGACGTTGGCACTGGAATATTTTTGTAGCGCGAAATATCAGTACCTGGCGAATAATCTACTTTGTAATACACCCCAGTCGCAATTGGAAAATCTGAAACATCACGCTTTCCATGGTCAAATACAGCATTGACATCGGGCGGAAATACGGATTGATAATCTTCATTCACTTTTACTGCTGGATTTGCCCACCACAAAAACGTTTGCGGAAGTGGAGTACGATTGTACAATTGTGCCTTAATCTCTAAATAGGCCTTGTCTGGATAAAGCGTAAAACCAGCCATACCTTTTGTCCCAAACATCTGCTCAATTTCATTAACCCACACGGTCTTGCTTCCATCCTCATTGATTTCAATATCATAATCGATAGGCTGAAATGTAGAAGGTCTATGGTGTTGTGGCCAATTGAATTCAATACCTCCCGAAATCCATGGACCCGCAAGACCAACCAACGCAGGCTTAATTACTTGATTGTAATAAATGAAATGCCTGTTTCGAATTTTGTCGTACGCCATTTGCACGCGCCCACCCAACTCAGGGAGTACAAGAATTTTGAGATACTTATTTTCTAAAAATAACCCTATATACTCTTTATCTTCTTTTATATCTTCAATTTTTTCAATAACAGGATTAGGATATATGACTCCCGAACTTCCTTGATACACTCTTTTCTCAAAGAACATTGGATTTTTGTCGGGCGCTCCAACCCCATATGTAGGAATTACAATATTTTCTATCCAAATATTTACAGCATTTTCCATAATAATAGTCTCAAGCTTAATGTCTAAAATTTCCTTCTAATTCCTCTAATGTCTGTCCTTTGGTCTCTTTGACTTTACGCAATACAAACACAAAACCGAACACACAAATTGCAGCGTACAGATAAAATGGGCCATATGTGCCTAATTTTTCGGCTAGTATCGGGAAGGTAAATACCAATATGAAATAGGCTGACCAAAGTGCTACCATAGCTAACGAAGTAGCCATACCTCTTACCCGATTTGGAAATATATCAGAAATTAATACCCATGTTACAGGCGCAAGAGAGGTGGCGTACACACTTATAGACAAAAGCACAAAAATGGAAACCATAACAGAACTTAATTGATTTTGGAGTAGAAATGCCAACACAACATATGTGATTGCCAATCCTAAAGAACCTATCAGCATCAATGGCCTTCTTCCCAAACGATCTACTTGCCACATAGCCACAAGAGTGAATAACAAATTAACTATCCCAATCGATACAGTTTCGAATAACTGATGATCCAAGGAAGCTCCTATGCTCTCAAAGATTGTTGAGGTATAATTGAACACAACATTTATTCCGCAGAATTGCTGAAAGATCGCCAAAGTAACTCCAACTACCACTGCAGGTCGAACACTTTTGTACAAAACTTCTTTAAAGGAAATTGGCGAAGCTTCTTTATTTGACTGCACCACTTCAACCATTGTTTTATCAACGACGGTTGAATTTCCAAATCGAAGCAATACAGCTCTAGCTTCTTCTAACCTGCCTTTAGCAATCAACCAACGCGGACTCTCGGGCAACCAAACGATGCCAATCAAAAAAAACAAAGAAGGAACCACACCTAACCCAAACATCCAACGCCATGAATCTTCTCCAAGACTTGAGAGTTTATAATTTACGAGATTCGTGATTAATATACCTATTACGATAGTTAGTTGGTTAATGGCAACATTTCGCCCTCTAACATGCGCTGGTGATATTTCAGCTATATACATTGGACTCAGCATGGAAGCCATCCCTACACCAATTCCAGACAAAAAACGCATTAATACAAAAATCTCCAAATCAGGAGCTATACCCATTCCAAAGGAGGAAATAGCAAATAGCAGAGCAGCACAGAAAAGTCCAGATTTACGACCATATTGATCTGATAATTTTCCAGCAATAAGACAACCTACAATACATCCTAGCGCAAGAGATCCTGTCAAAAAGCCTTCCCACCAAGCGTCCAACTCAAATACGATTCTCAAAAATGGTAATGCGCCAGATATTACAGCAAAATCAAATCCGAAAAGATATCCCCCAAGAGCGGAAATAAAAGATATAGCTAGGATATAGCTGTTGTTATAATCATCATTTTTCATAGGTCATATAGATTTATGATTGGTAAAGTAAAATTAAGAGATTATTATCATCAAAAAATAGATAATAAAAAGAAATTAATGTACTATCTTACGATTAAACCTATTAAAAACAACCATTGGTAAACCAAAAATGGACAAAACTAAGAATTCAGAAATTAAAATAGAAGAAGGCTTTATTGGTCAAAAGATGCAAATTTTGAATACTACTGAAATTTCAAAATTAACACATAACATCTTTTCACAAAATCTCTATTTCACAGCCATAGGATTATACCCAAGAGCGCTTTCGCATGAAAGATTTAGACAAAGTGGTTGTGATGAGTACATTTTGCTATACTGTACAGAAGGCGAAGGTTATATTGCGCTAGAAAATGAATTTTTCACCCTAAAAGCAAATACATACATCATATTACCAAAGAATATGAGCCACAAATATGGAAGCTTATTAAACAATCCATGGAGTATATATTGGATTCACTTTAGCGGTCACTACAGTGACAGTTTGTATTCACGCTACAAAGAGGAATATAAGGAAACTGTAGTCGAAACACCTTTTGATCCCACAAGGATTAAACTTTTTGAAGAATTGCTTGCACTAACAGATCATGATTTGACAAGGTATAGCATAGAATTCTTACATGTGAAGTTGTTACAACTTATTTCATTATTTATTTATAGAAAAAGAGATGAGCTCGAAAATGAAAAAAATAGAATCTATCTGTCGATAACCTATATGAAGCAAAATGTAGATCAAAAAGTATCAATCAAAGAATTAGCAAATTTGACCAATTATTCTGTTACACATTATTCTCAACTTTTCAGAGAACAAACAGGCTATTCGCGGATCATGTACAAAACCTGTGGACTAAGCAAATAACTTAGTCAATCTGAATAAGAAAAAATTGATATCACGAACCCCTCTAAACTGACTTCTGAATGCTTTTATTTTTGCATTAAAAGATTCTGCT
>Ga0233369_1000078_pt1 | contig 49244 bp, 51 predicted proteins | sample ElkDunMinimDraft_26_FD_191537 | JGI IMG/M metagenome (GOLD analysis project Ga0233369, IMG submission 191537) | Fecal eukaryotic communites from dung pellets of Tule Elk in California, USA - Elk Dung D16 | ecosystem: Host-associated > Mammals > Digestive system > Large intestine > Fecal | place... | reverse complement strand
TGAACGGAGCGGCGACCAGCGAGAACCCCATCCCGGTCGCCGCCTGCGCCAACGCTCCGACGACGATGCCGAGCAGCGCGAGACCGAGGAGCAGCTCCTCGCTCACGCGAGCGGAGCGGTGCGGTCGAGCCCGCACCTGCGCTGGATGAGCAGCGCGACCAGCATGAGGACCGCCGGGACCGCGGTGAAGCCGATCAGCACCGCGCTGAGCGCGGAGTCGGACTGCGCGACGGTGTCACCGTCGACCGCTGCGGCGAAGCCACCGATCGCGAGCGCCGCCGAGTAGACGTACGGTCCGATCGCCGTGCCGACCGCCTCGGTGGCCGTCCAGACCCCGGTGTACGCCCCGGCGCGCGAGGAGCCGCGCTTCTCGGCTGCCGCCACTGCGTCGGGGACCATGGAGAACGCGAACAGCTGAAGGCCGGCAAAGGCGATACCGAGCACCACGACCACCGCCACCGACGCGGCGACACCGATCCGGTCACCGGCGACGAGCGTCGCCGTCCCGACGACGAAGAGCAGCTGGCTGAGCAGCAGCCCGCGCTGCTTGCCGATCCGCCGCGAGACGCGCAGCCAGATCGGAGAGGCGAAGACAGCCGGTGCGAGGAAGGCACCCATCAGCACCGCGATCATCGCGCTGTCGTCGAGGACGTACGTCGCGTAGAACGGCACCGCCGCCAGCACGAGGTGGGTCGTCGTCCCTGTGAACAGGTACGACAGGACGAGCAGGCGGAAGTCGCGGTCCTGCCAGGCGACCCGCAGGTCGGCGAGCGTGGAGTGGGCCCGCTGGTCCGGCATGCGAAAACCGCACGACTCGGTCAGCCGCCGCACACCCCGGATCGCGACCAGGCCGCTCACGATCATCGCCACCCCGAGGGTCGCTGCCATCGCGACGTAGCTCGCCCGCTGGCCGTCAGCGACCATGGCCGGGGCGACGACACCGGCCACGAGCAGGCCGATGGTGAGCAGCACCATGCGGACCATGAAGACGCGGGTGCGCTCGTGGTAGCCGACCAGCAGGTCCGAAGGCGTGGTCAGGTAGGGGACCTGGAAGGAGGCGAAGAGGAGGTTGCCCACGACGTACCAGCAGCCGACCCAGACCGCGGCCGACACACCGGTCATCCCGCCCGGCACCGTGAACATGGCGCACATCGCCACGCCGAGCAGCAGACCCCAGCGCATCATGCCGCGCCGGTGACCGGTGCGCCGTGCCAGCCGGTCCGACCACGAGCCGAAGGCGGGGTGCACCACCGCGTCGACGATCTTGGGGACGAGCAGGGTCAGGCCGGCGATGAACGGACTGACGCCGAGGGTGTTGGTCAGGAAGTAGAGCAGGAGCAGGCCGGGCACGGTGACCCAGACGCCCATGCCGAGCGACCCGGACCCGTACGCCGCCAGGCTCCGGAGCTGTGGTCGGGGGATAACCCCAGCTACGGGACCGGCAGGTACGGGTCCGGGAGTCTTGGTGGTCGTCACCGGGCCACCTCGCGGTGGCGCGCGATGGCGCGAGCCGCCAGGGCAGCCCCGTCGAACGCTCCGGCGCGCAGGCGCTCCGCGAACGTCCGGGCCACGATGCGGTCGGCGACGGTCGGCAGGTGACGGGCGAGGAAGAACTCCGCCGCGCCCCGACGGGTGGTCGGCAGGTCACGGCGCGGACGGACCGACAGCGCCGCGTGCAGCACGGTGTCGACGACGCCCTCGAGCGACTCGTACGCGCTCATACCCTCCAGGGACAGGCCCGCCTTGGCCGTCGAGTCGTGGATCGGGCTGCGTACCGAGGACGGGTATACGCAGGTGACGGAGACGTGCGTGCCGAGCTCCAGACGCAGGGCGTCGGCGTAGGCGACCATCGCACGCTTGGACGCCCCGTAGGCCGCGGCGAGCGGGAGCTGCATCACAGCCATCCGCGAGGCGACCATGACGATACGGCCCCGTGAGGCGACGAGCGCGTCGGTGCACGCCGCGGTCACGCGCCACGTGCCGAGCAGGTTGATGTCGAGCTGGCGTCGCACCTCGGCGCCGGGGGCGTGCTCCGCGGGCGCGGGTCCACCGATCCCCGCGTTGTTGATGAGCACGTCGAGCCCGCCGAGGCGTTCGACGGCGGTGGCCACGACCTGCGGGACGGCATCGTCGTCAGTGATGTCGCAGACGAGCACCTCGACCGGGTCGTCGTCTCGCGGGGCGAGGTCGAGACCGATCACGTGCGCGCCCTGCTCGGTGAGAGCGCGGCACAGGGCACGCCCGAACGTGCCGGAGGCGCCGGTCACGAGCACGCGCAGACCGGTCGCGTCGCGGCGGCTCACGCGTGGACCGCCAGAGCGGAGGGGGCGCTGAACGCAGCGGCGCCGGAGGCGAGCCTGCGCCCGCCGGCCTCGATCTCGGCCGGGACAGAGGCCACGTACTGGTCGAAGTCGATGCGCATCGCGGGTCGCTTGTCGCCCCAACGGGCGCGAGCCTCGGCCAGCGCCCGATCGGCTTCGCGCCGGCGCTCGGCCGGGGTGGGCAGCGCGTAGCGGCCGCCGACGTACGCGGCGAAGAGCTTGGCCTGGGCCTCCACGACCGGTAGGGCGGCACCGGTCGACTGCATCAGTCCGACGAAGCCCAGGGTCGGGTCCTCGAGGTGGAACACCCGGTGGTGCAGGGCCATCGCCTCGGGGTTGGCGCCGAGCCAGTGCGGGGAGAGGAACGGGATCGTCACGCGGTAGCCGGTCGCCCACACGAGGAGGTCGACCTCCTCGCGCCGGCCGTCCGTGAAGACCACGTGGTCGCCGTCGAGGCGAGCGATGCCGGGCCGGGCCTCGACCGCGCCGTGAGTGAGGCGGTGCAGGATCGTGTCGCTGATGGTGGGGTGGTTCTGGAAGAGGCCGCCGGCGGGAGCGGGCAGGCCGTACTTCTCCGGACGCCCCACGGCGAGGCGCAGCATCGTCTCGGCGATGCGCTGGCGCACCTTCCAGGGCAGCGCGGCGAGCGCGGCACCGGTGGCGTCCGCGGGCCGGCCGAAGAGGTACTTCGGGACGATGTGCACGCCGTGGCGCGCCGACAGGAGCACGGGGGACGCGGCGACGTACGAGGCGTCGACGGCGATGTCCATCGCGGAGTTGCCCATCCCCACGACGACCACGCGGCGGTCGCGGAAGACGTCCGGGCTGCGGTAGTCGTGGGCGTGCATCTGGGTCCCGGAGAACTCGCCCGGGTAGGCAGGGCTCGGCCACCTCGGATCCCAGTTGTGCCCGTTGGCGACGACCACGGCGTCGTAGCGGTCCACGTCGCCGGCCTCGGTGGTCACGGTCCACCCGCCGTCGGTGTCGCGCTCGACCGAGGCGACAGACGTGCCGAAGCGGATCCGGTCGGCTACCCCGAACGTACGGGCGTAGTCGGCGAGGTAGCCGGCGATGTGGTCGGCCGACGGGTAGTCCGGCCATTCCCGCGGCATCGGGAAGTCGGCGAACTCGGTACGGCCCTTGCTCGTGTTGAGGTGCAGCGACTCGTACGCGGGGGAGAGGCCGCTGCTGTTGTCGCGGACCCACAGGCCGCCGGGACGGTCGCCCTTCTCGTACGTCACAACGTCGGCGCCGACGTCGAGCAGCGCCTTGGTTGCGGCGAGGCCGGCGGCTCCGGCGCCGATCACGGCGACGCGGGCGGTGTGGGTCATTCGGTGGTGCTCCTGTCCGAGAGTGACGGACCAACCGTGGTCCGGAGCACAACGGTAGGCGCTGAATCGGCGAACCAGTGTGGCCCTGGTCACCGACTTGTCGGCTTTGGTTGTGTGGCGCCACAACCCCCGTCATCATGGGTCGATGCTGAGCGGAACCAGTGAGACGGTCAGACAGTGGTCGGCGGTGGTCGACCTCATCGAGCGGCTCATGGCGGACGAGGATCTGCTTCCCCAGGCGGTGAGCGGAGTGCGCTCGTTGATCGCCGAGGTCTCCTCGCTGCCCGTGGCAGACGTTGCCGGCCACACCCGTGCCCTCCTGACGGCAGCGACCCGCGCACTCGCCGCTCGCCGGGGTCCGACCGAGGCGGAGCTGGCTTTCGTGGAAGAGCTCGCGGTCACCCGGGCGAGCCAGGGCATCCCGATCGAGGTCGTGCTGGGGGCGATCCATGTGGCCGAGCGCGCCATCTGGACGCGCGCTCGCGAGCTGGCCCCGGCCGAGGACGTCGGCGCGTCGGTGCTGCTGGATGCACGTGAGCTCTACGACGACTGGGCCGAGGCGGTCCGATCGCGGTTGATCCGCGCTCACCGCGAGGCGCGGGCCGAGCAGGCCGCGGTCCGGCGGGACCGCGATGTCGAGCTCATGCGCCGAATGCTCGAGGGTGGCTCGGCGGCGTCGCTGGCCGCAGCCGAGGCCGGACTGCCCTACGCCGGTGCGTTGTGGGTGCTGGTCGCACGCAACGGTGACCGGCAGGCGGCAGAGCTGATGCGTCGGCTGCGCAGCGACCGGGCCGCGTCGTTGACGGCTCCGTTCGCCGACACCCTCGTCACCGTGACGGCGAGCGGTCCGACGTCACGCCCCCGCTCGGGCCCAGCAGGGGATGCCGTCGTCGGCATCGCCGGACCGGTCGGCATCGAGGAGATCGCGACGGCGCACCGGCTGGCCGCGTCCGCCGTCCCTGCTGCCGAGTCGGTGGGGCGTACAGGGGCGGTGCACGTCGGCGAGGTGGCGAGCGTGGTCGCCGTCCTGAACCGGACCGACCTCTCGGCGTCCTTGGTCGCCCGGCACGAGGACGCCCGGCGCGAGCTCGGCCCGAGTGCGGTCCCCGTCGCGCAGGCGGTGCGCGCATGGCTGGAGGCTGATCGCGATACCGCGACGGCGGCGAGCACCCTGTTCGTCCACGCCAACACCGTGCGCAACCGCGTGCAGCGGTTCACGCGTACCACCGGTATCGACCCGCTCACCACCTTCGGTGCGCTGGACGCCTGGTGGCTCTGCGTCTGCTGGCTCGCGGAGGAGTAGCTTCCTGGTCCTCACCGCGGAGGCAGCGTCCGTGTGCAGGGTGTGAAGTTTCCTGTACGAAGCTGCAAGACCGTGCATGATCCTCTGAGAGAGGCCTGCACGAGAGAGGAGGGTGCTCAGGATGGGTCAGCTCGACCTCCGCCCGGCGGGGCCGACCGATGTGGACGCCGTCGCCCGCATCTGGCGTGACGGCTGGGCAGATGCTCACCTCGGCAACGTGCCCCAGGCCCTGGTGGATGCCCGTACGCCGGAGTCCTTCGACCACCGCGCTCGAGCGCGGCTCGGTGACACCACCGTCGCGTCGCTCGGTGGCGCCGTCGTCGGCTTCGTCATGCTCGACGGCGACCAGGTGGACCACCTGTATCTCGACCGGCCGGCCCGGGGAAGTGGCGTCGGCGCTGCGCTGCTGCGGCGGGCCGAACGCCTTGTGACTGCGGCAGGGCACCGGCACCCCTGGCTCGCCGTGGCGACGGGAAACACCGGGGCACGCCGCTTCTACGAACGACAGGGATGGATCGACGAAGGTCCCTTCGACCACGAGGCGCCGGCGCCCGGCGGGTCCGTGGTGGTCGACTGCCACCGGTTCGTCGCTCCCGACCCCGATGATGCGAGGGTGGGGGCGTGACCCGGATCGAGACAGGCGCGCCTGCGGACGACGAAGCGCCCGATCGCGGCAAGCGCGCCGATGCCGTGCGCAACATCGAAGCGATCGTCGCTGCGGCCACCCGGCTCCTGGCGGTCAACCCGGACGTGAGCGTCAACGAGATCGCGAAGGCTGCTGGCGTCGGACGAGTGACGCTCTACGGTCACTTCGACTCCCGTGCGACGTTGGTCGGCGAGGTCGTCGACCGGGCGATCGCCCACACCGACGCGGCACTGGCAGAGGTGGACCTGGACGGCGATCCCCGCCAGGCGCTCGGCAGGCTGCTGGAAGCGACCTGGCATCTCACCCACCGCTTCGGTGCCGTCGTGGTCGCCGGCTCCCAGGCGCTGTCACCTGAGCAGATCCGGCGCGCCCACGACGAACCCGCCGCGCGCGTCCGGGGCCTTCTCGAGCGCGGGCGGGAGGCCCGCGAGTTCCGCAGCGACGTCCCGATCGAGTGGCAGCTCAGCGTGATCCAGGCGATCCTGCACAGCGCCTCGGCCGCGGTGCACCGCGGGGAGATCACGGCGGAGGACGCTCCGGCGCTCGTACGAGACACCACGCTCGCAGCGCTGTCCTGACTGCACCCCACGACGGCTCTGTCGTGCCCAACGCCGAGACGCCCGTGCACGCAGCTCCGCAAGGAGCGCGACCGGCCGTATCGCGATCGGTCCGGCCGAGCTTCACGGTCAGATCTGCACAGGGGACGCCTGGGGCGGGGGGTCAGGGCGTGAGGACGTAACGTCCGCGAACGCCACCTGCCGCGACGTTCCGTAGAGCCTCGCTCACCTTCTCGAGTGGGAGGACGTCGACGATCCGGGTCCGGAGCACGTCGCGTGCCGCCAGCTCCAGCAGCGCTGCAAGTCGTGACGCGTCCGGCACCACAGACACCGCTCGGACCGCGACGCCGCGGCCTGGCGTGGGCAGAGCCGCAGGCCGGACTCCCACGAAGGTCCCGCCGTCGCGTACGAGCGCGGCACCCTCCTCCTGGAGGAGTGCCGTGTCGACGACGGCATCCCAGCCGCGGGAGGGCGCGCTGACGAACTCGGCGCCGAGACCGCGGACGAACGCTTCGTCGCTCGCGCGTGCGAACCCGCTGACCACCCAGCCGCGGTCCCTGGCCAGCGGAACCACGAAAGAGCCCACGGCGCCGGCGGCGCCGGTCACGAGCAGATGCCGACCGTTGCCGTCGCCGAGCAGGTCGACGATCTGATCGGCGGTGAGCGCGTTGAGCGGGACGGTCGCCGCGGCGGTGAGCGAGAGGTCGTCGGGGACGACAGCTACGCAGTCCTGTTGAACGGTGACCTCCTGGGCGAAGGTGCCGAAGTCGCGGTCGAAGCCGGGCACCATCCCGGCGACCCGCGCGCCGACCGGGATCGCGAGATCCGTGTCGGTCGCCGTGACCACGCCGGCGAAGTCCCATCCGAGACCCGTCTGCTCGGGCTGGTGGATCATGCCGATCGAGTGGAAGAAGCCGTCGGTGACCCAGACATCTGCGGGGTTCACGGCCGCGGCCTCGATCCGTACCCGTAGCTGCCCTGCACCCAGCGCGCGCCGGGGTACGTCGATCAGCTCGACGGAGCCCGGTCCGGCGGGCACGCGTACGACGGCAGTCCGATAAGTGGTCCTGGTGTCCATGATTCTCCTCAGCGGGGTTGTGGTGGTTCAGGCTGAGGTCCAGACTGACGGGGTCACTCTCCAAGGGGAAGTAGGCACCCAAGAGTGCGTTAGTGCCCGTCAGGTGCACGAAGGAGGACTCCATGCCGACGACGACCGCGGCACAGCGCCGCAACCAGGCCAAGACCGAGTACGACGCGTTCCTCGCGGCGTGTCCGAGCCGGGCCCTGCTCGCGCGAATCTCGGACAAGTGGGTGGCTCTCGTCCTGGCGGCGCTCGCGGAGGAGGGTCCGATGAGGTACTCGGCCCTGTCGCGGCGACTCGCCGGCGTCAGTCAGAAGATGCTGACTCAGACTCTCCGCGCGCTCGAACGTGACGGCCTCGTCACCAGGACGGTCACGCCCACGGTGCCGGTGACCGTCGACTACGCCCTGACGGACCTCGGCACCTCGTTGCAGCAGGTCATGCTGACGCTGAAGGACTGGGCTGAGTCCCACATGGACGAGGTGAGCGCATCGCGGGACCAGTACGACGCCGCCCACGCGTCACCGGTACGGAGCTGACGTTGCCGAGGACCGAGGTGCTGGTCGAGGGGGAGAGCGACCGGGTGGCGCTCGAGACGCTCGCCGCCCACCGTGGACGCTGCCTTCCCGCCGAGGGCGTCGCCGTCGGCGCCATGGGCGGGATCACCAACACGCGCGCGTTCGCGACCCGGTACGGACCCCGCGGTGCCGGCATGCGGCTCGTGGGACTGTACGACGTGGGCGAGGAGGACGCTCTGCGTCGCGGTCTGGCAGCCGCAGGTCTGGATCCGGGGCCGACTGCGGACGGCCTGAGGGCGCTCGGGTTCTTCGGATGGTCGCTTCCTCGGCTGCCGCTCAGGACGCAAGGCTCGCTACGCCGCACTCCTCGTCGAGGCGATGGACCTCGACCGCGTCCCAGCGTCGCTGGCGGCCGTCCTCGACGCCGCCTGAGCGTGCCGCCGACGCGGGTTGCGCACTATCCGGTCGCCTGGTCGTTGTCCTTCATCGCGCCCCACCCGTGCCAGCGGTCGACCTCGATCCACGCGCTGACCCGCGCGCGATCGCGGACCGGATAGGCGCGGCCGCTGTAGTGCGTCGAGAGGCGGTCGATGTCTGCCAGGGCCTTGTCGTCCGCGATCTCCACCACACGGCCGAGCAGGGTGACGTGCGTGGTCCAGCCGTCTTCGGCCAGCACGGTGAGGCTCACGCGTGGGTCGCGGCGCAGGTGCGCGAGTCGGACCCTGCTCTCGTCCATGTTGACCAGGACGCGGCCGTCCTCCTCCCACAGGTACCAGGTGGCGGCGGTGACGGGCGAGCCGTCGCGTCGCAGGGTGGCGATCACCGCAGGGTTGGGGCGCTTCAGCAGGGCGACGGCGTCGTCGGGCAACGGAGGCTTGGACACGGGGACTCCTTCGTACGCGGTCTCTGGTCGTGCCCACGCTACTGCGCGCTCAGGTCTCCATCAGGGTTGTGAGCCGCTCCTCGATCAGCGTGAGCGCCTGTTGCTGAGCGGTGTTCAGGAGGTCGCGGGTGTGCGAGAGAAGCATCGACTCGAAGCCCCCGAGGTCGAGCGTGGTGCCGGACCCGTCGAACGCCTGGAGGACAGGCCCGGCGGCCGCCACCACGTCGTCGGCGACGCGTTCGATGTCCTTCGTGGAGCTGTGCGTCCCGAGGGCCTCGAACGCTGCGTAGAGCGAGGCCGATGCGGCGACGACCTCCGGGGCCGCGAGCAGCTCGTAGAAACGGACGACCTCGGCCATCCCCTCCCCGCCTGCGAGGTGCGCGAGGAGGATCGCCTGCTCCCGGTCGACCCGGGCGAGGGCGGCGGAGGAGCCGGCGGCGGCGAACAGCGTGGCGTGCCGGCCCAGCTCGGGCGGGAGATCGGGCGGTACCCCGTCTTGTCGCAGCTGCGCGACCACAGCCCGTTGCGCGGACAACCGGGCGATCTCGGCGGCCAGCTCGTGGTCGAGGTCGTCGAGGACCGACTCGGCATCGTCCGGCTGCTCGAGGAGAGACGGCAGGTCCTGGAGAGCGAGTCCGAGGCTGCTCAGTCGCTTGATGCGCAGGACGCGCACGAGGTCGTGGACGTCGTACGCACGGTAGCCGTTGGGGGAGCGCGGCGGCTCGGGGAGGACTCCCACCTGGTGGTAGTGCCGCAGCGCCCGTACGGTCACGCCGGCACGTTGGGCGAGCTCGTTGCTACGCATCCACCCTCACTTCGCCGTCGTCGCGCACCGGCCCCAGCGTACGCAGAGGCCGCGCCGCCACCGTCGCGAGCGCGGCCACAGCCCAGATGCCGGCGAGCAGCAGGGCTGCGGCCCCGACGCCCACGTACTCCGTCACGACCGCCGCCACCAGGATGCCGACCGGCGGTGCCACTGTGACGGCAGCGTTCTGGGCGCCCAGCACCCGGCCGCGCAACGTCTCCGGGATCCGCTCGATGAGGAGCACCGCGAGCAGTCCGTTGAGCAGTCCGCTGGCTGCCCCGACCGTGAACGCCCCGAGGAAGACCACCCAGGGCGCTGCAAGGGTGGCCAGCAGCGCGAACCCGAGCGTCGTTCCACCGAGCGCCGCGGCAAGCAAGCCGGTGCGTGGCAGACGGCTGCCGACGATCGCGTACACCGTGCCGCCCACCAGGACGCCGATCGCGAGAGCGCTGAGGACGAACCCGAGGAGGTGTCCGCGATCGGCGAACGTGAAGTAGACAGGGAGGACCAGCGCCTGGAACCCGGTGAGCACCAGGACAGCCGCCGCCCCGAGCACGGTGACGGCCACGAGGAAGGCGCTCCCTGTGAGGGCGCGCAGCCCGTCGCGCAGCTCCCTCCGGACCGACCGTGTGCCACCGGCGGTCGGATGCGGCGGGTCGTCGTCCGGCACGATCTCCCCGGCGGAGCGTGGCACCAGCAGCGTCAGTGCCGCGGCCAGCAGCGACGTCGCGGCGGTGATCCACAGGACGGTCGCTCCCTCGAGCACCGTCATCAGGGTTCCCGCCATCGCCGGACCGACGAGCAGCGCGACCGCGCCGAGTGCCTCGCGCAGGCCGACGAGTCGATCGGCGGCCACTCCGCTGTGCCGGACGACTGCCGGCAGCAGCGCCTCCCGTGCCGTCATCCCGGGCACGTCACCGAGAGAACCGATCACGCCGAGCAGGACGAACCAGCCGATCGTCAGGCCGGAGACCGCATCGACGACGGGGAGCGCCGCCACCGCCGCTGCCGACACGAGATCGGTCGCGACCGACGAGGTCCGGCGGTTGATCCGGTCGATGACCACACCCATGAACAGACCGGCCAGCACCGCAGGGATCGCCGTCGAGGCGGCCACGACGCCCGCGCCGAGGGCGCTGCCGGTCGTCTGCAGGACGATCAACGGCAACGCGACCGCGGCGACGGCGTTGCCGAGGAGCGACAGGAAGAAGGAAGCGAGATACGCGACGGCGGAGAGGGGCATGCCCCCAGGCAAGACTATGACGTCGCGTCGGGGTCAAGCGTCGGCGCCCTCGCGCAGGGCTACGCCGGGGTGACGACGCTGGACTCGAGCTGTGGTGCCGTGGTCCGCAGCTTCCCTCGGCGCCACGCGAGGTGGATGAGTACGGCCGCCACGAGGCACCCCGTGGTCCCGAGCGCCAGATCACCGAGCGTGTCCGTGTAGGCGCTGTGGCGCTCGGAGGACTTGCTGATGAAGGCGAAGTACTCGGCGAGCTCCCACACGATGGCCGCCGTCGCGCCGAAGGCGAGCGCACGCTCGATCGTGGCGCCGAGCGTCGCGCTGCGCGGCAGGGTCAGCAGGATGGCCGCCGCGGCGAGCAGGCCGGTGTTCATGAAGTGCATCCAGTCGTCGAACCACACGATCTGGTCGTACAGGTCCATCCGGTTGCCCAGGATGTCGGTGAAGCAGGTGATCGTGATCAGGAGATCGGCGAGCCAGGGGAACGATGCGCGCTCGCGCCACCACAGGTGCCAGACGACCGGGACCGTGAACGCCAGCATCGGGTACGAGACCGCGCGCGCCACCGCGCCCTTGTCCTCGAGGTTGCCGAACTCGGGAAACGCGAGCGCGGACGCGAGCATGAGGACGAGGAGGAACTTGGCTGCGACGTCGAGTCGCCGGACGAGCGTGGGGACAGGATGCCGGACTGCGGCGACGTCGGTCATGGGCATACGCTAACGGAGCAGCCCGGTCGCACCTACCCGTGGTCTTGGGCTGCCCCGACGCACCGGGAGGATCCCCTATGGCCGAGGCAACCGTTCCCGTGCCGCTTCAGGCGTTCGTCGACGCGACCAACGCCGCCGATTCCGAGGCCTTCGTGGCGACCTTCACCGAGGATGCGGTGCTCGACGACTGGGGCCGCGTGTTCCACGGCCGTCCCGGTGTCGCCTCCTGGAACCTGACCGACAACATCGGCAAGCAGGCCCACTTCGAGATCGTCGACGTGCGACCGGGGGACCGGCCGGACAGCGTCGTCGCCACCCTCACGGTCACCGGCAACGGCTTCAACGGCACAGGCCCGATGACGTTCACCTTCGACGGTGACCTCATCGCACGCCTCGTCATCAGTCCCACCGACTGACACGCGCGTCACCTCAGGCACTTCTGGTCGGTGCGGCGTGCGGGGTCGAACGCGCCCCCTGCGTGCGCGGGCGCCGAGGACGGAACGCGAGCTGGAAGCCGTCGTCGAGGGGGATCCGCCGCACGTCGACCTCGTACACGGGCTCGAGATTCTCCGCGGTCAGGACGACGTCCGGAGCACCACGGGCCACGACCTTGCCGGACTGGAGCAGCAGCACCTGGTCGCAGTACGCGGCAGCGAGGTTGAGGTCGTGCAGGACGACGACGACCGTGTGGTGGGCGTTGACGGCCAGGTCGCGGACGAGATCAAGCACCTCGTGCTGATAGCGGACGTCGAGGTGGTTCGTCGGCTCGTCGAGGAGCAGGTGGGTCGACTCCTGGGCGAGCGCCCGCGCGATGAGAACCCGTTGGCGCTCACCCCCGGACAGTCCGTCGAACGGTTTGCCCGCCAGGTGCAGTGCGCCCACGCGATCGAGCGCCTCGGCAGCGACGGCGTCGTCGGCCTCCGTCGCACGCGCGAACACCGAGCGGTGCGGCGTGCGGCCGAGCAGGACCATGTCCGACACCAGGAGCGGCAGGTCACCCGGCGACTCCTGGACAACGACCGCGACCCGCCGAGCGATCTCGCGTGCCGAGAGGCCCTGCAGCGCGTCGCCGTCGATCAGGACCGAGCCGGTCCGTGGGACGAGGGAGTGGTGGAGCGTGCGCAGCAGGGTCGTCTTGCCGCTGCCGTTCGGACCGACGAGCCCGAGCACCTGGCCGTGAGGCGCTGCCAGGTCGACGTCGGAGAGGATCGGCCGTGACCCGTACGAGAACCCGATGCCGGTGGCGCTGATCATCGGCCGAAGCGCTCCACGATCGCCGACAGTCCGTCGATCGACAGCGGCGTCGGAGGCTCGGTGAAGTTGAAGAGCTGCACCAGGACTTCGCCGCGGGCGACCGCGGTGATCGCCTGCGCACCGTTGAGCGAGGTGATCGCGTCCTCGACGGCGTCGGCGTCACCGTCGGAGTGCAGCAGGACGAGGACGTCGGGGTTGCGTCCGATCAGCTCCTCGCGCGACACCTCGAACACCCGCTCGTCGACGTCGCCGAACACGTTCTCCAGCCCTGCGGCCTCGAGCTGGGGGTGCGCCATCGACCGTGTGCCGTACGCATAGATGGTGCCACCGCCCACGGTGGGATAGAGCACGGCCGCCGTACGGCGCTCGGCCGCGTCCGCAACGGCTGCGCCCGAGGTGAGCGCCGCGACCCGGTCCCTCACGGCGGCCGCCGCACGCTCACCGGCGTCGGGGATCCCGAAGACCGCCGCGTACGCGGTCATCTGCTCGGCGACGTCCTCGAAGCTCAGGTCGGTCACACCCTCGGGGCACAGCGCGGGCTGCTCGAGGAGCGGGATGCCCGCTGAAGCGAGAGTCGCGCGCTCGAGGTTGGGCACCTGGCCGAGGACCAGGTCCGGCCGCTGGGCGAGGACGGTCTCCTTGGAGATCTGGAGGTGCCCGGAGGTGTCGAGCTCGTCGGTCAGCAACGGAATGGCGTCGAGCGCGTCCTGCGTGGCCTGGTCGTAGTAGGCGTCGGGGTAGGCGCCGGCGCGCGCGACCACACGGTCCAGCAGGCCGAGCTCGGCGAGGTAGGGGACTGCCGAGCTCGTCAGCAGGACGATGCGCTCGGGTGGCGCGTCGAACGTCACCTCGGTCCCGCAGTTCGTGACGGTGTGAGGAAAGCCGGGCGCGGCAGCGGCTGCCCGCTCGTCGTCGGCACCGCTTCCCGCGCACGCGGTGAGGACAGAGGCCAGCAGCGCGGCGGCCGCGGTGGCGCGGAGGGTGCGGGAGTTCATGGTGCTCCTTGGTACGAGACGTCAGGCCGACGGGTGCATGCGGCGGATGAGGGCGAGGAGGAACGGTGCCCCGACGAGCGCCGCGATGATGCCGATCGGGAGCTCGCGTGGCTGAAGGACCATCCGTGACAGCAGGTCCGCCCACAGGAGGAACACCGCGCCGAGCAGCGCGGAGGCCGGCACGACCCACCCGTGCGCCGACCCGACGAGGCGGCGGGCGAGGTGGGGGACGACGAGTCCGACGAACCCGATGCAGCCCGACGCCGCGACGATCACTCCGATGCACAACGAGACCACGACGAGAAGCTGGGTGCGGAAGCGGGTCGGGGAGACCCCGAGCACGAGCGCCGTCTCGTCGCCGATCGCCAGCGCGTCGAGCCGCCGCGCCCAGAGCGCCAGGACGCTGACGGTGAGGACGACCACGGCGACGAGCGCCACCAGCGGCCCGCCCCACTGCGCCAGGGCCAGCGAGCCGAGCAACCAGAACATCACCGAGCGCGCGCCCTCGGCCGATCCCGAGGCGAAGACGAGGAAGCTGGTCAGCGCCGACAGTGCGTAGCCGACAGCGACCCCGGTCAGAAGCAGGCGTACGGACGTGATCCGACCTGCGGTCCGCGCGACCACGAAGACGAGCAACGACGCCGAGAGAGCGCCGAGGAACGCGCTGCCCGCGAGTGCGTGCTCACCCAGCCCCAAGGTGACCCCGAAGAGGATCGTGACCGCGGCTCCGCTGGAGGCTCCGGAGTTGATGCCGAGCAGATACGGGTCGGCGAGCACGTTGCGGACCATCGCCTGCAGGGCCGCGCCGCACACGGCGAGGCCGGCGCCCACGGCGATCCCGAGGACGACGCGCGGGAGCCGTACGTCCCAGACGATCGCCTGGGCGGTCGCGTCCGTGCCGCCGGGGGTCCCGCCGAAGACGTTGCCGGACAGGATGCGCAGGACGTCAGCCGGTGCCACCCAGACAGGGCCGATCGCGACGCCCAGCACCGCGCTGGTCGCGAGGACTGTGCCGAGGACGACGAGGACGACGGCGTTGCGGTGACGTCGTCGGCGACGTCCCAGCGGGTCGTGCGTCGTCGCCGGAACCGCCGGAAGGCTCCGGACACGCGTCGAGTCGGGGGGCATCGGGGTCGCTCAGCCTCGGTAGGGCTTCGAGGAGCCGTTGGCGATGCCCTTGCGGATGCGTCCCTCGACGAGTCCGGCGAGCGCGTTCGCGACGCGCGGCACCTTGGCGTCCGTGAACCAGTCGGCGTCGAACCAGCCCCGCTCGTCCCAGTAGGCCGCGTCTACCGGACCGTCGTCGCGGCTGGACTCGACGAGGAGGCGGGCGACACGGAAGCCGATGAGGTCGGACGCCGTCGGAGTGGGCTCACCACCGTCGCGTACGGCCTGTACGGCCGTCGAGGCGATCTCGTCGAGCGCGAGGTCGACCCTCGCACGGTACGGGGGCTTGGCGAGGCCCGGTCCGTTCACGCCCAGCTGTCCGACCGTGTGGAAACCCCAGCGACGGATCGCCGTCTCGAGGTAGCCCAGCGCAGCGTCGTGGCCGGCTCCGGCCGCGGTCGACACGAGGACGGCCGGCGTCCCGAAGTAGCGCGGGCGGTGGATCAGGTAGGCGAAGTGGTCCACGAACCGCTTCATCGTCGCCGACAGCGTGAAGCTGTGGACCGGGGTCGCGAAGACGACGAGGTCCGCGGCGTCCATCAGCTCCCGTGCGGGCGAGGCGTTGTCGACGTTCGGGCACGCCTGTTCGCCCGCGGTCATGCAGGCGAGGCACGCGGGGCAGCTCGGGCCCAGGGTCAGGTCGTCGGTGCAGACCACGTCGACGTCGATCTCGGTGTGCTGGCGCACCCGCTGGAGAAGGTCGTCCACGACCGTGCCGGTCGTGCCCTTCTCGCCGTGCCCGGTGCCGAGCACCACGCCCACCCTCATGCCCGCTCCTGTCGCCGCTCCGAATGTCCGAATATACGATAGACGATTCTTTGAGGGCGTCTTCGCCTGCCGCGGACTCGGCCGGGGCTCACGCCGTGACGTCGCGGAGCGCGTCACAGCACTCCCGGTAGAGCGCCGCCGGATCGCGCACGTCGCTCTCCGTCGCCCTGTCCGCGCTCGCGTTCGGCGGTCTGGTCCACGGCCTCGCGTCCTTCGAGGCGATCACCGACGGTGCCGTCAACCCGTTGGTCACCGTCGCGGTCGGCCTGGTGGCCCTCGCCGTCGTCGTGGCACGCCAGCTGCGCCTGCAGAAGGGTCGGCGCGCCCTGCTCGACCGTCGGCCGTTCGCCGTGCCGACATTCCGGATCTCCGTCGCCATCGGCGTCATCTGCACGGCGACGATGCTCGGCACGGCGCATCAGGGTACCCGGGATCGCCACCGGCACCGTCGACGTCGACACCTCGCGAGGGCTCCTCGTCGCCATGCACGTGCTCTTCTGTGCCGGCATGGCGATGCTCATGACCCCGCTCATGACGGTGTCTCTCGGGTCGCTCCCTCGAAGCCTGTACGGCCACGGGGCGCGATCATGAACACCCTCCAGCACCTGGCAGGCGCCGCGGGAACGGTTGTGCTCGTCGCGGCGATGACGATCGGTGCGGCCGCGGCCTCGCGTGGTGGCGCGAGCGAGGCAGTGGCTCAGGCCGCGGGTGCACATCGCGCCTTCGTCGTAAGCGGCTGTCTCGCTCTTGTGGCCGTCGTGTGCGCGCCGTTCGTGAAGCGCCTTCGCGCCTGACGACGTCGCCACGGTCGTCGGGTGCTGCCTCTGGCCTCGTTCGCGTGCATCACGTCTGCGCGCGAGCCGCGGAGGGCATACCTTCGTGTGCGTCGGGCCTTGAGGCCCGGCCCAGAGGGGAGTCCGATGAGCGACCAGCCAAAGCCTGTGGCGACTGACACACCGACGCCCCCGTACGTGCTCACGGTCGGCGAGGTCGTCGAGGCCGCCGGCTCCGACGCCAGCAGTGGGCTGAGCGTCGTCGAGGCGGAGATCAGGCTGACCTCTGAAGGCCCGAACGAGATCGCCGCCGAGAAGCCGCCCTCGGTGTGGGCCGTCGCGGCGGCCCAGCTGCGCGACCCGATGAACCTCATGCTCATCGCCGTCGTCATCGTGAGCGTGGTCATCGGCGAGGTGGCGACGGGCGTCGTCGTCGGCCTGCTCATCGTGCTCAACCTCTCGCTCGGCACACGTCAGGAGATGACGGCCCGCGCAAGTGTCGACGCGCTCGCCAGGATCGCCGTACCGCAGGCGCGTGTCGTCCGCGACGGGGTCGTGACGATGATCCCCGCAACGGGGGTGGTCCGCGGTGACGTCGTCCAGGTCGAGGCCGGTGACATCGTGCCCGCCGACGGACGGATCGTACGGTCGGCGACGCTGGAGGCCCAGGAGGCCGCGCTGACCGGTGAGAGCGCGCCGATCGCCAAGGACTCCCACCCGCTCGCGTCGCCGGAGACGACGCTGGGCGATCGCACCAACATGCTCTTCCAGAACACCTCCGTCACGCGGGGGACGGCGTCGATCCTCGTCACGGCCACGGGCATGGACACGCAGATGGGTCAGATCGCCAGCATGCTCAGTGCGGTGACACGCACGCGCTCCCCGTTGCAGAGGGAGCTCGACGCGCTGACCAAGGTGCTCGGCGTCGTCGCGTGGGGTGCCGTCGCCATCATCGTCGTCGTCGGACTGCTGCGCGGTGTCCCGGGCAAGGACGTCCTGCTCCTCGGGACGGCGATGGCGATCTCGGCGATCCCCACCGGAATGCCGGCTTTCGTCTCAGGCCTGCTCTCGCTGGGCGCCCGGCAGCTCGCCGAGGCGAAGGCGGTCGTCAAGAACCTCACCGATGTCGAGACGCTCGGAGCGACGAGTGCCATCAACACGGACAAGACAGGGACACTGACGCTCAACCAGATGATGGTCTCGACCCTCTACGTCGGCGGAGCATGGTTCACCGTGGAGGGCGAGGGCTACCGCAAGACGGGGGAGATCCGGGCGACCGCTGGGATCCCCGTCCCGGACTTCACCCGGCTCGGGCTCGGGCTGGTCCTCGACAGCGACGCGGTCGTCGGCGACGACGGCACGGTGATCGGTGACCCGACCGAGGCCGCGCTCGTGGTCCTGGCAGCCAAGCTGGGCATCGACGCGGCGGAGACCCGCCGGGCGTACCCGCGCCTCGCGGAGGTTCCGTTCGACTCCGACTACAAGTTCATGGCGACGTTCCATCGCGTGCCGGTCGACGGCGTGGAGCACACGGTCGTGCTCGTGAAGGGCGCCCCGGACGTCGTCCTTGCACGCTGCGCCATGGCCGGCGGCCCGTTGAGCGGCGCGCAGGACACGATCACCGACGCAGGGCCCCAGGTCACCGAGGCGAACCGGCGGATGGGGGAGAAGGGGTTGCGCGTGCTCGCGTTCGCCGCCCGCGTTCTCACGGAGTCGGAGGTCGCGGCGATGCGCGACGATCCGATGGCGCTGGTACGAGATCTGTCGTTCGTCGCGCTGGCAGGGATCATCGACCCGCTTCGTGCCGAGGCGAGGAGTGCCGTCCGGACGGCACTCGCCGCGGGGATCGACGTCCGGATGATCACCGGTGACCACGCCGTCACGGCACAGGCCATCGGCGAGGAGCTCGGGCTCGGCCCGGGTGCGATCAGTGGCACGGAGCTCCAGGCCCTGACCGACGACGAGCTGAAGGAGCAGCTTCCGCGCCTGCACGTGTTCGGACGCGTCACCCCCGAGGACAAGCTGCGCCTGGCGCGCGCGATGCAGGAGCAGGGCCTGGTCGTCGCGATGACGGGTGATGCCGTCAACGACGCGGCCGCCCTGAAACAGGCCGACGTCGGCGTCGCGATGGGGAGCGGCAGCGAGGTGACGAAGCAGGCCGCACGCATGATCCTGACCGACGACAACTTCGGCACGCTCGTGCATGCCGTCGAGATCGGCCGCCGCGTGTACGACAAGGTCGTCGCGTACGTCCGCTACCAGATGACGCAGCTGCTGTCGCTGGTGCTGCTGTTCCTCGCGGCGTCGATCTTCGACATCAACGACGGGGTGGCGATGCGACCGTCGATGGTGCTCTTCCTCCTGTTCTTCGCGACAGCGGTCGGCGTCGTCGTCATCGCGGTCGACCCCGGGGACCCTCAGGTGATGAACCGTCCGCCGCGTGACCCGTCGATCACGATCTCCAACCCTGCAGCCGTACGGATGTGGCTGGTCTACGCCGCGGTGCTGTTCTGCGCCGCGTTCCTCCCGCTGGTGGCGGGGCCGGACGCACCTCGTACGGACGGGCCGTCGGTCTCGATGACCATGACCTTCGCCGTGATGGGGCTGGGGACGGCGTTCAACGCGGTGGTCAACCGACGCGATCCGGTGAGCGGTCTCGAGGCACCGGTCCTCAAGGCTGTCGGGATCGCCTCAATCACCTTCGTGGCGGTCTTCCTCGCGACGGAGCTGCCGACCCTGCAGCGGGGCCTCGGGACCACGCCGCTGACACCGAGAGAGTGGCTGGTCTGCCTGGGGCTGGCAGCGCTCCTGCCGGTGGTCGTCGAGGCGGGCAAGCTTCTGCGGCGCCGTCGCGAGCAGGTGGTCGTTCTTCTCCCGGCCGAGGAGGCTGTCGCTCCCGCTCGCGCGCAGCTGTCAGCGGGCCGGCAGGTCGGCGGGAGCCGCGAGCCGTCCCGCGACGGCGGTCGCGGCGGCGACGAGCGGTGACACCAGGTGGGTGCGGCCGCCCTTGCCCTGGCGCCCCTCGAAGTTGCGGTTGGAGGTCGAGGCGCTGCGCTCGCCCGGGCCCAGTCGGTCGGCGTTGAGCCCCTGGCACATCGAGCATCCTGCACCGCGCCACTCGCCGCCGGCCGCCAGGAACACCCGGTCGAGCCCTTCGGCCTCCGCCTCGAGCCGGATGCGCGCCGATCCGGGGACGACGAGGAGGCGGGTGCCGTCGGCGACCTGGCGTCCCTCGAGCACCGCGGCCGCGGCGCGCAGGTCTTCGAGGCGGCCGTTCGTGCACGACCCGACGAACACGGTGTCGATGGCGACGTCACGCAGGGGAGTCCCCGCGGCGAGGTCCATGTAGTCCAGGGCGCGGACCACCGCCGCCCGTTCGTCGGCATCCGCGAAGTCGTCGGGCGAGGGAACGACGGAGCCGAGGGGCACGCCGTGCGACGGGTTGGTGCCCCAGGTGACGAACGGGGTCAGGAGAGAGGCGTCGACCACGATCTCGCGGTCGAAGGTCGCGTCGGCGTCCGTGACGAGGGTGCGCCAGTACGCCACCGCCTCGTCCCACGCCGATCCTGACGGCGCCTCGGGGCGGCCGCGGAGGTAGGCGAGCGTGGAGGCGTCGGGCGCGATCATGCCGGCCTTGGCACCCCACTCGATCGACATGTTGCACAGCGTCATCCGTGCCTCCATGGAGAGCGCCTCGACGACGGGCCCGCGGTACTCGACGACGTACCCCTGCCCGCCCCCGGTGCCGGCGCGCGCGATGAGGCTGAGCGCGAGATCCTTCGCGGTCACCCCTTCGGGAAGCGCGCCCGTGACCGTCACCGCCATCGTGCGGGGACGCGCCTGCGGCACGGTCTGGGTGGCGAGGACGTGCTCGACCTCGCTGGTGCCGATGCCGAAGGCCAGTGCTCCGAAGGCTCCGTGCGTCGAGGTGTGCGAGTCGCCGCACACGACCGTCATGCCCGGCTGGGTCAGGCCGAGCTGCGGCCCGACGACGTGGACGATGCCCTGCTCGATGTCACCCATCGGGTGCAGGCGGACCCCGAACTCCTCGCAGTTGCGACGCAGCGTCTCCACCTGGGTCCGGGACAGGAGGTCGGCGATCGGCTTGTCGAGGTCGGTGGTGGGCACGTTGTGGTCCTCGGTGGCCAGCGTGAGATCGGTGCGCCGGACACGCCGACCCGCCTCTCGCAGACCCTCGAACGCCTGCGGGCTCGTCACCTCGTGGAGGAGGTGCAGGTCCACGTAGAGCAGGTCGGGCTCCTCGCCCTCCCCGCGCCGTACGACGTGCTCGTCCCACACCTTCTCGCTGAGCGTCCTAGGCACGTCGAGAGGATATCTGATCTACGATCTGGTCCGACCGCGAGCAGTCGTCCCTCAAGCGCTCGCTGAGCCACCCGGGCTCGCTGCGTCGGCCGCACGGGTGTAACGCGCGGCGACGCGACGCAGTGCGGGCCCCAGCTCAGCGGGCCCGTCCACCGTGAAGTCGGCGTCGAGGAGGCCGAGCCACAGGGCGAGCTGGTCGCACGAGTCGGAGCCCACGTACGCGATGCAGGTCGTGGCATCGACCTCCTCGACGACCACCGCCGGCGGGACCCGCGCGATGATCCGTGCCGCTGGAGCCTGGACGTGCGCCCGCGCTCGGACCTGCCAGGTCGCGGTGCCGACCGCGCGCTCCACGAACCCGACGAGATCTCCCTCGGGCTCGTCCCGCGCGACGAAGCGTGGCCCGTTCGGGGTCCGCAGCTGCATGCGGTCCACCCGGAACGTCCGCCACGCACCATGCGCGATGTCCCACGCCGCGAGGTACCAGCGGCCACGGGTGTGGACGAGCCGGTGCGGCTCGGCCGTACGGAGGGTGGCGGTTCCGTCGCTGTCCTCGTAGCCGAAGCGCACGCTCTCGCGGCAGCGGACGGCGTCGGCGATGGCGGTGAGCCGCTCGACCGGTACGTCCGACGATTCCGTCCGGAGCGCGACCGTGGCCGCCACGAGGTCCTCGAGCCGGTGGCGGAGCCGAGCGGGGAGCGTCTGCTCGAGCTTGACCAGCGCGCTCAGGGCCGTTCCCTCGAACCCGGCGACTCCACCGGTTGCGGTACGCAGGCCGATCGCCACCGCCAGTGCCTCGTCGTCATCGAGGAGCAGGGGAGGAAGTGCCGCGCCTCCGCCGAGGCGGTAGCCCCCCGCCGCACCTGGGACGCCCTCCACCGGATAGCCGAGGCTGCGAAGGCGACCGATGTCGGTCCTCAGGGTTCGTGTACTCACCTCGAGACGTGCGGCCAGCGCAGAGCCCGTCCAGTCACGCTGCGACTGCAGGAGCGACAGGAGGTGCAGCAGGCGCGCCGACGTCGAGAGCACTCCTCCATCCTGCCTCTCATCGCGGAAGGAGGTCTTCCGCATGGCGTTCTACCGTCACGAGATGGACGAGAGCACAGCAATCCGCCCGTACCGGATCGAGATCCCCCAGAGCGACGTCGACGATCTGCACGAGAGGCTTCGCCGGACGCGGTGGCCGGACTTCTCGGCGGGTCCGGACTGGAGTCGCGGTGTGCCGCCGGACTATCTCGAAGGGCTGGCCGAGTACTGGCTGAACGACTTCGACTGGCGGGCCCAGGAAGCCCGGCTGAACGAGATCCCGCAGTTCGTGACGACGGTGGACGGCCAGGACATCCACTTCTTCCACGTCCGGTCACCGGAGCCCGACGCGATGCCGCTGGTCGTGACCCACGGCTGGCCGAGCTCGTCGGTCGAGTTCCTGCGCGTGCTGGCGCCGCTCACAGACCCGCACGCGTCGGGTGGCGACTCGGCCGACGCCTTCGACGTCGTCGTGCCGACGTTGCCGGGGTACGGGTTGTCCACGCCGTTGCACGTGGGCTGGGGCAACCTCTTCCAGGTCGCGCAGGCGTGGGCGGAGATCGCGCGCCGGCTCGGCTACGAGCGCTACGGGCTCCAGGCGACCGACGCCGGGGCGGGTGTCGCGGGGATCCTCGCGATGATCGCGCCTGACCAGGTTGCCGGCATGCACCTGACCGGCACCGCGGCGGGGACGCCGTTCGGGCCGCCGCTCGACCCGGACGACTTCGAGGGGGAGGACCGTGACCGGATCGTGCGGTTCAACGCGTACCGCGACGAGGGCCTCGGCTACTTCCACCTCCAGGCGACGCGGCCGCAGACGATCGCGTACGCGCTGACAGACTCGCCCGTCGGTCAGCTGGCCTGGATCGTCGAGAAGTTCCACGAGTGGACCGATCCTGCGGCCGAGCGGCCCGACGACGCGGTCGACCGGGACCAGCTCCTGACCAACGTGTCGTTGAACTGGTTCCGACAGGCTGGAGCCACCTCGGCGCACTCGGTGTACGAGGGCGTCCAGGCATGGAAGCACATGGCATCAGGACAGGCCGACGGTTCGGGGAACGGGTCCGAGGGGTCGGACGTGCCCCCGGGGCCGCCGACCGGATATGCCGTGTTCGCCGCGGACACCACCGTACGGTCGCTGGCCGATCCCGACGGGCGGCTGGCGCACTGGTCGAACTTCGACCGCGGGGGTCACTTCCCGGCCATGGAGGTGCCGGGCCTGTGGGTCACCGACGTCCGGGAGTTCTTCCGGCCCCTGCGGCGATCCGTGAACAGCGGTAACTCAGGAACCTGACGGATCGTTCGGTGCCCCACCGGGTGGCGCGTTCCCGGACGGCTCCGCGTCCTGGTCGTCGTCGGTCGACCGTGCGCCGTCCTCGCGTACGGAGTCGGCGGACGGCGAGGAGCGGATCTCGTCGGTCTCCGCCGAGTCGTCGTTGATGGCCTCGTCGTCGCCGACGTCGGCGGGTTCGTTCGATGCGTTGGTCATGGTTGCCTCCTGCACCTGCGGTACCCGACGCTCCACGCGGCAATCTCGCGCCGGCACGTGGCCCTCGTTCGTGGGTCACGCGCGTGCGCGCACGGCCCACGCCGTCGCCGGCACGTCGAACGGCGGACCAGGAAGCAGCTCACGGCACCGTGTTCGGAGCCGGGTGACGGTGTCGTGGTCGAGGCCGGCGACGTACGCACCCGCTGGCCCGACGCCGAGCGTGAACGGCTCCCACCAGTCCTCGAACGTCGCGAAGGACGCGGCGACGGTCAGGGTCGACGGCTCGGGATCGGCAAAGCCCGCTCGGCTGAACAGCTCGACGAGGTGACCCTGACGGGTCCCTGCCAGCCCTGACTCGTCCGGAGCACCGGGGTCGACGTCGTGCGCAGCGGTCCAGAACGCGGAGAGCGGACCGGTGCCACCCTCGTGGTCCCACACGCACGCCGCCACGGGGGCGTCCGGAGCCGCGACCCTGCGCATCTCGCGCAGTCCTGCCACGGGATCCGTCATGAAGTGGACGACGAGCTGGGCGAGCACCGCGTCGAAGAGGTCGTTGGAAAAGGGGAGTGACTCCGCTGCAGCGCGGCGCACGTCGACCCCGGGAAGGCGGGCGTGGAGGGCGGTGACGAACGACGCCGACGGGTCCACGGCGGCAGCAGCGTCCTCGCCGACGATCGCCGCCAGCCTCGCCGTGAGTGCTCCCGGACCGCACCCGACATCGAGGACGTGGTGCCCCGCCCGGATGTCACCGAGGCGGACGAACTCGTCCGCGAGCGGCTCGGAGAACCGGCCCATGAAGCGGTGGTACGAGGTGGCGGCGACGTCGAAGGACACCTCGGCAATCTAGGACGGATCCCGGGTCGGCGTCGGCGTCCTTGCCTCGTGCATCGCCCGGTAGTGCGGGTTGGTCATGATCCCGAGGATGTTGCCGAAGGGGTCGACGACCGAGGCGGTGACGAAGCCCTCGCCGTCGCCCTGCGCCGTGATCGGCAGGTGCGGGGTCGCCCCGAGCGCCAGCAGGCGCTCGAGCGCGCCCTCCAGGTCGTCGACGTGCCAGTACGCGACGGCTCCGGACGGCTGCGCCGGTCGGTCGGTCGGCGCGTACCGGGCGTCGATGAGGCCGAGCTCATGCTCGTCGTCGCCGACCCGGAACTCGATGTAGCCGGGCGTCTCCTCGTTGGGGTAGGCGTAGTAGGCGTCGATGCCGAGCACCTGCTCGTACCAGGCGCGTGCGGCGGCGAGGTCGTCGGCGTAGAAGCTGATGGTGGCGAGTCCGCGAAGCATGAGGTGGTCCTTCCGTCGTGTCGATGAGATCCATCATTCCGGTCAAAGTGCTCACCAACTGAGCACTTTCTTTGCCAGACTCAGGACATGCGCGCAGACCGTCTCGTCGCCACCCTCCTGCTCATGCAGTCGCGCGGGCGGATCACCGCGGCGGAGGTCGCCGCCGAGCTGGAGGTCTCCGTGGCGACGGCTCGGCGTGACCTCGAGGCGCTCTCCGCCGCCGGCGTACCCGTCTATCCGCAGCCCGGGCGCAACGGTGGCTGGTCGCTCGTCGGCGGGTCGCGCACCGACCTCACGGGCCTCACGGCGTCCGAGGCCCGGGCGTTGTTCCTGCTGGCCGGCCCCGCAACCTCGGGAGCGCCCGAGCTGCGTTCCGCGCTGCGCAAGATGGTCCGCGCCCTGCCTCAGACGTTTCGGGCCGATGCTGAGGCTGCAGCGGAGGCGGTCCACGTCGACGCGACGCCGTGGGGTGGCGCCGGACGTCCCCGTCCCCCGTTCGTCGAGCTCCTCCAGGGAGCCGTCGTCGACCGTCGCCGCGTGCACCTGACGTACGCGGGGCGAGGAGGGGAGTCGCAGCGCCTTGTCGATCCGTGGGGCCTCGTCGACAAGGACGACCGCTGGTACCTGATCGCGGGGACCGAACGGGGGAGACGCACGTTCCGCGTCGACCGCATCGTCTCGGCCGAGGCCACCGACGAGCAGGCCGACCGTCCGAGCGACCTCGCGCTGTCGGAGGCGTGGGAGGAGGTCGTCACCGTGATGGAGGAGAGACGTTCGCTGGTGTCGGCGGTGATCCTCGTGCACGAGCGCTTCGTCCCCATCCTTCGCGACCACTTCGGCCGCCACTGCGTGCCGGACGAGCCGCGCGCCGACGGTCGCGTCCCGGTGCGCGTCGCCGCTCACACCGCGGTCTCGGTCGCCGAGCAGCTCGCCGGCTGGGGAGCCCGGGTCGAGGTCGTGGAGGGCGAGGCGGTGAAGGCCGAGCTGCGCAGGATCGGGGCCGAGCTCGTCTCCCGCTACGGCGAGGCGTGACCTCGGCGGGGGCAGCGGCGTCGGCCACGGCCGGAATGCTCAGCCACCCGGGACGGTTGCCCGCACCATGAGAGCTATCGCGTACGACGAGTTCGGAAGCACTGACGTCCTGAGCCTGCGCGACCTGCCTGAGCCGCACATCGGCCCCGACACGGTCGTGGTCAAGGTGGTCGCCGCAGGGGTCAACCCGGTCGACTACAAGGTGCGAGAGGGTTATCTGCAAGGACTGATCGACGTCGACCTGCCAGCCGTCCCCGGGTGGGACGTCGCGGGTGTCGTCGAGAAGGTCGGCCTCGACACCCCGGAGGTGGAGGTCGGTGACGAGGTGTTCGCGTACGCCCGCAAGGACGTCGTCTCCGGAGGCACGCTCGCGGAGTACGTCGCGGTCCCCGTCCGCACGCTCGCGAAGAAGCCGTCGACCGTCGGGTTCGACGAGGCCGCGGGTGTCCCCCTCGCCGGGCTGACCGCCCTTCAGACGATCCGCCGCTCGGGTCTCACCGCGGGTCAGACCGTGCTGGTCCACGCCGCTGCCGGCGGCGTGGGCTCCTTCGCGGTGCAGCTCGCGGTGCACGCGGGAGCCCGGGTCGTCGGTACGGCCTCGGAACGCAACCACGACTACGTGCGCTCGCTCGGCGCCGAGCCGATCGCGTACGGCGACGGGCTGGTCGAGAGGGCGCGCGCGACGGCACCCGGCGGGTTCGACGTCATCCTCGACTACGTCGGGGGAGAGGCCGTGGACATCGCGCCGGACCTCCTCGCCGACGGCGGTCGGATCGTCTCCATCACCGACGCGCGCGCCCGCGACGAGCTCGGTGGCGAGTACGTCTGGGTACGCCCTGACGCGGACGACCTCGCCGAGCTGGCGGCGCTGATCGATCAGGGCGCGCTCAAGGTCGAGATCGCCGAGGTGTTCGACCTCGAGCACGCCGCCGATGCGCACCGCGCGGTCGAGCGCGGCCACACTCGCGGCAAGGTGGTCGTGCGGATCGCCTGACCCGGCAGATCGGCCAGGCGGTGTCCGGGTACAGGGAGGAGGGCCGCCGCGCAGCCTCGGGAGGCCGAGGGTCTGAGCGACGCAGGTCTGTGGCGCGTACGTGGCGTAGGTTGCAGAGATGCGACGTGCGTGCCTCCCGCTCCTTGTGAGCGCGCTGCTGGTCGCCTCCGCATGCGGGGCGCAGACCGACGAACACCCGGAACCCGCCGTCGAGTCCGCCACGGCACCGGCCCCGTCCCAGGAAACCCCCTCCCAAAAGGCCCCGTCCGAGGAAGCCGCGCCCGACGTGGGCGTCCTCCGGCTCCGTGCGACACAGCGCGCGACCACCCGCTCCTGCGCGCCGCAGGACGTGGTCGTCACCCTCACCCCGGTCGAGCCTGCGCTCGGACACCGCTACGCGAGGGTGGTGCTGCGCAACGTCACGGACTCCGCCTGCGTCGTCGAGGGATTCCCCGGCATCGGGGGACGCGGCGAGAGCGGCGACCCGCTCGAGTTCGCGGCCGAGCAGCGGCAGCGCACGGGGGAGCGCACGTCGGCGGAGGTCGTGTCCGTGCCGCCGGCCGGCGAGGCCTACGCGAACGTCGAGTGGACGGGCAACCTGGCTGGGGCCGAGACGGAACGGATCACCGCGCTCGCGCTCCAGGTCGCCGGTGGACAGCCTCCCGTCGTGGCCCGCACTGCCGAGTCTCTCGACATCGGCAACGGAACCACGGTGCGGATCGGGCCTTGGGAGGCGGCGGAGACGCAGCAGGTCGCGCCGGCCTCACAGGCCGCGCCGGCCGAGCGCGTGGCGTCGGCCTGCACCGTGGGCCCACGCCGGACCCCGTCGGGGGTGAAGCGCTTCTGGACGACCGACAAGCGCTGCTACACGTCGCGATGGTTCGCCGGGGCGCACCGCCGGATGATCCCGTTCGGCTGCACCCGCGCGCCCTGGTACCCGCCCTCGGGGCGCTGCACCGGCGGCAAGGGCTTCCACCACGGGCTCGACCTGGACATGCCCCGCGGCACGCGGGTCTACGCCGCGGTGTCCGGTCGCGTCGTGACCCGTGGGCTCGGATCGGCGTACGGCAGCCGCGCGGTCGTCATCCGTTCGCGCGGCCGTGACGTCCTCCTCGGCCACCTGCGCTCGCGCCGGGTGAAGCACGGCGAACGAGTCAGCAGGGGCGACCTGATCGGGCGCAGCGGGGCGCGGGGAGCGCCGGACGGGCCACACCTGCACGTCGAGGTGCGGCCGGCGCGTGGGTCGTACCGGACGGCGGTGAGCCCGCGGCGGACGGTGGGCCTGACGGTCGCGAGGTAGCGCGGGCTAGCGGCTCTCGGAGTCCTGGGCGTCCTCGGAGCCCTCGGGTTCGTCGCTGTCGTCGCCGCTCGGTCCTACGAGCCGCGCCAGCAGGTGCAGGACGACCCCCACGGCGAGCAGCGCCGCTCCGAAGACCCAGACCATGCCGCGCTGCTGGGTGAGGAGGACGACGCAGGAGAGCACCCCGAGCACAGGGACGAACGTCCACACCCTGAAGTGGTCGTGGTCCACGACGTCACGCCGCAGGACGAGGACCGCGACGTTGGTGCTGATGAACACGAAGAGGAGCAGCAGCACGACGGTCTCCGCGAGGGTGGCGAGATCGCCCACGAGCGTCAGCCCCATCGCCACGGCGGTGGTGGCGAGGATGGCCACCCACGGCGTCCGCCGGCGCGGCAGGACCGCACCGAGGACCGGCGGCAGCAGCCCGCGCTCCGCCATGCCGTACGTCAGGCGGCTCGCCATGATCATGGTCAGCAGCGCGCCGTTCGCGACCGCGACGAGCGCGATGGCGCTGAACAGCTCGTCCGGGATGCCGAGGTCCGTCGCGTCCACGACGGTGGTCAAGGGCCCGGTGGACTCCGACAGCTCCGACGGCGGGATGGCGATCGCGCTCGCCATCCCGACCGCCACGTAGGCCAGCCCGGCGACGACCAGAGCACCGAACAGCGCCCGGGGATAGATCCGCGAGGGATCGCGGACCTCCTCGACGATGTTCGCCGACGTCTCGAACCCCACGAACGAGTAGTAGGCGATGATCGCCGCGCCCAGCGTGGCGGTCACCGGCGCTGCGCCCTCGGGGAACTCGGTCACTCTCCCGACGTCACCGCGTCCGTCGCCCACCATGACACCCACGGCGACCACGACGAGCACCAGCCCGCTCACCTCGATGACGGTCATCACGAGGTTGGTCCCCATGGACTCGCGGATCCCTCGTGCGTTGAGCGCGGCCACCGCAGCGAGGAAGAGCACGGCGGCCAGGGTCGTCGGGACGTCGACGAACGTGCCGAGGTAGTCACCGGAGAACGCGAGCGACAGCCCGGCAGCGCTCGTCACCCCGGCGGCCAGCATGGAGAACCCGACGAGGAACGCGAGCAACGGTGAGCCGAAGGCACGTTCGGCGTAGACCGCCGCACCGCCCGCCCGCGGATACTTGGTGACCAGCTCCGCGTAGGAGCCCGCCGTCAGGAGGGCGAGGAGCAGCGCGATCAGCAGCGGCAGCCAGATCACGCCGCCGACGTCTCCTGCGAGGACGCCGACGAGCGCGTAGATCCCGGCGCCGAGCACGTCACCGAGGATGAACGCGAAGAGGAGCGGACCGGTGATCCGTCGGTTGAGCCGCGTCTCGGTCGAGGTGAGGTCGTGCGAGGTCATGGCATCGAGCCTGGCAGATGCGGGGCGCATCGCGCCGACAGACACCCCGCGGCCCGTACGGCACCATGGCCTGGTGAATCCGCTCGAGATGCTGACCCTCGACGACCTGCACACGCGGACGAGTGTGAAGTGGCGCCTGTACCCGCCTGACGTCCTGCCGGCCTTCGTGGCCGAGATGGACGTGCTCCTCGCCGAGCCGGTGGAGCGGGCGATGAGCGACGCTCTGCGCCGGGGAGACACCGGCTACCCGATCGGTACGGGGTACGGCGAGGCCTTGGCGGCCTTCGCGTCGCAGCGGTGGGGCTGGGACGGGATCGACGTCGGGCGGTCGCTGATGGTGGCCGACGTGATGACCGGTGTGTCGGAGGTGCTCCAGCTGGTGACCGAACCGGGGTCGCCCGTCATCGTGAACCCGCCGGTCTATCCGCCGTTCTTCGCCTTCGTCTCCAAGATCGGCCGGCGGGCGATGGATGCGCCTCTCGGAGCCGACGGGCGTCTGGACCTCGAGGCGCTCGGAGACGCGTTCGCCCGTGCCGCCGCAACGGGCCTGCCGGCGGCGTACCTCCTCTGCAACCCGCAGAACCCGACAGGGACCGCTCACCGCCCCGACGAGCTCGCGGCGGTCGCCCGGCTCGCACACGAGCACGGTGTCCGGGTCGTCGCGGACGAGATCCACGCTCCGATCGTCCTGGACGGTGCCCGGTTCACCCCGTACCTGTCGGTCGAGGGGGCGGAGGACGCCTTCTCGGTGATGTCCGCCTCGAAGGCGTGGAACCTCGCCGGCGCGAAGGCCGGCGTCGTCGTCGCCGGGCCGGACGCCGAGGCGGACCTGGAGCGGATGCCGGAGGTGGTGGGACACGGTGCCAGTCAGATGGGGGCCCTCGGGCACACCGCCGCGCTGCGCGACGGAGGGGACTGGCTCGACGACGTGCTGGCCGGTCTGGCCGAGAACCGCTCCCACCTGGCCGACGAGCTGGCGCGCCGGCTCCCCGAGGTGCGCCTCCGGGAACCGGAGGCGACCTATCTGGCGTGGTTGGACTGCCGTGCACTCGAGCTCGGGGACGATCCGGCCGAGGTCTTCCTGGAGCGCGGACGGGTCGCCCTCGGCTCGGGACCGACCTTCGGGGCCGGGGGAGCGGGCCATGTCCGGGTCACCGCCGCGACGTCGAAGGCGATCCTGTCCGAGATCGTGGAGCGGATGGCGTCGAGCGTCCGGTGACGGGCGTGGCTGTCAGCCGTCTCCGCGGTCAGAGCGCGAGCACCAGGAACACGACGGCGAGCAGCGGCGTCGCGCCCTGGGCGACGCCCGCACGCAGACGCTTTGGCGACCGCGCGACCAGCACGAACGCTGCCGCGAGCATCGACCCGCACCCTGCGAACACCAGCGCTCGGCCCGCCGCGGCCTGGTCGGCACCGATCAGGACCAGCCCGACGACCGTGACGACGGCGAGGAACAGGTTGTAGAACCCCTGGTTGTACGCCATCTCGCGGGTTGCCGCGGCCTCGTCCGCGCTCATCTGGAAGGTGCGACGGGTGCGGGGGTCCTCCCAGCGGACGGACTCCATCACGAAGATCCAGACGTGGAGCGCAGCGGCCAGGGCAGCGAAGACGACGGCGAGGAGGGTCATAGGTGCATGATCGGCCCCCGTGGCGGTTCAGGCAGGGATGGTCGCCGTGTCGATGACGAAGCGGTAGCGCACGTCGGAGCCCACGACGCGGTCGTACGCCTTGTCGACGTCGTCGGCGGTGATGGTCTCGATCTCCGCGCCGATGCCGTGCTGCGCACAGAAGTCGAGCATCTCCTGGGTCTCGCGGATGCCGCCGATGTTCGACCCCGCGATGCTGCGACGCCCGCCGATGAGGGAGAAGACGGCGAACTGCTGCTTGTTCTCCGGCGCTCCGACGAAGACCATCGTGCCGTCGAGCGCGAGCGTACGGAGGTAGGCGTCGACCGGGAGATCTGCCGAGACGGTGTTGATGATGAGGTCGAACGACCCGCGCAGGCGCCGGAGCGTGTCACGGTCGCCCGTCTCGTAGTGGTCCGCGCCGAACCGGAGACCGTCGTCCTTCTTCGACCATGTGTGGCTGAGGACGGTGACCTCGGCGCCGAGCGCGTGAGCGATCTTCACCGCGAGGTGCCCGAGGCCGCCCATGCCGACGACGGCGACCTTCGTTCCCGGGCCGGCGCCCCAGTGCCGCAGCGGCGAGTACGTCGTGATGCCGGCGCAGAGCAGGGGAGCGGCGACGTCGAGGGAGATGCCGTCCGGGATCGCGAGCACATAGCTCTCGTCGACGACGATCTGCGTCGAGTAGCCGCCGTAGGTGGGGGAGCCGTCGGCGTACCGGCTGTTGTACGTCGCGACGTTGCCGCGCTCGCAGAACTGCTCCTCGCCAGCGAGGCAGTTCCGGCACTCGCGGCACGAGTCGACGAAGCACCCGACGCCGACGCGGTCGCCGACCGCGTGCTTCGTGACGCCGGCACCGACGGCGCTGACGACGCCGGCGATCTCGTGGCCGGGGACCATCGGGAAGATCGAGGCACCCCACTCCTCACGTGCCTGGTGGATGTCGGAGTGGCAGATGCCGGCGTATGCGATGTCGAGGAGGACGTCGTGCTCGCCGAGCTCGCGGCGCTCGATGGTCGTGCGTTCGAACGCGGCCCCGGCGGACGGGGTGATCAGGGCAGGCACGGTGATGGTCATCGCTACTCCTCACAGGCGTCGGGCAAGGCGTCGTCGAGTCTTGCAGACCGGTCCCGTCGCCTGGGGTCGGTCCCTCCGGGCGTCACGCGCGGTGCTCCGGGTACCCCTGGGCGTGAAGTCGATCGTCTCCGCGGCCTCGGACGGCGATGCCGCGCCTGTGCGACCGCGCGCTTCGTCGCGCGGTGAGACGGCGGTGAGGCGCCGACGTGGTCAGTGCCTGCGTCCGACCTCGGCGGAGACGAGCCAGGCCGGCAGCTGCGCGAGGTCGTCCGGCGGCAGGCCCAGGATCCTCGTGGCCAGCCCGTCGGGGTGGAGGGTCCTGGGCCACGGATCCGTGAGCGCCGCGACGATGGCGTCCTCGTCGAGACCGGCGAGGACCAGCGCGGCGATCTCGTCGCGGTTGACGCCCAGCGGAAGGTCCCCGTTGCCGAGGTCGGTCCCGTAGAGCACGCGGCCGCCGGCGTCGTGGAAGCGGCCGAGGTTGTCGACGGCGGCCCTCTGGGCATCCTCGTCGTGCGCGTGGATCGCGAGCGTCGAGATCCAGCGCTGACCGACGCGCGCGGCGCGGCGGAGGAGGCCGTCGTCGACCTGCTCGGTCCACGGGGTGTGCGCGAGCGCGTCGACACCGCCGACGAGGGAGAGCTCCGTCATCCCCGCGCCCTCCACGTGCGCGACGACGGGAACCCCGCCCGCACGGGCTGCCGTGACGACCGCGGCAAGGGTGCCCGCGTCGAGCACCGGGCCGGCGTCTGCGTTCAGCGTCACCTTGACCACCGAGGCCCCGTACGCCAACTGGTCGGCGACGGCCTCTTCGGCATCGCCGGGGGAGCGGACCTCCCGAACAGCGCCGTCGGGACACCACGCCCGTCCGGACGGGTAGCCGCCCGGTGCGGCGAGGAACGCGCCTGCGAACCGGACGTACGGAGCGCCCTGGTCGGCGGCAGCGGTTGCGTCCCGAGCCGACCTCGCGACGACGGCGGGGTTCCCGCCGAGGTCGACGACACCTGCGAGCCCGGTGCCGCGCAACCGGTCGGCCCCGACGAGCTGGAGGTGGACATGGTGGTCGACGAACGGCGGCAGCCAGGTCGCCCCGCTCACCTCAGCTGCCGATCTCGGTCCGGACGGCGAACAGCTCGGGGAAGAAGGTGAGGTCGAGCGCCCGCTGCAGGAACGGGATACCGCTCGAGCCGCCGGTGCCGCGCTTGTGCCCGATGATCCGCGCGACCGTGCGCAGGTGGCGGAAGCGCCAGAGCTGGAAGTTCTCCTCGAGGTCGACCAGCTCCTCGCACGTCTCGTACGCCGACCAGTTCGCCTCGGTGTCGGCGTAGATCGCGGTGAAGACCGGCACGAGCTCGGGGGAGAACGTCCACGCCTTCGTCACGTCGCGCGCGAGCACCGACTCCGGGATCGGGTAGCCGGCACGGGCGAGGTAGCGGACGAACTCGTCGTAGAGCGTCGGCTCCTCGAGCAGACGGCGCAGCATCGCCTGCTGCGTGGGCTCGGCGTCGAACACCTTGATCATCGCGGCGTTCTTGTTGCCGAGGACGAACTCGACGGCGCGGTACTGGTACGACTGGAACCCGCTCGCGTTGCCGAGCACCCCGCGGAACTGGGCGTACTCCGACGGCGTCAGCGTCGCCAGCACCGACCACTGCTCGGCCAGCGTCGCCTGGATGTGCTTGACGCGTGCGACGCGCTTGAGCGCCGGCCCGAGCTCGTCCTCGCGCAGCAGCCGGCACGCGCTCTCGAGCTCGTGCAGCACGAGCTTGAGCCACAGCTCGGTGGTCTGGTGCTGGACGATGAAGAGCAGCTCGTCGTGGTGGGCAGGCCTGCTGACCGGACGCTGAGCGGACAGCAGGGTGTCGAGGTCGAGGTAGCCGCCGTACGTCATCCGGTCGCGGAAGTCCGTGACGACGCCTTCCTCTACCGTGCGGGTGTTGTCGTGCACGCCGTCGGGTGCTTCTGCTGAGCTCACCTCGTCACCGTATGCGATTCGCTCTGGCGCCAGGCCCCGACGGTGACGGTTCCTCTGCATCGAGGTGCTCGACGCCCCTGAGCACGGCTAGGATCTCGTCCGCGGCACGATGTCGGCGCAGGGTGCGCCTTCCGACGGAAGGGGAGCGCGCATGGGCGGCGACTCGCTCGACCAGGTGATCTTCTGGGGGGTCGTGGCGGCACGGCTCCTCGTCCCGCTGCTCGTCTTCAAGTACCCGCTCCCGGCGATCGTCGCGTGCATGCTGCTCGACGGGGTCGACCAGACCGTGTTCCAGACGTTCACGTCGCTCGATCTCTCGCACTACCAGAGCTACGACAAGGCGTTGGACATCTACTACCTGGCGCTCGCGTACGTGGCGACGATGCGCAACTGGACGAGCCGACCCGCGTTCGAGGTGGCGCGGTTCCTCTTCTTCTACCGGTTGGTCGGCACCACGATCTTCGAGCTGACGGGCGGAACGCACCGGTGGCTGCTGCTGGTCTTCCCCAACACCTTCGAGTACTTCTTCATCTTCTACGAGATCGTGCGCACGCGATGGGACCCCAAGCGCTTCTCCCCGCGGTGGTGGATCGCGGCGGCCGCGGTGATCTGGATCGTCGTCAAGCTTCCTCAGGAGGCGTGGATCCACGTCTTCAAGCTGGACCTCACCGACACGATGCGCGACGTCGCGTGGTTCACGCCGGCCCTCGTGCTCGCGGTCCTCGCTCTCGCGGCGGTCTTCTGGTTCGCCGTACGCCCGCGGCTCGCGCCGCCCGACCACGCCTGGCAGCTTGCCGCCGACCCGCTCCCGGCGGCGCTCGACGACGAGCGTGAGCGCGCCGCCGCGCGGGTCGCCCATGGCAAGGTCTTCGACCGGTGGCTCCTCGAGAAGGTCGTGCTCGTCGCGCTCGTGAGCGTGATCATCGCCAACATCGTCCCGAGCGTGACGGCGACTCCGCTGGAGATCGCCCTGAGCTGCGCGGTGCTGGTCGTCGTCAACTCCTTCCTCGGCCTGTGGACCGCCCGCCGCGGCGGCGGTGTCGAGTCGGCAGCCGCGGCGTTCTTCGTCCTCTCCGGGATCAACATCGGGCTCGTCCTCGTCGCGAGCTTCGTGCTTCCCACCAACGAGCAGTTCTTCCTCACGGCAGGGTTCTTCTTCGTGTTCCTCCTGACACTGATCGTCAGCCTGTACGACCGGTACCGGCCCGTCCTCGACGTCCGTACGCAGGACGGACGCCCGCCCGCGCCCGTGCGCGGGCCGATCCCGACCGGTGAGGTGGAGTCGCTGTGATGAGCCCTGCACCCGGACCGGCCGGCAAGCGCGGTGTCCTCGTCCTCGTCACCGGCGGCACGGCCACCATGGGCGGCGGCGCTGACGGGCTCGAGGTGACGGCCGAGGGCATCGACGGCCTCCGGGCGATCGTCGACGCCTGGTCGATGGCGCATCAGGTGCCTGCCGACGTGGTCCTCGACCACCCCCTGCGGGACAGCTCCGAGATGGGGCCGGCCGACTGGACGCGTTGGTACCGCCAGATCCGGGCCGCACTGCCGTCCATCGTGGGTGTCGTCGTCGTCCACGGCACCGACAGCATGGCGTTCAGCGCGGCCGCGCTCGCGTACGCGCTCGCCGACGCCCCGCGACCGGTCGTCCTCACCGGCGCCCAGCGTGGACCGGCCGAGCCCGACAGCGACGTGGCGGACAACCTGCGCCTGGCGCTCGACACGGTCGTGGCCGGCCGTGGAGGCGTGTCGCTGGCGTTCGCGGGCCAGGTGCGGGCGGCGGCGACCGTCTGGAAGCGCTCCACCACCGACCTCGACGGGTTCGCGGGCCTGGTGGGGACGAGCCGACGGCTGTCCCTCTACCTTCCGCTGGCCACGTTCGACGGCTACGACGAGGACCGCTTCGTGGCGCTCGCGACCGTCACGCTGGAGCAGTGGCACGATCAGCTGATGTGGTCCCGTACGCCGGCCGGGGTGGTCCTCCGCGTCTTCGGAGGTGGCACGGCGCCGTCCGACAAGGTCGCGTTCGAGCGGCTCGCCGCGCTGCGCGAGGCGGAGATCCCCGTGGTCGCCGTGAGCCAGATCCCTGCGGCTGCCGTCGATCTCCGTCGGTACGCGGCCGGTCGCGGTCTGCTCGAGCACGGCGTCGTGAGCTGTGGCTGCATGACGGCCGAGGCGGCGTACGCGAAGCTCCACCACCTCGTCGCGAGCGGGCTCCCGTACGACGAGGTCCGGCACCTTCTGGCCGTCGACCTCGTCGGAGAGGGTCGCACCCGCGGCTGACGCGGGAAGGGCACCCCTCTTCTCCGAGCGTCTGACCCAGGATGTCCGAATAGTCCTTTTACAACCCAGGCGTCCCTGACCCTCGCGCGGAGGGACGCTCGTTGACGGTGCGCTCGCCCCGACCGGCCGCCACGCCGCCGCACCCAGCGACGGCGGTCTCGGGAACCCATCACGCGAGGAGAACACCATGGCCACCACCATCGGGAACGAGACCGCGACCGGTGAGGACCCGCCTCCCACACCTGAACCAGCGCCCACGACGCCGACCCGGCCCGTCCACCACGGGGCACCGCAGCGTGGGGTCGACATGATCCCCTCGTCGTCGTTCGCCACCGGCCGCTTCGGCCGCATGTTCCGTCACCTGCCCGTCTTCTCCCACACCGCCGACGACATGACCGCGCTGGCACAACGGATGGTCGAGCCCGCCGGCCCTCCGACGGAGAACCCGGACATCCCGTCGGGCTACACCTACTTCGGGCAGTTCGTCGACCACGACATCACCTTCGACCCGGTGTCGAGCCTGCGACGTCAGAACGACCCGGACGCGCTGCACAACTTCCGGACCCCGCGGTTCGACCTCGACTCGGTCTACGGCAGAGGGCCCGCCGATCAGCCGTACCTGTACGACGACTCGGGACCGGTCATCAAGATGCAGCTCGGGGAGGACGTCGGCGTCGTCCCCGGCGAGACCAGCGGTGCGGGCCCGGACCTGCCCCGGAACGCGCCGCGTCTGCGTGGCGGCGAAGAGGTCTTCTTCGGGCGCGCCCTCACCGGCGACCCGCGCAACGACGAGAACCTCCTGGTGTCACAGCTCCACCTCACGATGCTGCAGTTCCACAACCGTGTCGCGGACGTCGTCGGGGCGACCACGCCTCTCACCGGCGACGACGCGTTCAAGGAGACGCAGCGCCTCGTCCGCTGGCACTACCAGTGGGTCGTCGTGCACGACTTCCTGAGGCGCATCGTCGGTCAGGCGGTCGTCGACGACATCCTTCGTACGCAGAGCTACGTCTCGGACCCGAGCGGCTCGACGATCGCGCTCGTGCGCCCGACGTTCCAGTTCTACAAGCCCAAGAACACCGCGTACATCCCGGTGGAGTTCGCGGTGGCCGCGTACCGGTTCGGACACTCCATGATTCGAGGCCGCTACCACATCAACGACTTCGTGAAGAACGCTCGCGGCGACCAGGGGCCGATCCCGATCTTCGGCTCCGAGCTGCCGCCGGACGAGCTCTCGAACCTCAACGGCTTCCGCAGGCTGCCGCCCCAGTGGGCGGTCGAGTGGAAGTTCCTCGTCGACATGCCCGGCGCCGACACGCCGCCTCAGCCGTCCCTGCCGATCGACACGAAGCTGGCCCGTCCGCTGGCGGACCTGCCGCTGTCGGTCGCTGCGCACCCGCCGCACGCGCTCGCGGAGCGCAATCTGCAGCGCGGTGTCGCCCTCGGGCTGCCGTCGGGGACCACGGTGGCGCGCGCGATGGGGCTCGACCCGCTCGACGCCGACACCCTCGGCATCGGCGACCTCAGCGAGGACCTGCGGCTGCACCCGCCGCTGTGGTTCTACGTCCTCAAGGAGGCCGAGGTGCTGGCGCAGGGCAAGACGCTCGGGCCGGTCGGGGGCCGCATCGTCGCCGAGGTGCTGCTGGGGATGCTCGACGAGGACCCGCTCTCGTACCTCAGTGTCGAACCCAACTGGAAGCCGCAGGCGCCGATGGCGCGCGACGACGGCACGTTCGACCTGCCCCAGCTGATCCGGTTCGCGAAGGAGGTCTGAGGAAGGACGGAGCCAAGGAGGCCGTCAGCGCCCGAAGCGACGTTCGCCGAAGGCAGGCTTCTCCTTGCGGACGTTCGCCGCTCGAGCGACCGCGGTGTTCTTGGCCAGGAGCATCGCGAGCTGCAGACGTCGCTCGACGGCGAACGCGCGCCGTGGTGAGGCGTGCCGCGTGCGGTTGAGAAGCGCCTTGGAGGCCGCCACGGAGTCGGGGGAGCGGGCGATGATCGCCTCGACGAGCTCACGCGCCGGAACGTCGGGGTCGCCCGCGACACCACTGACCAGTCCGAGCGTGTGAGCCGTCGTCCCGTCCACCACCTCACCGGTCATCGTGAGGCGCCGGGCGACGTCGCCGCCGACGAGCTCGCGGAGGCTGGCGGTGCCGCTCATGTCGGGGACCAGGCCCCACTTCGCCTCGAGCACCGACCAGCGCGCGTCCGGCGTGGTGAACCGGAAGTCGGCTGCCGTGGCGAGCTGCAGACCGGCGCCGTAGCAGTGCCCGTGGACCACCGCGACGACCGGCACCGGCAGCTCGCGCCACACCCACACCGCGTGCTGGAAGAGGTTCTGGCCACGAAGCGGGTTCGGGACGAACGAACGGACGATGGTGGAGGGACTGCTCACCACCGACGCGAAGTCGAGCCCTGCGCAGAACGCGTCGCCCTCGCCACGGAGGACGACGGCGCGGATCGAGCGGTCCTCGCGCACGCGCCGTGCGGTGGTGACGAGCTCGCGCAGCATCGCGATGTCGACGCCGTTGAGCTTCGCCGGGCGGTTGAGGGAGACGGATGCGACAGGGCCGTCGACGTCGAGCAGGACACGGGGCTCGGGCATGGGCGCAATGTTACTCATCGGTAGGCGCCTACGGTGTCCGCATGAGCGTGCCGCCGCCGATCCACGTCGGGATCTCCGGGTGGAGCTACGCGCGGTGGCACGGCGACTTCTACCCCGACGAGGTGTCGCAGCGCGACGAGCTGGCGTACGTGGCCTCCCGGCTGGCCACGGTCGAGGTCAACGCGAGCTTCTACCGCCTCCAACGTCCCTCGACGTACGAGCGCTGGTACGACCGCACACCTGAGGCCTTCCGGTTCGCCGTCAAGGGCAGCCGCTACCTCACGCACCAACGGCGGCTGAACGACGCCGAGGTCCCGCTCGCGACGTTCCTCGCGTCGGGCGTCCTCGCGCTGCGCGACAAGCTGGGGCCCTTCCTGTGGCAGCTCCCCGCCGCCGGTGCGCCGACTCCCGAGCGCCTGGACGCGTTCTGCGCGCTCCTGCCGCGCACGTACGGGGCCGCTGCCGCGCTCGCCGCGCTCCACGGCCCCCAGCTGACCCCGGACCGGGCCTGGCTGCCACCCGCTGACACCGGGGCGGAGCGACCGCTGGCGCACGCGGTCGAGATCCGCAGCGACGAGGCGCTGGACGAGGTGACGGAGATCCTCCGCCGGCACGGCATCGCCCTGGTCGTCTCCGACGGAGCGGGCACCTGGCCCATGATCGAGCGCGCGACGGCCGACCTCGCGTACGTCCGCCTCCACGGCCACACCGTGCTGTACCACGGCGGCTACTCCGACCACCGGCTCCGGCGCTGGGTCGAGCGGATCCGCGCGTGGGACGTCGAGACCTGGGTGTACTTCGACAACGACGCCGACGGCCGTGCCCCCTACGACGCGGAGCGGCTCGCGCGGCGGCTGCGACGCAGCGTGCCATCGCAGTAGATGTGGAGTGGGTCATACGATTCCTGGGCCGGTCGCGACCTCGGACGCCCCCGTCGACACGTGAACTAGGCTTGCGCGCGTGAGCACCACCACTCCCGCCGCATCGCGCCACTCGTGGCGTGGTGCCCGTGCGGGTGTGGCTGCCTCCCTCGCCGTGTGCGTGGCGCTCCTCGGGCACCTCGCCGGCGGAGGACGCGCCCCTGACGCGTTGGCCGTGGCCGTGACCGTCGTGGTGGCCGGCCTGGTCGCGCACCGCCTCGCGGCACGCCGTTGGACCGTCCGCACGCTGACCGCTCTCGTCGTCGGTGTCCAGGGCGGGGTGCACCTGTGGTGCGCGACCACCGCACCCTCTGCGCCGGGATCGGCCACGGCCTCCTCCGGCGCGATGCTCCTGGGCCACGCGCTGGCGACCGTCGCGACCGTCGCTCTCCTGCAGCACGGGGAGCAGGCCCTCTCGGCACTGACGGAGCTGCTGGTCGCCCGCCCGCTCCGTCGGCTCGGCTACGCGCTCGCGCCGGCCGGACGGCGCGGCGCTCCCGTCCTCGAGACCGGCGTGGCCGACGGGTCGGCGGCCCGTCTCCACCACCTCCTGCTCGGTGCGGCCCTGCGGCTGCGCGGTCCGCCTGCCGGCGTCTGAACGCCGTGCACACGACCCCCTGAGCAGAGAGAACCCATCCCATGAACAAGACCGTCCTGCGCTCCGGCATGCTCGCCGGAGCAGCAGCACTCGCCCTCGTCACCGCAGCCCCCGCGTCCGCCCACGTCGGCGTGGACGCGCCGGACGCGGCGAAGGGCGGCTGGTCCACCCTGTCGTTCCGCGTGCCGACCGAGTCGGACACCGCCAGCACCACCGCGCTCACCGTCACGTTCCCGGAGGGGACGGACTTCGAGTACGTCGCCACCAGGACCAAGCCGGGCTGGACCGTGTCGAAGGTCGACGGCACGTCCGTCACCTGGACCGCCGAGAAGGGCAACGGCATCGCGCCCGGAGAGTTCGACGTCTTCGACCTGCGCGTCGGACCGCTGCCGACCGACGTGGACACCCTCGAGCTCCCGGCCACCCAGACGTACTCCGACGGCACGTCGGTCGCCTGGGACCAGCCGACGCCCGAGAACGGGGAGGAGCCCGACCGTCCGGCGCCGGTCGTCACGCTCGCCGACGCGTCCGAGGACGGCCACGGCGCCCACGGGGCGGACGCGGCGGAGGGTGACGACGAGGCCGCGGAGTCGGAGGACTCCGGCGGGGTCGACGGGTGGCTGGTGGGCGGCATCGCCGTCCTCGCGCTCGCCGTCGGCGCGCTGGCCACGGCTCTGGTCCGCAGGGGACCGCGTTCCTGATGAGGCCCGCTGCGACGAGCGCCGTCCTGACGAGCACAGCCGTACGTGGCCTGCGCGTCGTCGTGATCGCCTGCCTCGCCGCCGCCGGGCTGCTGGTCCTCAGCAGCCCGGCGGCGGTCGGTCATGCCGTCCTGGTGTCGAGCACGCCCGAGGACGGCTCGACGGTCGCCACGATGCCGGGTGAGATCGTCCTGACGTTCAACGAACGTGTCACGACTCCCGCGTACGTCGTGGCCGAGGCGCCCGACGGTACGGAGGTAGCCTCGGGAGAGGCCCGTACGGACGGGACACGCGTACGCGCGACGACGCGGCCCGCCGACATCGCGGGGGAGTACCGCATCTCCTACCGTGTCGTCTCGGCCGACGGCCACCCGATCAGCGGCTCGGTGTTCGTCACCGTCACCGAGGGGCGTACCGTCGAGAAGACCCGCGACGGCGACGACGAGCACCACGCCAGTTCGGGGTTCCTGCACGAGCACCGCGCCCACTTCCTGTGGGGAGCGGCCGGGGTGATCGCCGCCGCTGCGCTGCTGCTGTGGCCCCGCCGCCGCGAGGAGAAGGAGGACGCGCGATGACGGCGTCGACACGTTGGGTCGTGGCCGCTTTCCTCGCCACGTTCGCCACCCTCTACGTCGCGCTGGCGCTCGGTGCCGCGCTGCCCGAGCCGACACCGCCCGGGATCCCGGACCCTGGGGTGCTGACCGGGTGGGCCGTCCCCGTGGCACGTCTGGTCTCCGACCTGGCGGGAATCGTCACGGTCGGCTTCCTCACCACCGCCGCGTTCCTGCTGCCGTCGAGCGGTCGGGAGGTGCAGGGCCTCGCCGCGCGCTGCGTCCGTCTCTCGTCGTGGACCGCCCTGGCGTGGGCCGGGTCGACGCTGGTGCTGTTCGTCTTCAGCACGTCGCTGCTCTTCCTCGCGCCTCCGTCGGCCCTGTCGTGGGGCCTCCTGCGTGAGTACGGGACCGGCGCCGAGACCGGTCGGGCGCAGATCGCGCAGATCGTGATCGCGCTCCTCGTCGCCGTCCTCGCCCGACGGACGTTCAGCGTGCGCGCGGCCGCTCTCCTGCTGGGTCTCGCGCTGGGCGGATTCGTCCCGCAGGCGATGTCCGGCCACTCCGCGGGCTCGGGGTCGCACGACCTCGCCGTCGTGAGCATGATGCTCCACCTCGTGGGTGCGGCCCTGTGGGTCGGAGGTCTCGCCGGCCTCGCCTGGGTCGCCGTCCGAGGAAGCCGGCGCCTCCCGGCCGCGGTGACACGCTTCTCAGGCCTTGCGGTGTGGTGCGTGGTGATCCTCGCCGTCTCCGGCGCCGTCAATGCCGCTACCCGGATCCAGGGTCTCTCCGACCTCGACTCGCGCTACGCGCTGCTGGTCGGCCTGAAGGTCGCTGCGATCGCGGCGCTCGCCGGACTCGGTCTCGTGCACCGTCGCCGTACGGTCACCGCGCTCGCGCAGGCCGACGGCCTGGCGGACGACGCCGCTGTCCGAGGCGCTGCACGCCGCCTGTTCCTGCGCATCGCCGCGGTCGAGGTGGTCGTGATGGGCATGACCGTCGCGGTGGCCGTGGCGCTGTCGCGTACTCCGACGCCCCGCCCCGACGACCTCTACGACACGACCGTCAACGCGATCCTCGGCGGGCCGCTCCCGCCCGAGCCGACCTTGTGGCGCCTCCTGTGGGGCTTCACGCCCAACGGCGTCGGGCTCGCCGTCGTCGGCCTCTGTCTGGCGCTCTACGTCAAGGGTCTGCTCGTGATGCGCCGTCGCGGGGACCGCTGGCCCGTGGGTCGCACGATCTCGTGGATGGCCGGGCTCGTGATGGTCGCCTGGGCGACCTTCGGCGGCCTGGGTGTCTACTCCCACGTGCTGTTCAGCGCGCACATGGTCTCGCACATGATGCTCAGCATGGTGGCCCCGATCCTCCTGGTCCTCGGAGCCCCGGTGACGCTCGCGCTCCGCACGCTGCCGGGCGCGCGGGCCAAGGGCGACGTGTCGCCCCGGCAGATGCTCGTCTCGTTCCTGCACTCGCGTTTCGTCAGCCTGGTCACCCACCCGCTGTTCGCGACGGCGATCTTCGTCGGCAGCCTGTACGGGCTGTACTTCACCCCGGTGTTCGAGACCGCGATGGAGAGCCACATCGGGCACGGGCTGATGGAGCTGCACTTCCTCGCCGCGGGCTCGCTGTTCTACTACGTCATCATCGGCGTCGACCCGTCGCCGCGGCGGATCGCGCCGCTGTGGCGGTTCGTGCTGCTGATGGTGACGATCCCGTTCCACGCGTTCTTCTCCATCAGCCTGATGGCGATGACCGGCGTCATCGCCGAGGGCTACTACCGACAGCTCGACCGTCCGTACGCGACCGACCTGCTCTCCGACCAGTACCTCGGTGGTGGCATCGCGTGGGCGATGGGCGAGGTGCCGCTGGTCATCGTCATGGCGGCGCTGTTCGTGCAGTGGTTCCGTTCCGACTCGCGTGACGCCGTCCGTCACGACCGCAACGCGCGCAAGACCGACGACGCCGACCTCGCGGCGTACAACGCCTATCTCGCAGGACTCGCGGAGCGCCCGGAGGTGCCGCGCCGGGGTGGGGCGCCGAGCCGTGCGCCGCAGACAGGTGGCCCCGACGACGAAGCCCGGCCGGAGTCGTCCGACCGGGCTTCGCAGGGGTGAGGCTCTACGGCGTGTAGAGCGTCGTCGTGTTCGTGCGTGCGGCCTCGAAGCGCGCCTGCACGTCCGCCCAGTTGACGATGTGCCACCAGGCCTTCACGTAGTCGGCCTTCACGTTCTGGTACTGCAGGTAGAACGCGTGCTCCCACATGTCGAGCATGAGGAGCGGGACCAGCCCGACCGGCAGGTTGCCCTGGTGGTCGTAGAGCTGGCAGATGATCGGCCGCTGGCCGAGCGTCTCCCACGCGAGGATCGACCAGCCGGAGCCCTGGATCCCGAGCGCGCTCGCCTCGAACTGCGCACGGAACTTGTCGAACGAGCCGAAGAAGTTGTCCAGCGCTGCGGCGAGCTCGCCGACCGGCTTGTCGCCACCCTCGGGGGACATGTTCGGCCAGAACACCGAGTGGTTCACGTGCCCGGCGAGGTTGAACGCGAGGTTCTTCTCCAGCAGGTTGACCGTCCCGAGCGACTCGTTGTCGCGAGCCTCGGCCATCTGCTCGAGCGCCGTGTTGGCGCCGTTGACGTAGGCGAGGTGGTGCTTGCTGTGGTGCAGCTCCATGATCTTGCCGGAGATGTACGGCTCGAGAGCTCCGTAGTCGTACGGCAGATCGGGCAGAGTGTAGTCAGCCACGTGTCCTCCATCGATTCTCTTGAGTTGTGCTCACAGTCTCGCAGCCCTCATGGCGGTGCAAGCGAGGGGTTCACCAGGCGACCACCGCTTCGGTCAGGGCCAACGGTTACTCTGGGGACCGACTTGGGACCGTCTGCCCCCACCTACGAACCGCCCGCTGAGAAACACCGCGAAGGAAACCAGTGACCGCCGCCCCGAACGCTTCGAGCGCCGAGCGCGTCCTGACCATCCCCAACGCGCTGAGCTTCGTCCGTCTCCTCGGCGTCCCGCTGTTCCTCTGGCTGGTGCTCGGACCCGAGGCCGACGTGCTGGCGCTCGTCGTCCTCGTGGTCTCGGGGATCACCGACTACCTCGACGGCTACCTTGCGCGCCGGCTCGGCCAGATGTCCAAGATCGGGGCGATCCTCGACCCGGTCGCGGACCGGCTCTACATCCTGGCGGTCGTCTTCGGGTTGGCGATGCGCGACATCATCCCGTGGTGGCTGGCGATCATGCTGCCGCTTCGGGACGTGATGCTGTTCGTGCTCGTGCCGTTCCTGCGCACCAGGGGATACAGCTCGCTCCCGGTGCACTTCCTGGGCAAGGCGGCCACCGCCGGTCTGCTCTACGCCTTCCCCCTCCTGCTCCTGGGTGACGACACGGGCACCGTGGCCGGCCTCGCCAACGTGTTCGGGTGGGCGTTCGCGATCTGGGGCGTCGGGCTCTACTGGTGGGCCGGTCTCCTGTACGTCTGGCAGGTGCGCCGGCTCCTGGCCACCGTCCCTCCGCTGAAGGCTCGCTGAGGAGCGCCGCGTGGCCGGTCGCCAAGGGGGGTCGAGGACGGAGCCCGCGTCGGGGACGGTCCCGTCAGCAGACGTGACGGGCAACTCCATGACCCTGCTCCAGAACATCACCGACCGCCCGATCGACGACGACTACTACACGCACGCGCCCCACGAGCGGACCAGCCGGGGGCGGGTGGCGGCGGTCGTGGTGATCGCCCTCATCGCGTTGCTGCTGACCCTCGCCGTGCTGCAGACTCGTGCCTCACGGCCGGAGGCCCAGAGCGAGCGGGCCGTGCTGATCGAGCAGATCGACCAGCGCAAGCGGGAGATCGACATCCACCAGCAGGAGGTCGCCGACCTGACTGTCTCCGTCTCGCGGCTGCGTCGCGAGCAGTCCGGCGCCGAGGCACTGGCGCGGGCACGCGAGCAGGGAGCGGTGGTCGGGACCGTCGCCGTCACGGGCCCTGCGCTGCGTGTCGTGGTCGACAACGCACCCGACGCGGACGACCAGCCCGAGGGGCGCGTGCGTGACAAGGACCTCCAGCTGCTCGTCAACGGTCTCTGGCAGGCCGGTGCCGAGGCGATCGCCATCAACGGCAACCGGCTGACCGCGATGTCGCCGATCCGCGCGGCCGGACAGGGGATCACCGTCAACTACCGCTCGCTCAGCAGCCCGTACGTGGTGACGGCGATCGGTAGCCCCCGTACGCTTCCCGGGAACTTCATCGACACGTCCGCTGCTCAGGTCTGGGCCGGCTACGAGGAGAACTTCGACATGCGCTTCGACATCACCGAGCGTGACGAGGCGACCTTGCCCGCCGCGCCTCGTCGCGCGACCACGATCCGTCATGCCGAGGTGCTGGAGGTGTCCGACAAGTGATCGCCGTCCTCGGCCTCGTCATCGGGGTCGCCCTGGGGCTGCTCTTCGAGCCGACCGTGCCCGCAGGTCTCCAGCCGTACCTCCCGATCGCCGTCGTCGCGGCGCTCGACGCGGTCTTCGGCGCCATCCGTGCTTACCTCGACGGGCGCTTCGACGACAAGGTCTTCGTCGTGTCGTTCATCTCGAACGTGCTCATCGCTGCGCTGATCGTCTTCGTCGGCGACCAGCTCGGCGTCGGCTCGCAGTTGTCGACAGGTGTCATCGTGGTCCTGGGGATCCGCATCTTCTCCAATGCCGCAGCGATCCGGAGGCACCTCTTCCATGCATGAGCGCACCGTGGGCACGGGCCGCCATGGCTGACCGCGACCCGGCGCCCGACACCGCGAAGGCCTGGGCGCGTGTCCGGCACGCCTTCCGAGCTCGTCCGTCGCGCGGTCAGTGGGTCGTGGCCGCGCTCTTCCTGCTGCTCGGTTTCGCCGCGGTGACCCAGGTGCGTTCCGCGAACGACGACCAGTACACCGGCATGCGCCGCGACGAGCTCGTGACGCTCCTGCAGACCCTGGACGGGGCCGACGACCGCCTGACGCAGCAGCGCTCGGAGCTCGCGGCGACCCAGCGGAGCCTCCAGCAGGACTCCGAGCGCAACCAGGCCGCCGTCGAGGAGACCCGTCGTGCGGCCGATGCGCTCGCCATCCTCGCCGGCACCGTCCCTGTCGTCGGACCCGGTGTGGTGATCACCGTCGAGGACCCGGACGAGACGGTCGGCGCGAGCACGCTGCTCAACGCCATCGAGGAGCTGCGCGACGCCGGTGCCGAGAGCATCCAGGTGAACGGCGTGGTCCGCGTGGTGGCGCAGTCGTACGTCACCGACTCCTCCAACGGCGTCGTACGCATCGACGGTCGCGAGGTGAAGCGCCCCTTCGTGATCGAGGCGATCGGGGACTCCCATACGCTGGACCAGGCCGTGGTGTTCCGAGGGGGTCTCGCCGACCAGGTGGAGGCGCTCGGCGGAGAGGTCAACGTCGAGCAGACCGACGCGCTCGAGGTGACCGCACTGGCCGAGGAACGCGAGGCCGAGTACGCTCGGCCCGCACGTTGACGACGAGGAGAAGCGCCGTGATCCCCGAAGACCTCCAGTACACCGCGGACCACGAGTGGGTACGCCGCGACGGCGACGTGGTCACCGTCGGCATCACCGACTACGCCCAGGACCAGCTCGGCGACATCGTCTACCTCTCGCTCCCGGCCGTCGGTGAGGCGATCGAGAGCGGGGCAGTGGTCGGTGAGCTGGAGTCGACGAAGTCGGTGAGCGACCTCTTCGCTCCCGTCTCCGGCGAGGTCGTGTCGGTGAACGACGCACTCGAGTCGACCCCCGAGACGGTCAATTCGGACCCTTACGGACAGGGCTGGCTGATGACCGTCCGGGTCGCCGATCCGGGAGCGCTCGAGGGGTTGATGGACGCCTCCACGTACAAGGCGTCGATCGAGTCCTGAGACGGCTCCACATGCTGGGGTGTGTCGGTTGACCGCCCCCCAGCAGGCACGTAGGTTCAGTGCAACAGTGTCAACCTCGAGTTCCGGTTGAGAGTAACGAAGGGGATCCCCGCAATGTCGCGCACGAACGAGGACGATCCGACACCGGACGTCCCCGAGAGCCCGTCGGAGACGACGTCCACGATCTCGCTCCCACCGGCCCCCGACAGCGATCCGGGGTCGAGCGGCGGCCTGAGCGCGGACGACGCCGCGGCGCTCGACGCATTGCCTCCCGGATCGGCCCTTCTGGTCGTGCAGCGCGGCCCCAGTGCGGGGTCGCGGTTCCTCCTGGACACCGACGAGGTGTCTGCGGGGCGACACCCTGACAGCGACATCTTCCTCGACGACGTGACGGTCTCGCGCCGGCACGCGGTCTTCCGTCGCTCCGAGGGCGGGTTCACGGTGAGCGACGTCGGCAGCCTGAACGGCACGTACGTCAACCGTGACCGTATCGACGACGTGCGTCTCAACAGCCGTGACGAGGTCCAGATCGGCAAGTTCCGGCTGGTGTACTACCCGAGTGCTGCACGAGGCTCCGTGTCGTGACGCAGGCCGCGCCGAACGCCGCTCGCCTGAGCATCGGAGAGGTGCTCGACGAGCTTCGCGCGGACTTCCCTGACGTCTCGATCTCCAAGATCCGCTACCTCGAGACGGAGGGTCTGGTCGAGCCCGAGCGCACGCCTGCCGGCTACCGGAAGTTCTCGCGTGCCGACGTGGAGCGCTTGCACCTCGTCCTGCGGGTCCAGCGTGACACGTACTGGCCGCTCAAGGTGATCCGCCAGAAGCTCGACGACCTCGATCAGGGCTTCGTCAGCACCGACGACGAGGGCGTGCTCCAGGTGCCGCGCGTCATCATGTCCCCGGACGGGCTGCCGAGCGCCGACACGTTCGCCGCCGGCCCGCACGAGATGCGTTTTCGCCGGGCGGAGCTGCTTCAGGCCTCGGGCATCGACGCCGAGCTCCTCGACGAGGCCGAGCAGTACGGGCTGGTCGTGCCCGCCCAGGGCAGCTACACCGAGGCCGACGTCGTCATCGCGAAGACGCTCGGCGACCTCGCGGGCTTCGGGCTCGGGCCGCGCCACCTGCGCGCGTTCCGGAGCGCGGCCGACCGGGAGGTCGGTCTGGTGGAGCAGATCGTGGAGCCGCTGCGGCGGCGGCGTGACGTCGGCGCCGCGGCGCGGGCGGAGGAGGCAGAGCACCACGTCGCCTCGCTCTCGGTCGTCCTCCACGCCATGCTCGTCAAGAACGGACTCCGTCGTCGGGGGTAGTCTGAGATCGTGCGCGAGCTCGATGTTGTAGGCGTTCGGGTGGAGATGCCCACCAACAATCCTCTGGTGCTGCTCCGGGAGGTCTCGGGGCCGCGCTATCTGCCGATCTGGATCGGTGCGGTGGAGGCGACAGCGATCGCCTTCGCCCAGCAGGGCGTCGTTCCGCCGCGCCCGTTGACCCACGACCTTCTCAAGGACGTGATCGAGGCGATGGGCGACGAGCTGGTCGAGGTCCGGATCACGGAGGTCAAGGACCACGTGTTCTACGCGGTCCTCGTCTTCGCGTCGGGCGTCGAGGTGGAGGCCCGTCCCTCGGACTCCATCGCCCTCGCCCTGCGAACCGGAACGCCGATCTACTGCGAGGAGGACGTCCTCACCGAGTCCTCCGTGGGCGTGCCCGACGAGGAGGAGGAGGAGGTCGAGAAGTTCCGCGAGTTCCTCGACGAGATCACCCCCGAGGACTTCGAGCAAGGGGGTTCGTGATACCGGCCTCACCCTGGAGTCGAGGCCGAGGGCCGCTCCGGCGCGTCGCGGCGGATGTCGTTGACCCC